>Ga0154020_10008284_pt1 | contig 12057 bp, 10 predicted proteins | sample Klosneuvirus_201_FD_109709 | JGI IMG/M metagenome (GOLD analysis project Ga0154020, IMG submission 109709) | Active sludge microbial communities from wastewater, Klosterneuburg, Austria - Klosneuvirus_20160825_MG | ecosystem: Engineered > WWTP > Aerobic digester > Activated sludge | place... | reverse complement strand
TGCGGGCTCCGGCGCTGCGGCGGCCTTGGTGACCACAAAGGTGTTCTGGCACACCGTGCACCGGACGGTGACCGTGGGCGTGGAAGGGTCCGGGTCCACAATCCGGATGCGGGTCTGGCACCGGTCACACGTCACAATCATGCGGGCAGACCAACCACCGTTCTCCGACGCCGTCGGACGTACTGTGGGCACAGTATTGCTCCACCCCACCCCCATCAATGTGGGTGCACAGGGCACCCCCGCGCGCTGGCTTGACAGTGCGCCCCCAGGCCGGGTGATGGTTGACCCGCTGCGTCAAGGGCACCGTGGACGGGAGGCGCCATGAACAACCTCAAGAAGACCAAGCTGGTGAAGCGGTATGCCAACCGCAAGCTCTATGACACGCAGCGGTCCTGTTATGTGACGCTGGATGAAATTGCCGAGATGATTCGCACCGGTGATGACGTGCGGGTCATTGACAACAAGACCAAGGAAGACCTCACCGCGGTCACGTTTGCGCAAATCATCTTTGAGTCAGAAAAACGCATGAGCCGCATGCCGCTGGCGTTGCTTCGGGGGCTCATCCAGAGCGGCAATGACGCCCTGACGGACCTGGTGAACCGCGCGGTGACCCAGCCGGTGCAGCAGCTCAAGGCCGAGACGGAAAAGATGGTGGAGCGCGTGGTCCACCGCAGTGAAGAGGCCCGCGAAGAAGCCCGCGCCGCGCTGCGGGACCTGGTGAACAGCAGCCAGGGCGTGGTGGACGAATGGCAGCGGCGCGTGGATGACCGCGTGGGCCGCACCATGAACACAATGGGCCACCTCTACCGGGTGGGCAATGACCTGGGTGAGCTCAAAGACCGCATGGACCTGCTGGAAAAGAAGCTGTCCAAACACGAGCGGGACCTGGGTGCCCGCCGGGGTTGAAAGACCATGGCGCCTCCCACCGGATCGCTTGGCAGGACGGGCCTGGTCCTGGGCGGTGGCGGCGTCACCGGCGGTTGGTTTGAACTTGGCGTGCTGCGCGCGTTGGACGCGGCACTCCATCCCCAAAGCGTGACCAGCCTGGACGTGGTGGTGGGCGTGTCCTGCGGGGCCATTGTGGGCAGCCACGTGGCCGCGGGCATTGCGCCCCACCGCCTGATGGCCGGCCTGGGACAGCGCGGTGCCGAGGTGGTGGCCCCTTTTGAACGTTCGCATGTGTTGCGCCCCAACTGGCGGGAGCTGGCGCACCGCGCCCGCGTCATGCCCCGCAAGGTGGTGGACGCCTTGTGGCTGGCGGCCACCGGGGACGCCCCGCATGGACCGCTGGATGCGCTGTTTGCCGTGGGAGAGCTGTTGCCCTCCGGGTTTCTGGACGGCAGCGGGCTGGAAAAGTTTGTACGCAACAACCTGCTCAAGACCGCCTGCCAGGACCGCTTTGAAGGCCTGGCGCGGGAGCTCTACGTGGTGGCGGTGTGCCTGGACACCCACCAGCCGGTCTTTTTTGGCGCGGCGGACCAGCGGCAGGTCAACATCTCCCGGGCGGTGCTGGCGTCTTCAAGTTTCCCTCCGGCGTTTGCCCCCTGCCGGATTGATGGGCGGGACTACGTGGACGGCGGGATGGACAAGAACTTCCACCTGGACGCCGCGGTGGCCGCCGGCGCGCAGTTTGTGTTGTGCGTCAACCCGCTGCTGCCGCTGTTCAATGACCCCGAACGCGCCGCGGTGCGCATGTTGGATGGCAGCCAGGGGCGCATTGCAGAAAAAGGCATGCCCAGCGTGGTGGACCAGACGGTGCGCATGATCCTCCACAGCCGCATGGTGGAAAGCGTGGCCGAGGTGAAGCGCCGCTTCCCCGACGTGGAAGTGATGATGGTGGAACCGGACGCGGACGACTATTCCATGTTCTTCTACAACGTGGCGCGCTTCTCCGCCCGCGTGGCCACCGCGCGCATAGGCTACCTGGCGGCCCACGCCCGTCTCACCCAGGACTTTGACCGCTGGAAGACGGTGCTGGGACGCCACGGGCTGGCCATCCGGCGGGACATCATGGACCGCGAAGCAGACGCACTGCGCAAGGGCCCCTTGGGCCGGCGCGCCGTCATGCAGGTGCTGGGCAACCCGCCGTCACCGTGAAGAACGCTGCCTGGGCAAAGGCAACGCCGTGGTGGCGCCCAGGCGCGTGCACACCCGGCTCCCCAGGCGGCAACCATCCTTCAGCGCCGCCGCCAGCACCGCGTTGTTCCACGCTGGCGCGTGCAACAGCCGCGCGGTGATGCCGGCCATGGCGGCGTCTCCCGCGCCGGTGGCGTCCACAACCTCCACCTTGGGCGCCCGGACGTGCACCACCCCGCCCTGCCCCAATGCCACCGCGCCGTCTCCACCCAACGTCACCACCGCCGCCCGTCCGGCCAACGCCCGCAACCGCGCCAGCGCCACATCCACACTGCGCGCCCCGGTGAGCGCCAGGGCCTCCCCGGCGTTGCATTTGATGAGGTCCACCCCGCGCGCGGCTTTGTGCACCGCGTCCACGTTGGCCTGAAGGGATGGCCACACCTTGGGCCGCAGGTTGGCATCCACCGACGTGGGAATGCCCCGCGCCACCGCCAGGCGCCGCAGCGTGGTGATAAGCTGCCGCCCCTTGGCGGTGCGCAATGGGCCGGATGAAAAATGCAGCCACGCCACGCCAGCAAGCCCGGTACGCGGCAGGTGTTCTGGTCCCAACGCCAGGTCCGCGGTGCCTTCCCGCGCCGGCAGGAATTCCGCGTTGCCAGCCGCATCCATGGACAGGAACACCAGCCCCGTACGCCGGCGGGCCACCACCCCCACCCGGGAGGTGTCCACGCCCCGCGCCGCCAAGGCCGCCAGCAACCAACCGCCAAGGTCATCCGCACCCACCGTGCCCATCACACCTGCACGCACCTGCAACGCCACCAGCCCCGTGGCGACGTTGGCCGCACCGCCACCCGCACACATGCGCAAGGTCCGGGCCCGCAAAAGCGGCGTCCCGGCGGGGAAGGCCACAAGGTCCAAGAGTGGTTCGCCCACACACAGCACCAGGCCGCGCTTCATGCGCCCCCCCCACCCTGTGTTACGTTGCACGCCCATGGTGCCCCGGTCATGACCACCGAAGACAACTCCAAGCTCAAAGGCCGCGGCAAGACCGCGGTGGTGAGCGGCAAGGAAATGGACGCGGACCAGGCCGCAGCCATCCATGAATTGCGGGAGGCTTTTGTCAAACTCCAGAAGGGCCAGAAACAGGTCCTTTTGTACCGCCACAACAAGGACCGGTACGGCGAATACATGGAGGACGCGTACAGCGCCCTGGCGGATTTCCTGGCGCGCCGTGGCCAGATCATGCTGCGGGTCACCGCCACCGCGTACATGTTCCACGGCGTGGAAGTTTTTGCGGATGACAACCGGGAAAACAACCTGGTGTACCCGTTCTTCTCCCACGGTGTGCGCCTGCTCATCTTCAACCCCGGCATCACGTCTGATGAATTGCTGCGGTTCCTCCACCTGGTGTGGGGCGCCTCTGACCGCGCCGGACGTGAGAGTGATGACTTCATCACCCGGCTGTGGAAAGCGGAACTGCAAGCCATCCAGTACGTGGTGGTGGAGGGCTTCAAGGTCACAGATGATGAAGACGCCGAGGAAGTGCAGCTGGAAGTGGACAAGGTGGTGGCCTATCTCTACCGCCAACTGCAGTCCAACACCGACGACGTGGCACGGTTTGCCCGCGTGGACAGCGCGGACCTTGAATTGAAGCTGGAGGGCGTGGACCAGATTCGCGGCGGTGTCATCACCGGCGTCACCGCCACCCCGGCAGACAAGGAGCGCGTCAAACGCGCCATGGATGACGAGGAGACCACCAAGCTGCTCCCCAAGATGGTCATCATCCTCTTCCAGCTGCTTGAGATGGCCACGGATGAAACCAATTTTGAAGACGTGGCCGAGGCGTTTGTCCAACTCCTTGACGCCATGCTCCTGGCCGAAAAGTTTGACGTCATCCAACAAATCCTGGACCGGTTTGACAACACGCTCAAGAAGGAACTCAAGCCCGCGGTGGAGCGCCTGGCGGTCAACGCCCAGGAGCGGTTCCTGCTGCGCATGGGCGAGCCGCAGCGCCTCTCCGCCCTCACCCAGGTCTTCAATGCCGGGCCCTTGAAAGACCCCGGCGGCGTGCGCGCCTACATCAAGAGCCTGAGCGCAGATGCGCTCATTCCGTTGCTGGATTGCCTGGAGCGCGTGGAACTGGCCAACAACCGGCGCGTGTTGTGTGACGTTCTGGTGGAACTGGCCAGTCCCTATCCAGAAAAGGTGGCCAACCGCCTGGCACACCCGTCCTCCAACGTGGTCAAGGACATGTTGTACATCCTGGACAAGATTGACCCGCCCAACAAGCTGGAGCTCACCGCCTCGCTGCTGGAACACCCCAACGTGGTGCTGCGCCTGGAAACCATCAACACGCTGGGACGCAATCCCTCCGAACAGACGCTGCCTTACATCATTAAGGCCCTCAAGGGGCAGGACGCGCAGATGCGCACCGCCGCCGCGCGCGTGATGCACTTCTTCCCGGCAGACCGCGCCGCCACCGAGTTGCTCTACCAGTACAATTCAGACGACTTTGGCAAACGGTCCCGGGACGAGCAGCGCATCATCCTGGCGTCCATGACCATGGTGGAACACCCCAAATGCCAGGACCTGTTTGTCTCCGTCTTTGCGCAAAAGGGGAACATCTTCACCCGCGGCAAGGTGGATGAGCTCAAAATGTTGTTCCTGGAGGCCATGTCACTCAACATCAGCATTCCCATGTTGCAGCAGCTGGCCAACCTGGCGCAGGACCCCATCCAGTCCAAGGAGGTCCAGACGCAGGCCCGGACGTTGGCGCTGGAGATGCGCAACAAACTGATGGGCGGGCGCCCCGCGCAGCAGGCATGACACTGTTCCAACCCTTGCTCCAATCAGGTTCCGGCCATGAGTGAAGTCCCAGGCGGCGCACCAGCCCCCATAGACACGGTGGTCCCTGCAATGCAGGCCACCTCGGCGCACTCCGGCAAGATTGGCCGGCTGGGCGTGGAGGTGGTGAGCACGCTGTACATGCTCATCCGGAACGTGCGTTTGCATGACCCCACCAACGCCGTGTTTGAGAAGCCATTTTCGGCATTGCGTGACGCCATCAACACCATTGTGGGCGTGGAGGGCAGCTTCAACCTGCAGGCGGTGGGCACCAACGTCTACCTCAACGGAAAACAGCTGCGCATGGACTTTGGGTCCCTGGAGAACGTGAAGTTCCTCACCGAGGAGTTCAAGAAGAAGGACGTGGGCGGCTTTGGCGTGCAGCGCGCGGTTCAGCTCAAGGAACTGCAGGACTTCATCTGGATATTTTCGCGGGAAAACGCCAGCAACGCAGATGAGGACGGCGCCGGCGCCCGCAAGCTGGCCAACATCAAGGTGGGCAAGTTTGCCAAAATCAAGGAGCAGCTGGACAAGGAAGAGGACAATGAGATTGAGCAGGCACGCCAGGTGGACCGCAAGAAATATTCGCTGACGGTGTACGCACGGACCGTCTATTTCATGAAACGGTTTGTGGAGCGCCTCCGGGAGGCTGGCACCCTGCCCAATGCGGCGCGCGCCGGACGTCTGGTGCAGGACCTGGTGGACCTGTCCTTTGAGCAGCGGACCCACTTCCTGGGCATGACCACCACCCGCGCCCTGGACGAATACCTGGAGTACCACAGCGTCAACACCACGCTGCTGTCCATTGTGTTTGGCAATGAGCTGGGCATGCGCCGACCCCAGCTCCATGAGCTGGGGATGGCCGCCCTCTTCCACGATATTGGGATGGCGGAAATCCCCAACAACGTGGTGGCCAAACCCAAGGGGCTGTCCAAGGAAGAGCGCCGCATGGTGGACCTCTTCCCGCTCTACACCGTCAAGACCATGCTCAAGGGGCGCATGTTGGACCAGTCCACCGTCAAACGCATGGTGGCGGCGTATGAATCCAAGGTGGACTACAGCCTGCCCATGAAACAGCCGGACGGGTCCATCAAGCTCATGATGCCCAAGGTGGAGTTGGGCACCTACGGCAAGATCATCTCCATTTGCGCCACGTATGACGCCCTCACCAGCGCGAGGCCTTTCCGCGAAGCGTATGGCCCGGAAGTGGCCATGACGCTCATGGTGGGAGACATGCGTTACAAGTTTGACCCGGTGCTTCTGCGCATCTTCATGAAGGTCATGGCCATCCAACCGGTTCGCGTGCTCAAAAGAGGCACGACCATTGAGATTGGCTGAACGACCGCCCACGCCGCGGCCAGCCCGTCCACACCGAAGAGCAACCACCCGCCACGTTCCTCCTGCATGTTTGGCGCATGCCCATCCTCAAGCGGACCACGTTGTTGGTGTTGGGGCTGTTCACGGCCCGCCTGCTGCTGCTGTTGGCCACGGCCGCCCCGCCACAAGAAGACCTGTTGCAGCGCCGGGAAACGTTGTGGCGTGCCCTGGTTGTGGAGCACGCCACCGCAACGGACATGGTGACGCCGGGCGGCCAGTTTGCCGGAGAATGGCTTATGGGGGCCGTTGCCATGGCCGCCTACGCCGAGCTCAACCTGGCAGCACTTGGTGCAATTCCGGAAGCGGAAGCCGCCGCGCGGGTGGATGCGCTGCTGGCGCGCATGCTGGAAGCCCAGACGCGTGGCTTTGACACGCAACGCTGGAGTGAAGACGCGTTGACGTCACTGCGGGGGCCCCACGGTCACCTGGGATACCTGGGTCACCTGGCGTTGATGTTGTCCGGCCGGTTGTTGTTGCCGGTTGCCGCCCCCGCGGAACATGTGGTGCTGCAACGCGCGGTGGTGGATGCGCTGGCGCGGCGCATGGATGAAGCGCCCGCGGCACAGGTGGAGACGTATCCCGGGGAAACCTATCCCTCGGACAATGTGGTGCTGGTGGCGGCGCTTGCCGTGGACACCCGGGCCACCGGCCACAACCACGCCAAGACGTTGAAGCGGTACCGCACAGAGATTGAGACGTTGATGGACCCGCACACCGGCCTGTTGGTCTTCAACGTCCACGACGGAAGACCGGCCGGTCCTGCGCGCGGCAGCAGCGTGGGATGGAACATCTTCTTCTGGAACCAATGGGGAGACCCGGTGGCGCGCGCGCAATACCAGGCGTGGACCCGTGCCATGCGTGTGGAGCCGCTGCCGGGCCTGGTGGCGTCACGCGAACACACCCATGGCGTCACCCTGCCCGGAGACGTGGATTCCGGCCCGCTGGTGTTGGGGATGTCTCCGTCTGCAACGGGGTTTGCGTTGGCCGCCGCCCGCGCCATGGATGACCCCGTCACGTTCAACGGACTGTTGCGCACCGCCGAAGCCGCGGGCACCACCGTGGGCTGGCCCCTGCAGCGCCGCTACCTCCTGGCACCGTTGGTGGGGGACGCCATTGTGCTGGCCATGCGCACCGCCACACCGTGGCCAAAACCTACATCCCACCCGCAATCCATGCGGCCACCGCCGGCCTGAGGCCCTTTCAGCGCGCAGGTGTTTCGCAAAACCGGCGCTTTGGTGCGGCCCGCTTTGTTGCGCCCTGCGCCACGCTGCGTAGGCTTTGCGGGCATGGTCCGCCTGACGCCATTGACCTCCAAACTGCAAGCGGCCGACGTCAAGATGCGGCGCTGGGGCGGCTACCAATGGGCCCGCCGCGCGTGCCTGGTGGCCAGCCTGGTCTTCATGATGTTCACCGCGCTGCACCACCGCGCGCACAACGCACTGGAAAGTGGCGGCGTGAGCGCACAGGACGGGTGGCCCATCTGGACCGCCTTCCTGTTTGGCGGCCGCCAGGAGAGCGTGCTGGGTGCGCCGTGGACGGTGCAAATCCTGGGGTTGGAGTTCCTTGACCCGTTGGCCGCCACCGGCGCGCTGCTGGCCGGCGCAGACGTGCAAAAGGTCCTTTGGGGCCTGTGGCCCACCCTGCTGCTGGTGTTGCTGCTGGGGCGTTTCTTTTGCGGTTGGATTTGTCCCTACGCGTTGCTGGTGGGCGCCTCCAATGCGTTGCGCGCGTTGCTGGTGCGCGTGGGTTTCACCCCGCGTGATGTGCCGCTTCCAGGAAACCTGGCCTACGGCGTGCTGGCCACGCTGCTGTTGGCTGGCGCGGTGACGGGGTCCCAGCTGGCGCCGCTCTTCTACCCGCCGTCCATCATCCACCGCGAACTGCTCAAGGCTGTCTACTTTGGAGGACTGGGCGGTGGCGTGGTGGTGCTGGCGGTGATGTTCGCCTTTGACACGTTGGTGGCCCGCGCGGGGTTCTGCCGCTACCTGTGCCCCGGCGGTGCCATGTTCCGCCTTTTGGGCCGCCGTTCACCGGTGCGCATTGTCCGCACGGCGGCGCTGTGCACGGACTGCACCGCGTGTGACGTGGTGTGCAACTTCCTGCAGTCCCCCATGACCGACCAGCATGATTCAGCATGTGAGCGCTGCGGCCGGTGTGTTTCTTCCTGCCCCACCGGAGCGTTGACCATTGCGGGCCACGTGCGCCTGCCGGTGTTGACGCAGCCCCAGCGCGGGGACATCCCATGACCCTGCTCTCACGCCGGGGATTGCTGGCCGCGGTGGCGGCGGTGGGTGCGGCGTGGGCCGGCGTGAAGGTGCGTGTGGCGCGTGCCGTGGGCCTGCGCCCGCCCGGCGCGTTGCCCGAGGGAGCGTTTGAGCGCTCATGCATCCGCTGTTTCCGTTGCGCGCAGGTGTGCCCCACGCAGTGCATCCGGTTTGACACCAAGGGCGGCCTGGCGGAGTTGGACACGCCGTTCATCCACGCCGCCGAACGCGCCTGCATCCTGTGCATGAAATGTGGCGATGCGTGTCCCACCGGCGCCATCCAGCCCACGCCCCATGACCCGGACATCATCCAGGCCAAGGTGCGCATGGGCACCCCGGTGCTGGACAAGGCCACGTGCCTGTCCTGGTCCAAACAGGGCATCTGCCGGCTTTGTTATTACGCCTGTCCGTATCCGGACCGCGCGGTAAGCCTGGTGGGGCCCATGCTGGGACCTTTGTTCCATCCCCAGGCGTGCGTGGGGTGCGGCTTGTGCGAAGAGGCGTGCCCCAAGCTGGCCCACTCCATCAAGATTGTTCCGTTTGGCAGCGGCGGGGAGACACCCACGTGACCCGCACGCCCACCCGCAAAGTGCGTTTGTCCCGGCGTGACCTGCTCAAGGTCCTGCAGGTGGGTGGACTGGGAGCTGCAGCCACGGGCGCGGGCTTGTTGGGCTGGCAAAAGAACGCAGCCGCGCAGGTCACCGGAAGCTGCCGGCTTTGCACCATGCACTGCGGCGTCATTGCCACCGTGGAGGACGGGCATCTGGTGCGCATTGAGGGTGACCCCACCGCGCGCACCAAAGGGTTCATCTGCCTGCACGGCCAATCCATGCGCGAGGTGGTGCACAGTCCCCACCGGTTGAGCCGACCGCTCAAGCGGCAGGGAGACACGTTTGTGGAATTGGACTGGCCCACGGCGTTGCAGGAGATTGCGCAGCGCCTTGGAGCCATCAAACAGGCGCACGGCGCGCGCGCGGTGGCGCTGCAAACCGGGTGGCCGTTTGTGCGTCATCCCCTCATCCCGTTCATGACGCGGTTCTGCCAGGCATTTGGCACCCCCAACATGGCCACGGTGGCCAGCCTGTGTGAGGCCACCGGACGCATGGGCCGTTCGCTCACCATGGGCGCCAACCACTGGCCAGACGTCCAGAAGGCGCGCACACTTTTTGTGTGGGGCGCCAATCCCTACGTCACCGCACCACCGTTCACGCACCTCATGGCCGCCGCCGCGCGGCGTGACCGCCACCTGGTGGTCATTGACCCGGTGAAGACCGAAGTGGCGCGCGCCGCCAGCCTCCACCTCCAACCCATCCCCGGCACCGACGGCATCCTGGCGCTGGGAATGATCCACGTGGTGCTCTCCAACCGCTGGCACAACGCCACGTTTGCCGAACAACACTGTGGTGGCCTGGAGGAACTTGCGGCATCTGCGTCCGCCTGGCCGCTGCAACGCGTGGAACAGGTCACCGGCGTCCCCGCGGACGACGTGGAAAAGGCCGCGCGTTGGTTTGCGCAGGACGCACCATCCGCCATCTGGGAAGGGCTGGGCGTGGAGCACCACAAAGACGGCATCCAGATGGTGCGCGCCATCAGCGCGTTGCAGGCCATTTGTGGCCAGGTGGACGTGGAAGGCACCGCCATCCCGCATGCCCACGCCGGACCAGACTTCTGGAACCAACAGCTGCCCATGCAATGGCGCATGACCACGCCACAGCCGGTGCCTCCGCCGCTGGACGTCAAGCCCATTGGCTATGACTCCTACCCGCTGTTTGAAGCGTTCAACCGCCAGGCGCAGGCCAACCTGTTTGCCAACGCGGTGCTGGAGGATGATCCCTACCCGCTGCGGGGTCTGCTGTTGTGGGCGTCCAACACGTTGCTCACCGGCCCGGACACCGCGCGCAACCGCCAGGCCTTTGACCGGCTGGACCTGCTGGTTGTGGTGGACCCGTTCCTCACTGCGTCCGCCGAACTGGCCGACTACGTGTTGCCCGCCAGTACCTTTGCCGAAAGCCCCGTGGTCCACGGCGACGCGGACCGCGTGGAGAAGAACGCCCTGGTTCCGCCACAGGGTGGCGCCTGGCCGGACTGGCGCATCCTCTTTGAGCTGGCGCGCGCCGCCGGGCTGGGGCGGTATTTCCCCTGGGAAACGTTCCAGGAGGCCTGGGATGCGCCGCGCGCGCCGTACATGCAGGACCCCAAACACCAGTTGATGCCCCAGGCGGTCCCACCGGGGACACCGGTGCCACGTTTCCCAACGCCCACGGGAAAGATTGAGCTGCGCAGCACCATCCTGGAGGCGTACGGCTACCCCGGCGTGCCGGTGTTTGAAGAGCCCGCGCCGTCTGATGCCACCTACCCGCTTCTGCTGGTCACCGGGCCGCGCACGCGCGTGTACATCAACTCGCAGTTCCACCAGGTCCCGTCGGTGGCGGCCAAGCTCAGCCATCCTCCAGTGGGGCTCCACCCGGAGACCGCCCAGACGTATGGCATCCAGGACGGGGCCAACGTCACCGTGGTGACGGCGGCGGGACGCATCACCATGGTGGCGGCGGTCTCTGCCGCGGTCCTCAAGAATGTGGTGGTGGTTCCCAATGGCTGGGCGCAGGCCAGTGCCAACCTGCTCACCCAATCCAAGGACCTGGACCCGGTGAGTGGTTTTCCGCCGTTCCGTTCCCTGCGCTGCCGGGTGGAACCGGGCTGACGGTCCCTCCTCAGCGGTCTCCAATGCGGCGGCCCTTGGTGGCCAACACACTTCCCACAAACAGCGCATGCAGCCGCATCAACAGCTCACCCTGTTCGGGGCTTTCCAGCAGTCCCACGGTGTTGGCCATGGCCTCCAACGTGGACATTCCCTCTGGATGGGGCGGCTGCCTCAGCCGCTGCGCGCTCAACACCGGCGCGGGCAACACCAGCCGCGGCATGGTTTGCAGCGCGGGGATCTTTTGCATCATGTGGCGCGCCTGGGACCAGCTCCCGTCCAACACAACCACGGTGGCCGGCGGTTCACGCACCGCAACCGGCGCGTGCGCGGGGAACAACAACATGCTGGACGCCGACGTCACCAACAGGTCCGCCGGCAGCGGCTGGTCCTTGATGCCCCAGTCCCACACCGTGCAGTTGGGCAGCGCCAACGCCGCCACACGCGCGGTGTTGGAGCTCTTGAAGCGCTCAATCATGTGGCGCACCACAATGAACCGGGTGCGCGTCTCCACCCGCGGGATGTACGGGCAGATGCAATATTCCAGCACCACAAAACACCGCGGGCAGCGGCTGGTGAGGTCCATCTTTCCGCGGGATCCCATGGGCGCAAGCTGTGCCCCGCCCCTTGGCGTATTGGCAACGTCCCACACGCCTGCCACAAAACAGCATGACCTTCCCCCGTCACCTGGCGCCGCTGCTGGCGCTGGCCACCGCGTGCACCGGTCCTGGGCCCGTTGCCGGTGAAGACGCAGGTGTATTGGACGCTGCGGTCACTGACGCCGCAGTCCGCGATGCA
>Ga0154020_10008283_pt1 | contig 12058 bp, 11 predicted proteins | sample Klosneuvirus_201_FD_109709 | JGI IMG/M metagenome (GOLD analysis project Ga0154020, IMG submission 109709) | Active sludge microbial communities from wastewater, Klosterneuburg, Austria - Klosneuvirus_20160825_MG | ecosystem: Engineered > WWTP > Aerobic digester > Activated sludge | place... | reverse complement strand
TGGGTATTGGCGAAGTCCGCATTGACGCCCGCGACCGATAAATCGATCACCGACTCGACTTGGGAGATCGTGCCATAGGCGAACCTCACCGCGCTGGTGTAGGCGAAGAGCAGGCGCACGGTGACCGCATTCTGGGGCTCAGCCTGAGCTGAAACCGCCGCCAACGCCTCCGGCACCCCAGGGACAAATTGCGCAGCGCGGCGGGTGGACCAGGCATTGACGACGTCCACCGCGGAAGCAGGTCTGGGACTGCCACCACACATCTTCAAACGTGCCGGATCGACCCGGAAAAACTGTCCAACCTGACCCGATTCGGCGGTGACTGAACGGAGATGAAACTCACCCAACTCCGGATCCACAATCTGGGCCGCAACTGCCCCGCGATTGAACGCGATCAGCACCCGGCTCCCAGGGTGGCCAGTCAAGACACCGCGGGTAACATGGCGCTGCGAACCGAGTATCTCCGTCTGGAGATCGCTGACCTCGACGACCCCGGAGTCACCCAAAGAAAGCGCGATTGCCCCCCGCCCACCGGGGGCCCAAAGAGGGGAGGACTTGGCGCTGAATAGAGTTGGATTCAGGCGAACGTACTCGATTCGGTCGGAAGGAGTGGTCAACCGCGACTCAAGGTGCGCGGAATCCGCCGGCGGGGCCACGCGAACAAAAAGCTGATTGGAGGGAAACCCGGGCAAATCGATACCACTCGGCAGGGCGGTCGACTCCTTCAGCAACCCTCCAAGTCCGGTGAGGTTCTTCGGAGTTGTTTCCCTGGCGATGGACGGTTCAGGCGAAAGAAGGGGCTTTGCACCGCGCCCGCTCGTCCTCAAACCCCAGCCAGCGATCGCTCCCCCGATCCCAAGAGCGGCCATGAACCACACGATCGTTCGCCGATGAGTAAAAAGCCATTCCACGCCCTCAGCATAGCGGAAACGGGGCCGTGCGCAATTCCGCGGACTTCCGATCGAAGGATTGGTAAATTGTCTGCGAAGCAGCCCCTTCAACGGACAAAAAAGCTTCCGATGTCCATGGGATCTCCTACCTTCGGACAACCGATGACGTGCCCTGTCGCGACATTTTCACCTGCTGAGACACCCGCCCAATAGTTGCGGCCATGCCCATTGTCGCCGTCACGCCTGCCATCGCTTGTCCCTTCTGCAGAAGCGTACTGGGTCAATCGGCATCCCCCGCGATCGACGAACATCGGCAGTGCTTTCCCAGACGGATCTGCCGCGACTGTGGCACTCATTTTCTCTTTCCGGCCCCGACCGATGAGGAGCTGAACCAAGCCTACGCGACCTCCTACTACGGGGAAGGGGCGACCAAATTTGGCTCCCTGATTGAGGGACTCCGGGACCGGTCGGCGGCCAGTCGGGCACGTGCTTTGACAGCGCGGACGCCTGAGTCGGGGCGTGTGCTCGACGTCGGCTGCGGGGATGGACGCTTCCTGCGGGTGCTGGGCCAACTTCGTCCACGACTCGAGCTCCACGGGATCGAAATGCCCGGACCTGCAGCGGCGCGAGCAGGCATGGTTCCCGGCGTTAAGCTCCATCTCGGAACCCTCGCCGACGCGTCGTATCCAGAAGCGAGTTTCGACCTCATCAGCCTCGTGCACGTGATCGAACACCTACCCGATCCTCACGCGGCCCTCGTGAGGCTGGCGGGGTGGTTGAAACCGGGGGGAGTCCTCTTCCTCGCGTTTCCCAACATTGAGAGCTGGCAAGCGCGTTGGTTTGGACCCGCGTGGTTTCATCTCGATCCTCCCAGGCATCTCAGTCTGCCTCCTCCACGGTCCGTCGAGTCCCGGCTCGGCCGTGTGGGGATCCGTTGCATCGATCGCCGCGACTGGTGTCCGGAACAGAATCTTTATGGGTGGCTCCAGAGCGTGCTCAATGCCTGCGATGGGGACCGCAACCTCCTTTACGAACGACTGAAACGGAACCATCGCTATCGTCCGCACCGATCGATCGCGCCCTGGGTGCACCTGGCCGCGGCGGGGTTGCTCTCAGTCCCGGCCATCCTGACCGACATCGCCGCGGCGATCGGCCGATCCGGAGCCACCGTCGAACTCTCATTCCAAAAATCACCTGCTGACCATGTATCGTAACCAGCGCGTCGCGGTCGTCATGCCCGCCTACAATGCCGAACTCACCCTGCGGGCCACCTACGAGGAGGTCCGGGACCAGGGCATTGTCGATGACATCATCCTGGTGGACGATGGCAGCCGCGACGGAACCGTCGCGCTTGCCCGCAGCCTGCACGGCGTGACGGTGCACGTTCATGATCGCAATCTCGGATACGGAGGCAACCAGAAGACCTGCTACCGGCTGGCTCTCGCCAGGGGCGCGGACATCGTGATCATGGTGCATCCAGACTATCAGTACACGCCGAAGCTGATCCCGGCGCTGGCAAGCATGATCGCCAACGGCCTCCATGAGTTTGTCATCGGTTCGCGCATCCTCGGAGGTTTCGCCCTGCAGGGCGGCATGCCCTGGTGGAAGTACTTCGCGAACCGGTTCCTCACCGTCGCCCAGAACATGCTCATGGGCGCCAAACTGTCCGAATACCACACGGGTTACCGCGCCTATTCACGCGGCCTGCTGGAGAAAATGAAACTGGAGGAACTCTCCAACGACTTTATTTTCGACAACCAGTTCATCGCCCAGGCCATCTGGCACGGCTGCATGATCGGCGAGGTGAGTTGTCCGACGAAGTACTTCGCAGAAGCATCGTCGATCAATTTCCAGCGCAGCGTGGTTTACGGGTTGGGGTGCCTGCGGGTCGCCGCGCGCTTCTTCCTCAGCCGGCGTCTCGGCTTCCGCGCGCCCCGCTATCTTGGGGCGGATTGAACGCCGGGATTAGCGGTGGCGGCTTCGATCACTCCCTTGGGTTTCAAGGCGGAAATGGGAACTTCCCGGAGAAGGACTTTCCGAATCATCCGGTAGCTCGACCTCCAGTCCGACTCAGCCGGCAGGAGACGAAGCGCCTGGTCGAGAACGTTTTCCGCCTCCTCATTCCGTTCTTGGTGCAGTAAGACCAAGGCGAGCATGTAATAATGCTGAACATTATCCGGCTCGAGTTCGATCGCGCGACGGTAACCTTGCTCCGCCTCCGTGAACTTGCCGAGAAGCGCTTGCAGGCTGGCCAGGTTTCCCAAAACCATCGGCCTGTCCGACCAGAGCTGGGCGGCAATTCCGGCGTAGACCTCGGCTGACTTGAAATAGTTCAAGTTCGTCAGGGTGGCCGCCAGGTTCACCATCATCGTGTAGGAAATCCCACCAACCTCCAGCGAACGTCGATAAACCGTTTCGGGATTCCTCCAATGCATCGTGTAGGCGTACGCGTGAACGCCCATACTGAGCGCAAAAACCGCAGTGAGCGCGGTGAAGGCTGCCTGCGGCGCCCGGCACGACTCAATCCGCGCAACGTGGAAAAAGGATCCCAAGAGGATCAGAAGCCCAATCATCGGCACATACATATAACGGTCCGCATGGCTCTGACTGCCCACCTGGACCAGCCCGATCACGGGCAACAAGGAAACAACAAACCAAATCCAACCAAAAATCATCAAGGGGGCACGTTTGGCCTGCAGCAGGACCCAAAGCGTTCCAATCGACCCCAACAAGATCCCCACCAGCGCAGTCGGCCAGTCGGGGGCTTCCTTCATCGGATAAAACAACGTCAGCTCAGCCGGCCAGAAGAACGTCCGCAGATAAGTCGCGAAGGCCGCCAGCGCGTTCACCGCGCGGGTGAAGAGCGAAATACTTTCGAGGGACGCCACCGCACCAAGACGATTCTGGGCAAAAAAAGTTGCGGCCGCCACGGCAAATGCCGCCGCCACCAGCGGGAGAATTCGTCGGGACGTCGACCACGCCCAGACGCGCAACTCCGACCATTTCCGGAGGCGAATCACCTCCGGACGATCACGCCAGAGCTCAACCGCTTCGAAAAGGACGAGGATGAGGGGCAGTGTGACGCCCATCGCCTTGGCCATCAAACTGACGGAATACGCCACTGTCAGGAGAACCAAGGTCACCGTCCTCCGGGTTTTTCGCCAGTCAAGGTAAAGCAAAACCGTACCCAGCAGCATGTAGGTGCTGATCTGGTTTTTCCGCTGCGAGAGCCAGGCCACTGATTCGACGTTCAAGGGGTGGCAGGCAAAAACCAGCGCCAGCGACAATCCGAGAACCCGCGGAAGTCCCAGCGCGAGCATCAGGCGGTACACGAGAAAACTATCCCCGAAGTGCCAAACCATGTTTTCCACCATATGGCCGCCGGTGAGCGCTCCAAAAACCTGCTGGTCGACCATATGGCTTAACCACGTGATCGGATGCCAGTTCGCAGCGTCCACATTCGTAAACGCCCAGACCACGCCTTCCCACGTCAATCCGCGCAGAACCCAAGCGTTCCCGGTCAAATAGAGTGAATCATCGAATGGGATCGGTCGATGACTCGCCACTTGCGCATAGATCGCGAGGATGCTCAGACCCAAAATGCTGGCCGCGATGATTTCCCGCATGGCGGGGCCAACAGCGGGTTGGGGACCGGAAGGTGACCGTCGGCTCATGAAAGACTGGGAAAGGATGGATTCCGATACGACCTCAGGATGGGGACAGTTCCGTCTGGCATATCCCGACACCGAGACAAGCGGAACGATCGTGATCGACCCGAATTCCGTTTTCTAAAAGCGCATTAACCGCCGATACGCCAAATATCGGACAACAAAAAGGCCGCACCCCAAAGGTGCGGCCCGAATTCCTAACCAGGCAGATGTTACTGCTTCTTACCTTCAGAATTAAACGTGACAGTCAAAGCGGCGGCCGTGCCACCCTTGAACTGCGGGTTGGTCATCGTGAAGTTCGTGTCGATCGAAAGATTGGAGGCCGAGGCCGTCCCCTTCGAGATGTTCTTCACGTAGGTACTCAGAGGACCTTCGACGCTGCCATCGGTCGAATCGATCGAGAAGGTGATGCTGGTCACCGCAGAATTCTCGAGGAAGTATTGTTGAGCCGCGGACGCCACTTGACGGGCGTCGTTCTCCATCGCCTTGCCGATGGAATTGTCACGGACTTTTTGGAATGCGGGAATCGCCATCGCGGCCAGCAGGCCGATGATGACAACGACAATCATGATTTCAACGAGGGTGAAGCCCTTGGACGAACGACGGGTGTTTTTCATATGAGGAATAATATACGGTGAGAAAAAAGCTCGAATCCGAGCGATGAGTGATGAACACAAATTCACCCGGCTGGGGCAAGTCGCAACTCCGTCAACGAATTGTAAACTGCCAGTTGTGACATTTCCCCTACACGGTTCCGGAAAATACCCCATTTTTGAGGAAACATCAGACCTGATCGCCCGTCATAAGGTACAGGATTTCATGCTCGCCTCTCCGTTCAACACCCGCGTTTTTGTCCCCGTGCTCACTTTGTTCGCAAGTCCCGATTCGACCGGAGCGAATGCAGTGTGCAAAGGGCCTCGAAGCGCGTACGCCGTTTCGAAAATCAAGGTGTACCCGGCCTTTCTTCAACTCGCGCTCCGCGCGCTGGTGCTGTGGGTCACCCTCGCCGGTGCAGTCTCGCTACCACTCGCAGGCGCTGAATTGCATTTGCGCAACGGTGATCGCCTCACGGGCGAGCTCGTCAATCGAATCGACGGTAAAATCTATTTCCGTTCGCCCTTGCTCGGGGAGGTAGTGGTTTCGGAATTGGACGCCAGCGTGATCGAATCGGTCGAGATCCCGGTGGAATCCCTCACCGGGCTTCCACCCGCTGATGGGGCCAAAGCGGCTCAAGCAAAACCCGCGCCCACCGTCGCCAAACCCTCGAAGGTCATGGGTCCGGCTCCGACGCCGGCGGTCGCCGCCAAAACCGGTCCGGCCTCTGCACCCCAGAAGCCAGCCCCTGGAGCGTCGCCAAAGACCGGGCGGTGGAAGGCAAAAGTGGAATTGGGCTTTCAACAACAATCGGGGCGTCAGGATGGACTCACCACCTCGGTCCGTGCGGACGCCGAACGGGAACGGGGGAAAAACCAGATTAAGTCGAATCTTCGTTTTCTCTACAGTGAGCTGAACGACCGGATTAGCACCGACCGTACCGACGCCAGTGTCCGCTGGCGCCATCAACTCTCCCAGCGAGTGTTTGCTCAATCGGTGACCAGTTTCCTGACGGACAACGTCAAGCAGATCGACCAGAACTACGAGCAAAACGCCGGCTTTGGCTACGCCCTCGTCAAACGCGACCGCCACGTGATCAACGTCGGCGGAGGTTTCACCGGGCAATTCCGTCAAGCGGTAAACATCGATCAGGGTTTCGCGTTCCTCGGCGAGGTCTTCGAGGATTACACCTACAAGATCAATGGACGGTTGACCTTCATCCAAGACATCCTCGCCCAGTACTCCCCAGTCACCCAGGACCAGTACATTCTGCGGAACGGGACCTTCGTAGCCACCACCGGCGAAGTTCAAAACTATCGCATCCGTTTCAATTCTACACTCCAAGGCAAGGTCACCGAGAAAATCTCGATGAACATCCGCTTCGAGTACGACTTCGACAATACGATCGCGGACCGCGATGCGAAAGTGGACCAACGCATCAGCAGTTCACTGGGCTACGCCTTCTAGCGGGGCCGTCGCACACGTTGAGCGGGCCAAACGAAGGTCATGAGCCGGTTCAGATCCGGAAGTGGTCCGCAGATGACGGCAATTTCCGCAGATTCGGAGGTTCGGAGAATCATCTGCGAACATCTTCCGGAATCTGCGGAGACACTCAGAAGGCCGCGAGATCAGTCCTTACGGTTCAGTGATTTCCGCTTTTTCACCGTGCTTTTGGTCGACGAGGATTTGGAATTCACCTTACCCATGCCTTTAGCGGTCCCGGGCTTAGCTACAGGCTTCTTCACCGCCGTTTTCCTCGCCGGACCTTTCTTCGAAGGCGTTTTGCTGGCAACGGCTTTCTTCTTCTTCTTCGGAGCCGCTGCGGGCTTGGCCACGACCTCGGGTAGATCGTCTTCCTCTGGATTCAAAAGGCGGGCGATCGAGAGATCCTGAGCGTCCTTCCAAAGATTCTCCAACCGATACTCTTCCCGCTTCTCTCGCGTAAAGAGGTGAATCATAATCTGATAGGCATCAACCACGGTCCAGCCACTTCCTGGCTCTCCGGTCTCCATACCTGCTATCTGCGCCTTCCGATTGTCCAAAACACGTTCCAACTCGATGCGAAGCGCGCGCAAATGGGGCTCGGACGTTCCCGTTGCCAGGACCAAATAGTCGGTGATCGACGACTGGGCACTCACCCGGAAGACTCGCAAATCAGCGGCCTTTTTGTCGTCAAGAGCCTGAACGATTTCAGTCAGGAGCGTGGTAATTGGGTCTGTTTCTGTCGCCATGGTTACTGATAGAGACCGTTTTTGCGGATATGCACAATCGCCTTGTGAGGAACAAAATAATCCAACGACAGGCCTTGGCGCGCCCGGTGACGCAATTCCGTCGAGCTAATCTCCACCAAATGTCCGTCGCACCGATGCAGCCTTAAACCTGGAATCGCCGGCGCGACCTTCGCCGGATGTCCGGGCCGTTCGAGAAAAATAAACTCCACCAATCGTGAGAGTTCACCGATCTCTTTCCAAAGGTGCATCTTAGGAAGCTGATCACCGCCAATGATCCAATACAACCGATCATCGGGAAAACGCGCGCGAAAGTGACGGGCAGAGTCGATGGTGTAACTCATTCCGCCCTTCTGCAATTCATAGTCCGACACTTCGAACCGTCGATCCCACCCGACTGCCGCCTGCAACATGGCCAGCCGATCCTCCGCGGAGGACTGAACTTCCTGGGGCTTCAGTGGGGCTTGAGCCGCCGGCACGAGGAAGAGCCGATCGAGTTGATGCTGCTCGTAGGCATCTTGGGCGGCAATCAAGTGACCGAAGTGGACGGGGTCAAAACTGCCCCCAAGGAAACCAATTTTCACAGACGACGAACCGTGAAGAACGCCCCGACATCGGGCAAGCGGCGAATATCCGCCAGCGACTTCACCACCTCCGGCATTGACGGAAAATTTCCCTGACCGTTTCTTCACGTTCATGACTGACACTCCCGCGCCAGCACCAGCGGTTAAGTACAAACGCATCGTCCTCAAGCTTTCCGGCGAGGTCCTGCGCGGCAAATCGAGCGACCCGATCGACTCCGGCGTACTGGAGCGTATTAGCTCTCAGGTGAAGGAGATCCACGAGTTGGGCGTCCAAGTGGGCGTCGTCATCGGCGGCGGGAACATTTTCCGCGGACTGACCGGCGAGAAAAAGGGCGTCGACCGCACCACCGGTGACTACATGGGTATGCTCGCCACTGTAATCAACTCGCTCGCGTTGATGGACTGCCTCGAGAAAATGAATGTGACCACCCGGGTCCAGAGTGCGATTCCCATGAACCAGGTGGCGGAACCCTTCATCCTTCGACGGGCCATCCGCCACCTCGAAAAGGGTCGGGTAGTTATTTTCGCTGCAGGAACCGGCAATCCCTACTTTTCGACCGATACCACCGCCGCCTTGCGGGCCTCGGAAATGCGAGCGGACGTGATCATGAAAGCCACAAAAGTGGACGGTATCTATGACAAGGATCCCAAGAAATACGCCGACGCGATCCGCTACGATGAGATCTCCTTCGTCGATGCCCTTCGCCAGCGCCTCAATGTGATGGACTCGACGGCCTTCTCTCTCTGCCTGGATAACAACGTGCCGATTCTCGTGTTCGACCTCAACGCCCCCCACGCCATCCGCAAGGCGGTCCTCGGTGAAAAAATCGGCACCCTCGTTCGCAACTAACCCGCCGCCCGCGTCCCCTTCCGTCATCCGGAATTCGTCATTTCCCTTACCCATCCCTCCATGTCTCACCCGCTCCTCAACGAAGCCCAGTCCAAGATGAAGAAGGCACTCGAGCACACGCTGCACGAGTTCAGCACGATCCACACCGGAAAGGCCAGTCCCACGATGGTTGAATCCGTCATGGTCGAGGCTTACGGATCCACCATGCGTCTCAAGGAGTGCGCCGCGGTCAGCACGCCCGACGCCCGCATGATCCTCGTGCAGCCTTGGGACAAGGGTCTCGCTCAAGCAGTCGTGAAGGGTATCCAGATGGCCAACCTCGGTTTCAATCCGTCGATCGACGGCGGCATGGTTCGCATCCCGCTGCCCGAGATGAGCCGGGAACGTCGGCAGGAATTCGTCAAAGTCGCGAACCGGCTCGCCGAGGAAGGACGCGTGCATGTCCGCAATGTCCGTCGCGATGCGATCGAATCCGTCAAAAAGGCGAAGTTGCCCGAGGACGAGGGCAAGCGCCTCGAGAAGGACATCCAGACCGTCACCGACAAGACAATCGCCGAAATCAACCAGCACCTCGCTCTGAAGGAAAAAGAACTTACCACCATCTGAAGCGCTCCAGCGTTCCGCCGAGCCCTGCTTACCTCCTGGATGACGTCCTCCCTCATCGCCCAACCGCGGCGGGTCGTGGTCAAATTGGGCACGGGCGTGCTCACCTCTGGCATCGGCCGGCTGGATACCGCGCGAATTGCGGCCATCGCCTCCGAGATCGTGGACCTGCGTCGCCGCGGGGTCGAGGTCATCATTGTGTCCTCGGGCGCCGTCGGCCTCGGCATGGGCGCCCTCAAACTGGCCCGACGCCCCAAGGACCTCTCGAAAAAGCAGGCCTGCGCCGCGATCGGTCAGTCCTTGCTCATGCAAACCTGGCAGGCAGCCTTTGCATCCTCGGGCCTCACGGTCGCTCAAGTGCTCTTGACTCATGAGGACCTCCGGACGCGAACGCGTTATCTCGGGGTTCAGGAGTGCATTCGGCAGCTGGTCGCGTACGACACCATTCCGGTGATCAACGAGAATGACACCGTCAGCGCAGCCGAAATCAAATTTGGTGATAACGACACGCTTTCAGCGATGGTTGCCTCCCTCATGGAGGCCAGCCACCTCGTGATCCTTTCCACTGCCCCCGGGTTGATCGACCTGAAGGGCACCGGCCACATCCTGCCGGTCGTCGAAAAAATAACCCCTGAGATCGAGGCCATGGCCGGAGGCACCACCAGCGAGACTGCCGTGGGAGGGATGGTTTCAAAGATCACCGCGGCCAAACTCGCCACTCGGGCAGGTTGTGGGGTGTTCATCGCCAGCGGGGAGGAACCCAACATTCTCGCCCGTCTTTTCTCCGGCTCCGGCGTAGGCACTTTCTTTGTCCCCATCGGACTGCCCCTCGAAGCGCGCAAACGCTGGCTCGCCTATTTCCAGCGTCCCGCAGGCACACTGATGATCAATCCCTGCGCCGTGCCCGTGCTCCGCGAACAGGGACGCAGCCTCCTCGCCGTCGGTATAACTGGCGTACGGGGACGTTTCCAGCCCGACGAGATCGTCAACATCGCCGGCCCGGACGGCGTAGTCTTCGCCCGAGGCAAGACCACCTTCAGCAGCGAGGAAGTCGCCGCATTAGCGGGGCTCCAGGGCGACGCCGTCCGCGCCTTGCACCCCGCCCGCAAGCGCCACGAGGTCGTGCATCGCAACGATCTCGTCCTGTTGTAGTCAGCCCTTCGCGTACTCGGCCCGGCTGGCGTCGTCGGCGCGAATGTTCAACGGGACTCGACAAGCCGTCACCGCGTACGTCCCCCCCGGGGGGGAAGTACGACCATTGGGGGGGAGGACTTTTCGCGGGCCCTCGCCGGAACCTTGCGCGCCAATCAGCGCGCAGTCTTTGACAAAGGGCACGCAGCACGTTCGGCCGATCCACTCCACTATCACGCCCCGCGCTCCCTCCCTCACGGTCTCTCGCAGCGAACAACGCCATGACGACTTATCTCTACCTGTCCCTGCTCCCGGAGGCGCTCGTCGCCTCCCATCTCACGCCCGACGACTACGGCGCCTACCTTGCCACCGGTTCGAAAAAGCGATCCCGCGGCCAAGCGCTTTTCTTCAAGCTAACGGACGAATACGCGCGGCAGCGGCTGGCGGAGTTGAAGATCGATGCTTCGCTCGAGCGGAATGAATCAAGTACTCCACGGCGCTCCCTCTACTTGAGCATCTACCGCGCGCTGGAGCGCACGCCCTTGAGCGCGCTGGAGTCTCTCCACCTGGTGACCGATGACGGTCGCGTCCTCTCCCTTAAACCGGGCGAATACAAGCCCAATCCAGGACCACGCTTTCACCTCTATCAGGAATTTTGTCCGGTGAAGCCCCGCGTGGTCAGCGAGCTTGAGCCGCGCGACTTTGGCGCGCGAATCACCGATACCACCCGCCTGGTCTCACTTCCGGCGTTGGTTTTCGCCGAACTGCGCCTCGAACGCCTCGGCGACGATCCCGAGGCCGACGGCGTGGAGAACCTGCCTTACCCGAACCTTGAGCATCTTCGGGACTGTATCCGGGAGCTCCGTTCGAAACGAGGAAAGTCCACCAAGACCGTGATCCGAACCCTCCAGCAGGACGTGCTCTATCGCACCATCCTCGGCGGCTTCTACGTTGCGGCTGCCGGCGGTGACTTTCGTTACTTCCCGATGCCCAGCAAGGACGCGCTCGAAACCCATTTCTATCCGTGGTGGCGCTCAGCGCTCAGCACCTTCGGCGCCTAAAACCGAATCGTCACCCTCGAATCAGACTCTCCTTCCTCCCCGCCGTCTCATGCACACGCTCCTATTCTGGCTCATTCCATTCGCCTCCCTCCTCGCCCTGGGGTTCGCGGCATTCTTCTACTCGCGGATGAAGGCCGCGCCCGAGGGAACGCCGCGGATGATCGAAATCGCGTCCCACGTCCGGGCAGGCGCGATGGCGTACCTGAGGCAGCAATACAAGGTCGTCGGCCTCTTCTTCATCATCCTGACGCTGCTCTTCGTCTGGCTGGCATACGGTCTGAATCTTCAGAATCGCTGGGTTCCTTTCGCCTTTCTGACCGGGGGCTTCTTCTCCGCCCTAGCCGGTTTCTTCGGCATGAAGACGGCCACCTACGCATCCGCCCGCGTCGCCCACGCGGCGAGCAAGTCGCTCGACGCCGGCCTGCGACTCGCCTTCAGCAGCGGTGCCG
>Ga0154020_10008282_pt1 | contig 12060 bp, 5 predicted proteins | sample Klosneuvirus_201_FD_109709 | JGI IMG/M metagenome (GOLD analysis project Ga0154020, IMG submission 109709) | Active sludge microbial communities from wastewater, Klosterneuburg, Austria - Klosneuvirus_20160825_MG | ecosystem: Engineered > WWTP > Aerobic digester > Activated sludge | place... | reverse complement strand
TTAAGCTTCAGCATAGATGTTAACGTTATTCATGAAAACTATCTAACACAGGCAATACACTATTCAGCTGGAAACATAAAACAAGTTAGCGCACAACCAACCGACTTTACAAACTTCTCATTCGCAGACTTAAATAGAAGAAGTTTAAGTCAACTGTCAAAAGATGCACTTATTGAAAGTGAATACACTAGCGAGGTATTGCAAAGTAAAAAAATACAAACACCGCTATTACACAAATTGCCAAGAGGCTTTACAACTAGAGTTATATTCAATAACTCAAAACATCTGCACGTTGACGAAAGAAGCAGTGGCTTCTTAATTATTGACTGTGTGGTTATATCAAAAGAGTCTGAAACTTATATAGATAAAGACGGGCAAATGATTCAAAGATACAATTTCGTAGGAAAATACAGAACATTATGATACCAATTAATAATATGACAGAAGCATTGTCAGAAGAAGAAATTCCAGAAGATACAGAAAATACAGATGGTATTGCAGCAATCCTAGTTGCACTTGATGGCGAAGAAGGAACTCCAACAAGATATGAATTAGAAGAGTGGAAAGACATGTATGGTGTATTTTACATCTCTAGTATAGGTGACGATGATGACTTATATATTTGGAGAACACTAAAGCGTCTTGAGTATAAGCAACTAATTAAGAGTGGTATGGCTAATGACCAAATGAGATACGAAGAATCTATTCTTGTAAGATGTTCATTGTGGCCAAAATTAAGCCTTGAAACAATGGCACAAACAAAAGCTGGAGTAGTAGAAACATTAGCTAAACAGGTACTTTATAAGTCTGGATTCGTATCTGACCAAACAGCACTATCAATGATTAAGGTAATTTAATTATGGAATACAACATTCTTAATATATCTAATGGTGGAGTGTTAATCACACTATATGGTCATTTTACAATTAATCGTGTTGTATACGAGAACCCAATAATTTCCGCAAGACTACTAAATGTTAAAGAAATAACAAGGGTTAATTATCTAAACATAGAGCATCCAGCGTCAAGGATGCAAATCGAAGAAGATATAATTGACAATGTATTTGAAGAAGTTATTGGACTTGGCAAATCAATAGATTGGGATGAGTCTGAAGCTGGACTAACAGAAACAATTGTAAATGCAATAACATTGACAAGTATTTCGTACTTCACAGAATCAATTAATAAGTTTCATGAAGTATTGGATTCCATAAATGTTGTCAATTCAATGTGTGCAATAGTGTCTAGATTTCTATGCACACCATTTGCAGAAGTAGAGCTGCTTCCAGTTAATGAAATCTTTAGAAGATATGCAATATGTGCATCTGCGTTTCCAAAAGAAGTTATGCCACTAAAAGAACAAGAGGACTAATTTGAAAAGCTTTAAGCCGAGTTATGTAGCATCAAGCAATGACTATGCTGAATTTAAAAAGGAGAAAAGAAAAGAGCAGACTAAGGATGCTCTTTTTCGTATTGGCGTTGCTGGTTCATCCGTCTATGCATCTAAGCTTCTTCTTGATACTGATGCTGGTCAAAGTGTTGCGAATAAACTATTCAAAGGGCATGCCCTAAAACAGTTATATCAGTTTGAAAATGGAAACTTTTTTGATACCAAAATAAATAAGAGAATTAACTTAGGCGACATTTCACTTAATGCTGCAAGAGCAGTAGAAGAGTTATCTCCATTTAAAATTCTTAGAACTTTTCACGTATCGAGTTTCTTATTTCCTATTGCGTCTGGCAAAAATGCTAAGACAACTATTAGTGCAGACCTTATAGACTTAGATGTTGACTACTATAGGGGTTTAATCAAGAAGTATGGAACTGGCTTACATCAGAACACAATAGATATTGCCCTTAATCAAGGTCTAGTGCTTGATGCTGGTAAATTAAAAACACAGGCTGGTGAAACATTAATAGAGCATGCCAGACTTGTACATCTTAATTCAGATATAGCTGGAGCGTCACACGACAATAGTGCTGGTGCATTTGTAAACAGAATATATGAGAAGTTCAGAAACGTAACTGGAGTAAGAAGTAATCGTGGTTTCGACGACATCCTTCAGTCCGATTTGCATAAGGTAGGTGTAATAGCTGGAAACTCAACTAAGGAGATTTATGGTAATTGGACTCGCTCATATATAAGAATGGCTATGGAGCCAGCATATAAGTTAGTTAACAAACCAATGGAATTCTTAACGGAGTATATTGACCATATTGGTCATGCCGTTAATCCAACTTGGAAGTCTATTTCAGAAAAGTTTGGAATGAGTATTCTTCCAGAGAGATTTGTAGGCTCAACAAGAGAGGCGTTATGGACAATAGCTAAGAAGGGTGCAATACGTTCTGCACAGGCCAAGGTTGGCTTTGTACTTGCAGATGCAGCGGTGCGCACACTTGCTCCAAATACTTCGGCATACTCAAAAGGTCTATTTGAAGGCTTGGCAACATTCGCAGTAAATACTCACATTAAGTTTGCAGAAGCATGGTCAGATAACTTTCAAGAACTAAAGCAAAAGCAAGAGGACTTAGCTCCTGGCTCTACAAGTTTATTTACATTAGCTGGATTCCCACTTGCTGGAGCTATGGCTGGTGGAACACTTGGCTATCTTAAAAGAGCTGGCCATATTGGTGCGCGCGGCTCTCAGATAGGCGAACTGCTAGCTAAATACAACACGGAAGCAACAACAGTTATAAGTGAAAAACTGGCATTAAGCTTTAAAGCTAGACCAGTTGCAAAATGGGCCTTCCTAGGGGCTCTAGCTGCGTCTCTACCAGCTCTTCCATACTTGCCTGGGGCATTGGTAGGTAAGTCTTCAGACGAGCTTAAACGTGAGTATAGTGGCGAAAAAGAAGTAGCTGTCAGAACTAACAGATGGTGGGCAAGTGGATCATACGAATACGAAGGTACTAAGATTAAATATTTTAGACCACATGCATATTCATCACTGATTAAAAACTCATCAGATTTAACAATATATGGTAGTCAAGCAAATGAAGACAGACTCAATCCTGTGCTACATCCTTTTGATTACCTTAGAAATCCATATCGCTTAGAGCAACAAAATGCAAGTAAAACTCCATATCCTGTTTGGGGTATGGATGTGTCCTATGGTGGATTCTTTGGTAAGATATTTGAAAAAACAGCTGGACGACTAATTAAGCCAGACAAACTTAATCCAAAAATATTGGCAGCCAAAGACGCCTATCAAGAGTCTGTTGACAAACAGTTGTCATACACAACTGATTACAATGGGTTTGCTATTGACTCCGATATAAATGACTTCAAACAAAAAAGCATGGGTTCTGCACAAGACAGAGGAAGCTTAGCTGCACTCATTAAAGAGCGCGAAAAAGAATATGGTAAATTTGCTGGTCTGCTAGATAAAAATGCAGTTGGTGGAGATGCTCCAGAAGTAGAAGGTCTACGTTCTGAATATGCATCTATGGTTAATTTGGACAATTACAATGTAACTGTAGATGACGCCGATACTGTAATTCTAGAAGACAAGACTGGAAAAGAAAAACGTAAAATTGAAATACGTCTAAGTGGTATGGACTCTCCAGAGGTTGGAGGCCATGAAAACGATCCAATTGATTTCTTACGCTTTAAGCAAGAACAGCTATATGGTAAAGAAGCAACTGACATTCTTAAGAAGATATTCTCAGAGCAAAGTAATATCTCTTTAGCCATTAATAAAACAGAGATGTCATATGGTCGTTATGTTGGTGTTTTAATAGGTGATAATAATAAAAATCTTAACTTAGAAGTAATTAAAAAAGGTGGAGCAACAATATTACCATGGGGTAATACCGACCTAATTAAAACCAAAGACCTTAAAGCGGCAGAACGAGAAGCTCAGTCTACGGCTGAGGGCTTATGGAACTTACCGCGCTATCAAGCTGTTCAGCTATTTAATCAGATGACTGGATACAGACAAACATATAACACTCTTACGAGAATAGATAAGCTTGCTATGCGTCCTGAGCTAGCATCTTATGTGACCTATCTTAATAGTCTTGATTCGCAAAAAGAAGAATTGTCTCAGTCTCAAAAAGAAGATGTTCAAAAATTAGCAATGTATTATAACAAGTCATCCAAAGACAATAGAGAGATGGGCAATCTTTTAAAGAATATTGGCATGACAGTTAGTGGAGACCAGATTACTGCAAATGGCGGAGGGTTTCTAAAAGGTGCATTAGTAAATGGAGCTACAGCATTAATCAATCAAGGGTTTAATCTTAATTCAACAGAAGCACAAACATTCACAGTTCGTAAGAATGTAAAGGACAGCGAGAAGCAGCTAATAGAAGGCGACATGATGTATGCCCCACAATCTCCAACATATAGTCCACATACAGAAGGGATTAAATTCTCATACAGCTCATTTACAGAATTCTCTGGATTAAAAGGATGGGCAGGTAGCTTATTTGCAGATGCACTGGGATTTGATTACAAAGACAAGCCAACAGAACTTGCTCGTTCTGGTGAAGCCACAGGTATAGCGCGAAGAGTAAAAGATTTGAATCTTGGTGGTGCACTTGGTGGTACTGAATTTTTAAGAAGAGCTTTGCCACAAAGTGGTGACACTTTGTACGATAGAGAAAATCCAATGCAGAATGATATGCCATACTGGCTACCATCCAAAGCAGATGACTTCTATACAGACTTTAGAACTGGTAATCCATTTACAAAAGTAGAGCAGGGCGAAATAAGACTTCCTGGAGCTGGATACGAATCTAGATTCAAAGAACTACAAGGTCTCGACCCAAAAGACTATCCAGATATTCACAAGTATAAAATACTTGCAGATGTTGCAATAGGTAGTACACAGTACTACAACATGAAGGATAGAATGGATGCCAGACATCGTGCTGGAACATTGACGGACTATGAAGAAAACCTATATAAAACAATAACTGAGCAAACCCAAGAGCGAGGTATCTTTAAACAGTTCGACCCATATAAAACAGATGAGGACTTAAAGGGCTATGGTGAATTAGACAGACTAAAAAGTAGCTTCTGGCAAACGGTTACACATAATTCAGAAAACCCATTAGAGCCACTAACATTCTTTAGACCAGCTGGCAAATTTATACATAAAAGAACTGCAACAGAAGATTACGTGTCTTCACAGCTTCTAGGTAACGATATGGCCATGTGGACAAAACCATATGCACATATGATTAAGCCAACCATTAACAAGCTCACTGCGATTGGCAATGAAAACTTCATTCCACAAGAAACAAGAGAGCGTAGAAATATTGATGAATATTTTGAAGCTTTAGATTATATTAAAAAGAGAAAGCTATATAAGCAGTATGTTCAAGATGGTAATATGGGTGAGGCAGAGATTGTAAAAGGACAATATCTATCAAATCCATTCGGCGCCATCACAATGAATCTTGGCAGTGACAAGGAGATGACAAAATCTTATATAGCATTTAACGGCAAAGATAGACAATATTATTCTGCATTCTCATCGGAAAGAAATCCAGAAGAAAGAGAAAAGATAATTAATATGTTGCCAGCTGTACAGGCTGAACTAATGTCGAAGATATGGAAACGTAGAGATACAATTCAAAATTCACAAGACAACAATAAAGACATTAGTGAAAGTATCCACAACTTGATAATAGAAGAGCATACTCAAACAGTTGATGACAACAAAGACGCATACAAAAGATATAAGAATAGTGAAGCTGCTAAGCATTCTTCATTTGAAGAATATCTGTCAGACGAGGCCGCTGAGAAAATAGTTACACGAAGAACTGGAATGCCGTCAGAAGACTTCGTTGGTTGGGATCCACGTATCGACATCAATGATATTAAATTAAAGACACTGATGATAGGTAAAGAGGATGTCCGTGAGTTTGGCTTTTGGCAAAGTGACGAAGACAAAGTAAACAGAATGTTTGTATTAGAAAATAACTCCAAGCAGATAGACAATATAAATGCTATTAAAAGAGATATGCAAAGTGCAAACATGGATAGAGAAATTATCAAAAATAGACTTTATAAAGCTGGCATAAAGGTTTCTAGCATGAGTTCATCTCCAGCATTAGATGACAACGTAGATATATTCATAGAGTAAAAAGAATGGCATTTCCATTAAGACAAGCTGGTGCAGCATTAGGTGTACTATCACAAGACCCATTAGATAACCCATTGGCTGGCGTAGCTGGCGGAATGGTAGGATACTATGCTGCATCTAAATTAGACTTAAGAACACCAGTTAAACCATATAGTCAGATTACAAAATCATTAAAAATAACTGGTCAATCAAATGTTAATTATAATACTGCATTACTTGATAAACTAAACGCATTCTCAAAGACTTATGGCGAAAAGAGTGGAGACCATGTATTCGCACATAGGATGGATACACGTCTTGCCAATCTAAATACAATGTATAATCAGAAGTATGGTGCACCATTGTTTGCAGCAGAAGAGACATCCATAGAATCAAGATTCGCTTCATCAATATCCAAACTTGCATCAGTGTCCTCTAACTCAACACAGAAGGCATTACTATCTGCATTTGGCTCTGAGAGCCTTCTACATACCGTATCAACTGTACCTAATGCAGAACTACCATTGGGCAGAAGAGGTATAGACAGAGTAATGATTGATGCAGACACACAAGTCGCAGATAAGCTTGCAGCCATTAAGTCACATATAACTTCACAACTTGGACACGGAATAGGAGAAGATGAGGCCAATAGAATTATAAAAAGCTTAACACCAGCAATCGAAGGTATGCCAACAATGGGTATACAACTAGATGACAATCTTACATTTGTAGATCAAACTGGCAAAAAAGTTAAATTCCCAATTCAGTATGTTGATAAAAGTGGAGCACGCTATGGATATAGCGGCAATACACAAATGGCTAGCAATAGTTGGAATCCATTTGGAAGCCTATATAGTCATCATCAGGATGCACCAGAGTCATTACGCCACCTGTTACCAAATGGCAATATTAGACCAGAAGCAGACGATGTACTAAGAGGTTTTCAGCCAATAGAAATGCTAGCTGGATTTAATAAAGACGAAAATCATAGCGCACAATTAAATAGACTATCATCATATTCTAGAACAATGTTTCATAACGTTGGCAACTTTGCTGCAAATCCACACGACCCAATGGCGATGCAAATATCTGCATTAACCAATATAGATTTCACATATGTATCAAATGGACGTGGTGGTGGCACTATTAAAAAAATCAGCAGAGAAGCTGGAGCAATGGGTGGAGCCTCTACGTTTGATAAACTGATGGTGCAACTTGGTGAACATTCATCTGTTGGCAATCCGATGTCATTGAACTCAAACAATGATATTACGTCTGTGTCTGCAACAAAGGCAATAGATCCAAGTATCGCACAAGACCATTCCAGAAGACACACTACTGTTACCAATCGTGACTTTATAATGACCGACAAACATAAAGAGGTTATTAAAAAATATACTGGCCTAGCATATGATGGTCAAAATATGGCAGCACTTAGTGGATTTGGTAATGCAAGAGAGCATACTGCATTGCTTGTTGATGACCAGCTGTCATTAGCTGTATCACATATCTTTGGAGATAAATATACCATAGATGACGGTTCTGGATTATTTGTTAACCCAAATCAATTTGAAGAAAAGAAAATGGTTAATTTGGATTTCCCCAATATAGGCACACCTGAAAATCCTCAATATAATATATCTGAAGACATGCTTAATGCGCTTAAACAGAAGGGCGGAGTAATAACCCCATCACAAGCTTTAGGGATTAATAACATTGGAGAAATAACAAGACTTGGCAGAGAATATACGGATGCGGCAATAACGGCATCCCACACATATAAGGATTATCTAAGAGTTTCAATGGAAGCGCGATATGTTCCAGAGGATTGGGTTAAAATATTTTCAGAGGTTGCAAAATCTGGACAAACTATGTTTGGCAAAAATGTACTTCGTGCACAAACTAATGCCAAAAGACTATCAATGATGCAGCAACTAAAAGATGCTGGAGTATTAACTACAACCGTTAAAAAATCTGGTGGTCTTGAATTTAGAGTAAAAACAGCAGATGCCGAAGAGATTATAATTAATCATACATCTGGAAACTTAAAGACATACAAAGAAATTATGAACTTAACAACCAGAACATATACAAAGACATTTGGCAACAAAGAGATGCAAGATCCAACGATTATACTCAATAGAAGAGATGCTGGATATAAGTTCATAGATGCAGCATTGCAGCCAACAGATGAAAAGACAGGTGCACGTCTTGCTGCAACATTGGACAATGTTAAAGATGCTTATATGGAACAGTTATTTACAGAAAACAAAGCTGGACGTTCTGCTTTTATAAATCTAATAGACAAACTAGAGTACAAGAAACCATCTGGATACGAAGACGATTTGGCATTCTTACATCAGTACACACAGTCTGGTGGATATGCAAAGGTAGCAGATGGTGGACAAGATGCAAAAGACGCATTCAAAGGAAGCATAAGAGGAATAGTTGATAAGTTATTCACTGACATCACAGACTTCAATCACGTAGCTGTATTAGCTAGTAATGATTTAGGCCCAGCCATTAGAGGTGCTGGCAATGAAGGCGCAATGTCATGGCTAGAGAGAATGAATCTAAGTATGTCAGGATACACTGAAGCAGATTTAGCCAGTATGTCAACTTGGAACAAAGATGCACTACATGAATTAAATATGATTTCTTCATCGTCATCAAGTGGTTCAGACTTTAATGATGTTAAGTTAAAGTATGCAGATTTATTCTCAACAGTTCATGAGCAGTCAGCAGAACAAAGGTTGGCTATGCTACAGCCAGCACTTAATGAATCTAAGGCCAAGGTGAACTTGGGCGACAACTTTATATCATATAGACTTACACATTCTCATATGGGTTATCAGAGTGTTCCAATCACACTTACCGAAACAGCGCATTCTAGACACATCTCATTAGACGAAGAAGAAGTACTAAGCCAACTTGAGAAACAAAGAGCCAAAGTAATTAGAGCCGATATTGAATTATCTAGGTATCAAGATGGAAATACTGCTGGAAGAAAAGTTAGATTGGATGTATTCAAGGAAGAGGTTGAAGCGCTGGATAGCCTAGTGAAGCGCTCAATGTCTGGAGATAACAATATTGTTAAGAGTGCGCTAAGAGGAATTGTTAATGATAGCGAGATACAAATATCTAGGTCTATTGGTGGGGAATTTGGTGCCTATGCAACAATGCTACGAGGAGAGGGTGGCAGAACTAAGTTTGGTCCAATAGCTGCATTTAATCACAACTCAATAATGAAAATTGCCAAAGGATATGGTCTTGACGCTACTGACCTTGAGTTTGGAAAACAAGGTTCTGATTTTGGAAGAGTGTATGTCAAAGCAAAGGACGGTAGTAGAACCCCACTAAGCACTCTTGTTACAAGGGAGCCAGCACAAGGTCCAGGGTCATCACTGTTGGTGGATGTATTTTACCACAAACAATTGCCAAAAAATGATGCATTTATTGGCATACCACAAATTGTAGATTTCAATAAACAAAAGGCTGGTAAAAGTGTTCAGGCTCTATTTGCGTTTGGAGACTTTGACTCCGATACATATAAAACAACTTCTCTTGGCAAAGGAATATCATTTGCAAGAATGAAAGAACTGCATGAAAAGCAACGTATGGCACTAAATAATCTTGAGGACTTGGCAGACTTTGCAAACTCCATTGCGCTGAAGGGGTCTACAAAAGATCTTGTAAGAGTAGAAGATTTGGCCCAGTACGAAAAAAATGCCGCACAGTCATCTGCTAAAGCAATCCAGCGTAAAATGATAGCTCCAGAAGCGACAGAAGTTGCAACAAAAATGGCTGAGGCACTTGACATGCATCTTAGCGGCCTAAGAGGCACTGTGTCGCCAGAAGTTTTTGCCAAACGACAATTTGGTGCAAGAATGGCAATCCACAATTTAGTTGAAAACTTACTAAAGACACAGCATGGGAAGTCTTCAGAAGTAGGAATCGCATCTCTGCCTATGCAAAGATTGTCACAACAGCTAGGTAGTGTTGGTAAAAATGACCAGTTCAGAAACATAGCATCACAGATTCTAGATGAGTCACTTGGTTTTAATATGGGCAAAGATGGCTCAGCAAGCGCACCAGCGCGCGCGATGTATCATCAAGCTAAGACTGACATTCTTGACGCATTGGATTCTTTTGGTAGTGTAGTTAACGCTAGTCAAGGCTCATTAAAGGCAAACAGAGAATCTCTATATAAAGGCATACAAGACTTCACAAAGTCTGTAAATGCTCTTGCAACTAACGGTATGCTTCCTGGTGTGACATCTAGCGCACCAGAAGCCAAGATGCAAAATATGGTAAACAAAGCTAAGAATGTAGTTGAGTACGCAAAACAAACTGCAGCAAATAATAGGAAGACTCTTGGTATTGCTGGTGTAGCACTAGGCGCTATAGCAATGACTATGGGAGCAGAATCAACAGACCTATCAAAAGACTCTTTGCCATTAAAAACTAGCGATGCTATACTTCCACCACTTCCAACAGAAAAGGGATATATCACAAAAGGTAGAGATTATAGAAAACAGCAATCTACCACAGTCAAGGGGTCAGCATCCCAACCAGTAAACAAGTCTTCTATAGATAGAAATGTGTTTAGTGGCAATCCAAGCGCCAATATAAAGATCAGCGATAAAAGAAATACAGATATTAGGAATTTACAATGACAGAAGAAGTATGGATTAATAATCATAGACTGGACGTTAATCCAACGGATATGCAGATTATCACAAACAGATATAGTGACTCTTTTAACCTAACTAGAGAAGATGCTCCGTATGCATTTGTTTCTCCACATGGATACACATCTGTATCAATGGTGCTTGCATTTGATATTACTGATGATAAGAGCATCAATCAGCTTATCTCTGTGTACACACAAATGGACCAATTCCCATTCGTATGGATTAAGAGCCATAGACTTACTGGTAATATCTCTGGCTTTTCACAATCGACAGATGGATATGCAATATACTTATTAAACACATTAACGCTGCGTCATACTGTTGATGCACAAGGTGTTGTGTTCCTAAATATAGAGTTGTACTACTTTAATCATACTCCGCTATGTCACTCATGGTCTTTTATCGACTTGACTGCATCTAAGAAGCAAAGCAAGAGTTTGAATAAGTCTCAACCAACAGATGAGCAATCGTATACATTTAAATCTGGTCTAAAGCCAGATGAGTCCACATTGTTTAAAAGTTACTTCACAAAAGAAACAAAAAGAAGATTTGGTCTATCTTCAAATGCATTAAGAGTTGCACCTAATAGCTTAATCTTCGCATCACCTCAGTGGTATCCAAAAAAAGAAGAACTAAAAGATGCTCTAAATAAGAACTCATTAGTTACTGGAGAGGCAATATACAGAGACACAGAAGTAGACATATATGAACTTGCGCGATACAACAGCACAAACTATAGTTGGGCTGGTACATTCGATAAAACATCAGTCAACGACTCAAGTCTTGCAGCATCTCAAGTTTCTACAGAAGATATCTTCTCTGCACAGCCACAAAGAGAAACCATACAAGGGTACATAGCTTATATTAACTCAACAGAGCTATCACTAGAAGGATTAGCAATCCAGGACATAACACTAGTTAAGTCAAATAAGATTGCTATGAATAAGATGGCTGGCTACACAGAGCCTATGTTGCAATACATGGGCAAAGCCCCAGCTGTATTAAATATCGAAATGATTGCAAATGGCGATGGGCTATATCAAGAAAATGATAATGGCAAAACAGATCCAATTTCTGCTGGTCTATCGTCTTCGTCAATGATTAATGCATTGATTGCAAAGATAGATTCTGACTCTTTGATTAATTTCAAATTAGCTCCATTCCGTAATTTTAAAATCCGTAATCCAATAGTAGTAATGTCTGGTTGCAAGTACTTTGCATTTGATAAAAAAATATATGCTGCATTGTCTGAGACGTAAGGTCAAGAGTCATTGATGCTTTCATTTATTGAG
>Ga0154020_10008281_pt1 | contig 12060 bp, 5 predicted proteins | sample Klosneuvirus_201_FD_109709 | JGI IMG/M metagenome (GOLD analysis project Ga0154020, IMG submission 109709) | Active sludge microbial communities from wastewater, Klosterneuburg, Austria - Klosneuvirus_20160825_MG | ecosystem: Engineered > WWTP > Aerobic digester > Activated sludge | place... | reverse complement strand
GCAAGGAACACCAGACCGAGCACGGTGATCTGCACCACGAATGCCTGCCCCTGCGCCAGCTTGTACTCCTCAATCGAGCGGAGCTGGTTCTTGAGCGAGGCCATGCTGTAGATGACGACGAGGGTGCCGAACTTCTTGCCTTGATCCGTGACGACGGGCCGAGCGAACACGCGCCGAGTGTCCTTGGTGCCGCCTTCGTCGACCTCGATGGTCTTCTCAAGCGGCTTGGTGAGCTTTTCCAGCTCCGGACCCATCACCGGATCGACCTCGGTGATCTTCTTCTCGGCATCGTTCCAGCGCTCATCGCTGTGCGCGGCGACGTAGCCGGTGTCGCTGATGACGTACAGCGCCTTGACGTCGGGGTCGGTCTTGGCCGCCTTGGGCACGAAGGTCTTGAGGCTGCTGTAGTCCGACTGCATGAGCGCGGCCCGAGCACTCTCCGACATCGCCGCTGTCAGGGTCTGCGCCCGTGCGCCCAGCGCGGAGTCATAGGCTTCGGAAAGCTTCTGGGCTGCTTCATCGAAGGCCCTGCGCCCGTAGTACGTACTCGCCGTCCCGAGCAGAGCCGTAAGCAGTATGATCAGCACCAAGCTGGTGGAGATCATCTTTACGCTAATCGACACACCGCGCTGGCTCGACATTAGCCCGAGTCTACGCACCCTTGCCCCGCCGGTCAATCCTCGCTACGATCGCGCGTATGCACCCAGCTTTGGAGCGGTTTATCCAGCAGTTCAAAGCGACCTCGGACGTGGTCATTGATAGCTGGTTCATCTGCGACAACGAACGGAACATCGTCGACTACAATCGGGCGTTTTTCTCGTTGTTCCCTCGGCCAGAGGCCAGGCAGCTCAAGGTCAAGAAGTGCCATGAGGTGATGCGTCTGACGATCTGCCAGGAGCGCTGCATTGCGCAGCAGTGCTGGCGGGAGGGTCGGCAGGTTCGTCTCGACGAGATCGACGGCAAGCCGGTGGGTCAGCCCGACGATGCGCCGACGCGTCGCTACGTGCTGTCAGCGATTCCCATCCTCGACGAAAACAACAAGCAGGTCGGCGCGCTCGAGATTCAGCGCGATGTGACCGACGAAGCGCTGGTGCAGGACAAGTACAAGAAGATGCTCGAGAACGAGGCCCGCGAGCGCGAGCGGCTGGCGACGCAGATTCGCACCCGCACGCGGGAGCTGTTCGAGGCCAACCAGCTGCTGCTCAAGGCGCAGGGCGAGCTGGTCCAGCAGAAGAAGGGCCTGGCGTTCTAGTCGAGTTTGCAGCCAAGCGGAGTGCGCGGACGGCGACGGCAAGCGGCGCTGACTGCGGACTGTGTGGGGAGTAAGCGAGTGGCCTTTCGAGGGGAAGCGGGGGACGTGGCGGCGCTCGCCGGGCTCGGGCTTGGCGATGAAGGGAAAGGCAGCTTTGTCGATGCGTGGGTGCGTCGGCAGCGCCAGTCCTCGCTGGTGGTGCGCTATAACGGCGGACCGCAGGCGGCCCACCATGTCGTGCTGCCGGATGGCCGCGGCCACTGCTTTGCGCAGCTCGGCGCTGGCATGCTCCGGGATGGGACGCGGACGCTCTTGTCCCCGTTTATGCTGGTAGAGCCGCTTTCGCTGCTACGAGAAGCCAGTCAGCTGGAAGCGCTGGGCGTGGCGGGTCCGCTCGGACGAACGGTGGTCTCGCGGAGGAGCGTGGTGGTGACGCCGTTTCACCGGCTGCTCGGTCGGCTTCGTGAGCTGTCGCGAGGTGGAGCGCGCCATGGCAGCTGTGGCCTGGGGGTCGGGCAAGCCTGGCTGGACAGTCACAATCCAAGCCTGCCGTCGCTGCGGGTCGCCGACCTGCTGGACCACAGTCGGCTGCCACAGCAGCTGCGCTTCTTGCAGCTGGTGAAGGTCGACCAGGCCGAGCAGCTGCTTGATGGCCTGCCGAGCGCGATGGAAGCGGGGGCACACCGCGCACTGTATGAGGATCTCAAGTCCCGTGAGCTGATAGGGCACCTGGCCGACGGTTATGGACGCTTCCTTTCGTCGGGTGTGACGATCGACGACGGTACGGTGCTGCGGGCCGCGCGGTCAGGCGGACAGCCCGTGATCTTGGAAGGGGCGCAAGGGGCGCTGCTCGATGCCGTACACGGTTTCTTTCCTTTCGTGACGCCGAGCCGTACCAGCTTCGTGCAAGCAGAGGCTCTGCTCGACGGCGAGCGACCGGAGCGACTGGGGATTCTGCGGGCGTATGCGACGCGACATGGGCCGGGACCGCTGGTCAGTGAGGACGCGCAGCTAACGGCCCAGCTTGCTGAGGCCCACAACATTCCGAATCCGTGGCAAGGCCCGATGCGCGTCGGCTGGTTCGATGCGGTGGCGGCTCGCTATGCGCTGGCGCTGGTCGGTGGGATCGATGGCTTGGTGGTGAGCTGTCTCGATCGGCTGCAAGGGCTGGGGCCGCTGCGGCTGTGCCGAGCGTATCGCTACGTTGGGCCAGCGGTCCCCGACTTTCACGAGTTCTTTGTCGGGACAGGCGACGGGGTGCTGCGCGATCTGCGGCTCGACGAGAGGCCGAGCCTTTTGCGACAGCAGCGACTGACCGAGCTGCTCGCCCACTGTCAGCCGCTCTACGAGGAGCTACCGCCGCTTGATGAAGTGCGGCGCAGCGACGGCACGCTGACGGCCCAGGCGGTGGCATATCTCGATGCGTTGCGGGACGCGCTCGGGCTGTCTTCGGTCGAGCTGCGCTGCGTGTCGGTGGGTCCGACCGCGGGCGACAAGCTGTGGCGGTGAGCTGAAGCAGAGGCAGGGCTAGCGAGACGGGCGGAGGATGCGCTGCGCGGCCTTGTAGCCACTGAGCATTGCCCCGGCGATTCCGTGTCCGGCCCGCGTCGAGGCGCCGCAGAGAAACAGACCGGCCACAGGCGTTCGATAACCAGGTCGCTTGTCGAGGAACTGATCCGGCGTGGCGGCCAGACCGTACCCTGAGCCATCGGAGGCGCGGGTAAAGCGGCTGTGAGTGAGCGGTGTGGCGAACTCGCGATAACAGATGCGCGCCGCCATCCCCGGAAACAGCCTGTCGAGTCGAGCGACCAAATTCTCTTCGATCGACTGCTTGAGCTGCTGGTAGCGCTCACTTCGACGGTAACCCCAGCCAAGGGCTTGCTCATCGGTGCTTCCCCAGCGGGCCGCGGCACCGGGCAGGATGGTCATCACTTCGACGTTGCTGACCCCCGCCGGGGCGTGGTGGAGCGAGTTTTCGGGATCTTTGAGGCTGGCACTGGTGATGTAGGCGGCGGTGACTCGCGGCGGCTGGGTGGGGTCATCGCGATACAGCTCGTCGATGTCGAAGCCGTCGTACTGCCAGTAGTTGGTGGCGCGCATGCCGTCGCTGCGGACGTCGCCCTGGATGCCGAGAAAGAGGATGCCGAGTCCGGCGGCCATCTTCGACTCGCGGGCCCTGGTCAGCCACTCGCTCGGCAGGTGCTGCGGACCCACCAGGTCAATCAGCGTACGCTTGAAGTCGGCATTCGAGAGCACCACGTCGGCACGGACCTGGCGCACCGGATCTTCGTCGCGCGCCGCAATCTGCACGCCGACGGCGCGACCGTCCTCGATGAGGATCTTCTCGATGGTGTGGCGCAGGCAGATTCGGCCGCCGAGCGACTCGATGCGTGCGGCCAGGCGGTCGGAGATGATCTGGCCGCCGCCACTCGGATAGAAGGCGCCGCGGAAGTAGTGGGCGCCCAGGCCCAGGTGCAGAAAGGCGCTGGCCTCGCTGGGGGCGACGCCGTAGTCACCGGTCTGTCCGAGCAGCACAGCGCGCAGCTTGGGATCTTTGGCACCGATGCTGTCGAACAGCTGATTGACGGTCGAGCGTCGGTGTGGTGCCAGGCGCAAGCCGTCGAGTGCCAGCGGCAACAGCTTGCGCAGAGGCGGCCTATCGGCAAGCTCGACGGCCCGCATCGCCGCCATCACCGACGACACCAGCTTGACGTAGCGGTCAATCGCCGACTTCTCGGACGGGAACAGGTCCAGCAGGCGCTTGCGGTACAGCTCCAAGCTGGCGGGAATCCGGAAGGTGAGGCCAGGGAACAGCAGCGTATCGAAGCCGTCCTGGTCCATCGGCACGTAGTCGACCCGCACCGAGACCTCGTCGAGAATGCGCGGAATGGTGCCTTGCCGGTCGCAGTCGCCGATGTAGTGCAGACCGACATCGAAGTGGTAGCGGGCGTGCTTGGGTCCGCGACGGAACTGGGTGGCACAGCCGCCGGCGACGTAGTGCGACTCGAAGACCGCGACCTTCTTTCCGGCCTGCGCGAGGAGCGCCGCGGCGACCAGACCACCGGGCCCGCTGCCGATGATGGCAACGTCCACTTTGGCGGGAAGCTGGCTGTGGACTCGCCGCCAAGACGGCGTGGGGGTCGACGGTTGCTGCGGTTCGCTCTTGCTCATGATGCCTCCGTGGGGGCCTTAGCCCAGCGGCGCGAGCAGCTCGCGGTACTTGGGCAGCGGCCACAACCGAGCATCGCACTGGTCCTCCAGCCCGTCGAGTGCCTCGCGCAGCGCCTGGCAGGCCGGCAAGACTTCGGCGGCAAAGGCGGCGGTGCGACCGTGCAGATCTTCGACCGACTCAGCGCGCGTGATGGCCGCCCGCAGCGCCAGCAGCCGCTTGTACGCCTCATCGACCAAGGACGACTCGGCTTCAATGGCGCGACGGACCGGCACTGGCGTGGCAATCCCCGCCGACTGGAGCTGCGTCAGGCTCGACGCCTTGTTGGTGAGGTCTTCGAGGACCACCGGCAGAATCTGGGTCTCGGCCATCTCCCGCAGGACCTGCGCTTCGATGTGCAGGCTCTTGGCGTACTGCTCGTGGCGAACATGGATGCGCGCTTCTTGTTCCAGCGTCGACAGCACCCCAGAGCGCGCAAACAGCTCCTGAACCTTGGGATCTTCCCAGGCGGCCAGCGCTTCGACGGTGTTCCGTGCATGGGGAAGCCCGCGTCGCTCCGCTTCGTCCCGCCACTGCTGCGAGTAGCCATTGCCGTCAAAGCGCACCGAGCGAGTCAGCGCGATCACTTCGCGAATGACCTCCATGATGGCTTGGCGCTTGTCCCCGGGCTGCTTGGCTTCCAGCTCGCGCACACGCTCGTTCATCCACGCCAGCGCATCGCCGACAATCGTCTGAATCACCGACAGCGGCACCGCAATCGCTTGGCCGGCACCGACGGCTCGGAACTCAAACTTGTTGCCGGTAAAGGCCATCGGGCTGGTGCGGTTTCTGTCGGTGTAGTCCTTGGCCAGGACCGGCAGCGCCGGAATGCCGAGGTCGAGCTGCTTGCGCTCTGCCGAGGTGACCTGGGTGCCACTCTCGAGCTGATCGAGGATGCGGTTGAGCTGCTCGCCGAGGAACACCGACATGATCGCCGGCGGCGCTTCGTTGGCGCCGAGCCGATGGTCATTGCTCGAAGAAGCCACCGAGGCCCGCAGCACCGCGCCGCTGCGGAACACACCGAGCAGCACCGACGACAAGAAGTACAGGAACTGGAGGTTCTCCTCCGGCGAGTGACCGGGATCGAACAGGTTCTGGCCGTCGTCGGAGCCGAGGCTGAAGTTGACGTGCTTGCCCGAGCCGTTGACGCCCGCGAACGGCTTCTCGCCCAGGAGCACCGCTAGCTCGTGGCGCTCGCCGACCTTCTTCATCACTTCCATGAGCAGCTGGTTGTGATCGGCGGCGACGTTGGCTGGCTCATAGATCGGCGCCAGCTCGAACTGGTTCGGGGCGACCTCGTTGTGACGGGTCTTGGCGGGAATGCCGAGGCGGAACAGCTCCAGCTCGAGGTCCTGCATATAGCGCAGCACCCGCTCCTTGATCGCGCCAAAGTAGTGGTCCTCTAGCTCCTGACCTTTGGGGGGCCGCGCGCCTTGCAAGGTGCGGTTGCAGAACATCAGGTCGGGCCGCGCCTTGAACAGCTCCAGGTCGACGAGAAAATACTCCTGCTCGGCGCCACACTGCCCCGTCACCACCGCGCCCTCGTGACCGAACAGCGACAGCGCCTGGCTGGCCTGCTGGCCGACGTAGTCCATCGCGCGCAGCAGCGGCACTTTGTGATCGAGCGCTTCGCCGTGGTAGCCGATGAACGCCGTCGGAATGCACAGCGTCTTGCCGAGCGGCCCGTTCATCAAAAACGCCGGGCTGACCGGGTCCCACGCCGTGTAGCCGCGCGCCTCGAAGGTGGTGCGCAGACCGCCCGAGGGGAAGCTCGACGCATCGGGTTCGCCTTGGATGAGCTGCGCCCCCGAGAAGGACTCAATGAGGCCGCCGTGGTCGTCCCAGGTGATGAAGGCGTCGTGCTTCTCGGCGGTGGCGCCCGTCATCGGCTGGAACCAGTGCGTGAAGTGGGTCGCACCGCGCTCAATCGCCCAGTCCTTCATCGCTTGGGCCACGACGTGCGCCACCTCGGCAGAGAGCCGGTCGCCCTTGCGGATGCACTTGCGGAGCGAGCGGAAGACTTCCTTCGGCAGTCGCTCCTGCATGGTGCGCCAGCCGAACGTGTCACAGCCGAAGTACGAAGAGACCTTGATTTGATCGAGGCGGGAGATGCTTTCAGTGCGACTGATGCTTGACATGGGCGGCGACCTTACCACGAGTTTCTACCGCCGACAGCCACCCACAAGCGATTGCGCTAGCGTTGCTCATTTCTTTTGCAAAAATAGTCACCTATGAAACAAGTAATCAAAGATAAGACTGCTTCGCCGCAGCCCTCTCGTCGCTCGTTCATCCAGGCTGTGATGGCCACGGCAGCAGGCTCGCTGCTCTTGCCGTCGTGCTCAGAGCCGGAGCGGGTGGTCGAAGTGGTCGATGGCCCTCAGTTCTTCCCGCAGTCCGTTGCGTCAGGCGATCCGCGGCCTGACAGCGTCGTCTTGTGGACGCGGGCGCTCAATCCGGCCTCGCCGAAGGAGCCTTGCCACGTCCAGCTCCAGGTGGCCAGCGACCCTGAGTTCGCTTCGACGGTCTACCGCAGCACCTCGATTGCCGTCTCGGAAGACACCGACCATACCCTGCGCATCAAGGTGATCGGCCTGGCACCGCGCACGACGTACCACTACCGCTTCTTGGTGCTGCGCGACGACAACATCTATTCGTCGGTGAAAGGACGGACTCGCACCGCGCCGGCTGCCGACGATGACCAGCCGGTGAAGTTTGCGTTCTGGTCGTGCCAGGACTACGAGGGGCGCTACTACAACAGCTGGCAGCGGCTTCACCAGCTCGACGAGAACTTGGACTTTGTGCTCGGGCTTGGTGACTACATCTATGAGAAGGTGCCAAAGACTGCCGCCGGGGTGCGCAAGGTGGCCTTTGCCGACCAGACAGGCGCCATCGCCGTCGGCAATCGGCTCGCCGCGGCCACGCTCGGTCAGTATCGCGACCTCTACAAGCTGTATCGCTCGGACCCGGTGCTCCAGCGCGTCCACGAGCGCTATCCGATGATCTTGATCTGGGACGATCACGAGTACGCCAACGACTGCTTCGGCGCGAGCAGCACGGACCAAAATGGCAAGACCTCGGAGCTTACGCCCAGCCGTCGTCGGTTCGCAGAGCGCGCGTTCTTCGAGTACATGCCGATCGACGATCTGTCGGCGCCGTCGGGGACTTTGGCGGTGACCGAGACGCGGCTCTATCCAAGTGCCAAGCTGTTTCGCGACTTTCGCTTCGGCAAGCACCTGCACTTGCTGCTGACCGACTACCGCAGCTTCCGGCCCGATCACCTGATTCCCGAGGAGGCCTACCCCGGCACGCCGGCGCTCAACCGGCTCGCGCTCCAGGCGCTGGGTGCCTATCCGGTGTTTGCAGCCGACGACGCCTTTGCGGTGATCGACATCGACGCGCCGCTCTATACCCGTCAGAAACAGGTGCTGGTTCAGGCCGCCATCGCCGGCTGTCTGGGCGCGGGACTGTCACAGAGCGAGGCCGAGCAGAGAGCCGCCGGCTGGGTGACGGGCGAGCTGTCGCTCTTGTACGTGAACGCCGTGCTCAAGGCGACCATGCAGACGGCGCTGCTGGTGCCGCCGGCGCGGGACATGGATCGCGGGGTGGCGTGGCTGCACCTCGGCAAGCAGCAGCTCTTTTCGTCGGTGGGTTCGCGCTACCTGATTGTGAAGCCGCTGTTCGACTTGTATGCGCTGTATCAGTGGCTGGTTACTGCGCACGAGAGTGAGAACGTCTTGGGCAAGGACCAGCAGGACTGGCTACAGCAGACGCTCACCGACTCGAAGACCACCTTCCGCGTGATTGGCAGCTCGGTCATGCCGACCGAGGGCATCCTGAACCTGACGACCATCGCGGGGATTCCGGCGAGCTTTCAGCAGGTGTTTCTCTACGGCATCGACGGCTGGGATGGCTTTCCGAACAAGCGCCAGGAGCTTATCGACTTTCTCAAGCAGAGCGGCATCACCAATACCTTCTTCGTCTCGGGCGACATCCACGGCGGCTTTGTCTCGGAGCTGGGGGGTGACACGGCGGTGTCGATTACGACGCCGGCCATCAGCTCGGGCACGCTGCAAGAGTCGGTGCGCGACGCGGCCCTCGGACTCGGCTTCACCATCGACTCGCCCGGCTACAAGGCGGTGGTGGCGAACCTCGAAAAGACGCTGCGTGACAGCAACCCGTCGATCAGCTTCTCGGCGCCCGACCAGCACGGCTTTGTGATGGTGGAAGTCGGCCCAAGCAGCGCCAAGGTCACCTTCCACCTCATCAACCAGAGCGAGGTCATGATGGACTCGACCGGACTTGCGGCAGCGGCGTTGGCGGCGAAGTTCACCACCCAGCAGTTTCAGATCATCGGCGGCACTGTCACGACGCTGTAGCTGGTTGCGCTGCGTAGCCTCCCGCTGCTAGTCGCCGTGGCGGGTGCTCACGATGTCAAGGACCCGGCGAACGCCCCGGCGCTCGTCAGCGAGGAAGCTGCCCACGGTTGAAAGCAGGGCTTGGTAGTCGGCGGCGGAGAAGCTGCTGCCGAGCACGCCGGGTTGCCCTGCTGCGGAGCGGTTTACCTCGCTGAGCGCGTCGCCAAGATAGAAGGCGGGATAGCGGCCACTTGCGTCCGGCGTGAACATGCTCTTGCCGACCAGAAGCAGGATCTGCTTGCTGTCGGTGGGCAGGCCGCGGCGCAGGATGCTCAGCGCTCCGACGGCGACCTCGGGGCTGAGCAGGCCACCAAGCGGCCTTGCAATCGGCAGCCAATCGGCATCGTCGGCCATGAGCTGGCTTAGATCCGCTGCCGAGTAGAGGAGCGCTTGGAAGCGTGGGGCATCCGGGCTGGTGGGTCCGGGGTCGGCCAGCAGCGATGAAAGCAGCTTGTACAGCGAGGGCTTGGCAGTCGCTGAGGTCGCCACCTGCGCCACCAAGTCCGTCGAAGCGGCCCAAAGCGGTCCGGTCAGCGCGCTCTCCAGGTCGGGATACAGCGAGGCACTCACCCAGCTGCCAATGTCCATCGCTCCACCGTGGGCGCTTACGCGGTCGCGCAGGATGTCAAGCGCTGCCACCGAGATTGGGCGCAGCCGCGGCGTCGAGAACTTGACAGCGCCGGCTGCCCCAGGGCGGGCCGTCAGGTAGACATCGGCGGCGGCGCTCACGGCAGACTGCCACTTGTCGGCGGTCACCGGGTCCTGCGCCATCCGCGCGCGCTTGTGCTTGTAGGCATCGGCCAGCAGATCGAATGGCGTCACCTTGCCCGCCGTGCCCGGCAGTACGTCGAGGATGATCTTGTCGCCGGTCGGGCCAAAGGTCGGCTTGCCGTCGTTGCGCAGCGCTTGGCTGCGGCCATCGCGGAAGGTCAGCGCCTTGCCAGCGAGCCGCGCCGCATCGGGATCGAGCAAGAAGCGGCCAAAGCGGGCAATCACCGTCGAGAGCGGCAGGTTCGAGCCATCGTCGGTCAGCACCTGGGCCAGCATCGGTCCCAAGGCGCGCGTCGCCGACCACAAGTCTCCCGACGCCATCAGCTTGGCAAGCAGCGGCTCGTAGCGCGACACCCCACTGCGCTGCTGCTGCGGCTCGTAGCTGGGCGCTGCGAAGAAGGTCGACTGCGCGGTCGGCCAGTGGCGATGCAGCACCGCCAAAAGGTCAACGAGGATCTGGCCGGCATTGCGGGTCGCGGTGCAGGTGCCGGTGGCGCTGCGGACGATGCACTCGTCGTGCTTGGCGAAGGCATTCACGATCGGACGGAAGGCGGTGTAGAAGTTGACTCCGGTCTTTAGGTTGCCCGCCGCGTCGCGTGGGTGGACCGCTTCGAGTCCGAACAGCGCGCCGTCGTAGAAGCTCTGCCACTCCAGGTTCTGGTTCGAGCACAGCGTGCCCTGCCGCGCCGGATTACAGGCCGCAAAGTCGAGCGTCGTCTTAAAGAAGTCCGAGCGCTTGGTGTTGTCTTGAAAGAGGATGCGCGCCAGCATCGCCGGCGTCGGGTACTTGCCGAAGCCGGGGATTCCGACCAGGTTGTCGAGGAGACCGAGCCCATCGAGAAGCTGCGCCTGCGTCTTGAGCCCGCTGTCGGTGATCGAGTTGATGAAGTTGGTGTAGGGGTCTCGCGACTTCACCGAGTCATCGGCAATCGAGAGCAGGTAGTACAGCGCCAGGTCGTCGAGCTTGAACAGCGTGCAGGGCTTGGCCGGCCCCGCGACCTTGATGTCGATGACGATCTTGATGTTTACGTAGGCGCCGTCTTTGTTGCAGAAGCTGGTCTGGTTGGCGTCGTGGACCAGGTGCAGCACGCGCTGCAAGATCGAGCGGTTGTTCTTCGCATTGCCGGGGTTTTTGTCAAAGTCCGAGTCGGGCTGGCTGCGGTCGACCGGCTTGCCGAAGGTGCCCACCACCGACGACAAATCCGCCGGCTGGCCACGGGTGTCGAGCTGGTTCTGGTTCATGAACAGCTGGCTCGAGTCGGTCGACAAAAGGCCGATGATTTGGCCGAGATCCGCCGTCGCCGGGTCGCCGAGCGCGAGCAGCACGTCGCGCAGCAGGTCGGGGTCACGGAGCAGCCGCACCACAATCGGAAGCAGGTCGTCGTAGAGCGTTGACTTGTCGTCGAGCACTGCTGCTGCGTAGGCGGGCTTCTTGCCCTCGTCGAAGGCTCTGGCGATCGCATCGAGATTGCGCGCGACAATCGACTCCTGGTTGTTCAGCAGCAGCTGCACCGAGCGGAGCAGCCGGTTTAGCTCGACGCCGCTTGAGCTACCGCTGTCCGAGTAGGTGAGGAGCTGTAAAAAGCCGTACGCGATGTCGAGCAGCGGCGACTGCGTCTTGTCGAAGCCTTGGTAACCGAGCGGGGTGCCCGCGTAGTCCTTGCTGGCCAGCGCGCGCGGGCCGAGCAGAAAGCCGGCTCCCTCGGCCAGTCGCAGCGCAATGTCCTTTTGGCTGTCGAGCAGCGCCGGGGCTTCGCGGAGCAGCCCCGCCAGCACGGTGTCGTCGAGGTTCTGGTAGCTGTAGAGTGGCGGAGCCGCGACGCCGACAAGCGCTCGACCGGCACTGTCCCGAGCCACCGCGAGGTCTTTCTGGTAGAGGCTGATGCTCGCAAACGGGGTCACAAACGGGATTGGCTTGCCGACGCCATCGACAAAGTGACCGCTCGCATCGATATCGGCATAGCCGTCCTTGTCCTTGTCGACGTAGGGAGCGGGGAAGCTCGCGCCTTGAGGGCGGACCATCGGCAGGCCACGGTGGTCGCGACGGACCGCGTAGTAGGACTGACCGGTGGGCAGCGAGGCCAGCTCGTTCGACTCGGTGAGCAGGAAGCGATTGAGCAGGTTGAGGGTGCGTTCGGGGGCCTGCGGCGTGGTCACCGCGGTCATGGTTGAGACTTCCCGGCTCGCGGCCTCGAGCAGGGCCTTGAGTGCGGGGGCGCCAGGGGCATCGCCAGCGCCCAGCTGGGAATCGACAAGCAGCGGCAGCACCGAGGTCAGCGACGAGTGCAAGTCCGGGGTCGCCAAAAGGCCGCGCACCAGCCCACCCGAGGTTGCGCGCGGCAGAGAGCCTTCACGCCAGCCCAAGCGAGCCAGGGCCGCAGTCGCCGGACTGCTCTGGGCCAGCTGACTGATCG
>Ga0154020_10008280_pt1 | contig 12061 bp, 8 predicted proteins | sample Klosneuvirus_201_FD_109709 | JGI IMG/M metagenome (GOLD analysis project Ga0154020, IMG submission 109709) | Active sludge microbial communities from wastewater, Klosterneuburg, Austria - Klosneuvirus_20160825_MG | ecosystem: Engineered > WWTP > Aerobic digester > Activated sludge | place... | reverse complement strand
CCTGCCACCCAGGTGTAGGTATAAGGAGGGGTGCCGCCTGAATTTGAAGCGCTCAGGCTAATACTTCCTCCTAAACAAACTGAAGGTGTTGAAGCAACAATATTCAAACTCAGTGCAGGGGGCTGGGTAATTAAAAAGGTTTGTGTAACCGAACAAAAGGTGAGTGCATCGATGACCTGAACCGTGCTGATGCCTGCTGCAAGACCTGATGCGGTGGAGGTGTTTAATGTTCCAATCGCGTTTGTCCAGGTGTAGGTTTGGGTGCCTGAACCGTTGGAAAGGGCAATGGAAGCGGTGCCTGTGTTCACGCTGTTACACAACAAACTGTTGGTGGAAGAAACGGTTCCAGTTAAAGGAACCAAAGGAAAAAAAGTTGTGGTAGGGGTAAACACACAGCCTGTGCCTACATCTAAAAAAGTAAGGGTGTATGTTCCTGGAAACAGTCCTGTTGCCACTGAGTTGGTTTGGCCAGTGGGTGTCCAGGTGTAATTGAATGGGCCGGTACCTCCACTGGCCATTACTGTGGCCGAACCCAAACTCCCACACGTGATGGAAAAAGTGTTGAAGGAAAGCAAAGGGGCAGGTTTAATGGCAAGATCAGTGGTTGTGGAGGTGATGCATCCTGATAAGTCTGTTGCGTTAATCGTAAATTGTTGTGGACCTGCAGAAGTTAGGGTGTATGTGTTGCCAATAAATCCGGAAGGTAACCAGGTATAGGTATTGGATCCGGAAACAGTAAGTGTTGCAACTGAGTTAGGACAAACTGAAACACTTGAAGTAGAAAGTGTACCAACTGTAACAAAGTTAATCAGCACCGAGCTACTAATAGCACAGGCATTGGCATCCTGAACAGTGACGCTAGCGGTTATGGTTCCGGGATTTACAGAAAGATAGGCAGAGGAGAAGGAAGTTACAGTATTCGACCAGGTATAAAAATAAAGCGGTGTGCCTCCGGCAATATTTGCGGTAAGCACAATATTATTTCCAGGACAGGCTGTATATGAAACTTCATTCAAACTGAGGCTTAGCGCTGTCGGTACAGGAATAGAAATTGAAGTGCTGGCCGTGCAACCAAATGGCGTAAAACCAGTTAAGGTGAAAACCGAACTTGCAGTTGGTGTAACAACAATAACAGAGCCGCTCAGATTACCAGGTAGCCAGGTGTAACTAGTTGCACCACCACCGCTTAGTGAAATGGAATTTCCATTACAGGCTATTGAACCCGTTGCACTGGCAGTAACTGTTGGATTCAAGACTACGCTTTGCGTGAATTGGGTAGACTGCGAACATGAATTGCTGTATGTCGCAATTACAGTGTAGGTTGTGTTAACGACTGGATTCACCTGGATTGTCGGCCCATTTAATGCACCCGGCGTCCAGGTATATGAGTTTCCTCCTGAAGTGGTTAGTGTGGCGGGCAAACCTGAACAAACAACAGAGTTACTCGAGCTAATAGTTAAAGCTGGGAGCGTATGAACAGACACAGCTAGGGTGGATGTTGGAAAGATGCCACAGGTACTTGATGCCGCTACCGTTATTGTGCCGGAACTGCTCCCGGCAATAACACCAATTGTATTGGTTGAAGATGAACCAGTCCAACCACCCGGGAAGCTCCAGGTATAGGTTGCATTACTTATTGGCGCCACACTATAAGTTTGAAAGCTATTGGGGCAAACCAGCGTATTTCCGGTTATGGGAGGTGGGCAAACGGGGAGAACGGTGTAAAGTTGCAACACTTCAGCTGAAGTTAATGGACGGTTATATAAATAAACATCATCAATCGCCCCATTAAAATAGCGTGTTGCAGAGGTGGCCCCTCTTCCTACTGTTATTGGGAATACAGTTCCGGTGTTAATGGTAGCGCCTGTGCCTGAAACGTTGCAAACAATGGCTGGTTGAGCAACCCCGTCAATATAGTACACCACGGTGCTGTATACATTACTGAGGCTTGAGTTGTACACCGCAACAATGTGGTGCCAGGTGTTATTGTAAAGGCAAGAATTCCCTCTAATTAAAGCTTGATTGGATACATCGAGACCAACACCTAGGGCGCAGTAACTCCAAACAATCTGATAGGAATCCCCTGAGCCAAGTGCTGTTCCATAATCAAAAGCAGATCGGGGTGAAGAAACAACCGTGTGTGTTGTTTTAGCCCAAAATGAAACAGATCTTGAAGCGTTTCCGGTTGGACCAACAGCCAACATTTGCAAATAAGCGGTTGTTCCATTAAAAAGATAAGCCGAATTTGCATTACCACATCTATCCGTTGTTAATACTGCTCCTCCTTGAGCCGAACCGTGATTGTTACTTCCTGAAACATCGTTTGCGTTGCCTGAAAATGGCCAGGCGCCGATCAATCCTCCAACAGGGACTTGAGCTTTTAACGAGAAACAAAAAAATAAGTAAAGAAGGAGGAATTGGGGTATTGAGGCCGATAAACGCATAAGTACATTTGATTCAAACAGAGATAGAATTTTAAGAATTAATTTTATTTGATTTCAAAATCCATATGATTACTCTTTTAAAAGTTTAATCAACTTGGTTGCGTGTTGATCTTTGAATTGAATTAAGTAAACCCCTTTGGCAAGTTCATGCAGGTCGAGTACAAGAGAAGATTGAAAATGAGCTTTTTTATCAACATGAATAAGCAGTTCCCCTAGCAGATTAAGTATTGAAATTTCGAATTCGTGTCCTTGTTTAGAGCGGATTGTAATCATTCTTTCTGTTGGATTAGGAAAAACGAGGAAGCTGGCATTGCCATCCAATATTGGGCTAATCTCTACACACTCTGAAACCACTAAACTATAAGTACCCTCTACTTTGCATCCATAAATATTGGTACCTGACACTGAATATACTGTGCTTATTGCCGGGGCAGCAACAATTTGATTAGAGTTAACATTGCCTGGTTGCCAAATATAGTTCCCGGGAATAGGAACCGATAGTATTGCTCCATTCCCATAACAAACTATTGAATTTGTTGAGTTGATGGATATTATGGAGTTTGGAGTGGTAGTGGGGCTATAGGAGATAAAATTTGAAGTTACATTGGAAATTTCTCCTGTGCTGCCTTGTGTGGCGCCATTGGAAATCATTTCAGTAACAGCTCCTGACAGTGAGGTTCCATTTTGACCCCCATTTACCTGCGGAAGAGGGGCTACCGATGGGAGTGCAACAAATCCACCACCACCTCCGCCGCCGGGACCTTCGCTTTCAGCAAACGGATTGCCGGGTGAAGTAAGTGCCATTTGATTGCCTCCATTTCCTCCAATTGCCAGTATGTTTAAAGTAAGAGCAACAGAAGGTGTTTTCAAAACAACGCTTCCTCCTGCACCTGCTCCTGGCGCCGCGTCACAGCTACACCCGGTGGCATTTCCAGCATGATTGCCATTGGCCTCAATTATTCCATTCCCTGAAATCGAATTAGTTGCTATAAGATAAATAATGCCTCCTCCGCTTGAACCAGGACTGGAACTACCATTGTTTTCATGTGGCGCACCACCTCCACCACCAAAATATATCCTGGTTTCTGCATTAATGTTTGTTAATGGACGTCCACCCAAACCACCAACTTCTCTTCTCGAATCCCCTACCCAAGCCCAGCTTCCGGGAGGATCAATCAACGCATTGGCATTTGCATCGCCCCATGAATATCCTCCACGTCCGCCCCCCGACGAGTTGGTTAATGCATTAGAATTATTGATGTATGCCGAGGATAAACTCCACGCAGCAAGTGGATTGTTAGCGTCAACAATCATAACTCCTTGACCGCTCCAGGTACTTCCATTAAATCCATTTGCGCCACCACCACCCCCGGCGTTGTGATTATTACCACCACCTCCGGCATTTGCAGCGGCACCCATACAATACCTTCCACCTATCAAGTCATAATCGATCTGGTAGCCTGATATACCCTCTCCCTTTTCTGCCCCGTCAGTACTAACATTGCTTCTCATCCATGTAGCTCCTGTGTTGATTCCCAAATCATTCACTAAAGCTCCACCACGAAACCCGGAGCCATTTGCTGATATTAAACCATTGTTGACGATGTCATTAGCGTGAATAACAACAAGTCCGCCAAAACGGTAAGTCGTTCCTGAAATTATTGTGTCCTTCCAAGGTTTTGCTGTGACATTAGCGCCCACATTGATCAAAAGGGAAGTGTATTGAGGTATTTTGATCAGTTGAGTTTTTCCTGCAGTTTGATATGAATTGGTGAATGTAGTTTGTGTGGTAATCGTATTTCCATTACTGCTTTGCACATACATAAATTCGTACAGGCCTGCACTGTTGAAATTTAATATATCACCATATTGAACTGTGTTTTGAGTGTTAATTGCAGCCCCTTGTGCCTGATAGATCATGATAAGGTCACCGGCACAAAGCGGTGCTATTGCAGAATTGGCAATTAGTAATGTGTTTGACCCAGCTATAATATTGCTGGCAACTGGACAATATTTATTTACAACATGATCAGAATTGCTCAAAATCAAAGACCCATCCTTCCCTGGTTGAGAAAATGCTAATGTTGTTTGAAGTAGTGTATAAAAAAGAATTTTTTTCATTTACAAGAGTGTTAATTTGCCCAATTTGGAGAGAAACGCTAAGAATACTTAATCCTAGCTAAGTTAGCAAAAAAGCAGACATACTAAACTTAGATACTGAATCTTCTTAAAAGTGAAATAGAAGTGAATGTGGTACGTTCCAAATTCTATTCAATAATAAGTTTTCTGGTTAAAGAAGTATCCTCAAAAACTAGCGAAAGAAAATAAACCCCCTTAGCAAGAAAAGAACAATCCAGTTCCGTTTGATCGGCACTGTTAATCGTCCAAACCTGTATTCTTTGTCCAAGCTGATCATAAAGCAAAACACGGGTGTTCAATGGCAAAGCCTGATTGAAATTTATTTTTCCCGAAGAAGGGTTTGGGTAAATGCTTAGGTCCGAAAGTCCTGTCGTTAAGCGTTTGATTCCTGTGCAGGCCGAAACAGTAACCGTCTTGGTTATTGGTGCACCCGAACCCAAAGTATTTCCAGCTGTTAAGGTCACAAGGTAGGTACCGGCGTTTGCAAAGGTTATTAATGGATTCTGTGAGTTGCTGGAGTTGATTGTGACCCCTGTGCTGGGGGATACGCTCCAGGCCCAGGTAGTGGGTGCGTTCATTGAATTATCTGTAAAGGTTTTTGTTTCACCTCTGCATACTGAAACTGGTGACGAAAAACTACTTGTTGGCCGGGATTCAAGGTAGAGTTGAGCGATCTCCTCGCGATTTAATTTTCTGTTATAGATTCTCAGGTCATCCAAACAGCCATTCAACCAACTGTAAGTGCCTCCGTTGGGAATATTTCCAATAAAACCTAATACAACCGAGTCCGAATGAAGGTAAACGGAAGGATAGCCCTTGTAAAGTTGATTAGTCAGCATATTGTCAACATAAAGATAGGTTGAGTCCGTTGTAAATGAATAAACAATGTGCCTCCAAACATCTTGCGTAGCCAATTCATTGGAAAAAGAGACGGTTTGGAAACCAAATGCGTCTGAAGCGGCTGCATCAATCATATCCGTGAATTTATACACGCCCACAAAATAGGCTTCATAAGCACCACTCAGATTGCTGGCTTTTGTAAAAATGAATGGGTGGTTGGAATAAGCATTGGAATTCACTGTACCGTTTGTCATTTTTGCCCAGAAGGAAATGCTCATTGTGCCCGATCTTAAAGAGGCACTGGTGCCTAAGTTGATCAGGTTGTTTTGCCCGTTAAAACAATAGGCGGAGTTAGGACTTCCAAAACGGTCCATGGCCAAACTAGCGCCCCTAACAATGCCGTGATTGTTTCCCGACATGTCGTTGGCGTTCCCGTTAAAGTAGTATTGAGATACCAGGCCCGTGCCCAATTGAGCGTAGGAGAAACTTGAAATGAATAGTGTTGTAATGCCAAGGAATATTTTTTTCATGGTGAGATTTTTGTTGGAAATTATTCTACATGCTTGACGTAATTTTTAAAATTTGCCCCGCTTATGCTAATGCTCACTTATTGAATGATAAGTTTATAGAACCCGTGAAGAGTTTTGGTCTCGATTTTAAGAAAATAGATGCCCTTGCCTAGTTCGGACAGATCCAATTGGTTTTGGTTTTGTTTCAATTCCGTTGACTGAAGTTCTTTTACTTGTTGCCCTAATTGGTTGTATACAAAAACACTGGTGTTTTCAGGTAATGTGAAATTTAAAACAATTTTACCTTGGCTTGGATTAGGATAAAAATAGGATTCTAATTTGCTTTTACTCAAATTGTCTATACCAACACACTCGCTTACCAGGATAGTATGATGACTAATTGCTGAACATCCGAACTGATTCGTTCCAGTGACTGTGTATACCGTTGAAGAGAACGGGTTTACCTGAATCGGGTTGTTGGTTGAATTTCCCGGATTCCAAAGGTAATTCTGTGCACCTGATGCCTGCAGTTGGGCACTGTTACCGTAGCAGATAATGTTTTGCGAAGCGGAAATACTTACCAGTGGGTTCGGTCTAACTACTACAAAAATTGAATCCTTTCCAATACAACCGAATGAATTCGTTCCGCTAACAGAAAAGTAGCCGCTTTGTTGGGGGAAGACTGTAATGCTGTTGCCAGACTGCATGGTGTTGTGCCAAAGATAAGTATTGGCGCCACTCACATTAAGTTGCAAAGAGCTTCCCGCACATGCAGTGGCATTGTTGCTACCACTAACTGTCAATACCGGTTTAGGATGAATTTGAATGGTGGTGGTGTAAATGCTGCCAGGCCCCGCAATATTACCAGCCTGTAAACCTATTGTATAAGTTCCCGGAAGGTTAAACACTATAGCTGGGTTTTGAGCTGTTGGACTCGTTAGAACCGCCCCGTTTTGAGGAGAAACAACCCAGTTCCAGCTATTTGGATTATGGCTTGAATTGTCGGCAAAAATTATAGTACTACCCTCACAATTACTGCCCGTATATGTAAAATGGCTCACTGGGGAGGGTGTTAGTGCTACAACAGATATATCATCCACATAATAGATGTTGTAATTTTGCTGACAGGAAGGACAGGTGATGATTTCAGTAGTATTGGCATCATCAAAAAAATTACCTACTCCAATATAGGAATAGGCAGAATCGGCTGTAAATGTACCCGTAATAACCGTCCAGCCATTTTGTTGGGTAACTGGTGTGCTGGCAAAAAGATGAGCACTGTTACTAATCGATATATTTGGGAACATTGAAAACTTAAGCCCCATTTTATCAGAAGCCAGTTGAAAGTTATCGCACAGTGAAAGTTTAAATGTAAGACTGTACGTTACACCTATACTAAGCGGGTTGATCAGTTGTGAGTAAATGTTTTCGCGGTACTGGCCCCAACCCGGAACCTTAGTGGTAATGGCCATATATCCACTTCCGGTGGCAGCGGTTTCACTCCCCCATGGATTGTTAGGTACTCCATAAAAGTTGGTGCATGAATTGCAATAATCGGCATGGCTGGGTGGTTGATTAAAAACCGGTGATTTAAACCATCCAGTTGCGTAATCGGCGTCACCCTGACTGAAGTTACAATTGAGATAAGACTCAAAACTGGGATTGGTTACCAGATTTTGAGCCATCGCGAATTGGGACAAAATGAAAAAAGGGGTAAACGAGAGAATGAGCTTCATGCTTTCACATTAAGAGTTAAGCGAAAATATGCATTAAATAGAAAGCAATTTGCGACTTTTATATGTGGCTGGCATTTGCCTGCGTTTTATTGAAAATACCTTTTAATTGGCAAAGCAATCACCTGTGGTTTTGGTTTTGCAGTTATTCGGTTAATTCAAGAGAGAAAATCCTTCAGTTTTTTTGAAAAGGGAGACGGTCAGAATGTTTTAGAAAGTAGAAAGTCAAAAAAGCGACATTTAGGCCGTATACTAAAGTGGAAATCAGAGCTGCGCCTTTCAATTGATGGGTTTTTACAAACCAGGGACAGAGAACGAGTGTTAGCAGAAAGCCGGGAAGATTGCTTTTCATCACCAATCGGGCTTGCCCTTTTCCGGAAAAGTAGTTTGAAAGGATAAGGTATATGACAGTAAGGAATACTGCAGGACTATAATACAACATCACCGTTTTTATCCCTTTAAAACCCTCACCAAGCAATTTCAGGTAAACCGTTTCCGGTATGGCATTCAGAACGATGAGGGCGAGCGAACACAAAACCAGGGCTGAAGCTACAAGTTTTATGGTCAGCGCACTTGAGTTGTTGTTGTTTTGTTCAGTTGCAAGTTTTGAAAGGTAAAGCGGCATCATGGCACTTACAATTATCAACACAGCTTCAGTAATTGAAATCGCAGCAGCATACAAACCCAATTCAGCACCAGGCTCAAGCAGGTAAAAACTGTATTTGTTTCCTAAAACAAACATCATAAGAGCCAACTGCGCTGCCAAACCATTTTTCAGGATAGGCACAGAAGCAAATATTTTGTGCTCTGAGTTTAATCTTAGTGCCGGCCAAAGTTTGCTGAAGGTTATGCCCGAAGTAAGTAAAAAGGAGAACAGCAAGGGGTATACATAGGCATTTAAGGTGAGGTCTGTTGTGAAAAATACATAACCCAGCAAAAAGCCAAGCAACAAGGCCGGTTGCAGCAAACTTAAACCATAATACAGTTTTAACTTGCCCAGTCCCAGAATCATTACACATTGAAACGTGTTTAAGGTTACCAGAAGAGTAATGAGATAAGCCTGCCAGAAAAAACCCTCAATGTGCTTTCCGGCCAACAATAAAATACTGTTGCCAATCAATGTAGTAAACAATATAAAAAGCAGACCAAAACTGTAAATTTTATAAGCACTGTATTTGGTCATAAAATGTACCAAATGGTAACCTGTAAATACCTCCGTGATAATTTGAAGCAAAGCGATGTTAAACAAAAAAAGGCTGATCTCCCCCCGGGAGCTTACGCCAAGGTATTTGGCGCTGATCACCAAAACAAGGAAACCAAAAATGGCAACGCTGATCCTCGAGACAAGGCTTTGGAGGAGATTGTTGATCATACCGAATTGTTTTGTCTAATGCTTAGGGCCAAACAAAGGTAAGGAGCTGTTTGATGTCGGGGTGCAAACTTTTTGCGACTGGGCAGGTGTAGGCAGTATGTTCGTAAATCTTTTTTTCTTTTTCTGTAAAGTTTGCTCTTGGAAAAGTAAGCGTGATGTGAATTTCGCCAATTCGTCTTGGATCAGCATACATGACTTTTGTGACTTCGGCGCTGGTGCCGTCTATGGGTGTAATTTGGTCCTTTCTTGAGGCAATGCCCATTACTGTTAACATGCAATTAGCAAGAGACGTGGCTGTTAGATCGGTTGGACTGAACGCTTCTCCCTTGCCATTGTTGTCTTTTGGCGCATCGGTTTCAATGCGGGCTCCGGAGGCCTGATGAACCGACTCGGTATGAAGTTCGCCCACATAGGTTACTTTACTGGTTATCATGGATTTGGATTTCTACAAAAATAGGATAATACTGATGAATTAATTAATTTTGTTAGGATGTTTAAAAAGGTCTTTTTTCCATTGTTTTTGCTTCTTGGCAGCCTTTGTCTTCAGGCTCAGGCACCAGGTGGTCGTGAGGCGATTGAAGGTGGAAGCGAGAGCAATGTGCTTTACAGGAAAGACCATACGGGAGAATTTTATTTGCACACCCGCGGCATGGGGATATTGTACCGCATGTCCAAACACGTTACAGTAAAACAACGGAACTATTTTGAAATTGATTTTAATAACATCAAACACCCGAAAGAAGTTCAGGTGGTTGGTGATGCTTTTGATCGCAAGCGTTTTGTTTATGGAAAACTCAACAACGTGATGGTTCTCAAAGCGGCCGTTGGTTCCCAAAATGTGTTTTACAACAAGGCCGATCTTGAAGCGGTTGAAGTGAGGTATTCTTATTCGATAGGGCCCGGTATTGCCTTTTTAAAACCCTACTATGTTCAGGTGGACCGCGTTCAATACAATAATGTTGTTACCGATGAGGTGCCTTTTAATGAAGATACTTTTACAATAGACAGCATCAATGGCCGGGCCTCCTTTTTTAAAGGGTTTGACGGAATAAAAGTAAGGCCGGTAATTACCGGAAAATTCAATATCAGTTTTGAATATGCACATTACACCAACATTATACGAGCCCTTGAACTTGGTTTGTGCGTGGATTATTTTCCAATCGCTTTGCCCATTATGGCGCGTAATCCTTCAGAAAATTTTGTGGTTAGTTTAAGACTCGGATTTGTGTTCGGGAGAAAGTATTATTGATATGGAACTTGGTGAGGAAATTCAAAGAGCTAAAAAACCCGACTGGCTGCGGGTGAAATTACCAACAGGTGAAGAGTATGTGAAGGTGCGTGGCATCGTTAGTAAACACAAACTGCATACCATTTGCGAAAGCGGTAACTGTCCGAACATGGGTGAATGCTGGGGCGCAGGAACCGCCACATTTATGATCTTGGGGAACATTTGTACACGGAGCTGTGGGTTTTGCGCGGTGGCAACCGGCAAACCGAAGCCTGCCGATTGGGATGAACCAAAGCGTGTGGCCGAATCGGTGAAACTCATGGGGGTAAAACACTGCGTCATTACCAGCGTTGATCGCGATGATTTAAAGGACGGTGGATCCATAATATGGGCGGAAACAATCAAGGAAATTCGTGCCATTAGTCCTGAAACCAAATTTGAATGTTTGATCCCTGATTTTGCTGGCAAGTGGGATAATTTGCAACGCATTATCGACGCTAAACCCGACATCGTTTCTCACAACATGGAAACGGTGAGGCGCCTTACAGCACAAGTGCGTATTCAAGCCAAATACGACCGGAGTTTAGAAGTATTAAAACGACTAGATGAGGCCGGCGTGAAAACAAAAAGCGGCATCATGCTTGGATTGGGTGAAACAGAGCAAGAGGTGTATGAAAGCCTTGATGATCTGGCTTCAGTGAAATGTGATGTAGTAACACTTGGCCAATACCTTCAACCAACTCCAAAACATTTGCCTGTGGTCCGTTTTGTTCATCCCGATGAATTTAAAGCCTATAAGGACTATGCACTTCTAAAAGGCTTCCGTTTTGTAGAGAGCGGGCCCTTGGTGCGGTCGTCTTATCACGCTGAAAAACACATTTTTTAATGCAGCGGGGCGTTTACCTCCTCGTATTGGCCGTTTTAACAGGGCTCTTTTCCTGCGCCCCATCCCGTTTTGTAAAGCCACTCGAAAAAAATCAAAAAGCACTTTCTTTTTCCTTTGGAGGCCCAGGTATCATGTATTCCGGTGCGCCCATCCCAATTCCGTTTTCCACCTTAGGCTACGCTCAGGGCCTAAACAATTCAATAACAACATTTGGAGCCTTGCATTTTACCAGCTCTTTGTTTGGTAACCTTCAGGCTGATCTGGGTGTTAGCTGCAAACTCTTTGAACTTAAGAGTGGTTTGGGCATGTCTGCTTCTCCTGCTGTCCAGTTGGCCTATCATGTGGGTCAGACAAACACCCTAAGGGCCTGGCCTACAGGAGACATTAACCTTTACTACCATGTGTTTAAGAAACCATCGTATCTCTATGGGGGATTCAATGCATGGTTTGAATTTTCAAAATACAAGGCCCATGGAGAATTGCAAACACGTCACCTCATCCCAAATCTTCAACTGGGGTATGTGTTGATCAAAAAAAAGTGGCAGCACCAATTTGAATTTAAATTTCTTGGTCTTGGTATTCCCAATACACCGGGGGTGGTGGATTATGTTGGCGTGAACGGAAAGGGCAGTATGGGGATCTATTATAACCTTATAAGAACATTTTAAATGAAAAGGAGTATTCTTTTGTTTTTACTTGCCGGGTTCAGTTCCTGTTTAAAACTGGATTCCAATTTGTATAATAATGATAACACCATTAAAGAATACCTTCTCGATAAATATACCGGAGAGCAGGATTTTATCCTGGATGCAAGCTATACCATTCCATCTTCATTGATCCATCAATTCTCATTGGCTTCTAAAACAAACAACGAAACAAGTGCCGTAAACATCCAGGCCATTTACATTGG
>Ga0154020_10008279_pt1 | contig 12063 bp, 18 predicted proteins | sample Klosneuvirus_201_FD_109709 | JGI IMG/M metagenome (GOLD analysis project Ga0154020, IMG submission 109709) | Active sludge microbial communities from wastewater, Klosterneuburg, Austria - Klosneuvirus_20160825_MG | ecosystem: Engineered > WWTP > Aerobic digester > Activated sludge | place... | reverse complement strand
GTTCTAAAGTTAATGGTAGATTAAAAAAGAAGTTGCGTATCAGAAAAAAGTTATCTGGTACCTTGGAGCGTCCACGTCTTTGTGTTTTCAAAAGTGCAAAACACATATATGCGTCCTTGATTGACGATACGACTGGTAAAACTCTATTAGCAATTTCATCTTTAAGTATTAAAGATGATCTATCCGGCGTTGAAATGGCTAAAAAAGTTGGAGCTGAAATTGCAAATAAAGCAAAATCAGGAAAAATTGAAGCTGTGGTTTTTGATAGAAATGGTTTCATTTATCATGGTCGTATAAAATCATTAGCTGATGGCGCTCGCGAAGCTGGCCTAAACTTCTAAGGAGATATTGATGGAAAAGGTGAATGCTGAATTTGAAGAAAGAGTGGTCGCTATCAACCGTGTTGCAAAAGTGGTAAAGGGCGGACGTCGCTTCTCTTTCTCTGCCTTAGTGGTTGTTGGAAATAAAGCTGGCGAAATTGGAATCGGAACTGGTAAGGCTGGTGAAGTTCCAGAAGCAATTGGTAAAGCAAGTCGTTCAGCAAAAAAGATGACAAAAGGTGTTCATCTTTATCAATCAAGAACTATTCCACATGAAGTTATTGGGAAGTTCGGAGCAGCGAAAGTGGTTATGAAGCCAGCTGCTCCCGGTACTGGAGTGATTGCAGGCGGTGCAGTTCGTGCTGTTTTGGAATCAGTGGGTGTTAAGGATATTCTTACAAAATGTGTAGGAACCCGAAATCCTCATAACGCTGTTAGGGCGACTTTAGATGGTCTTAAACAATTAAAGAAAAAAGCTGAGTGAGGTGCCTAATGGCAAAATCGTTTAGTGTTACATTAAAAAGAAGTCTTATTGGTTGTACTCAAACTCAGAGGGCAACTGTGGCAGCTCTTGGCTTAAGAAAAAGACATCAGACTGTAAAGCTTGCTGATAATCCAGCAAATAGAGGCCAAATTTTTAAAGTACAGCATTTAGTTAATGTTCAGGTGGAGAAATAAAATGAGTCTATTGGGAAGTTTAGCACCAAAAGCAGGATCTACTCATGCAAAGAAAAGAGTAGGCCGTGGAAGAGGGTCGGGATTAGGACAAACCTCAGGTAAAGGCCATAAAGGACAATTGGCTCGCACTGGTGGAAAAGTAAGACGTGGTTTTGAAGGTGGACAAACTCCTTTAATTAGACGCTTACCTAAGTTTGGATTTAAATGCCCTTCAAGTATTACATTCGAAATCCTTACACTAACTGATCTTGAACCATTGAAGGGCGAGATTACTCTTGATCTTCTAAAGAATTCCGGGTTGGTTAAAGGAAATCAAATTAAAGTATTAGCAAATGGAAAAATTACTCATGCTTTAACTCTTAAAGGTCTCAAAGTTAGTCAAGGTGCAAGACAGGCGATTGAGGCTGTTGGTGGAAAGATAGAGGGATAATTGAGTGGCAGCTATGGATGGACTTTCAAAAAACGCTGATTTACAACGCAGAATTCTCTTCACGTTAGGAATTTTAGCCGTTTATCGCATTGGAGTTCATATTGCAACTCCGGGTGTTGATAGCGTTGCTGTACTTTCCTTTTTCCAAGCACAAAGTGCAGGAATTTTTGGACTTTTTAATACTTTTACTGGTGGAGCTTTAAGTCAGTTTAGTATTTTTGCCCTTGGAATTATGCCATATATATCTGCTTCGATTATTTTCCAACTATTAAGCTCTGCTGTCCCTTATTTAGAATCTTTGAAAAAAGAGGGTGAACAAGGTCGGAAGAAAATAAATCAGTACACTCGGTATGCAACAGTTTTGCTTGCAATTATTCAAGGTTCAGCAATAAGTACTTGGTTAATGGGTTCATCGAGTCCAGAGGGTAAAGCTCTTGTATTAGCCTCTCATGTGGGTTTCCTTCCATTTCAATTAATGACCGTTTTAACACTAACTGCAGGGACTTGTTTTATTATGTGGTTAGGTGAGCAAATTACCGAGCGAGGAATTGGTAATGGATCTAGTTTAATTATTTTTACTGGTATCGCCGCCTCAATTCCAAGTGGAGCTCAAAGATTATTTTCACTCGTATCGAATGATGAAATTCCAGCTGCAGCAGCTCTTGCAATTGTATTTTTGATGATTTTAGTTATTGCTGCTGTCATTTATGTTGAAGTAGCTCAAAGAAAAATTCCTATTCAATATTCTCAACGTGGAACAGGAAAAACAGCAATGACCATCCCGCAGAGTCATTTGCCTTTAAAACTTAACTTTTCTGGTGTGATTCCACCAATTTTTGCAAGTTCATTATTAATGTTTCCTGCAACTATGGCCCAATTTATTAAAGCTCCATGGCTTCAATCCATTCAAGCATCTTTGAGCCCTAATGGAGCTATGTACAATATCATGTTTGTCTTATTAATTGTATTTTTCTGTTTCTTTTATACTGAAATTGTTTTTAATCCGAAAGAAGTTGCTGAAAATTTAAAAAAACATGGTGGATTTATTCCCGGAGTAAGAGCTGGACTCAGTACTTCTGACTATATTCAAACTGTTATTGAGAGAATAAATGTCGGTGGGGCAACTTATTTATCAGCAATTTGTGTTTTACCTGGAATTCTTAATGAATTTTTTAAAATTCCATTTTACTTTGGTGGCACAAGTTTATTAATTCTTGTAGGTGTAGCTTTAGATACCTCACAACAAATACAATCGTATATGCTTTCTCAAAAATACGAGGGATTCCTTAAAGGTGCAAAAATTAGGAGTCGGAGGGTGCAATATTGATTCTGCTTTTGTTTGGAGCACCTGGTTCTGGAAAAGGCACTCAAAGTTCTATTTTGGTTGAAAAAAATAATTTTTTTCAAATAAGTACAGGTGATCTTTTAAGGGCAGCAATAAAAGAAGGTACTAAACTTGGTAGAGATGCTAAGGCTTTTATGGATAAGGGTGAATTGGTTCCTGATTCTGTTGTAATTGGATTAGTAGATGAAGTACTAATTGATAACTTGAAAAAGGGAAAAAAGTCTTTTATATTCGACGGTTTTCCCAGAACGGTGCCGCAGGCTCAGAGTTTAAAAGAAATATTAGGTAAGCACGGCTTAAAAGCAGATTCGGTAGTGTTTATCAATGTAGATAGCAAAGGATTGATTAAGAGATTGACTGGCAGAAGAGTTTGTCAATCTTGTAGTACGGTTTATCATATAGAAAATAGTCCCAGCAAAATCAGTGGGGTGTGTGATAAATGTGGTGGACAATTGGTTCTACGTACTGATGATAGGGAAGAAGTAATATTATCGCGGTTAAATACCTATCAAGCCGTAGCTGATATGCTCAGAAAATTTTATAGTGTAGATGGAATTGTTAAAGAGGTAAATGGTGATCAATCTGTTGAAACAGTTTATAAAAGCATAGTATCTAGTGCTGAGTTATAGATTGTTAATATAGTTCTAGACTCCTTTTTTGAAGTAGTGTAGAGAGGCCATTCGGAAAAAATTTAAAACAACTAGGGAAAGTTATGAAAGTACGTCCTTCAGTAAAGAAAATTTGTAGTAAGTGTAAGATTATTAAACGTAAGGGTGCTGTTCGTGTGATTTGCGAAAACCCAAAACATAAGCAGAGACAGGGGTAGTAAATGGCTCGTTTAGCGGGTGTAGATTTGCCCAGAAATAAGCGCATAGAAGTGGCCTTAACCTATATTTTTGGTATTGGTCGTCCGAAGGCTCGTTGGATTTGTTCACAAGCGAACATTCCAGATAGCCTTAGAACCGAAGGTTTAACGGATGAACATATTGCAAAAATTCGATCTATAATCGAATCAAGCATAAAAGTTGAGGGTGATCTACGACGTGAGATTGGTTTATCAATTAAGCGATTAATGGATTTAAATTGTTATCGAGGTACCCGTCATCGTAAAGGCTTGCCAGTTCGTGGACAAAATACTAGATCAAATGCACGAACACGTAAGGGACCAAAGAAGACAGTGGCAAATAAGAAAAAGGCTGTATAAAAAAAGGATAATATAAGATGGCAACTCCAGGAACTAAAGAAGTAGCTGTAAAAAAGGTTAAGAAAAAAATTAAAAAAGTAGTTTCCCAAGGGCTATGTCACATTCAAGCCGGTTTTGGAAATGTAATAGTAACTATTACTGACGGTGGTGGTGATACACTTTCTTGGTCATCTGCTGGTCATCTTGGCTTTAAAGGTAGCCGTAAAGGAACGCCCTTTGCAGCAACTGTTACAGCAGAAGATGCAGGAAAAAAAGCGATGGAGCTCGGTGTAAGATCATTGGATGTTTTTTTGAATGGACCTGGTGCTGGACGTGAACCAGCTATTCGAGCACTTGCTGGATTAGGACTCAGAGTTAATATTTTAAAAGATATAACACCTGTTCCTCATAATGGATGCCGTCCACCTAAACGAAGAAGAATTTAGAGGTATATGTGAGCTGTGTAAATAAGAGCGTTTGTAAGATTTGTAGACGAGAAAATTTAAAGTTATTTTTAAAGGGCGACCGTTGTTTTACTGATAAGTGTGCTTTTGAAAGAAGACCTTACCCTCCTGGTCAACATGGTCAATCTCGATTGAAATTCTCTGAGTTTGCTCTTCAACTTCGTGAAAAACAAAAGACAAAAAGATATTATGGTGTTTCAGAAAAGCAATTTAGACGATATGTCGGTTTGGCTGAAAAATCTAAAGAGGTTACTGGATTGGCATTGTTGAAAAATCTTGAGCAGCGTTTAGACAACGTTGTTACAACTTTGGGTTTTGCTTCTTCTAGAAGAGATGCAAGACAAATCGTTTCACACGGCCATATATTAGTTAATGGAAAAGAAGTTAATATTCCCAGTTACTCCGTTGCAAAAGGTGATGTGATTCAAATATCAGGAAGTAGCAAAGAAGTTGCTAGAATTATGGCAGCTGTTCAAAGTGCAACAAAGAGAACTATGCCAGCTTGGCTTGAAGCTGATCATGGGACCCTAAAAGGTGTTGTGAAGGACTTGCCAGGTAGAGAAGAGATTACTTTGCCTGTTGAAGAGAATATGATTGTCGAGTACTATTCACGATAAGAGAGACATTGGAGGTCCCATGCAAGAACATTACTATTTATTTTGGAAAGATTTAATTAAACCAAAAGGATATGAAGTCGATCGCGATTCATTAAGAGATGATTATGGTCGATTCATAGTGAAACCTCTTGAAAGAGGTTTTGGTGTTACACTTGGTAACTCACTAAGAAGAATTCTTCTTAGCTCAATGATGGGGTCAGCGGTTAGTGCTGTTAAATTCGAAGGAGTTTTGCACGAATTCTCTACTATTCCAGATGTATTAGAAGACGTTACTGATATTATGTTAAATCTCAAAGAAGTGAGATTTAAACAATATAGTTCTGAGGAACAACACCTAAGAATTAATAAAAAAGGCCCAGGCAAAGTAACTGCTGCTGATATTCAAACAAATGATAAGGTAGAAATTTTGAATCCACATCAGGTGATTGCTACCCTTGGTGATAATGCAAATTTCAATGTTGAAATTATTGTAAGTTATGGCCGTGGTTATGTTGCGGCAGACGAGCGTGAACGTGATCTGTCCATAGGATTTATTTCAATGGATGCATTATATAGTCCAATTAAGAAAATAAATTATAGTGTATCAAATGCTCGAGTAGGTCAAAGAACTGATTTTGATGCCTTAACCTTTGAAGTATGGACTGATGGTTCATTAAAGCCAGAAGAAGCTGTTTCTTTAGGTTCAAAAATTCTTAAAGATCAACTGCAAATATTCCTAACTTTTGATGAAGCTATGGAGCCTACAGAAGATTTTAAAGATCATAAAAACACAAGTCTCAATGAAAACTTGTTCCGCTCTGTTGATGATTTAGAGCTTTCAGTAAGAAGTGCTAATTGTCTTAAGAATGCAAACATTCGTTTTATTGGTGAGTTAGTAGTAAGAACTGAAGCCGAGATGTTGAAAACTAAAAATTTCGGTCGAAAATCTTTAAATGAAATTAAAGAGATTTTAGCTGAAATGGGCCTTGGATTAGGAATGAAGATCGATGGATGGCCGCCAGTGGGTTGGGATCCTAATACCGCTCCTCAGATTAAGAGAGAGCAAGCAAACTAGTACAATTTTGTTGTTTGGAGTAGATAATGAGACACAGAAGACGCGTTAAACATTTTAGTCGTAAGCCTGGAGCAAGAAAAGCTCTTATCCGAGGACTCGTTGAGTCTCTTGTGGAACATGGACGAATTAAAACAACAGTTGAAAAAGCGAAGGAAGCTCGGCGCCATGTTGAGCGTGCCATCACTCTCGGTAAAAAGGGAACTCTTGCCGCTCGTCGTTTGATTCTGGCTCGTTATCCTCAAGTAGAAGTAATGACTTCTATCGTGAATGATCTTTCTGTTCGATTTAAAGATCGTCCAGGTGGTTACACTCGTATTATTAAATTGGGTAAACGACCTGGTGATATGGCCGAAATGGCCTTCATTGAGTTCGTAGATTTTGATTTCGCAGCGAAATCAGCAGAGGCAATCAAAACTAAAAATGAACAAAAAGACATAAAAGTTAAAAAGACTGCATCTAAAAAAGTTGTTCGTAGAATTGAAAGAAAAGTTCGAAATAAAATTCAAGCTCAATCTCGCCGCGATAACCGAGTTTAGTTTAGAACACAGTTTTATAAAGAAAAAAACCGATTGGTGTAATATACAATCGGTTTTTTTATTTTGCTGTTCTAAATCCTTAAAGGATAATTTCATTAACTAATTTAGTTTATCTCATCGCTCTAAAATGGAGCTAATGTACACGAGCTATTTAAAGTATTTTTGTCTAATTAATAACATCATCCACACTCATTAAAACTTCAGTGTGATGATGACCAGTGTGCCGATGATAAAGCTGACCTTTAAGCTTTGTTTTCTTATTTATTCCAACTGTTCTAAGTCGAAGAAACAAACTATTTTTTTGAATTGAAAGTTGGATAAGATTTACATCTTTTTCAACCACATCGTTAATAAGACTCTCTAAATTAGATGCTGGTTTAACATCTATTGGCTGGATTAACTTTAAGTAATAACATTGTTCAGGTTCATCTCCTAGTTTAATACTTTCATAATTTGGTGGTCCAGGATTGGTTCGTAGTTCGAGAGTTCCCTGTAGTTCAACAATTTCAGGTTCATATTTTAAAGTAATATTTGAAGCAAAAATTTGAGTTGTTAAAAATAAAATAAATATAAAAAAATTCATCCCAAGTTCCCTAAATTATCTTCATTTGTTTTATTTGGTTTGGCTCTGAGAAACTGATTTCCTAGGGATGAAGTGACTACAGCTGCATTAACCTTACCTGAGATTGTTAAGGTTATTCCTTTTTCTTTAGTTACCCATCCAAAGCCTTCAATTAAATATTGGATTATTATGCCGTTCTTGTCTTTTTTAACGGACTTGATTTCGGCTTTTACTGGAAGTTTCGTAATTCTTCCAATTTTCCATCCTTCCATTTGTTCAATGGCCTTCCAAAGTTTTTCAAACTCAGACGAAGTAAAATCTTTTATTTTCTTATCACTTTTGACACCTGTTTTGATACGAATAAGCTTTAAATATTGTTTGGTATCATTTTCGTGCTTTGGGGCATATTTCGAGATTAATCTCTTAAGACTGAGTTCACTAAAAACATTCTTGAGCAAATCAATCAAAGCTGCATGGCCAGAATCATAATCGGGGAAAACAGCAAATCCCCCTGCTTTACCAATTTCGCCATTTCTTTTACTCACGGTAGCTGATACTAGATTCCCTGGATTATTGTTTCTCCAAGTTCGTGAACCACCTCTATATTCAAATTGATTTTTCTCATTATCGGTATAAATCACGGTATTCTTAGAACCTGATTCTGCTTTTATATACTTAGCCATTGTTAAATTATTGTAGGGCAAAGGAATATTTAAAGCAACGCTAACTTTTTATTCCAATAATTCCACTTTTGTAAAAAACTAAATCTCCAGACTTCTCAAGCGGAAGTGAGGGTCTCAATCTTGAAAGATCTTTCAGTGTGCTACTAATTTATGATTAAACCTATATTACAATTATGATGATAATTGTTTGAAGTATTTTTAAATTTATTATTCTCTTTTGTATTTCATTAATCAAACACCAAAATATCTTTTATTGGAGGAACTATTTAACTCTAGATGATATGACTGAAATGGCTTTTATTGAGTTCGTAGATTTTGATTTTACAGCTAAATCAACAGAAGCAGTCAAAACTAAAAATGAACAAAAAGAAGTTAAAGTTAAAAAGACTGACTCTAAAAAAGTGGTTAAGAGAGTGGCAAGAAAAGTACGCAATAAAATTCAAGCTCAATCTCGCAGCGATAACCGCAGCTAATTTAGTTATAATTTTCAGAAGCAAAAAATCCGATTGATCTAAGATTCAATCGGATTTTTTGCTTCTGAATCTTACAAAAACCTGTTCAGATAATAGTAGATTGTTCTCTGCAATACTTAAGAATAAATCTGATCTAAGGTATAATGTTCTTACCTAATTAATAATATCATCAATACTCACTAAAATATCAGAGTGATGATGAGGGGATAAGACCCGTCATTTTGGACAGTTAAGCTTCTAAAAGAGTTGTAGATAAATCTAAGCTCTTTTATTAATAAATGATGCTATTGTTTTATTGTGAAACTTAAAAATGCACAACCTGTATACTAAGTGGACCTAAGCCAAGCGGAGAATAGTATGGATTTATTAATTTTTCTATTTTGGCAATATCATCATTTATGGAATTTATTAAAGAAAACAATTCAAGTTTGTTTCCTTCAGAAATGGGGGGCAATGGTTCAATAAGATTTGCACCAAATATTTCTTTTTCACCGCAAAAGGCTGAGGCTGAATGTAATTTTCTATAAATTCCAAGAAAAGTCAGTTTGGAAATTTTTTTTGTTAAATAATGATCGCGAGGCATGTTATCGGTGCCGTCTTCACTTAAAACTAAAGAATAAGCGTAAAGTTTGCCTAATTTTCTACATAGAATAGGTGTAGGTTTATTGTCTTTCAAATCAGTAGAAAAATCAGTATAATTTAATCCAAAAATTCTATAAAAATAATTCATAAATCTATAAAGACCTTTTATATCTTCTAACATATAGTAATTTTTTAATATATAATCTTCCATTTGTTGACTATCTTTTTCATTGAATCCAAAAGCGTGTGCAAACTCATGGGCGGTCAAAGCGATTAATGGTTTTAGAATATTATTTTCCTGAAAATGTTTTTCCATAAGAGGTAAACTATAGCATAGCGTAATAATCTTAGCTTTTTTCCCAAGGCTGTAGAGTTCACCAGTATGGTATGGCAAAAACTGATTTATATCTTCTGATACATAGATTGAAGCTATACTCGGTACTCCATTATGTAAGCAATCACCTTCACCTTCATCTTTTTTAATAATATTAGTCATAAATAGCGCTTTACTTATGTTGTGAGCATTAATAGTGCCTCTAGGATTGTATTTCGGGTCAAACCAACGCGAGTAGATCATATTTAGATTAGATTCTTCTGGTCGATTACTGAGTAAATAATAAAATAGATCATTTAAGTTTTCAGGACCACCATTTTCTTTGCTATACTTTTTATCGTTATTCCAAATTTGATTAATAGCATTTAAAATATCTGTCTTAGATGCTGGTCGTACATTTGCACCGCCACCGTCGCGACCTCCTGCTAGTGCGGCGGTTGAACATAGTAAAAGGGTTGCAGCAAATAAACTGATTTTATTCACAATTGTTTTCATTTTTATCTCCTTGAATTTTAATGGTTTACTTGCTCCCAGGCTTCTCATGAGACAAAGTAGCAAGTTTTCAGCCAATATATTGCATAGCGTTAATTATGTATAGATTTATTAAGTTAAAACTTATGTATAAATTTAACAAATGACTTAATTATTGAAGTATCTATTGGGAATAACATATGAAATAATTAGGTTATGAACTTATTTGAATTTCAAAATTATAAGAAATACGTCAAGAACTATATTCAAAGTTTAGGTAAAAATGGACATGGACAGCTTAAGAAAATTGCAGATCACTTAAACATTGGGTCGGTAAATGTTAGTCAGATTTTTAATGGTGAAAGACATCTAACCATAGAGCAAGCTTGTGAAGTGGCTGAATTTTTTGGTTTTACAGCACTAGAAACCAAGTATTTTGTGAGTCTAGTGGAGTTTGAACGAGCTGGATCTTTTAAGTTGAAGACCCTCATTAATCAACGGCTAGAGGACTTGAGAAATCAATCGAAAGATTTAAAGAGCAAGTTAATAGTAACCACAGAACTGACAGAAGAAATGAAAACCTTCTTTTATTCTCATTGGTACTATAGTGGAATTCGGCTCCTTTCATCTATTGATGGGTTTCATAGTATTGAAGCTATTTCAGAGAGACTGTCGCTTCCCATAGGCAAAGTCAGGGCAACCATGGAGTTTTTGGTGAGCACAGGTTTATGTAAGGAGAAGGATGGAAAATTTCAAATGGGGCCGAGTAGCACTCATTTAGGCGCCAATCATCCAATGATTGCACTTCATCATGTGAATTGGAGATTAAAGGCCATTTCACATTTTGATAATTTGAATCAAAAAGAATTGGCCGTTTCCATTCCTTGTAGTTTAGATGAAGAATCGTTTCAGAAAATTCGACAGAAGCTGGTTATGGCCGTTGAGAGTATTACTGAGCATATTGATAAAGCTCCTTGTGAACAGCTTTCGTGCTTAAATATTGACTGGTTTCGGTTTTGACTAAAAGAGTGCCCATAATTTGACGGACTGCTCAATATTTGATACTTTTTTATTGAAATAAAGGATTATGATTCTGGTCTTTTATAAAGATTACAAATCAATTTAGTGGATCATTTCTTTATCCAATGATTTCAGAACTTAGCCATTAAAGTAGGAGAAAAGCATGAAGATCTCTGAAGTAAAATTGGAACTGTCGATGAAGCCAGTCGTGCAATCCTTATCAGAAAAAATTAGGACTGAAATCTATAAAAATATGACTCCACTTCAAAAATGGGAAGAAGCCTATCGATTGAGATTGATGGCTTGGGAATTAAAGAGTGCAGGGGTAAAAGCTCAATATCCAGAATGGTCTGAAGAAGAAGTTCAGTGTGAAGTGAGAAGGATATTTCTTTATGCAGTCACTTGATTTTCTGAAGGTTTTTATTGATCCCTTAGAAGTTGGAAAAATTTCTTATTTTGTTACTGGTTCTATAGCATCGATATTTTATGGAGAACCTAGACTCACTCATGATATCGACATTGTGATTCATTTAAGTCAGAACGATAAAATTTTGTTTCCAAAGTACTTTCCATTAGAGCAATTTTATTGTCCCCCTGAAGACGTCATTCAAATTGAATCTCGTAGACAACCCTATGGGCACTTTAAATTGATTCATCATGGAACGGGATTTAAGGCAGATATTTATCTTGATGCTGGTGATAAGTTATATGAATGGGCTTTTAAGAATCGCAAACACATTGATCTTACTAAAAATTTAAAACTTTGGCTTGCACCTCCTGAATATATTATAATTCGAAAACTCGAATTTTTTCGTGAAGGTGGATCAGAAAAGCATATTGTTGATATAAAGAAAAAGCTCCCTCAATTGGACGAAAGCTTAAATAATCAATTTCTCGAAAAAGAAATTGAGACACGAGGATTAAGACTAGCCTGGCATCAAGTACAATCGTAGAATCAAATAATGAATAAAACAAAATTGTGACGTAATATAGCTAGGGATTAGAATATGATTACAGTTTTTATAGGTCAAAGAGGAACGGGAAAATCGTCTTTATTAATTCGAGTCAGTGAATATTTGGAGGGAATACCTCACTCTTGTTTTGATCTAGATTATGAAATTGAAGCAAGTGAAAATCAAAAAATAACTGAAATTTTTTCAAGCAAAGGAGAAGAATTTTTTCGCAGCCTTGAAAAAAAATATTTTCAAATTCTAATTGCCAAAAATCAAAGTAAAAATTTTAATACTTACCAGAACCAGAACCAGAACCAGAACCAGAACCAGAACCAGAACCAGAACCAGAACCAGAACC
>Ga0154020_10008278_pt1 | contig 12063 bp, 4 predicted proteins | sample Klosneuvirus_201_FD_109709 | JGI IMG/M metagenome (GOLD analysis project Ga0154020, IMG submission 109709) | Active sludge microbial communities from wastewater, Klosterneuburg, Austria - Klosneuvirus_20160825_MG | ecosystem: Engineered > WWTP > Aerobic digester > Activated sludge | place... | reverse complement strand
GGCAAAGTAGTGCCGCCGGCAAAACCAATACTGTATTACGCTTATGTTACCTCCCGGTGGTTGCCTATTCGCAAAAATCCATTTTTTCTGGCTAAAAAAATCAACGAAACGCCCTTCGGCTCCGTGTTGCGGATTTATGAAGAAAAAGGCCACTGGCGCCGTATTTCGGCTTCAAAAGACGAGTGGGTCAGTGCAGGTAAAATCCGGAAATTAAAACGCGGCACCGTCAATACCGACGAACTGAATGTCCGCTCGGGCCCAGGCATCCAGTTTAATCCCCCCATCGGGAATATCCGAAAAGGACAGGAAGTATTCGTTTTCGCCGAATCAGGCAACTGGGTCAAAATCGGAGTCGACGAACGTTGGGTATCGGGGAAATACGTGGATTTGGTTTAGTATTGGTCATTGGTCATTTTAGAAATTTTTTAAAATGACTATCCGCATATTGTACCCCGCTGGGTGAAACCCCACCCCCGGCCCCTCCCCAACAGGGCAGGGGCGATCAGTTCTCCGGAAACCACTTGGAAATTGGATATTCGATATTGGATATTGGGTATTCTGATAAGGAAAACCGTAGAGGAATATCCAATATCCAATATCGAATATCCAATTTCCAGGTTCAAAAACCCAGAACTGATCGACCCTGGGCTATGGGGAAGGGCCCTATGACTAATGACCCAATGTCTGATGCCTAAAAAACAAAAACCACCCTATTCCGATTACTCGGGATAGGATGGCTCCTGTTATATCCGGGCTTGCCGGTTGTTGTTTTGAAAGGCTATTTAACCAACATTATTTTCTTTGATATCGAAAATCCTGCGTTTTCCAAATGTATAAAATGAAGCCCCTCTGAATTGCCGCTAATTGGGTATTTAATTTTATTATAGCCTTCTTCTACGGCTACTTCACGCAATTGCACTAAGCGCCCGGATACATCCAGCAAGCGGATATGCAGCGTCTGGTTTGCGGCACTGTAAAATTCCAGCATTACTTCATCTCTGGCAGGATTAGGGGATATGACCAGATTCTGCAAGAAAATTACGGCCGGATTCGCAGCGTTAGCCCGCGCTTCAACTCCGGAATCGTCGTTGCCGGGGGCCTGCAAACTTCCTTCTGCCAAATACGTTATCTCTAATTTTGGGGCTTTTACCTGCCCCGATTCGAAAGAAAACGCTTTCCGCCGCTGGGTGCCGGTGGCGTCCAACAGGAATGCCATCGAATTGCCATTAGCCCACATCGGATCGTTGACCAATACTTGTACGATTGCCGTAAGGTCAGGTGAGTTGTTGACCTGATTGGTTACCCATGAACCGAATGTCCAGGCAACCTTGTTTGTCGTTCTGGGCCGCGCGGATAGGTTATTCGCAGTTGTGACGAAGGTGGCAGGGTTCGCAGTAGCTTGTCCATATATATCCACGCTGCTCGGGTTGCTGCTTTCGTTAGCCGAGCTCTGAAAGATCAACTTTGCGGCGGTTATCGTAGCCCCTGCGGGTATCGTAATATTTTGAAACCGTATACCGAGATAGCCTTCTTTGCCAATTTCGTGTGGGTTTTGGGTCACACTGACGCTCCCGTCATTTTTTTCGCGGGCGTCATCGCTGGCGGCCTGTACCATAAAGGTGGCGGTTACCGGCACAGGGGGTGGATCCAGGATAACAGATATGATGTGGTTTGCAGTACTGCCCAGGTTGTCCGTGGCAACGGCCTTTATTTCGTAAGTACCGGGCGTATTCAAGTTGAACGAAGCCGTGTATGGCGATGTAAGGTCTACGCCGATGGAGTTGTTGTCAACCAAAAATTCAACCTGCGTTACGGTTCCATCCGGGTCGGAGGCCGATGCGGCGATATTAACGGTTTGCGCAGTAGTATAGACCGTGCCATTGGTAGGGCTGGTGATGGATACAGTTGGCAAAGCAGTTGGCACAGCCATGGTCAGGTTTATGGGGCTGGACTGGGTTTGCAGGCCGTGGTTGTCCGTCGCTTTTGCCGTGAGGAGATAACTGCCATTCAGGTTGAAGGTATAGTCGGCGGTGTACGGTTGAGAATTATCCGTTCCAATGAGGTTTCCATTGACATAAAAATCTACCTGTGCTACCGTTCCATCGCTATCCGACGCATTGGCCTGGATGGTCACACTCTGGATCGAGGTGAGCGTCGTGTTATTGACCGGTGCGGTAATGTTTACGGTCGGCGGAGCGCCGGAGAAAAAACCGAAGTCATTCAAACAGCTCGCCTGGCCGTTTTCAGTAAAGACGGTCGTTTCGATATTGTCCGGTGTAAGCACGGTGCCGAAAGGCATGCTCGACGGGAGGACATCCATGACGTAAAAGAACGAATCCTGCCCCGGCACCTCAAACTCAATGTGGAGCTTTGGCGCGGTGGCCGCAGAGTTGTTGTAGGTGTAAAATTGTCTTTTCACCGTGCCCGTACTTATTCCTTGCCCGATAATAACCAGCGCTTTGCCCGGGGCCCAGGTGCCTAAATTGACCACTTCCTGAATAATCGGGGTGATATTCGGCGACTGATAGCTCAGGTTTGAACTCCAGGCGCTCATCGACCAGGTAACATTGGAAGTGGAAAAGGTTCTGTTGCTGATGTTATTATTCTGTGCAACAAATGTGGCGGGCGCCGTATTGAGTTCCGAATAGAACCTGACCTGAGGCGTGCCGGAGGTCTCATTTCTGGAAGACCGGAATTCAAGATACGCATTTGTAATAACAGCATTTTGCGGAATGTTCAAGTTCTGGAACCGAAGGCCGACATATGTTCCGACAGCGCCCAGGTCATGTTTTGTAGACGAAATATCGAGGCTTGCTGTCGTTTTTTGCAATGCATCATCGGTAGACAGGCTGATGGCTGCGTTCAAACTGTTGGCTGAATACGGAGGCGTTACGGAGAACGAATATTCTCCCTGGCCATCGGTTACGTCGGTGGCCACCTGGGTTTCCCCGTTATCCACAATGCCGTTTTTATTCGTATCGTTGTAAAGCCTGACGGTAACGCCCGCCTGGCCGTTTTCATTCATATTGATCCCATCCAGGTTTGCGTCTTCAAACACTTTTCCCTTGATCAAATTATAGCCGGTCACTTCGCCACAATTCACCAGCACCGTCACCAGGGCAACATCGCATAGCGGGTTATACAAGTCGCATACGGAGTATTCAAATTGGTCGTACCCGGTATAGCCGGCATTGGGGGTATACTCAATACCGATGGAGGGTTGTACCTGGGTAACCCCATGTGCCGGTTGCAGCAACCCGGCAGTACTGATGCTGGCGCCATTCAGGTCGTTGTTGGGATCCGAATCGTTACCCAGCACGTCTATCAATACCGCTTCATCCTCGGTGGTCACGGCCATATCGTCACCGGCCGTCGGCGGCAAATTGGCTTGCACGGTTATGGTTACCACCGCCTCATCACACAAAACGGGTGTCGGAATTCCATCATCACAAACGCGGTATTCTATTGTTTCAGAGCCGATAAATCCAGGGTTCGGAGTGTAGGTGATGGCGCCGGTCGATACATTGACCGCGGTATTTCCGTTTACCGCGGCTGTTATGACGGTTACGCTGCCCGGATTAAGCTGACCATTGGCATCCGAATCATTGTCCAGTACATTTATGACGGCCGGTGTGGCTGCATCTGTCGTAGCATCATCATCGACAGCAAGCGGAGCCACATTCTCAAGTTGTTTTTGAATATAAAAATTGTCATCCACATTGCCGCCGGCATCGATAAATTTGACATTTAACAGATCGGCATTGACCTCCAGCAAGAGGGAGCCCAGCTGGTTCTGCCAGGTGTACATCACCGGATGCTGCGTAACGCCGCTAATCTGGCCAGAGGAGCCGGCCACTACATACACCGCGCCTTTTCCGGCATTCGGCCCGGCAACTGTTTTCTCGTAAGCGCCGTCGCCGGTGATATTTCCATTGCCCGCATCTAAAACCATAGTTGCCGGGTTTAAGGTACCGGAAGAGCCATAATGTCCATTCAAAAACTTGGACCTTTCATAACTGTGGCTGTGCCCGCACAGGATCAAATCAACGCCATGCGATTCGAGCAAGGGCAAAAAGTTCTGCCGCATTTGAATTAATTCCGTCTCCGTATCCGAATTGTGGCTTCCTTTCGAGTAGGGTGGATGGTGCCAAAAGGCAATGATCCAGTCCTGCGTGACATTGTTCAGGTCGTTTTGCAGCCAATTGTACATGCTACCTCCGACCGTGCGGCCCGAGCCGTGCGAGTCCAGAGAAATAAAATGAATATTCCCGTAATTAAAGGAGTAATAGCGCTCCGAACCGGAAGCCACGCCGCCGGCTTGTCCGGAGGTAGGGTTGGTAAAAATATCCAGATAAGTACTGATAGAGCCATAATCATGGTTGCCCAGACAAGACCAAAAGACGGTCTTGCGCAAGGCCTCGGGGTACATATTAAAAATAGCCGCCTGGTATTCTGCATCCAACCCGCTGTCATAGGCATTGTCGCCGAGGAGCAGGGTCATGTCCAGGTGCTGCCCGGCGTTATACGTGGTAAAGGCGTTTTTGACATTGGTCTGACTACTTGAAGCCGTGCCACAATCGCCCAACACCCACGCTCGAATATTTTGCTGCGTATTCACCGGCGGCGAGGTGATAAAATGATAATCCGAGGTGCCGCCCTGAATAATCCCCGCCGCATTCCCTACCGCATAGTAATATAAGGTGTTGGGTGAAAGGTTGGAGATGGTCAACTCATGGCTTGTCCTGGATCCGCTCAGGGTTACCGACTGGTTGAGCGTTTGCAAGGTGGTGCCGTAAAACACCTTCGAGTCGGTTGACGTGCCGGTTCGCCATTTCACCACGATGCTGGTAGGCGTCCCCAACTGAAGGTATGGTCCCCTGCTTACCGTTTGCGCCGACATGGCGCCCGGCATGTAAAAGCAACATAAAAAAACAAAAATGCCGGGACAAAACAGCCCCGGGAATGGTGAGATGGACGGGTAACGCATAATGAAGTTCGTTTAATGATTAAGCGTGTTTAATGACGTGATTATTTTTCCCTTTAATTCGACAACGGAGGGGGTTTTTTGCCGGTGGCCCGGCAGTTTTTCGATGGCCTCCAGGGCCTTCCGGTAGTATTCCCTGGCTGCTTCCGTCCGTCCTGCCGCTGCTAAAATATCCGCCCTCCTGGCATAGTGGTTTTCCTTTCTGTCCAAATTTTCCGCCTGCGCATCGAGTCTTGCCAACGCGGCATCCACATCGCCCTTTTTCAATTCCAGGTCGAGGGCCATATCCTGAAAAACCGACAATGCGCCCAAGTCGGCTATGGCTCTTCCCAGCATTTGCAACGCTTCATCATAATCTTTTGTATCCCGTTTCAGAATCACCCCGGTCGCTTCCAGGTAATATTCCGGGATGAGGCTGTTTTTTAGTTTAAACGCTTTTTCATATTCAGTTAGCGCGGCAGGGTAGTTCTTCATTTGATTAAGAATCCTGCCGCGTTCGACGATGCCGCTCACACTTTCCCGTTGTAATCCTAAAAAGATATCGATGTTTTTTAAGGCTTCGGCATTCTCGTTCCATTCTTTGTACAACCGCGCCAGAAAATAATAAACATCCGGTTTTTTGTATCCCAATTTGACGGCTTTATGGTAATCGTTCCGGGCATGTCTGAACTCATCGTGTTCGTGGTACAGCACGGCGCGCTGGAAATACAGTTCCGGGTTTTTCCGGTCTTTTTTTATTTGTTTGCTCAGCCTCTTTATTTGTTCGTGGATATCGCCGTGAAAATACCCGGATTCATAGTCCTCCTGAAGCGGGAAAACAGTAAAATCAGGAGCCGCCGAGGCGACAAACGAATGCAGCAAAACGAAGGAGATTTGTAAAACTTTTGTGGTTAATCTGTTACCTCGGATCATATGATTCAAAATTAGACAGGTCAAAATATCAGCATAAAAATCCCGGTATGCCGGGACCGGCGAACCGACGCGATACCCCGGATGCCTGATAGTTTACGCAAAAGTCAGGAAGGAAATGTCTTGTTACAAGGACAATTTAACCGGATTTAATCCATGCAGATTTCCCTTGCTGTCGAGCGTCTTCAGACGCGATGACGAATATTTGGCGGACTTTGTCCGCCTATGCATTCGAAAGCGGACAAAGTCCGCCAAATACTCGTCATCGCGTCTGAAGATGCTCGACAGCAAGGACAGGACACCGCGCTTAATCTGATAAGCAAAGGCGTAGAGCGGACAGTTCCCTTCGGGATGACAAGCGCGTGGGGGGAAAGAAAAAGAGGTGAAGGGTAGGTTCGCGGATTATGCACAGCCGATGTTCGGCGGTAAAGGGAATTAAAATGAGGTAAACCGCACACTTTTTAAAGTGTCAAAGAAGTATTAAGATGATTACTATGGGGAAGAGGGGGGAGAGAAAGTGGAATAGACGCTATTTCTTTCTTGCCAGTTCGCCGCGCACCTGTTGTACGAATTTATCGCTGACGCCGACGAGTTCAGCTATTTCAACATTGCTCCAATCCGGAAATTTTTGAAGCATTTTTACGGTGAAAGCATGAGTCGTTTTTTCAATGCCTTTTTCAATACCTTCTTCGCGGCCTTCTTCGCGGCCTTCTTCGCGGCCTTCTTCGCGGCCTTCTTCGCGGCCTTCTTCGCGGCCTTCTTCGCGGCCTTCTTCGCGGCCTTTCCGAAACCCTTCTTCATGCCCTTTCCGAAGCCCTTCTTCCTTCCATCTTTTTCCAAATATTTCAGGTATGGCGTCGATCCAGTCGCGCTCCGGTGCAGGCAATTGCTTGCTGAGTTTTTTAACTTGAGCCTCTGTCATATTAAAAAGATTGAAAAAGTAAAGCGTTAGGGTTTGAAGCAGGATGCCTTCCCGGTTATTCCGGTAAAAAGGCTCGCCAAAAGTAAGGATATTTGGCCAGTTTTTCAAGAGTAATTCTTTATTTTTGGCAAATTTTAAAGCCAGAAACAGGTTTTTCAGGTATTCACTTTCTACTTTATCTTCAATCTCCCGGGGCGTCATCCGGTTCAGGTCTGTCAGCAAATAATGGAAATTGGGAACGAACGCTTGCCAATCTTCCGGCAAACCCGGGAAATAGCGGGAAAAAGGCTTTTGCTTCCACCCGTATTTTCCATGATAAACGACAATGGGGATGATAATAGAGAGCGGGCGCCCGTTTTTAAGGTCATCCTCCCAGATTTGCATCATATAGTCCATCAATTGCAGGTATATGGGAAGGGAAGGGATGTAACTTTTGTGCTCAAACAGAAAGATCAAACGCGCCGCCGCGCCGGTGGTCAAACGGGTCTCGTACAGCACATCGCTAAAGGAAATGCCGAAACGCCCGCTGACGAAAGCGGTGTCAATTTTCCGAAAAACCGTGAAATCAATATGCCGGTGAATGGCTTCGAGAGTATAGTGGAGCAGGTAGTTTTTGGCGATTTTCGTATCGCCAAAAAAGGCTTTGAACACCGCGTCGTGCGGGTGATCTTCTTTTTTGTCGGGATATTCTGGAGTGGGCATAGGCGCAGCGGGTTAAGGCTGCGAAGATAGGGTGTTTTGTTTTTTAAACAAATAATTTTATAATTAAAAAATATTTGTTTTTATAAATTTAATGTATTTAAAAATCTCGTACCGGGCTTGCTCTACCGCAAGGTGAATGGCATGGCTGATTGGCCGGAATTCCGTAGGAGCCTGGCCAGGATTTAAGTACCATTTTACATCTAAATAGGAGATTTTTTCTCGATTCAATGGCCGTTGTTGGCGTCCTCGCCATAGCCGTCAGGGTAAGGTGAGGACGCCAACAACGGCCATTGTGCGCATAGTTCGACTTGGCTGCGGAAAATGGCGGCATAAATCCCCCCGCCTTTGAAACACCCTATGCTTACAGACCTGTCCTGTAAGGCTCCCGATTACCCACATCTTGATATGAAAAAGTATCACCTGACCTCTCCGAGGTCAGTGCGATTCGCGCTTTAGCATTGATTTTCAATATTATATGGTTGACAATCTTTTTCATCAACTTGTGGGTAATTGGGAGCCTGTAAGGATAGGGTGTTCAAAAGTCCAAAGGCACTACGATTCTGTTACTTTACAATAGTCACGTTACTTTCGGATTTGTGCCTGCGCTATACGTTCTGTTTTCGCCATCCGGTTTTGCGTCGGTTGTTGCGCGGCAATCATGCCGGTGATAATACTCCAAAGCACTTCGTAAGGTATAATTTCTATTTCGTAAGCCTGATTGGCGATTTGCAATGGCGTCGACTCCAGCAGGTGAAACAATTTTTCGGTTTTTCTGGAAACGGCTTCCGGATGAAAATTGGCAGCAGGAATTTGTAAGAGCATTTTAATAAAACAATGGCTGCGGAACGTTTCGCCTTTTTTAAGGTACCTGCGGTTGTACTTATCCAATGCTTCGACAGCATCGATAAATGCGTCACGTTTTTGATCTGCCATAAAGAATAAAATCCGGGCAATCAGGATAGGGATATTCCTGCCACGCTTGTCTTTGGAAAATACCGGCGTTTCATTCAGGAATTTGCCGGGTTTGAAGTTTTTGTTCACCGGGCGGCTAAACTTTCCAGCGCGGGCCAGAAAATGTATATACGCATCGTATATTTTCCATGATTCCTGAACATGTGCCGGTTGTTTGCCAAACTTGAGATGCCCCAGTATGCCTTCACACAAACTAAAAGCCTCGTTGAAATGACCGGTATGCAGCGCCAGTAGCATATACAGTTCCTGCCACTTGAACCAGTTGAAAGAACCTTCCTCATAAACGAAGGAATATTCCCGGAGTATTTCCTGCCCCTGATCAAACTGGTGCAGTTGAATATGACTCACCACCAGGTTGTAATAAAACGCCTGGAGCGACATATTGGGATCGTAAGGTTTTTCTTTAAAAAATGTGATCGCCTGCCTGCACAAATCGCCAAGCATATGAGAATCGTTTATGCTGCTGTAAATAGACAACTGCAACAACCGTCCAAAAAGATGCAGGCGAAAAGACGATGACCGCGCCATTAAAGGCGCTATCTCCTCGAAATATTCCGCTGCCTTTTGCACCACTGCTTTGTCTTCCGCTCCTGTTGAAATATACCGGCTGACTAACTGGCCGTACAATTCCTCCGCCTTGTTCTCCATGATCCAGATTTCCTGGTATTCCTCATACTGCCGGCGATACGACTCGAATTTTTTTGCATCGGTTGCAACGGTTCCGTAATGCCGGCGCAAATAATACAAAATCTTGATCGTCAGATCTGTGAATTCAAAATACTGGGTGTGGCGCAACAACAGTTCCAGCAATTCGATGCCGGCTAATTCCGCCCCTCTGGACAATAACACGGCCGCTGTAGCCAACCTTTTGTTGCATTCAAAATGGGCTTTTTGCCGGTCGGTAAATGCGGGGCTGCGAAAATCAAGTAAAAAAACAACATCCAGCAAACGCTCTTTGAGCTTGTTTTTCAGGCTCGGGAACCGCGAGGCCTCCCCGGGGGAAGCATACAGGCGGGCGATAGCTGCTTCATCCGTCGATACCTGACCGGATTGAATCAAATCGTAGAGTTGCTCCATTTTTGAGCCCGGCTGGATAACGGCGGCCCAAAGTTCTTTCAACTTTAATTTACCAACATTTAAGGTTTCTATTAATTCGATGAGTTCGCGCATATTAAAAAAGAAGTGGCGACAAGCTTCTTCAAATGACTGAACACCTTACAACAAGGTATTCCGCCCCCTCTGCTCCTGAAGACGACCTGTACTTTTCATGGAAAAATGGATTATGGTAAAAAAATTTACGATTTACGATTTACGATTGTGGCATCCCGGGTATTGGTTGATGACAACTTTATTGAGGGCGCCTTAATCGTAAATCGTAAATCGTAAATCGTAAATCGCTCTAGTCTCTCGGTACGCTCGTAAAGCGACCGTTGTTAATCTCCCACAACCGGCGGTCGTTAAAGTTGGTGTCGCCGTTCAGGTTGTAATCGCCGTTGCGATATTTGGCTATATCGCCGTTTTGGCCTTCCCAGTAAGTACGATCGTCGAAGTTGATGTCCGTATCTGCCGTGTTGGTGAGCGTTTGGTTACCATTGCCGCCATACATGCAGAACTTGCCTGGCAGGAACTGCTTCTGGCCCACAAATACTCCAAAGCCGAAGGGATCATCGATATACGTCTGCTGCACCCGGAAGTCGTACGAAATTTTGCCGTTTACGATTGGAACCGGTTGATGCGACATAACGATGAGGTGGTTGCGGTGCTCGATAACCACATAGTAAGGCGTGTTCAGGTCTACATCGCAGCAGGCGAAGTCATCGACAAATTCGATAGTCCCGTCTTTGTGCAAGAGGGCTGCCGCCTGGCAAATCGGACCGCCGGTACCTGCCGGATTGTCGCGCAACGAAACCAGTACCCAGTCGGTCACCGTAGCCGGATAACCGGCATCGGCGAAGTTCAGGTCCCCCATCGAATCGTAGTTATCGCCTTCATTGCCGTTGTAATTCCAGGGAGCATTATTGTACGGCTGGCCTGGAAGTGCATAAAACGTACCGAGGAAGAAGTCATCATAAGTCTGTCCCGGCAACAGGCGCAGGTCGTTCAGGTCCGTGCGCATCGGGATGGCATAGTTCTGCGATCCGTCCGGAACAATAACCGCACCTTCCAGGTACACCCATGCTTCGATGGTGACACAGGGCAGCAGCGTTATCGTCGGGTCATCCGGATTGCCGTCGTTGTTCGGGTCTGCGTTCGTCGGGTCGTCCGGGTCGTCGGAAGCGTCGCTTACCGGGTCGCCATTCGGCGCCAGGCCAGAGGCCGTAGCAATGTTCGTCACGATCCGGGTGCTGATATCCGTTGCGTTCAGCGTATGCGTAGCCGTGCAGCTGAAACTCTGGCCCGGAGCCAGCGAAGTCGGCGTAGCCGGCGTACAGGATACCGAGCCGGGGTCGGCGTTCGGGTCACTCACCGAAATGTTGCTCACTGTCACGTTGCCCGTGTTGGTTACCGTGATGGCGTAGGTAATCACGTCGCCTATATCCGGTGTACCGTTTGGCCCGAGATTCAGTACATCAGTTTTGAGTACCGACAAAGCGGGGGTGGCCGGCAATTGCGTCACCGTCGGGTCGTCCGGGTTGCCGTCGTTGTTCGGGTCTGTGTTCGTCGGATCGTCCGGGTCGTCGGAAGCGTCCGTGACAGGATTGCCGGTCGGCGGCTGGCCGGTGGCCGTGGCCACGTTGCTATAACTGCCGGCGTCTATTTCGCCTTGCGTCAGCGCGTGCGTGGCCGTACAGGTCACGCTTTGGCCGGGCTCCAGGTTGAACGGAGCGGCAGGGATACATGCCAGGCCGCTTGTGCCGGGGTCGCTCACCCCCACATTTATCAGCGATACGTTACCGGTGTTCGTTACTGTTATGGTGTAGGTAATCACATCGCCGGCATTCAGAATACCGTCGCCGCCTAAGTTCAGGGCGTCGGTTTTAACCACTGCGATGCTCGGGTTGGCCGGCAGCGGCGTCACCGTCGGGTCGTCCGGGTTGCCGTCGTTGTTCGGGTCTGCGTTCGTCGGGTCGTCCGGGTCGTCGGAGACGTCCGTAACGGTCGGGCCGGTCGGCGGCGTGCCGGTGGCCGTGGCCACGTTGCTGTACGAGCCGGAATTGATTTCCGCTTGCGTCAGGGCGTGCGCAGCCGTGCAGGTCACGCTCGCGCCGGGCGCCAGGGTAAACGGCGCGGCAGGGATACAAGCCAGGCCGGTCGTGCCCGGATCGCTCACCGATACGTTGCTCAGCGTTACGTTGCCCGTGTTGGTTACCGTGATCGTGTAGTTGATCACATCGCCCGCTTCCAGCGTGCCGTTGCCGCCCAGGTCGAGGACATCCGTCTTAACCACCGATATGCCCGGGGTGGCCGGCAATTGCGTCACCGTCGGGTCGTCCGGGTTGCCGTCGTTGTTCGGGTCTGTGTTCGTCGGGTCGTCCGGGTCGTCGGAGGCGTCCGTGACCGGATTGCCGGTCGGCGGCTGGCCGGTGGCCGTGGCCACGTTGCTATAACTGCCGGCGTCTATTTCGCCTTGCGT
>Ga0154020_10008276_pt1 | contig 12064 bp, 9 predicted proteins | sample Klosneuvirus_201_FD_109709 | JGI IMG/M metagenome (GOLD analysis project Ga0154020, IMG submission 109709) | Active sludge microbial communities from wastewater, Klosterneuburg, Austria - Klosneuvirus_20160825_MG | ecosystem: Engineered > WWTP > Aerobic digester > Activated sludge | place... | reverse complement strand
TTTGGCCAGAAAGCGCAAAACTTTCGCGGCAGGACGCCGCGACTGCGATTCGACAGGATGTCGCCACGCGCAACTACTACAATCCATCGGTCTGAGGCGAGCGGCGAAGCCGCGATGCCTCGCGAGACGATTACGCTGCGCGTGCGAAAGTACATCTCGGCGCACGGCCTCGCTTATTGGTGCAGATCAAGTGTCTTCGTATTGCAAGTACGAGGATGCGAACAAAGCGATGCACGCCGAGTTGCGGTGTTGCGTTTTCACACAAAACATGGTCACTTGCCGCAACCGGGTGATCGCCAGCACTATCGGGCTCAAGCAACCGCGTCGTATCAGGAATTCGTCTCTCATGCCTTTTGATCCACGACAAGCCGGTTTCGCGTGGCCGGAAGAAATCACGCTTACCAACGCGAACGATGAGTCGATGACGATCCGTCCTCACGCGGCCAATTTATCCGCCGTTCAAGACGCGGGCCATCAACGCATCGGTCAATGCTACCGCTACTACACATCGACGAACGGCATCCTGACGGAGCTTGATGTCTTTTATTGGTACGCTGGTGGCCCGCACGTGTGCGCCGATTTTCTTTCCGCGTTCAAGCAGTATTTCGACAACAAATCGGCAACACGAATTCGTTCAAATGTTGTCGAGGAGCACCTTGCGCAACGAGGATTTAATGAAACAGCCATCCGCGTCAATCTTCGATAGCTGATTCATGGCGGCTATATTTCTCTCGAAAACACCGCCGAGGGCCAATTCCTGTCGATTGAGAACTGGTAACATCAATGTCTAAACTGCGCCGCATTGGTAACACTGAAAAATGCCCGGCATGCGGTTGGCGAATTGATGCCGACGCATACCGTTGCCCGAAATGTCGAATTTATTTTTGCTTCAAATGCCGTGCTCGCGTCGAAAAACGCGAAGAACAGTTTCAATGCTCAGACCAATCATGTGAATGCTACGGCAAACTGTTGTGCGCCGCGTGTACGGTCCTTGTCGATCAACCAGCCACCACCTCCTATGAGGATGCGTTTACGACTGGCGCGATAGGTGGCGGCATTGCTATTGCAGTTGCGTTCATCGTGATACTGGCTCATTCGTGGTCGTGGTGGCTCCTGATCCCTGCCTTGATTGGCGGCTGCTGGCTTGGCGCACAATTCCCAGTCGGTCGCCAAAGCCCAACCACTAGCCAGTTCCGGGGCTGTATACAATATCGACACCCGATAAAGAACCTGTGATCCATCCATAAACGCGAACGCCCGATAACTAATAAGGCTTTGACTTCGCGGGCGCGTACGGATGGCGCGGAGTAATTTTCGGGGTTGAGCGAAGTTGGCGAGAGGCGATGAAGGCCCGTCAAGCCGAAGCTCGTCGATCCCTGGATCGCGGCATTTGTTCAAGAAGCCCGGTGGTTGAAGAGCGCCGGGTGCCGTATGGGAAAAGCAATTGCAAGAGGCTGCGTTTCGGCGATTTCTGTAGGTCCTTTCTGCCGGAAAGGACTTTCGCCGCAAGGCGAACCGTGAGCGGGATGTCACCGAGCGAAATGAAAACCGGCGACGTGATTTTCGAGTCAAAACTTGTCTGGTCGCAGGTCGCAGCGACGCTGCGAAGTCCTTTCCGGCAGCATGGACCTACTTCAGCGAAAGCGTTTTAAGGTGTCAGCGATTCTGTCAGATTTTATGGAAACGGTTCCTGCTCCCTTAACGTGTTTCACGTGACGCCTGAACGTGCTTCACGATGCCGTCACATTTTGTTCCTCTGTTCGAGCGACTGGAGATAGCGACAGAGTTGTGGGTGGATTGCGTGTTGAATTTCCAGACAAGGTTCTGTTCGATCGCGGGTCGTCCGCAGTCGGTGGCAACCGCCGCCCAGGCTCGCTGTGGTGATGTGAGAAGGCAAAAAGCGGCAAGTCTGTCCTCTCTCCCGTTTGACGGCCCTGAATCGACTGAGTGTTGCAATCCGTGGCGAACTGATCAGAATCTCCAGACACTCCTGCCACTTCTCGCCTCTTGCCGGACGAACGGTGAATTCGAATGCCGCGTTTTGTTCTTCTCGCTCTTGTTCTGTTCACATGCCTTGTCGGTGCAGACACGTTCGCCAACGACGGTGTTGTCGTCCCGGCCTACCAGCGGTTTCGAGGTGAACAGTTGGATGCGGTGGATGCCGGACGTCTGTTGATTTCCGAACTTAACTGCCAGTCCTGTCACGGTTCCTTCGGCGGTGAAGTTCTACCGCCTCGACAGGCTCCGATTTTGACAAAGATCGGCGAGCGGACGAACAGGGATTACCTGCAGAAATTCATTCACGATCCTCAGTCACTCAAGCCCGGAACCGCCATGCCGGGGATCTCCGGCGTGAAGACCGACGCCTCGACTGCCGAAGCCATTGCTGCATTTCTGGCCGGGGGATCGTCATGGCACCCAGCCGGGGTCAGTCGCGGTGCCGTTCGACGCGGCGAAGCGTTGTTCCATTCTGTCGGTTGCGCCGCGTGTCACGGAGATCAGCGTGACGTCGCCGCGATTGAAGCCATTCGCAAAGGACTCGCTCCGCCGCCGGAGGAAGAAGAGGAAAACGATCCGCCAGCAAAGAAAATTCCGGCACCATCGGGTTATGCAACTCCGGCGTTTGCAATGCCGCTCGGCAAACTGGATGACAAATACACGCTTTCCAGCCTGATCACATTCCTGCAGGATCCTCATGCCGTGCGTCCGTCCGGGAGAATGCCATCGCTCAACCTGAATCCGGAAGAGGCTCGCGACATTGCCAACTACCTGCTGAAAGACGTCAAGGTGAAGGCCAATATTCACTTCGACTACTATGAAGGTAACTGGGACAAGGTGCCGGATTTTTCACAGCTGACTCCAAAAGACTCCGGCGAGACAACCGATTTTTCCGTCGCCGTGTCAGCCCGCCAAGACTCCTTTGGATTGCGGTTTAGCGGCTTTTTGCAGATTCCGACGGATGCGGAGTACGGATTTCATCTCAGTTCCGATGATGGATCGAAGTTACTGATCGATGGTGCCGTTGTTGTGGAGAACGATGGCGTGCATCCTCCGGGATTTCGAAGCGGCACCACGAATCTCAAAGCCGGGCCGCACGCAGTCGTGATTGAATTTTTTGAAGCACACGGCGGTGAAGAACTGACCGTCGATATCGAAGGGCCGAACCTGCCTCGTCAGCCGATGGCGGCACTTGTCACACTCACGTCGGAAGCAGTCAGTCCTGATGAGCCTGCAACACCAGCCGCATCACCCGAACTGATCTCGAAAGGCCGTGACGCATTCGCAAAACTCGGTTGCGCGGCCTGTCATCAATTCGGCGACGGCGACCAGCGCATCGTGTCGCCCGGCAAGGTGCCGCAGTTTTCATACATGAAAAAATCCGGAGGCTGCCTTGCTGAGACACCAGCGGCCAACGTCCCGGTGTTCGCGTTCAGCGCCCAGCAACGAAGCGACATCGCCGCCGCCCTGAAAGCGGCTCATGAGCCGCAGCCGCAAACTGTCGATGCCAAGAACGAAATCCGCCAGGTGATGATGACCATGAACTGCTACGCATGCCATGCCCGTGACAGCATCGGCGGCGCGTCCGAAGCGATGAACCACGTCTTCACCGGCAGCATTCCGGAAATGGGTGATGAAGGACGAATTCCTCCTGCGCTCGACGGTGCTGGTGACAAGCTCAACGAAGACTGGCTCAAAAAGATCCTCAACGACGGCGCGAAGGATCGATCATATATGGCGACCCGAATGCCAAAATTCGGCAACGCTCCCGCGACAGCACTCGTGCCAAGACTGGTTGCGACGGATCTAAAGACAACGGTCGCACCCGTGGAATTCACGGAACCTGAGCACCGTGTTAAAGCCGAGGCGCGACTGATGGTCGGTGATCAGGCATTATCGTGCATCAAGTGTCATACGTTCGACAAGTACGCGGCAATCGGATTGCAGTCGCTCGACATGACCACGATGACTCGCCGACTTCGCCGAGATTGGTTCCATCGCTACCTGCTCGACCCGCAAAAATACCGCCCCGGAACCCGTATGCCCTCGGCGTGGCCCAACAACCGATCGGTTGTTCCACAAATTCTGGGCGGCGATCCGGCCGTGCAAATCGAAGCCATCTGGGACTATCTGCTCGATGGTCCCAACGCCAAAGTTCCATCCGGGCTGCTGCGGGAGGCGATTGAACTGACCGCGACGGATCGCCCAATCCTCTATCGCAATTTCCTGTCCGGGCTGTCGCCGCGCGGAATTGCCGTCGGGTTCCCCGAGAAAGTTCACTTCGCATGGGATGCGGAACACATGACGCCGCGACTCATCTGGCACGGCGCGTTCATTGATGCCTCCCTGCACTGGATTGGTCGCGGACAGGGAAACCAGACACCACTCGGTGATCACGTCATAACACTGCCTCCCGGCCCGCCAGTGGCGACTCTGATTTCTCTGGATAATCCATGGCCCGATCAGAGTCCTCGGGAGTCGGGTTTTCACTTCAACGGCTACAATCTCGATCCGCACGGCGTCCCCACATTCAAGTACCACTGGAACGATGTCGCAGTCACTGACTCTATCACCCCGTTTGCCGCCAGTCCCGACAACGGACTCCGCCGCACAGTCACGATCACATCGCCGACCCGACTGGAGAATGTGTATCTTCGAATTGCCGCCAGTCCACAGATCGAACAGGCCGACGACGCATTCGTGACGGACGGGATGACAATGAAATTCGAAGGCGGCGAACCACTGGTCAGAACAATCAACAACCAGCGCGAGTTGTTGGTGCCGGTTACCGTTGACGCCAATGGCAAGGCGACCGTGACGTATACGATCGTCTGGTAATCGTTTTCTGCTCGCTCGTCGGGTTCTCAGCGAGCGGGCTGTCGCTTTAGTGCGTTTTACCAACCCGAAGCGCCAGTTTTAAAGTTGCGCTACTCGTCAGGGCTGGAAGCCCGGCACATCGTCAGCCGGTGGCGTGAGCCACCGGAACAAGTAAAACACAGCAATTTAGGCCCGGAGGGCCGACACATCGCCGATGTGTGTCGGCCCTTCAGGCCTCTGGTTGTGGATTATAGCAAACCGGTGGCTGACGCCACCGGCATAGGATATTTCGGCCCTCCGGGCCTGGAATAGCGCAACTTCAAAAAGCGCCAGCGAGGCAAACAAGTTACGTCTGTCCTTCCGCGTGACGTGTTTGCCTCGCTAGCGCTTCGGATTAGTATTAAATCGACAGCCTGCGAGCGGGGGACGCCAATCCCTGATTGTGATTCCTGCGATTATGACACCTAATTTCTGCATGGGTGCTTACGTCTGTTGGATCTTCCTGTAAGGCTGGAAGCCTAACGTACGTGCCTCATGGCAATGAATCCTTCTCCACAACTTCGGCAGGCAACAGCAGGCCTTCTGAGGTACGGGCCAGATACGGCGGCACGGTCATCAAGAGGCGCTGGCCCTGGCTGTTTTCGAACTTCCAGAGTGTTCCGTCTTCGCCTTCAGGCACCAGCACTTTGAACCATCCCTCTTCGGCAGTGCCAAAATCAAACGCTTCGCGTCCGGAGCTATCGAGCAGTTTTCCCGAGATGCGTGGTGCCCAGTTGGCGATTCGAGAGGCCCAGCCGCCGACGATTTTCGTTCCTTTGGGCACATAGAAATAAAGTGTCCATGCCCCACGAAAATGTTCGGTCACACACGATGTGTCAATTCCTGATTCCACTGTGACGGGCATGCCCTCGGGCCACTTGATAAACGTATGGTCGCCGCCGTCGAACGTCTCGACACGGTGCAAGCCTCTATAAGGCGTGGCGAGTTTCAGCGTACGCTCGACCCCGTCAGGCAAGTAGCTTTCGTCCGTCGCCACGGGTTCAATTTTTACTTCTTGTGGTGAATAAAGATTGAGCATCGGCATTCGGTTGGCCCACCGTTTTATGACGCGAACCTGCAGGTTCAGTTCCTTCGTTTCTTTGTCAAGCCAGATATAGTGCCGCTGTCGATCCTGCGGACTGTCTGGCCAACTTCCCGGTTCGACATGGGGCAGACTCAGCGGAGTCGCCGGAACTAGATCGCTGCTAAAAGCGACGCTCTCGAAATCGGAGTCGACGGGTTGATTGTTGGTGATTCCTTCCTGCAGAATCGTGTCGATCTCGGCTGAGGTAAATGGTTCCTCGCTCTTCCAGGGATGGCCGTCTGTCAGCGCCGCCTGTTGACTGACCAGTCGCGACCATAGCCCATAGCTGTGAACCATCATCGTTTTGCGAATACGATAGGCGTGACGAGCGACATCCTCGACGGATTTCTGACCCGCTGCGAAACCGTAATACAACTCGGCGTATCGTGTATAGAGAATCAGGTCGTCGAGTCGAGCGTGAACGTTGCTGTCGCTAGTCGCCTTGCGGGCTTCATCGAGCGCTCGATACATACGTCCGACCATGTCTGCCGGAGGGCGACGACTGTTGTCCTGATTGATCAGACGATAGAACTCACGCATCGGCTCTTTCGCCGTTCCAAATGCTCGCTCAAGAAAGTCGTCAACGATCGCGTCAGTTTGCTCGGCTTCGTCGATGTTCCACATTAGTCGGCCAGCCAGAAAGTAACCGAGTCCGCATGGCCCCCAACAATCGCCCGATTCCGCATCGTAGAAGCGAGCACCCTGCTGATGAAATCTCGGCAGCGACGCTTGAACATCGGCAATTCGTCCAGCTTTGCCACCGCGCGGCAAGTTCCAATCCCAGGCGACGACGCTCAAGTAGTCATAGACCCCGGTCGTCGCACCCTGAGCTTGCCAGCCTTCGATGATTTGATCGAATGTGAACCCGCCACGCAGGAACGCCGTCGTGACGCTGATGATCATGTGCGGATCGGCCTTGACCTTTGGCGGCGGCGAGTGTTCGTTGTAGGCGTACATCCCAACATACTTGTCGCCGAGACCAAGTTGGTTGATCGCCCGTGCCACTTCGTTGGCCAGAGTCAACGCGCGGTCGCTGGGGCTTCCCATCTGGCGACACGCGTCGCAGGTACACCAGTTGCCACCATCGCTGGGGTCCATCGAAACGCTGTCAAGATCCGGAGATGCTTTGACCGTGCGGACGGCATGATCGACGACAAGTCTGCGTAATCCTGGGTTCGAGATACAGAACTTGATGTCTCCACCTTCGGTTCGCCGTTTCCCATCGATCTCAGCGAAGTATTCCGGATGAGCGGCAAAGGCATCCGTGTTCGCGGCCAGGATACTGTCATAAGCATGGCCGCTGTTCAATCGAAAGCCCTGAGTGGCGCGGTTGCGAATGCACCACTGATGATACGGCTGGTCGTTGTAGCCCCACAGACCCCAGTTGTACCAAATGCGTCGTGAGTAAAAGTGGGGACTCTCGTTGGCATCGACCGCTAGTTTGAGATCACGCGCAGCCGGAATGACTTCCCACTTTGGGCCTGGAAAGAACTGGCGATAACCGAGTCGATACAGCAAGTCCCAGACGGCATGTGAGACGGCAAGGTCCGATGCACCCAGCAGGTACAAGCCCTGCGAATGGGAACGCAGCACGTAGTCTTCGCGATGGAATGGTCCCGACTCAAACGCCAACTCAAACGGCAGCGAGGCAAAGTCCGTCGGCTGTCCAACGACAAGACCACGGCTGCCATTTCCGATTTCGATGACGAATTTCCCACCACTCATCTTTCCCAGATATTCAGCCAGCTCGTCGGCAGACTTCCGAACTTCGACCGACGCCTTGTCACTGATAACGATAGGGAGTCTTGCCGATCCTTCGCGAGTGAGTTCGACGGCCGAACTCTCCGCTGCTCTCGCAACAGAAAGGCTGGAAAATAAAACCGTGGACAACGCGAGTGACAGGCCCGCCAGGATTCGAATCGTTTTGGAAGATGGCATACTCGGTAACTTTGACGGAAAGAGTTTCGGAAGGGTAACGGTCCGGAGCAGATTGGAATTCCCCAGTTTTTGAAGCGCTGCGTCAAGAAACAGACTACGCAATGTACCAGCCCGAATTTCAATCTGTCCATTTCGTCAGAATATTCGTTGTCGCTTCCCGTATCGAAGGAACCGTTAGAATCACAAATATCCAGTAAGCCCAACCTCGAATCGACCGATAGACCGAAGAGACCGTCCCGCTTCCCAAACTCTGCGTCGCAAGTCACTTGCTCACATGGTTCCTGAGAGGAGGGTGTTCATGCGTGCGAGGTGAGGTTTCATGATGCGGACACTACTTTCGGCAACCGTTCTGCTGACACTGGTCTGCGGATGTGCGTCCAATCGTCCAACTAAAGTTGCCAATTCTGCAACTCTCGCCGAAGCAAGTCATGTGGCGTGCGCCGGCCATGACCTGGCAGTCGAATCATTGCCAGACTCGCAGCCCATTCGACAGGTCGGGTTTGAAGAGACGAAGACGGTATTGTCGGCGAACGAATCCGGGATTATCGAGCCCGCATTGAGTGATGCAGAGCTGGCAACACTCGAACAGACGGCTGTCGATCAGAATCCTCGTCTGATCCGGCTGTACCAGGAGTACCAGGCGGCCACGGCGCGTTCGCAGTATGTCAACAAACTGCCCGATCCCAGGGCGGGGGCAAACGTCTTTGGGAATCCGATAGAGACGGCGTCTGGATCGCAGCGAGCCAACATGAACTTGAGCCAGATGATTCCCTGGCTGGAAAAACTCAATGCCGATCAACAGCGGGCTTGTTTTGAAGCACTCGCCATTCGGTCAGAATTCGCCGCAGAACGACTGCGTGTTGTGGCGGGTGTGCGAACGGGCTGGTATCGGCTGTACGTCATCGACAGGCAAATTGAAACGGCTAAAGCCAATCAGGAACTTCTTGAATCGCTTATCGACGTGGCCAACGCACGGATCGCCACGGGCAAAGCGTCGCAGGGTGATGTGCTGTTGGGGACACTGGAGTTTTCGCAGGTCGAAGAGCGTCTGCTAACGCTGCGTAAACAACGCAAGAGTGTCGAAGCAGAAATCAATCGACTGCTTGCTCGTCCCGTGGAGACCTCGATTCAGTCTCCGGCAGAACTGACTGTGAGTGTTCCCGAGTTGACTGTGGCTGAGATCCATCAGCTGGCGTTGAACGCTCAGCCGGAAATCGATGCAGCGCGACTACGCACGCAGGCGACGCGCTGGGGCATTGAGTCGGCTCGACTTAGCCGCCGTCCTGAATTTGCCCTCTCTGCCAGTTACTTCGTCACAGACAACAATCGACCTCCATCGACTGTCGTAAACGTAGGACAGGATCCGTGGGCGCTGGGTGTTCAGGTGAGCGTACCGATTTGGCGAGACAAGTACGATGCGATGGAAAACGAGGCCAACTGGAAGCACCATGCGGCACATCGTTCGGTAGACGAACTTTCAGACCGATGTGACGCCATGATTCTGGATCTGCTTACAGAAGCACAACGAGCTGCAGAAACCGCCAACCTTTATCGGACAACCATTCTTCCGCAAGCCCGACAGACTCTCTCGGCAGATCAGGATTCGTATTCCAATGGAGCGGTGGAATTTGACCGTGTGATTCGAGACTATCGCAGTGTATTAACGCTTGAACTCGGCTATCAGAAAGCCATCGGTGACCTTGCGATCGCAAATGCAATGTTGCAGCAAGTCGCGGGGCAAGACCTTGAGTTTTCCGGGAAGTTGTTGTCTGAGCCAAAGCCCGAATAGAAGCTGCATTGGCTTCTGTACGGAATGTGCTTGGCGCGAGCGATGGCGTGACGGAATCAGCGAATGAGGATTCGGATAGCATGGATTTGACTGCTGATCAATTCTTTGTTGGGGCATTGCCGCCATCGCTCGCGCGAGCGAAGCTGGAAACTGAAATGCAATGGGCTATCACGGCCGTTGATGCGTAATGCGCACTCGCGTCACCGCTGCCAAACTCAGGAACCAAACCGATGAACCGAATCGCCCAGGAGCTTGACGACAAACTTGAGTCGCTTGACGAAAATCACGCTGCCGAATTAGCTCGATACGTTCGCAAGACGATTGAGTTCTACGAAGCAAAGCGTAGCGAGAGCCGCAATCGTGGTGTTGCGAACGGAGATACCGGTTCTTCGCGAAATGAAGTGCGCGGTCGGGCATGTGCCACAAATGCATTGTTGCCGACAAAACCTGGGGCGTTGCCCCAGGCTGACCTGTTGTGGCCCGTTGGGCCGAATCGCAGTGTTCCAGTTGGCGTTCAAGAATTCCTGGGCCTGTGTGGTTTGCCACACTTCCCGAAGACATCCGCGAGTCCATGAAATCCGCGATTTCTAACCCGCGCACTTCATTTCGCGCAGAACCACAACTTCAGCAAGCCACCGGTATTGATGCGGCACAGTTGAGCAAACTGTTGAAAGCGGACGGCAACCCGACACTCTACACACTCCAGCGCGTCGCCGATGCACTCGGCAAACGACTGGTGTTCAGCCTGGCTGAAAAGTGAAAGACCGACAACCGGACGGGTAGGGAGTCAAAATCCTGGACGGAATGAAAAGCGGATACCGCCCCGACGCTGGCGTTTTTATTTGGCAAAATTGAAAGGGGGGTATCTCGGCTGCGAAGCCTCCCGGACGAATCTGAACGAGTACCGAGACACGCATAGGCTTAGCGGCCGGGATTCAGAACGCGGCAGGAACGAGTCACGTGAAACACTTCAATTCCGGAAACCGTTACTGTTGTTGTTATTGATAACACCCGTGCCGTTCGATATCTTATTTCACAACATCAGCACAAGAAGCAGAACGGATGGCGTACTTTGAATATCTGTGGTCCGACGAACCGGGCGACAATGTGGAACACATTGCCGAGCATGGATTGACGCCGGAGGACTTCGAATTCGTGTTTGAACACTTCGAAGGCAAAGCCATCAGCAACAGTACCGGTTTGCCACTTCGTTTTGGGTACACAGAAGACGGGCGACACATCGTGGTCGTTTTCGAATGGGCTGACGATGATGAAAACCTTGTCTTGCCAGTATCGGCCTATGAAACTCCGGAAAGGAGACGCTGAAATGTCGAAACGACGTGAGCCAACGCCAGAACAGAAGAAGCGAATGAAGGAATTGATTGCGCAAGAGTCCAGGCCTGAAGTCATTGCCGCGAATCGCGCCCAGGTTGCACAGTTGCGAGCTGGCAAGAATGAGACGCTGGCAAAGCAAACGCTGGCACTGCTACTGGAAGAGAAAGACCGGCAGCAGATCAGTCTGGCCCAGCTTGAAGAGCGCTGCGGAATTGCCCGTGGAAATCTGAGTAAACTCTGGAACGATCCTGACCCGAACACCACACTGGCCACGGTGGAACGCATCGCTGTGGCGATGGGTGTGAAGGTGTTAGTGTCGTTGTCGAAGTAACTCGAAGTCCACCTGATCACTTCGTTCAGGCCACGCCCTGCTGCTGGTACAGATACCGCTGGAAGCCGGCGAACACCTGGCCGATTTCGTCAGCCTTGCCAAGATCGGCGAGAGCGTCGGGGAGTGAATTGTGATATTTGAGCTTCAGTAGTGGTGTCAGTTTTTCGCGGTCGAGTTCTCCGACGCCTTCGGTGATGTAGTGGGCGAGGACGAATTCCAGGAATGCCTGCTGCTTTTGGTTGAAGTGAGCGCTGATCGCGGGACGGGCGATGATGGCTCGGTGTTCGCGGGTGACGGGTGGCAGCGCCCAGGCGACGTGGGCGAGGACATCGAAGAGGTCGAGCTTTTCAGCGTCGATGATCTTCTGCATTTCCGTCAGTTGTTCGTTGCCGAATCCTTTTTCCGCCAGGCCTTCCAGCAGTTTCCGGCGTGTATCGGGGGCGCTCCAGATTGAGCGGAGTTCGGCTTCGTCTTTGAAGAATTCCGGCAGTTTGCCGAATAGCATTTCCATGAACTGCTGCGATGACATCGGGGTTCCGCCGGGATGCCAGAACGATGTCACCATCATGTGCTGGATGTTGCGTTCTTTGCCGTCGGCCAGTTTGACTTTAGCGGGTGTAAAAAAATAAGTTGTCCGTTTGTATGATCCGTGATTCTTCACCCAAGGCAGGGAGATTGATCATGGCGGGTCACAAACAGAAAAGAATTCATCGGTGTCGATGTCAGGAATGCA
>Ga0154020_10008275_pt1 | contig 12065 bp, 11 predicted proteins | sample Klosneuvirus_201_FD_109709 | JGI IMG/M metagenome (GOLD analysis project Ga0154020, IMG submission 109709) | Active sludge microbial communities from wastewater, Klosterneuburg, Austria - Klosneuvirus_20160825_MG | ecosystem: Engineered > WWTP > Aerobic digester > Activated sludge | place... | reverse complement strand
CCCTATGTGTGTAACTGAATTATTATTAGAAGTGAATACAAAAGGGCAACCACCAAGTGAGTAATTTCTTCTTAAACCTGATAATGTAGTTTGGCACATTGCAAACCCGCTTGCACCCGGAGCAGCACATTGAGATACATCAACTATCAAACTCAAACCCGGATTGTATACAAAGTTTTTATCAAGCGTAATGTGTAGCCATTGTCCCGGAGTTGCTGTAAATGTAACGGAAGATTTATAATACACCGTATCCAATAATCCGGTATAAAAACTACCGGTAGTAAAAGTGGTTAAGGAAGCTTGACCTAATTTAATAGTAAAATCAGTGTAAGTCCATGGACCGAATGGATAATTCTCATTAATCCTAAAAGCTATACTTGTTACTGAACCTGCCGGTGCAGTGCTTGGCTGGTTAATTTCACCGGGTAAATAAAGCCATTGTACCTGTTTCCCTGAGGCTTGGTTAAATGGAAATGAATTTGGTGAACCCGGCGTATTATAGTTATAATACTGCGGTAATTGTGCGTTCATTTTTTTACTGAAGATTAATGCAAAAAGCACTAATGCAAAAAGTGAACGGTTTTTTAAAATTTGTAGATTTTTTTTCATGTTTTTTAATTTTTAGTAAATGTTAAATTAAATATATACTACGAAGCTAAGAAAGTATTAACCAAAGTATTTAACAGAAAGCATAGTTTATGAGCTTAGTTAGGTTAATTAATAAATAATATGCACTAAATCCATTTATTCACAATAAAAAAAGCCCCGGAAACCCGAGGCCTTCTATAATATTTCAGATTCTATTCTTTAATGAGCTTAATTGCGTAGTTCTTTCCTTCTGAGGTCAGGATTAATTGATAAACACCTTGTTCCAAATTTTGAATATTTATTTGTGAAGTATTTTCGTTTTGCACTAAAACTTTTCTTCCTATCATATCATAGACCTCGGCTGTTTCAATTTTTCCTTTACCAATATTTGCGACATTCAAAATACTTGAAGCAGGGTTTGGGTAAATATTTAAATTTTCCGAAACAGAATACGTATCAGTATTTAGCGCTAATGTTAAAGGAGATCCACAGACAACACCGCTTATTTTAGCGAAAGCCACACCTGTATTACAATGCAGTCCTGTAGATATTGGAGAACTTGAAAATGCTCCAACATTCTCTATAAAGTATGGCAAGGCTGAAACAGGTGAAACAAGATTTGGTATTAGGCAAGAATCATTACCGCTCACTCCTGGAGGATAAGCATTAGCCTCAGAAACAACAAATCTTTGACAAGGTGTGTTGTAATTATCAACACGATAACTAAGTTCAATGTTTTTTGTCCCATTTAAATTCGTTTGAGAAGGCATAGCTTTATATAATAATTGAGATAATTGTCCATAACTCAAAGTAGTTGATGTAACCGGGCTCAATGTTCCAGAAAAAGATTGCCTGTTTATAGTGTAAAAAACACTATCAGGATTCACAAAAACTTTGCTTGTTATTAAAAAAGAAAACCAGCTTGTATTAATAAGAGTTGTGAAATTATAACAGCTAGTCTGAGTATGAATTTCATCACCAACATTATAATTATATATATCCATTCGCTTCAGTATTTTACCGTAACTACGATTATAAATAGTTGTATCGGAAGGAAAGTTAAAAAATGCTCCGCAACGAATAAGACCTTGTGTTTTTGAAAGAACAAATTTTTGAGAATTGTAATAATGATGAATGGGTTGGTTAAGATTGTTATAATTCTGAAATGTTATAATCTTAACCGTATCAGAGTAATTGTCATAAGTTGGCGAAAATGTTTTTTGACTTACTGTAGCTACAAGATAATTCCCATTTAGCGGATTAGTATAATAAACCCAGTTAGATCCCACAGAAAATTGTGTTTTGATGAGAATGCTGTCGTTAAAACTATTATAAAATACATAATCACCATTTGTTCTTCTTTTAGTTACAATACCAGTCCAACTTGGGTCTCTTGAATTAACGCAGGTGGTTGTGGTATAAGGACTAGTTGTTGTTTTGTACTGAAAATATATACTGTCAGTGCCGGATATTTTAACCGAATCAGGCTTTAATCCCCGTAAATAGAAATTTGAACCGCTTGTAAAGGGGTACTTCCCGTAAAACTGAATGCTTTTACTATTAAATAATTCGTATGGTATCTGGGAAGAAAGAAAAGAATCATCTAGAAAAACAAAAACAATGAGAAAACAGCAAATATTTATGTAATTTTTATTTGTCATCTATGCCAATATTTAAATGTAGTAAAAAAAATAAAGCCCTGCTAATTTTCGCAAAATGATTTTTTATTTTCCTGCTAGAACTAAAAGCAAGCAATACTGTCTACCCGGAAAAACAAAAAGTCCCGCTTTGGCGGGACTTCATTGTATGCATTCTGCGGAGACTATGAGATTCGAACTCATGATACCCTTTTGGGGTATACACACTTTCCAGGCGTGCTCCTTCAACCACTCGGACAAGTCTCCGGTTAAGGGAGTGCTAAATTACTGTTTTTTTTACTCTTTAATAACTTTTAAACTCGTTCTCCGGTTTTTTGATTTACCTGCATCAGTACCATTATCAGCAATTGGTAGAGTTTGCCCGTAACCTTTGGCACTTACCCTCGCTGATTCAATCCCTTTGGTAATTAAATATTTCCTTACCTCATCTGCTCTGTCCTGCGATAATTTTAAATTGGTTTCGGCTTCGCCTACATCATCGGTGTGCCCTTGAATTTCAACCACCATTGTGTTTTTTATTTTTAAAATCTCCACCAAATCATTTAATGCTTTAAATGAAGCAGGTTTTAAAGTGGATTTACCGGAATCGAAGTACACATTTTCTAATACGAAATCGCGCGGTGGTTCAATTTTAATTCCTACTTCATATGTGGCTTCCTTATCATCGGGCACTTGCATTTTGGTATAATCCACATCAGTCGTAAAAGTTTTGTATTTTAAACTGTAAGTGGCTCCAACAGGAATCAATACTTCAAATTTGCCATCGGCCTTTGTGATTGCTTTAACTAAATCTTTTGTCGCCTCATTATAAAACATAATAGTTTCCTTGCCAAGTGGCTTACCCTTAAAATTTGTTACTGTGCCTGTTAATAGTGCTAATTTATCGGTTGGCTTAAGGGTTTGTGAAAAAACAAAAGCACTTGAAATAAGCAAAAAGCTTAAAGTAAAAAATCTTTTCATGGTTGCGTTTTTAGTATAACCCGTTTAATGCAAATAGTTACAATTCGAACAGCATTGATTTATTCACCCCAGCGGAAAGTCTTCTGATCGATGCCAGCCAAATCTAAAACCCTGTCGATAACTGTTGCAGCTAATTCTTCGAAATTGTTTGGATTAGAATAAAATGAAGGAGAAGCCGGACAAATAATTCCACCTGCTTCAGTAACTGTTTTCATGTTATTGATATGAATGAGGCTGATTGGCGTATCGCGGGTAACTAAAATTAACCTTCTTCGCTCTTTTAATACAACATCAGCTGCACGGGTTATTAAATCGTTGCTGATACCTGAAGCAATACGTGCCATTGTACCCATGCTGCAAGGAACAACCACCATCACCGTATACTTTGCAGACCCTGATGCAAAAGGTGCATTAAAATCAGATTTAGTATAAAAAGTAAAAGGATAATTCTCAAAAGAGGTGTTCTGTAACTCGTGCTTCCAAACTTCTTTGGCATTATCACTCATCACAACGCCAATCGCTTCAATTTGCTCGCTGCATTTCGCCAGTTTATCAAGCAATACTTTGGCATAAATACTGCCACTGGCCCCTGTTATGGCTACAATTATTTTAATCTTCGGTTTGTTCACTTTTCTTACTAGGAGATATTTTATAAGTAAAAACTAATTGCAGCACATTGTTATAAAAACCTTTGTTAAACCAACGTGCTAAAAAATTATTGTAATATGGTGCGAAATTGCCTCCGAAAGGCCTGATGGTCATAAATGAATTATTGGCCCTCACTTCAAAATCAATTTTTTTTGTGATACTCATTCCTACCCCGGCATTTAAACTGTATTCGCTTTTATTAAATGGATAAAAACCTGTTTGGTTACCAGATTCACTGGCTTCGTAATAGTTTACTAAGTAGGCATAAGAAACACCTATTGTAAGAAAGAACTTATTAGGTGCGTACCTTAGTATAACAGGTACTTCTAGGTAATTTAAATTAAGATAGTAATATTTAAAATCGTTCTTCTCAGGATTCTGATTGTGCCTTGATCCCTTTTGAACAAAAATTAATCCTAAATCGAGCGACAAAGTTTTACTGAAATAAGAATTGACATACAAGCCACCAATAAACCCAAGCTTGTTATAACCTGCATAATTATCGCCATGAACCTGACTAGCCGTTACACCTAATGCGGGTTTTAAGGAAAATTTTTTATCCTGAGCCCTGCTTACATTAAAGCAGAATAAAATAATAACTATCAGGAGTTTATATTTCAATAAGAATTGATTAGTTCACTCAAATTTACGGTTTTTTTAAAAAATTTCTTAATTTAGATTAAACCTTTAACAAACAATTCAGTCAAACGTTCAAATTCAGTAAAAACTAAAATTAAACTAATATGAAAAGCAAGCAATTATTATTCGGATTCGGCATCATGGTTTTAGCAGGGTCGTTGACCTTAACCGGCTGTAAAAAGAAACAAAAAGAAGATACAACAGAACCCGACACTGAACAAGGAACGATTTCAGAAAACAATTTAGCTGAAAGTTTCATGGCTGACGTGGCATCTATGGGTTCACAGGGTTCAGAAAACGGTACACTTACCACATATAAAATGGGCGATCCGGGTGGAGTTGTTAGTACACCTATGGGACCTGAATATTTAATATCGGCTGCTTGCGCCACCATCAGCACCAATGTAACAGCTAAAACTTTTACAATTGATTTTGGAACAGGTTGTCTTTGTAATGATGGCCGTACCCGTTCAGGTAAATTGTATTTTGATTACTCTGCTTCTACCAGTTTTCCTACTGCATACCGTATGCCGGGCTTTAAATTAAGCATCACTTCATCAGGTTACGTGGTTGATAATTACACGGTGAACATTACCAATAAAACCATCACCAATACAACTCCTTCTACAATTACTGCTGGTCCAAATCCCGGCACTAATTTAACCTGGAGTATTTCTGCAAATGTTACAATTAACAAACCTTCAAATGGCGGAACTATTACCTGGAATTGCAGCAGAACAAAAGAATTAATAAATACCAACGACCCATTGTGTTATGGCGGACAAACAGTACCTATTGACTGGACAAAAGCTCAGGTGAGATTAAACGGTACAGCAAGTGGTGTTAATTCATCCAACGAGAGTTATACAGCATCCATGGTGAATCTTGAAAGATATTTTACTTGTAAAGTGATTAATATTTATCCCTTTGTAAAAGGACAATTGAACTTTACTCCCGGATCTCGTCCAACCCGATATATTGATTTTGGTCCCGGATCATGTGACCGCAATGCTACTGTAACCATTAACGGTGTAACTTACACCTTCACATTCTAAAATCACCAGGAAATAATAATTAAAAAGCCCCGACGTTTTTTGTCGGGGCTTTTATTTTTGTTTAATGTTTTACTGTTTATTCGGTTTCGGTAAATCAAACTTTACCTCGCAACCCGGTAACATGGCTTTCAGCTCGTCAATATAATCTTTAGTCATTGGGTTGCCTCTTAAATCCAACAAAGCCAGGTTTTCCATTTGACTGATGGTATCAGGTAATTTAGAAATCTGATTGTTTCTTAATGAAATTACCCTCAATTTTTTTGCCAGATAAATGTTTGCAGGAATGCTTGAAATCGGATTACTTTCAAGAATCAACACTTCCAGATTAGGTAAACGCTCAAAATGGCCCGATAAAAAATGAGTATTGGTTTTTGACAGATACAAAAACTTTAATGAAGGTACTTTGAACAATTGTTTTGGAAAACTGTCCATGATACAATTTTCAATCTGAAAATCTTCAAGCGTTTTTAAATATTTTAATGTCACAGGTAATTTCAGAGTATCATCAGTATCGGTAAACTTTATTGATTTAAGTTTAGAATTATACGCAATTGCTGCCGGAATACTGTCGATTTTAGTATGACTTAATTCCAGATGAGTTAAATTAATGAGGTTTTTAAAATCAGGAGGGAACACCGTAAAAGCATTGTTATAACTGGCAAAATAAACCAGGTTGTACAAATTACCCATGTTTTTAGGAAAATCAGTTACCTCATTACCGCTCATTTTTAGAGCCTGCAAATCTTTAATTGTACTTAGTTTTTCATAAACCTTTGGGTCCAGTTTTTTATAACTGATGTCCATTTTATAAATCCCTACCTCTATTTTAATCGCTTCTTTTAAGTCGGTATAAACACGGCTGCCTAATGGCCCGTATTTATCGAACTCATTTTGCGAGGTTAAAACGAATGACGAAAAGACAAAAGATGAAAGTAATAGCTTTTTCAAAATCTTAAATTAGTACACTAAAATAATTTATTAATTTCCATTAAGTGCGACCTGTTATTTTTAAAATTAAAGTAGTTTTCAACATGTTTTATCAAAAGCCAATGACTAACTCTTTTTGCTTAATTGAATTATAATCCTATCTTTATTCTTTAATTCGTAAAAAAATGAAAAAACAATTACTTATTCTATTGCCCTTAATAGGGCTTTTTGCGTCACTTAATGGTCAGATTACCTTAAGCAATACCAACTTTCCGGGTAGTGGTGATACATTAAGATATAGCAATGCCCAATTGAGTTCAATTGGCAATTATACCCAAACAGGCGCTAATTATACCTGGAATTACTCAACTTTAATACCAATAAGTCAAGGTGTAAGAAGCTATAAGTCGGCCTTTTCAACACCTTACGCTTTCTTTTTCTTAGGTTTTAACGAATATGGAGAAAAAGTGAATGACACAATTAATTTGGGAGTGGTAACCATGACTGACGTTTACAATTTCTATAAAAAATCCAGCAGCGGTCCTAACGGCTATTTGTTAGACGGTATGGGCATGAAAATTAGCGGAATCCCGGTTCCGTCTTACTATAGCGATAAAGATGAATTGTACTTATTCCCTATGACTTACCCAAAATACGATAGTACAACATTTAAATTTTCAACGCCTACAACCACCTTGTTACCTATTACTTACACAAAAGGAGGTTACCGTGTAACTAAAGTGGATGGTTGGGGAACTGTAACAACGCCTTATGGCACCGCCCCTTGTTTGAGAGTTGTTACAACACAGTACGCAAAAGATACTATTAAAAGTACTATTCTGCCTTTCCCTATCGGATTTAATAATTACCAAAGAAGCTACCAATGGTTAACCACTACTTCTAAGATTCCGTATTTGGAAGTGAACGGAAATTTAATTGGTAATAATTTCACACCAACACAAATCCGCTTTAGAGATACTTATAAATTTTTAGCAGGTGTTGAAGAAAAAGAAGAAGAAGGATTGATTGATTTCTATCCAAATCCGGTAAGTGATAAATTATACCTTAATCTCAAAAACAAGGCTAATTACTCGGTTGAAATATTCGATATCAATGGTAAGTTAGTTGCAAATTATAGCATTGATGAAATGAAAAACAACACACAATTCATTTCTGTTGAGAATTTAGTTCAAGGGATTTATACAGTAAAGGTGATTGAAAACGAAATGCCGACTGTAATAAAATTCATCAAGCAATAATCAGCATTAAATATATTAATACAAAAGCCTGCGGATGCAGGCTTTTGTAATTTAAGACTAATGGTAATTGTTGAAGATTTTCCAGCTTAAGTCGTAAGATTTTAATAGTTCAGAAGTATTAAGGTTTGTTTGAATGCCATTCTTATTAATATAAGCTTCCAAATCTTCTGTAGCCATATTTCCTGTTAAATCATCCTTAGCCATTGGACAACCACCGAAACCATGAATGGCCACATCAAAACTTTTGCAACCGCTTTTAAATGCCGCTTCAATTTTTTCCTGCGCTTTTTCTTTGGTTGAATGCAGGTGCGCACCAATTTCAATATTCTTAAACTCCGGGATTAAATTTGAAAATAAATAAGTAATATTCTCCGGGGTTGAACATCCAATGGTATCAGCTAAAGCAATATGTTTAATGCCTAGGTCCGCCATTTTTTTAGTCCATTCAATAACAATATCAGAATTCCAGGTGTCACCATACGGATTACCAAAAGCCATTGAAATATAAACCAACAATTGCTTGTTTTTTTTAAAACAAAGGTTCTGAATCTCTTCTACACGTATTAAAGATTCAGCGATTGATGAATTTGTATTGCGTTGCTGGAATGTTTCTGATATAGAAAACGGGAATCCTAAATATGTAATCTCATCAAAAGCCACAGCATCCTGTGCGCCGCGTTCGTTAGCAATAATTGCCAATAACTTCGATTTAGTATTTGAAAGATCTAATTGTTTAATTAATTGGGCGGTGTCCTGCATTTGCGGAATGGCCTTTGGCGAAACGAAACTTCCAAAGTCAATGGTATCAAAACCTACCTTCAAAAGCTGATTAATATACTCGGCTTTTAATTCAGTTGGGATCATTGTTTTGATGCCTTGCATGGCATCTCTTGGACATTCGGTAATTTTCATTTGAAAATATTTTTAGCAATAATTTCTTTGTTGATTTTCTTAATTAGTCCCGGACCCTCATAAATAAATCCTGTATATAATTGGATCAAATCTGCTCCGGCATTTAATTTCTCAATGGCATCTTCAGCACTGTGTATTCCACCGACTCCAATAACAGGGAAAGCATTGTTTGATTTTTGCTTAAGATATTTAATGACCTCGGTACTTCTTTTAGTTAAAGGCTTGCCGCTTAAGCCACCGGCTCCAATTTTTTCGATTTCGGATGCTGAAAGACTTAATCCGTTTCTGCTAATGGTTGTATTGGTGGCAATAACCCCTGCTATTCCGGTTGACTTCACAATGTCGATAATATCATCTAACTGACTATCAGTTAAATCAGGGGCTATCTTTAAAAGTATTGGTTTAAGCGTAGGCTTAGTTTTATTTAAATCCTGAAGGGTATTCAATAATTTGGTGAGAGGTTCTTTTTCCTGAAGGTCGCGTAAATTGGGTGTATTGGGCGAACTTACATTAACCACAAAATAATCCACATCATAATAAAGGGCATTGAAATTAATGATGTAGTCATTAACAGCTTCTTCATTCGGGGTAACCTTATTCTTACCAATATTTCCGCCTATTAAAATTTGCTTGTTTTTCCGGTTTTTTAATCGCAAAACGGCCGCATCAACGCCTTCGTTATTAAAACCCATCCGGTTAATAATGGCCTCGTCATTAATGAGTCTGAAAAGCCTTGGTTTATCGTTTCCGGGTTGCGGTTTTGGGGTTAAAGTGCCAATTTCTATAAAACCAAAGCCAAGGTTACTGAGTTCGTTAAAAAGAGTAGCATCTTTATCTAAACCGGCGGCCAGTCCAACAGGGTTTTCAAATCTGAGCCCAAATACATTTTTAACCAGCTTTTCATGCTTATAATTGTAAGTCAACCGCATTAAAGAGGATACTCCGGGCACTTTAGAGGCATTTTTAATCAAGGAAAAGGTCAAATAATGGGCTTTTTCGGGGTCGAAACGGAAAAGTAAGCTTTTGAGAATGTTGTACATAAAGCACAAAATTAGGTTAAAGCCCGTAAATGGTGCAATAAAGCAACAAATTGTTGAAAATTTTATAGGTTTTTGTGATTTTTTGGATTTTAAAACGAAATAATTATATCTTTGCGACCAAATTAAAACTAAAACAAACCCACAACAATGAAAAAAGTATTATCAATCGTAGCTGTTGCCGCTTTATCTGCTGCTTTCGTAGCTTGCGGCCCATCAAAAGAAGAAATTGAAGCAAAAGAAAAAGCAAAAGCTGATTCAATCGCTGCAGTAGAAAAAATTAAAGCTGATTCAATCGCTGCTGCTGACGCTGCTGCTGCTGCTGAAGCTGAAGCAAAAGCTGCTGCTGCTGCTGACTCTGCTCGCGTAGCTGATTCAATCGCTGCTGCTGCTAACACTAAAGGTGGTAAGAAATAATTTACCTCTTAAAAGCATTAAAAAACCCTGCAGTTTGTGCGGGGTTTTTTATTTATAGATGATTCATTGGTTAGAAACCCATTTAAGCCCATGTTTATTCAAAAGCACCTTGGGCGTTGATTGTCCGGGCTGCGGTATGCAAAGGGCGCTTATATCTCTTTTAAAGGGTAACTTTTCTGAATCTTTACAATACCATCCTGCTTTAATTCCGTTTTTGATTACCCTACTCCTGGTAATTATCCAAATCAAGCTTCAGCATCCTAAAGGTGCCAAATACATCATGGTGATGTTTATTATCACATCAGCTATTACTGTCATTAACTTTTCTGTTAAACAATATCTCTTCCTAAGCCAGAACTAAAAGGCTTGTTTGATATTACTAAGGTCTTTCTTCAGATTGAAAAAACCGAGGAATTTGACTTTGCTGTGCAACACAAATCCTGTAAAGAGCATTAACGACGAAACAAAATAACTGCAATTGGCAACAATTGCGGCACCTTTTAATCCGAATTGCTTAATAAGAAAAGGTGCCAAAACTAAAGTGATAACGAAGCCTGTAAAATTACAGAAGGCTATGAACTTGAGTTTGCCCAATCCACTGAAAAAATGACTGATAATTGTAGAGAAACTGATGCAAAGAATGCCGGGGGCAATCCATAACATAATTGATTTGATATTGCTGAAATCCTTACCTAAGGCATAAAGAAATAATTCCTGAGGTAAAAAATAAATGACCAAAACCGCTAGGCAACTTAACACAAAGCTGGTTTTTGCAAGGGTTAATGTGATGTTGCGGTTAAACTCTGTATCGCCGGTGTTTGATATTTTTGACAATACAATTGGGGAAATTCCGGTTGAGATAATCCATACAGCTTCAATTAATGAAGAGGCTGCAGAATACAAACCTAATAAAGCACTGGTGCTGAAAAAATACCAACTGAACCTGTTTGCCAACACATGGAACCAACCTGCTAACTGACAAAAGAAACCATTTTCGAGTATAGATTTTAAAGAAAAAGTATCGTTTTCCTGTGGCTCATTCACTAATTTGAGTACAGCTAAAAATGAAATCAAAAACGAAACCGTAAATGAAATATACAATGGAATAATATAGGCTTTTAAAGTAAAATCATTAAGTAGCAAAGTATAAAACAACACCCCAATCAGCAATAATGCCGGCTGCAGAACACTCAGGAAATTGAACAGTTTCACTTTTTCTTTGGCTAGCAGATTAACCATATTAAAAGTGTTTAATATGATTAAAAATGAAAGGAGATACATGTCTAGCTCAAATCCGGGGATTTCCTTATCCAAAAGGTAAAACACCAGATTGGATAAGGAAGTAGCTATTACCGTCCAAATTATACCATTGATAAATATTTTTTTCAAGTTAAACTTAGGAACGAAATACACCAAGGAATACCCTGTATAAATCTCATTGATTATTTGAATATTAGCGATATTCAGGATAAAAAGACTGATTTCCCCTCTGGTTTCAACACCTAAGAATTTAGCACTGACAATAAGTATCAAAAAGTTAATAATAGCAACAAAACCTTTGGTAAACAGAGTTTGTATGATGTTCTTAATCATGTGGGTTGATTGCTCGGACTTAAAAATACATTATAAAACGGATTTTTAAATAATATATTACTTAAATAAAATAATTATTACATTTGCAGTCCCAAAATGGTAGGTATAGCTCTTTGGTCGCGAGGTAAAACTCGCGATGGCGAGTAAAAAACCTCGCCATTAGAGCAAGTTTTTGTAACAATCATTTTGGTAAATAAATGGTAGGTATAGCTCAGTTGGTTAGAGCACTAGATTGTGGTTCTAGGGGTCGTGGGTTCGAGTCCCATTACTTACCCAAACAAATAAAACCTTGCCCGATGGCAAGGTTTTTGTTTTAAGTACCTATCATAAATGGAATTATTCTTTGTTTACATACTTTTCTCTGAAACTCAT
>Ga0154020_10008274_pt1 | contig 12065 bp, 21 predicted proteins | sample Klosneuvirus_201_FD_109709 | JGI IMG/M metagenome (GOLD analysis project Ga0154020, IMG submission 109709) | Active sludge microbial communities from wastewater, Klosterneuburg, Austria - Klosneuvirus_20160825_MG | ecosystem: Engineered > WWTP > Aerobic digester > Activated sludge | place... | reverse complement strand
TCCTTGCAAATGACGCGCACGACACCCTTGCGACGGATGACTTTGCAATTGCGGCAAACGCGCTTCACTGAAGGTTGCACTTTCATGTCTTACTCCTCGTCTGCGAGGGCTTGGAAGCAGCCGTGATTCCTTGCCCTGCGGTTTATTGCGTAGAGAATCTTTACTTGGCGCGAAAAACGATTCGCGCCTTGGTTAAATCGTATGGGGTCAACTGCACAGTTACCTTGTCACCTGGAAGAATGCGGATGTAATGCATACGCATCTTCCCGGAAATGAAACTGTGCACTATGTGCCCGTTTTCCAGCTTGACCTTGAAGGTCGCATTGGGGAGGTTCTCAACCACCTCACCCTGCATCTCAATGTAATCTTCCTTGGCCATAGCTAGCTATTTGATCATTGGCGATCCCTTGAAGTTAGCTTTCTTCAAGAGGCTTTCATATTGGTGCGACATAACGTAAGCCTGAACCTGGGACATGAAGTCCATGGTCACGACGACGATGATCAGAAGTGACGTGCCACCAAAATAGAAAGGAACGTTCCACTTCAGAATCAGGAATTCTGGCAACAAGCAGACCAGCGTGATGTAGGCCGCGCCCACTAGGGTCAGGCGCATCAGAATTTTGTCGATGTAGCGTGCTGTCTGCTCACCCGGCCTAATCCCGGGAACAAAGGCGCCACTCTTCTTCAAGTTATCCGCGGTCTCTTTCGAATTGAATACCAGTGCGGTATAGAAAAAACAGAAGAAAACGATTGCAGCTGCATACAGCATGACGTAGATGGGCTGCCCCGGCGAGAGCGTAGCAGCAACATCCTTAAGCCAGCGCATGGACTCTCCGGAACCAAACCACCCAGCCACCGTCGCAGGAAAAAGAATAATGGAGGACGCGAAGATCGGAGGGATGACACCGGACATGTTTAACTTGAGCGGCAGGTGGGAACTTTGCCCGCCGTAGATCTTATTCCCCACCTGTCGCTTGGCATAATTAACCAAAATTTTGCGTTGACCGCGCTCGACAAAGACGACAAACGCAGTAACCAACACGACCAGCACGCAGATTATCAGTGCAGTCAGGGGGTGCATGGCCCCGGTTCGCACCAATTCCAGCAGCCCACCAATGGCGCTAGGAAGACCGGCAGCGATACCAGCAAAAATGATGATCGAGATGCCGTTGCCCAGACCGCGTTCAGTGATCTGTTCACCGAGCCACATCAGAAACATCGTTCCGGTAAGAAGCGTCGAAACGGTCGTAAGGCGGAACATGAAGCCAGGATCGAGAACAAGACCCGGTTGCGACTCAAGGGCGACCGCGATACCGAGCCCCTGAAACAGCGCCAGTGCCACGGTGCCGTATCGAGTATATTGAGTGATCTTCCGGCGACCCGCCTCGCCCTCTTTCTTGAGTGCTTCAAGCTGAGGACTAGCAACGCTCATCAGTTGCATGATGATTGATGCCGAAATATACGGCATGATCCCCAATGCAAAGATGGTAAACCGGGAAAGCGCGCCACCCGAGAACATGTTGAACATGCCCAGAATGCCACCCTGTTGCGAATTGAACAGATCGGAAAGAACGTTGGGGTCAATCCCGGGAACCGGAATATGGGCACCGATGCGATAGACAACCAGCGCGCCCAGCAAGAACCACAGCCGGCGCTTTAAATCGCCGAACTTGCCGCCCTTGGCAACGGTATTGGGGTTTGCAGCCAACGTTCTTACCTTTCCTGTCTTTATTCGGCTACCGAGCCGCCAACTGCTTCGATGGCAGCCTTGGCGCCCTTTGTGGCGCCGACGCCCTTGAGAACGATCTTGCGGGAGATTGCGCCGGAAAGGATCACTTTCGCAGCGAGCGCATCACCCGGAACGACACCGGCCGCCTGGAGCGCAAGAAGGTCGATCTCATCCACCGGAAGACGATCAAGGTCGGTCAGTCGGACTTCATAGTTGCGAGCACGAGTCAGCGAATTGAACCCGCGCTTCGGCAGGCGACGCTGCAACGGCATCTGACCGCCTTCAAAGCCAACCTTGTGAAAACCGCCGGAACGAGACTTTTGGCCCTTGTGTCCACGACCACAGGTCTTTCCAAGACCGGAACCGATGCCACGACCAACGCGCTTGCCTGCCTTCTTCGAGCCTTCGCCCGGCTTGATGGTATTGAGACGCATCGCTTAACCCTCAACCTTCACGAGATACTGAACCTTGTGAATCATGCCGCGAACCGCCGGCGTGTCTTCCAGAACAGCAGAACTATTGAGCTTGCGCAGTCCAAGGCCGCGTACAGTAGCCCGATGATCCTGCTTGGTACCGATAACGCTCTTGACAAGCGTTACCTTAATTTTATTGTCCGCCATCACTTACCCCAGAATCTGTTCGACCGACAGGCCGCGCTTGGCAGCAATTTCGGCAGGCGTATTGACCTTCGACAAACCATCGATGGTTGCGCGCACAATGTTGTAGGGATTGGTCGAGCCGTGCGCCTTGGCAACCACATTGGTCACGCCGACAACCTCGAAAACGGCACGCATCGCACCACCCGCAATAATGCCGGTACCTTCGGGCGCCGGCTGGATCATTACAGTGGTGGCGCCATGCCGACCCATGACCGTGTGATGAACCGTGCCATTCTTCAGGCTGACCTTGGCCATCTTGCGACGAGCTTCATCCATTGCTTTTTGTGCGGCGACCGGCACTTCGCGGGACTTTCCTTTGCCCATGCCGATACTGCCATCACCGTCACCGACAACTGTCAATGCAGCGAAACCGAGGATTCGGCCGCCCTTCACCACCTTGGTGACGCGATTAACCGCAACCATCTTCTCGCGCATACCGTCGTCGCGCTCTTCAGCCTGCTGAGGTTTTTTGTTTCTATCAGGTTTAGCCATTTTCTAACCTTGTCCTTTTGCCGCGATCAGAACTTCAGACCCGCTTCACGCGCAGCTTCTGCCAGCGCCTGAACCCGACCGTGATAACGCAGGCCAGAGCGATCAAACGCCACCTGCTCAATACCGGCAGCTTTGGCGCGCTCGGCGATCAGCTTGCCAACGGAAGTGGCAGAAGCCTTGTTACCCCCGTTTGGAAGCTCGGTGCGTACACCTGTTTCCAGCGTGGATGCCGAAGCCAAAACTTTTCCACCACAAGCCGAAATAATTTGGGCATAGATGTGACAGTTCGTGCGATTGATGCACAGACGGACTGCCTTAAGCTCGGCGATTTTGGCCCGGGTTTTGCGGGCACGGCGCAGACGCGCTTCATTCCTGTTAAACATATGCCACCCTTACTTCTTCTTGGTTTCCTTGATGACCACCACTTCGTCCGAGTAGCGCACGCCCTTGCCTTTATAGGGCTCCGGCTTACGATACGCACGAACTTCGGCGGCAACCTGGCCGACTTGCTGCTTATCCGATCCCTTAATCAGGATTTCGGTCTGGGTCGGGCACTCAACTTTCACGCCTGCCGGCATTTTGTGCGCAACCGGATGTGAGAAGCCAAGCGACAAATTCAGCGTATCACCCTGAGCCTGCGCACGGTAACCGACACCAACCAACTGGAGCTTCTTTTCGAAGCCCTTGGAGACACCAGTGACCATGTTGTTCAGGTTGGCACGCATGGTGCCCCACATGGCGCCTCCATTTACGGCGCCCGCAACCTTCGAGACCACGACATTTTGCCCCTCAACTGAAACGCTAACCGCCGGATGGGCGATGGTCTTCAGAGTACCCAACGGGCCTTTGACGACGATCTGCTCTCCAACACTAAGCTCAACACCAGCCGGGAGGACGATAGGATTCTTACCAACTCGAGACATGTCCGCTCCCCTATGCCACGATGCAAAGGACTTCGCCGCCAACCTTGCTGGCGCGTGCCTTGCGATCTGTCATTACACCCTTAGGAGTCGACACGATAGCGACGCCCAGACCGTTCATGACGCGGGGAATTTCATCACAGCCCTTGTAGATACGAAGGCCGGGCTTCGACACACGCTCGATGCGCTCAATTACTGGGCGTCCGGCGTAGTACTTCAGGCCAATTTCCAGCGTTGCCTTGGTATCAACCTCGCGCACCGCAAAATCTTCGACATAGCCTTCGTCTTTTAGCACGGCAGCAATAGCCACCTTCAGCTTGGACGACGGCATAGAGACAGACGCCTTTTCGGCGAGCTGGGCGTTACGGATGCGAGTCAGCATGTCCGCGATCGGATCGCTCATTGCCATTCTGTATCTCCTTACCAGCTAGCCTTAACAACACCCGGGATCTCGCCACTAAAGGCAAGCTCACGAATCTTGTTACGGCACAAACCGAACTTACGGAAAACGCCACGCGGGCGACCAGTCAGCTCACAGCGATTGCGCAGACGAGACGGACTCGAATTGCGGGGCAAGGCCTGGAACTTCAGACGGGCGTCGTAGCGCTCCTGATCCGAGAGGCTCGCGTCATTGAACACCGCCTCCAGGGCCGCACGCTTTTTTGCATACTGGGCGACCATCTTGCGGCGCTTTTCTTCACGGTTGATCAGAGCAAGTTTTGCCATGATTGCCTCAATTCTTGAACGGAAACTTGAACGCGGACAGCAGGGCTCTCGCTTCTGCATCTGTCTTTGCGGTCGTGGTAATGCTGATATTCATACCCCGCAGAGCATCGATCTTGTCATACTCGATCTCCGGGAAAATGATCTGCTCTTTGACGCCCATATTGTAGTTACCCTGGCCGTCGAAACCCTTGGCGGAAATGCCACGGAAGTCACGCACCCGCGGCAACGCGATGGTTACCAGACGATCGAGAAACTCAAACATCCTCGGTCCGCGCAGGGTCACCATGCAACCGATTGGATAGCCATCACGAATCTTGAACCCAGCGATAGACTTGCGTGCCTTTGTTGTCACCGGCTTTTGACCGGCAATTTTCTGCATATCGCCGACTGCGTTCTCGAGAACCTTCTTGTCCGCAACCGCCTCGCCAACACCCATGTTGAGGGTAATTTTGGTAATACGCGGAACTTCCATCACCGACTTGTAGCCAAATTGCTTGGCCAGATCGCCGACGACGGTTTCTTTATAAAACTGCTGCAAACGCGCCATGACTGTTCCTTATGCGTTCACCAGTTCGCCGTTCGACTTGAACACGCGAACCTTGCGACCATCATCCAGCGTCTTGAAACCGACACGGTCGGCTTTCTTCGTCGCATGGTTGAACAGCGCAACATTGGAAAGATGAATAGGCATATCCTTATCGACGATGCCACCAGCTACCCCCTTCATCGGGTTTGGCTTAACGTGCTTCTTGGCACGATTGACACCTTCGACCACCACACGCTCTTCATCAACGCGAATCAGCACGGTACCGCGCTTACCCTTGTCTTTTCCGGCAATCACGACCACTTCGTCGCCTTTGCGAATTTTTTCCATTATTCGCTCCTTACAGCACTTCAGGAGCCAGCGACACGATCTTCATAAATCGCTCGGTACGCAGTTCGCGCGTGACCGGGCCAAAGATGCGCGTGCCAATCGGCTCGAGCTTGTTATTGAGAAGGACTGCGGCATTGCCGTCAAAGCGCACCAGCGAACCGTCAGGACGACGCACGCCCTTGGCGGTACGAACCACCACAGCGTTATAGACATCACCTTTTTTTACTCGGCCACGCGGAGCAGCATCCTTGATGCTGACCTTGATGATGTCACCAATGCCAGCGTAGCGGCGCTTGGATCCACCAAGCACTTTGATACACATTACCGAACGAGCACCGGTGTTATCGGCGACGTCCAGAGTCGTCTGCATCTGAATCATTTAAATTAACTCCAACTTACCCCGCTTGCGCGGTCAGTCTTGGAACCCGTACGGGTTAAACAACTTTGCAACGCCCGGAACGGGCGCTTGCAAAAAAGAAGCCGGATTATACCGGCTTCTTTTGACGCAACGCAAGCTTTTTTAGCTTCTTTATACAACGATCGCTTTTTGAAGAACGGTGGTCACAGCCCAGGTCTTGGTTCGAGAAACCGGACGGGTTTCCACGATCTCGACCAAGTCTCCGGACTTGGCAGAATTACCCTCGTTATGGGCATGATACTTCTTGGAACGAACCATTACCTTACCGTACATGGGGTGCTTGACCTTACGTTCGACGAGGACGGTGACGGTCTTTTCCATCTTGTCGCTAACAACACGACCGATCAGAGTGCGATTGATGCTCGGGGATTCGCTCATTGCTGTACCGCCTTTTCACGGATAAGCGTGCGTACGCGAGCGATGTCGCGGCGCACCTTGGACATTTGGCTGGTATTGGACAACTGCTGGGTAGCAAGTTGCATACGCAGTCCGAACTGGGCCTTCAATAGATCCAGTAGTTCCTTGTTGAGCTCGTCCACGCTCTTGGTTCTCAGTTCACTAGCTTTCATGATTACCCCAGATGACGAGTCACGAAGGTGGTGGCGATCGGCAACTTGGCAGCTGCGAGGGCAAATGCCTCACGAGCCAGAGCCTCGTTCACACCATCCATCTCATAAAGCACTTTGCCCGGCTGAATCTCGGCAACCCAATATTCAGGATTACCCTTGCCGTTACCCATACGAACCTCTGCCGGCTTCTTGGAAATGGGCTTATCCGGGAAGATGCGAATCCAGATTCGGCCTCCACGCTTGATGTGGCGCGTCATGGCGCGACGGGCAGCTTCGATCTGACGGGCAGTCAGGCGTCCACGGCCTGTGGCCTTGAGGCCCCACTCACCGAAGGAAACCTTGGTACCACGGGTCGCCAGACCTTCGTTGCGGCCTTTGTGTTCCTTGCGGAACTTGCGACGATTAGGTTGTAGCATTTAGGCACCTGCCTTTCTTACACGCTTTGCCGGCGCAGCTTCGCCTTCGGGCTTCTTTACCGTGCGGGTACGTGGCTTTTCGCCATCCGGACGACCGGGGGCACGACGTGGCTTGCGATCATCTACGACCGGCTCGACTGCCTCCGGTTGCTCGTTGCGATCCAGCATGTCACCCTTATATACCCAGACCTTGATACCGATAATGCCGTAGGTAGTCAGCGCCTCAGAGGTTGCGTAGTCGATGTTTGCACGCAGGGTATGGAGGGGAACGCGACCTTCGCGATACCACTCGCTACGAGCTATTTCCGCTCCGTTAAGACGTCCTGCACTCATGACCTTGATGCCTTGTGCACCAAGTCGCATGGCATTCTGCATCGCACGCTTCATGGCACGGCGGAACATGATGCGCTTTTCCAGTTGCTGGGCAATGGAGTCAGCGATCAGTTGCGCATCGATTTCCGGCTTGCGGATCTCTTCGATAGAAACATGGACAGGAACGCCCATAATCCGCTGAAGATCGGCACGCAACTGCTCAATGTCTTCACCCTTCTTGCCGATGACGACACCCGGACGAGCCGAGTAGACAGTGACGCGGGCATTCTTGGCAGGACGCTCGATCAACACGCGACCGACAGAAGCGTGAGCGAGTTTCCGCTTCAGATACTCACGAACCTTGATGTCTTCATGCAACATGCCGGGGAAGTCCTTGCTGTTAGCGTACCAGCGCGAACCCCAGTTCTTGGTAACGGCTAGACGAAAGCCAACCGGATGAATTTTCTGTCCCATGGCTCTTCCTTAGTTACCAACGGTCAGATAGATATGGCAGGTCGGCTTGACGATCCGATTGCCACGACCTTTGGCGCGCGCAGTGAAGCGCTTCAGCACCATACCTTTTTCGACGTAGATGGTTTTGACCAACAGTTCGTCGATATCGGCGCCGTCATTGTGCTCGGCGTTGGCAATTGCCGACTCCAGCACTTTCTTGACGATACCAGCACCCTTTTTCGGGGAGAAGGCCAGGATATTGAGAGCCTGACCGACCGGCTTGCCACGCACCAGATCCGCCACTAGGCGACCTTTTTGCTCAGAGAGGCGTACGCCCCGCAGACTTGCACGAGTTTCCATGTCAGCTCCTTACTTCTTGGCCTTCTTGCCGGCGGTGTGACCCTTGAACGTACGGGTCAGCGAAAATTCGCCCAGCTTGTGACCGACCATATTCTCAGTAACGAAAACCGGAATATGCTGCTTGCCGTTATGCACAGCGATCGTCAGACCGATAAACTCGGGGAGAATCGTCGAACGACGCGACCACGTCTTGATCGGTCGCTTGTCGCTAGTAGCACGAACCGCTTCGACTTTGTCGATCAGGTACGCATCGACGAACGGGCCTTTTTTGAGAGAACGTCCCATTTCCTACCCCTTAACGCTTGTGACGGCGCTGAACGATCATGCTGTTCGTGCGCTTGTTGCTGCGGGTGCGATAGCCCTTGGTAGGCTGACCCCACGGGTTGACCGGCACGCGGCCCTCGCCAGTACGGCCTTCACCGCCACCATGCGGGTGATCAACCGGATTCATCGCTGTACCGCGGACGGTCGGGCGAATACCCCGCCAACGCATCGCACCGGCTTTGCCGAACTTGCGCAGACTATGCTCTTCGTTACCAACTTCACCAATGGTGGCACGGCACTCGACGTGAACACGACGAACTTCACCGGAACGCAGACGAATCTGGGCGTAGGTGCCTTCGCGAGCCAGCAACTGGGCGGAAGCACCAGCCGAACGTGCCAGCTGAGCCCCCTTGCCAGGCAGCATTTCCACACAGCAAATAGTTGTACCGACCGGAATATTGCGGATCGGCAGGGCGTTTCCAAGCTTGATCGGCGCTTCGGAACCACTCATTACCTGTTGACCAACCACCATGCCCTTATTGGCGATGATGTAGCGACGCTCTCCATCGGCATAACAGAGCAATGCGATGTTCGCGGTGCGGTTGGGGTCGTACTCCAAACGCTCAACCTTGGCCGGAATGCCGTCCTTGGCACGCTTGAAATCAATCACGCGGTATGCCTGTTTGTGACCGCCGCCCTGATGACGAACAGTAATATGACCATTGTTGTTGCGGCCGGCGTTCTTCGATTGAGATTCAACCAGAGCCGCAAATGGCTTGCCCTTGTGCAAATGGGCATTGACAACTTGCACCACGGCACGACGGCCGGGGGAAGTCGGCTTGACTTTAACGAGTGCCATTAGGCATTCCCCCCTTCAACAAAATTGATTTCCTGGCCGGGCTTGAGACTCACGTAGGCTTTTTTCCAGCCTTTGCGACGGCCAGTTGCACCCTTGAAGCGCTTGACCTTGCCCTTGACGTTGGCAACCTGAACGGACTCAACATCAACTTTGAATAGCAACTCAACCGCAGCCTTGATTTCCGGCTTGGTAGCATCGGTTGCCACGCGGAAGATCACCTGCTCATGCTTATCGGCAAGATAGGTCGCCTTCTCGGAGATTTGCGGTGCCAGCAGCACCTGCAGCAGACGTTCTTGGTTCATCCCCACATCTCCTCGAACTTGGCCACGGCGTTCTTGGTGACCAGCACCTTGGCGAAGCGAACGAGGGAGACCGGATCGGCTTCCTGCGCTTCTAGCACGAGAACATTGGGTAGGTTACGCGACGACAGATAGAGATTCTCGGTCAACGCATCAGTGACGACCAGAAGATTGCCTTCCAGCCCCATGTCCCTCAGCTTTTGCGAGAAGAGCTTGGTCTTGGGCGCATCGATAGTCAGGTCGTCGATGACGACCAGACGATCCTGGCGGGCCAACTCGGAGAGGATCGCAGCCATACCGGCGCGGAACATCTTCTTATTAACCTTCTGGCTATAATTTTGCTCCGGCGAGTTCGGGAAGATCCGACCGCCTCCGCGCCACAACGGGCTGCCATTCGAACCAGCACGGGCACGACCGGTGCCCTTTTGGCGCCACGGCTTGGTAGTGGTGTGACGGACTTCGGAGCGATCCTTCTGCTGACTGTCACCAGAGCGGGCGTTGGCCTGATAGGCAACAACCAATTGGTGCACCAGAGCCTCGTTGAAATCGCGACCGAACAGGACGTCCGAAGCCTGTAGCTTGGCAGCTTCCTGACCTTGTTCGTTAATTACCTTGAGTTCCATGCCGCCCCCTTAAGCCTTGACTGCCGGACGCACGACGACGTCGGAACCCTTGGCGCCGGGAACGGCGCCTTTAACCAGCAATAGCTGGCGGTCGACATCGACGCGAACAATCGTCAGCCCCTGCATCGTGGTCTGGACGTCACCAAGGTGACCAGCCATGCGCTTGCCCGGAAAAACTCGACCCGGATCCTGTGCCATACCAATGGAACCCGGCGCATTGTGCGAAACCGAATTGCCGTGAGAGGCACGATTGGAGCTGAAATTGTGACGCTTGATACCGCCCTGGAAGCCCTTACCGATAGACTTGCCGCTCACATCCACTTTTTGACCTTCGGCAAAAATGGTTGCGGCAACCTGGTCGCCCGCTTTGAAAGAGGCAAGCTGATCAGCTTCGATACGAAACTCTTTGAGGACATGCCCGGCTTCCACACCCGCCTTGGCCAGATGGCCAGCCAGGGGCTTGGAAACGCGCGAGGCACGGCGCTTGCCGTAAGAGACTTGAATGGCTGCATAGCCATCGTTCTCCGGCGTTTTAACTTGGGTCACGCGGTTGTTTGACACGTCAAGCACAGTTACCGGGATGGACGCACCATCTTCGGCAAAAATGCGAGTCATGCCAACCTTGCGACCGACAAGGCCTAGACTCATGGTTATTCTCCTCATCGCCGGCTGCGATTGGCCGGTCGATGTAAAACAACAAACGGGCAACCGTCGCCGGCCACCCCCGAAAGGCGCGGATTATATCCGCAACCCGCTGCTACTGCAACTTAATCTCTACGTCGACGCCAGCCGGCAGATCCAGCTTCATCAGTGCATCGACCGTCTTGTCAGTCGGATCAACGATATCCATCAGACGCAGATGGGTGCGAATTTCCAACTGATCGCGGGAAGCCTTGTTCACGTGCGGGGAACGCAGGATGTCGAAGCGCTGCTTGCGGGTCGGCAAGGGCACTGGGCCACGGACCACAGCACCAGTACGCTTTGCAGTTTCAACGATTTCCTGCGCCGACTGATCGATCAGACGATAATCGAATGCTTTCAGACGGATACGGATTTTTTGGCTTTGCATTTTTGGCTTCCAAAGAGCGATCGGGCGAAGCGAACCTCACCCCGAATGAATAAAAGAACAAATTACTCGATAATTTTAGCGACGACGCCGGCGCCGACGGTACGACCGCCTTCACGGATGGCGAAGCGCAGGCCTTCTTCCATGGCGATCGGGGCAATCAGCTTGATCGTCATGGCAATGTTGTCGCCCGGCATGACCATTTCGGTGCCTTCCGGCAAGTCGATGGAGCCGGTGACGTCGGTTGTGCGGAAGTAGAACTGCGGGCGATAGCCGTTGAAGAACGGGGTGTGACGACCACCTTCATCCTTGGAGAGGATGTACACTTCGGAGGTGAAGTGGGTGTGCGGCTTGACTGAACCCGGCTTACACAGAACCTGACCACGCTCGACGTCTTCACGCTTCGTGCCGCGCAGCAGCGCGCCAATGTTGTCGCCGGCTTGACCTTGGTCGAGCAACTTGCGGAACATTTCAACACCGGTACAGATGGTCTTGACGGTGGGGCGGATACCGACGATTTCGATTTCTTCGCCAACCTTGACGACGCCGCGTTCGACACGACCGGTGACGACGGTGCCACGACCGGAGATCGAGAAGACGTCTTCAACCGGCATCAGGAAGGGCTGGTCGATGGCGCGTTCCGGAGTCGGAATGTAGGTGTCGAGGGCGTCAGCCAGACGGAAGATCGACGGCTCGCCGATTTCCGATTGGTCACCTTCAAGGGCCTTGAGGGCGGAGCCTTGGATGATCGGGGTATCGTCACCCGGGAAGTCGTACTTGGAGAGCAGCTCGCGCAGTTCCATTTCGACGAGCTCGAGGAGTTCGGCGTCGTCAACCATGTCGCATTTGTTCATATAAACGAGAACGTACGGCACGCCGACCTGACGGGCGAGCAGGATGTGCTCGCGGGTCTGGGGCATGGGGCCGTCAGCGGCGGAACAGACGAGGATGGCGCCGTCCATCTGGGCAGCACCGGTAATCATGTTCTTGACGTAGTCGGCGTGACCCGGGCAGTCAACGTGGGCG
>Ga0154020_10008273_pt1 | contig 12066 bp, 2 predicted proteins | sample Klosneuvirus_201_FD_109709 | JGI IMG/M metagenome (GOLD analysis project Ga0154020, IMG submission 109709) | Active sludge microbial communities from wastewater, Klosterneuburg, Austria - Klosneuvirus_20160825_MG | ecosystem: Engineered > WWTP > Aerobic digester > Activated sludge | place... | reverse complement strand
TGGCCATCCCGTTGCCACCACTGCCCGGATTTGCCGAATGCCAAGGGGGTGGCGGGCGCGAGAGTTCAGTTGGGAGTCCCACCTCTTCAGCGTTGCTTTGTCCGTAAACCCCCCGTCATCCAGATTTTATTTGCACGACAGGTTGGAGGCGTGGAAGAATGCCCCTAATCAGAAGGATTAGGCCCCATGTCGTATTCAACCCTGTCGCCTTCGAAACAATTCCACCGATGAAACCGCTTCATCACCTTCTTCTCGCGTTCTTCGCGCCCGCCGCAGATGCCGTCAGGCTGTTGCGCAAGCCGCACCTCCGCGCCGGTGCTATCGCATCAAATCAATGCCTTGAACCCAAACTTGCATTCAAAATGAAAACCAAACTCACCTCAATGATTACCATCGTGCTCTTCGGCCCGGGCGTCCTAATCGCCCAAGCGCAAGTCGCGACCGAAGCCTGGGTGCAGCGCTATGATGGACCGGGAGGGACGAATGACTATGTCGAAGCAGTAGCTGTGGACGGGAATGGGAACGTGTTTGTGACGGGGCTTTCTTACGATACTAACGAGAATGGCGATTACGCAACGATAGCTTACAGCAGTGCGGGCACGCCGCTCTGGACCAACCGCTACAACGGCCCCGGAAACTCTTTCGACCAGGCCACTGCTGTGGCAGTAGGCACGAACGGCAATGTTTTTGTAGCGGGCGCTTCGTGGGGCAGTGGAACGGGCACCGATTACGCGATCATCGCTTACAATGGCGGGGGCGTGTCATTATGGACTAATCGCTATCATGGCCCCGGAAACTCTATGGACCAAGCCACTGCTGTGGCAGTCGGCGCAAGCGGCAACGTATTAGTGACGGGGTATTCGGTGGGCAGCGGAACGGATTTTGATTACGCAACGATTGCATACAGCAGCACTGGCGTGCCGTTGTGGACAAATCGCTACAACGGGTTGGCAAACTATTTCGATAGAGCTGTTGATGTGGCGATCAACGGGAACGGCGATGTGTTTGTGACCGGAGATTCGGCCAGCACCAATGTTTTCCCCAACAATCATGATTATGCGACGGTAGCTTATAGCAGCGCTGGCGTGCCGTTGTGGACGAACCGTTATAATGGACCGGGTAACGATTATGATTTGGCTTATGCCATAGCGGTGAGCAGCAGTGGTTCCATCATCGTGACGGGACATTCGGAAGGTAGTGGAACGGGCAATGATTACGCGACCATCGCTTACAATGGCGCGGGTGTGCCTTTGTGGACCAATCGCTACGATGGACCAGGACATGGCGCGGATCGAGCACTTGACGTAGCGGCGGATGCTGTTGGAAACGCTTTTGTAACAGGCTTTGCTTGGGATAATGGCCCTAGTTCAGAGGATTACACAACTCTTGCCTACAACAGTGCGGGCGTGCCGCTGTGGACAAACCGGTATAATGGACCAGGAATTTATTCCGACCAAGCGACGGCAGTAGCAGTGGACGAGGCAGGCACCGTCTTCGTCACTGGACAATCGCCCAGCACCAACGCCTCCTATCCCTACATTTATGATTGCGCGACAGTTGCGTATTCCACTGCGGGGACACCATTGTGGACGAATCGTTACGCTGGAGCAGCAAATGGCGACGATCGGCCTTTCACAAAAAGATCCCTCGCCATTGCTCCCAACGGTGTAGTAGTAGCTGGCAATTCGGACAGCGATTCTGGAAACGCGACCGTTTACGACTATGCCGTCGTGAAATATGCCGTTCAGTTTTCCCAACAATCAGACACTGACGGCGACGGGCTGAACGACTTGGCGGAGGAGCAGTTGGCGGCGCTGGGATTTAACTGGCAGAGCAACAACACCGCTCTCGTCAATACGCTCTTCAGCAATGCCGCGACTGCGGGCCTTTTCACCCAGCAACAGCTTCAAGGCTTGGCAATCAACTCGCCGCTGCTCTCCAAGGATTCTGGCAGCGGTCTATTCAAACTGACCATTGGCATCCAGAAATCCACCAACTTGATCAATTTCGTGCCGTTTCCGATGACGGCACCGCAAACCAGCATCAATGCGACAGGACAGGTTGAATTCCAGTTCGCCTCATCCAACGGCGCGGCGTTCTACCGGCTCGAAGCGCGGTAAGACTTCTCCAAAACGGCCAACACCGGTTGATCACCTCCCGCCATGAATCTCCAAACTATCCAATTCAGATGCGGTGCCGCGATGGCCTCATCGTTTCGCCGCGCAGTGTTGCTGGCCGGGCTGGGACTCCTGCCATTGACCAGTTCGATTGTTTGCGCGGAAAACGGCGCTGAAGCCTGGGTGCGACGTTACAGTCATCCGGTTAGTGCGGATGATTTCGTTTCCCAGACCGCGACAGGATCGGACGGCAGCATCGTCGTGGCAGGTTACACTAGGACAGGCGACGTGGGCGATGACTGGCTCATCGTCAAGTATACCGGCGCAGGCGTGCCCCTCTGGACCAACCATTACAACGGTTCCATGAATGGAGATGACCAGGCAAAAACCGTCGCAGTGGATGGCAATGGCAATGTCCTCGTCTCAGGGTCATCCTACAACGGCACCAACCTTGACTACGCGTCAGTCAAATACTCCAGCATGGGCGTGCCGCTTTGGACTAATCGCTATGACGGCGCTGGAGGAGGCGATCTAGCTCAGGCAGTGGCCGTAAACGCCGGTGGCGATGTCCTTTTCGCGGGCTATTCCTCCAACGGCACCAACAACGACTACGCAATAATCTCCTACTCTGGCGCAGGCGTGCCCCTCTGGACCAATCGTTACAACGGGCCCGCCAACAGCACCGATCAAGCCCAGGCCATAGCCGTGGATACGAGTGGTAACGCATTTGTGCTCGGCACATCTTCGGGCAGCGGCACCTTTGATGACTACGCAACCATTGCCTACTCGGGTGCCGGAGTTCCGCTTTGGACCAATCGTTACAACGGCCCTGCCAACAGCGGCGATCTGGCGCGAGCCATCGGCGTGGATATAAATGGCAATGTATTCGTCGCCGGCTATTCGTATGACCCCGTGGTCGGCTTTGATTTCGCAACCATCGCCTACTCGGGCGCGGGCGGCCCCCTCTGGACCAATCGTTACAACGGCCCGGGAAACAATCGGGACGAAGTTGGCGCATTGGCCTTGGACGCGGGCGGCAACGTCTATGTCACCGGTTATTCGTTCGTAAGCGGCAGCAGGGAGGACTTTGCGACGGTCGCGTATTCGGGCGCAGGACTCCCCCTCTGGACCAATCGCTATAACGGACCATCCAATAGCTGGGATATTGCCGCTGCCATTGCAGTGGACGGCAGCGGCAATGTTATTGTCTCCGGAAATTCGGATGATCCACTGACCGGCTCTACCGACTACGCGACCGTTGCCTACTCCAACACGGGGCTGCCGCTCTGGACGAATCGTTACGATGGACCCGGAAGCGGTTCCGACATGGTCAAAGCCGTTGTTGTGGGGACCAACGGCAACATCTTAATTTCCGGATCTTCCGTTGGCAGCAGCACTGCCAATGACTTCGCGACGATTGCTTATTCAGGTGCGGGCGTGCCGCTCTGGACCAACAGTTGCAACGAGCCGGGCAATGGCAGCGATCAAGCGCGTGCCGTCGTGGCAAACTCCATTGGCCGGATCTTCGTCGCAGGCTATTCCTTCAACAACGGAACCGGCGATGACTTCGCGACAGTTGGCTATACTGACGCCGGCACGCCCCTCTGGACGAACCGATACGACGGCCCCGGCAACTCGGAAGATCAAGCCCACACCATCGCAAAGGACAGCAGCGGCAGGATCTTCGTCGCCGGACATTCTTTCAACGGCAGCGACAACGACTACGCCACCATCGCTTACTCGGATGCAGGGGTGCCTCTCTGGACCAATCGTTACAACGGGCCCGCCAACGGCGATGACCGGGCGCAAGCCATCGCGGTCAGCCTGGGCGGAAACGTCTATGTTTGCGGCTACTCCGCGGGAGCTGGCACTGGCCCTGACTTCGCCACTCTCGCCTACTCAGGCGCGGGTGTGCCGCTTTGGACGAATCGTTACAACGGGCCAGGAAATTCCTTTGATAAAGCTTACGCCATGACCGTGGACACCAGCGGCAATGTCTTCGTCTCAGGGTATGCTTTTGATCCGGTGACGGGCAATGACTACGCGACCATTGCCTACTCGGGCACGGGTGTGCCCTTGTGGACCAATCGCTACAACGCGCCGTTCGTCATTGGCGACGACGTCGTGCAAGCCATTGCGGTCGGCCCGGCCGGCAACGTGTTTGTGACGGGATATTCGGGTTACGGAACCGGACCTGACTATGCCACCATCGCCTACTCAGGTGCAGGTGTTCCGCTTTGGACCAATCGTTACAACGGTCCGGGTGACGATAGTGACCGTGCTCAAGCGATCGCCGTGGATGGCGACGGCAATGTTTTCGTCTCCGGGCTGTCCGTTGGCGTCGGCATCAACACCGACTACGCGACCGTCGCCTACTCCGGCGTGGGTCTCCCGCTCTGGACCAACCGCTACAACGGACCAAGCAACCATAGCGACAACGCTCAAGCGCTCATCGTGGACAACAGCGGCAGAGTTTATGTCTCCGGATTTTCTTACGGCACCGACACATTTGAAGATTACGCAACGATTGCCTACTCGGGGGCGGGAGTTCGTTTGTGGACCAACCGTTACGACGGGCCGGTCAATGGCAGCGACAGGGTTCCCGCAACATATTCGCTCGCGCTCGCACCGGATGGTCTGGTGGTGATTGGATCGTCAGATCGCGATTGGGGCAGTGCCGAGACGACGGACTTCGCGGTCGTCAAATACACCATCGCTGGCCCGCCGGTCATCACCAGCCAGCCTTTGTCCGCAGTCACTACCTGTAGCGCCGGCTCGGCTAGTTTCACGGTTTCGGCAGTTGGTTCGCCGCCGCTCGCGTATCAGTGGTATTTCAACAGCGTGACGATTCCGGGAGCAACGAGCGCAAACCATATCATCAACCCAACCACACCGGACAATTCGGGCGCTTACAGAGTTGTGATCACCAATGCTTACGGGGCCACGACCAGCGCCGTCGCCACGCTGACGTTGACCAACGCGTCGCCGAACATCACCACCGCGTATGCATTTGATCTGAGTCCCGGCGGGACTTTGATCATTCCACCATCCGCTCTTATCAGCAATGACGTATCTGGACCGTGCGTTGCACCCATCACCGAACTCACGTTCCTTTCCTTCAGTCCGACGAGCGCGAACGGCGGCACGTTGACCAGCACCGCTCCCGGCATCCCGCTTTGGACTAATCGTTACAGCAGTGCTGGCTTCTTTGATGACCAAGCCACCTCGATGGCCGTGGATCGTGATGGGAACGTGATCGTCACCGGTCACGCACATGGCAGTGGAACCTACGAGGACTATGTGACGCTCAAGTATTCCGGCACTGGCACTCCGCTCTGGACGAATATTCACACAGGTTTGGCCAACTCAGGCGGTCGCAAAGGAATGATCGCCGTGAATGGGGCTGGGACCGTGTTCATCACAGTGATCCATCCAGATGATTTTGCGACGGTGGCCTATTCTACTTCGGGTGTGGCGTTGTGGACGAACTATTATAATGGGCCTGGTAACAATCAAGATGGCGCACAAGCTGTGACCGTGGACGCGAGCGGCAATGTGTTCGTCACTGGGTATTCCCGCGGCAGTTTCTCAGACGACTTTGCGACGGTGGCGTATTCCGAAGCCGGCGTGCCGCTCTGGACCAATCGTTACGAAGGTCCGGGGTTTTACGATGACGTGGCCAATGCGGTCGCGGTGGGCGCAAATGGCAACGTATTTGTGGCCGGCTATTCCTATGGCGAAGAAACGGGCGAAGATTATGCGACTATCGCCTACACAGCGGCAGGCATTCCCCTTTGGACAAATCGCTTCAATGGACTTGGTGACGAGAACGTGGGCAGCAATGATCGCGCGCTGGCCATCGCCGTCGCGCCGGACGGAACCGTGATTGTAACCGGAAATGCGTGTGATGCCGGTGGGATAACTGAGTTTGCGACTTTGGCGTATTCAGAAACTGGGCAGCCGCTCTGGACCAACCGATATCATGGGCCGAGCCCGAACAGTGATCGAGCCATGTACGTTGCGGTAAATGCGAACGGCATTGTGGCCGTCACAGGTGAATCACTCGGGTCCAGCGGATTTCCCAATTATGATTACGCGACCGTGGCCTATGCGCTTGATGGTGCTCCCTTGTGGACCAACCGTTACAACGGGCCGGCCAACAACATTGACTCGGCGGCAGCGATTCGCGCGGATGCAGCCGACAATTTTTTTGTGACCGGCGGTTCGATGCTCTTTGGGTCTAGTGTTGCTTGGGACTATGCGACCATTAGTTACGGGGCGAGCGGTATTCCACTTTGGACCAATCGCTTCAATGGAACGGCCAACTGGTATGATCGAGCGACCGCATTGGCTGTGGACCGCGCTGGCAATGTATTTGTTTCCGGCTTTGCCACCATGCAGTTTTCGGCGCAAGACTTCGTCACCATCGCCTACTCTGGCAGCCAGATTTCTTACACTCCGACAAATGGCTTCACCGGGATAGACACTTTCACTTACGTCATGCAGGACGGCTATGGGCTGAACCACACCGGCACGGTGTCAGTTGCCATCGGCGTGGTAGCCAACACAATTTCAACAGAAGTGTTGCCCGGCGGCGAAGTTCAGCTTGGATTCTACGGCACGCCCGGCCAGCCGTATGCACTGGAACGCATTTTCGATCTGACTTCGAACGCATGGACGCCCCAGCAGACGAACACGGCCGCCGCGAATGGCGCGCTTTCGTTCACCAACCTGCCAGCTGGCTCGGCCAACTTCTGGCGCATCCGCTCGCTTCCCTAGTCAGGAGGACTCACCCGTATGCACATCACTTTCGCACCCAAAACTCCGCGCCAACTTGGCTTCGTGACTTTCTTGCTTCTCGCCATTGCTCGTCTCGGAGCACAGATCCCATCAGCGGATGATTTCAATCCGGAGCCGATGGGGATGAACGGTGCCGTTCATGCCATCGCTCCGCAGGCGGACGGCAAGATTCTGGTAGGCGGTAGTTTTGACCGGCTGAGTGGAATGCCGCGCAACTTTCTCGGACGGCTTCATCCCAACGGAGTTGTGGACACCTCATTTGCTCCGGAGCCTGATTGGGTGGTCAATTCACTGGCCGTGCAGCCGGATGGAAAAATACTCGTTGCCGGAGATTTCTTTACCATCTCCGGGCAACCCACCAGCGGTCTGGTGCGATTGAACACGAACGGGGCAGCGGACTTGAATTTCAATCCTCAAATCGAAGGGCCGGTTTACGCCTTGGCGATTCAAGCGGACGGCAAGATTCTCGTCGGCGGGGACTTCACGGGCGTTAGTGGACAGGCCAGAGCCAGACTCGCCCGGTTCAACACCAATGGCACGTTGGACACTGCTTTCAATCCGGGAGCCAATGGAGCGGTCTGGTCGTTCGCGCTCCAGAGCGATGGCAAAATTGTTGTGGGCGGGGATTTCACCACGCTGGGCGCACAAGCGCGCACAAACTTGGGCAGGTTGAATTCAGCAGGCACGCTGGATACCGGATTCAATGCGCGGCTGGATGGTCCAGCTTACACCATGGCGATACAAACCGATGGAAAGATTCTGGTGGCGGGTGATTTCGCCGCCATCGGGGTTGAATCTCGCGCGGGGTTCGGGCGGATCAATACAAACGGGACGGCGGATGTCACCTTCGATCCAAGTCCCGACGGTCCAATTCTCTCGTTCGCCCTCCAGACGGATGGGAAGATTCTGGCCGGTGGCGAATTCAATACTATCGGGGGACTGGCGCGGTCAAATCTCGCGCGGCTCCATCCGGATGGGAGTGCCGATGCTGGCTTCGATCCGGGAACGGACGCGCAAGTTATCGCCTTGGCTCTGCAAACTGACGGCAAGCTTCTCGTCGGCGGATTTTTGACAACTCTCGGAGGGCAATCCCGTCCCGGCATCGGGCGGCTGAATTCTACTGACGCAGCGGTGCAACAACTCAGCCACGCAGCCACGACGGCAACGTGGCTGCGCAGTGGTAGCAGTCCGGAAATCGGGAGGATGAACTTCGATTACACCACGAATGGCGCTAGTTGGATCAGCCTGGGGACGGGAACGCGGATTGCCGGAGGCTGGCAGCGGACGGGAGTGACGTTACCAACCAATGCGACGTTGCGCGCACGCGGCCAGATCGTCAGCGGACGCGAGGGATGTGATTGGCCGTTGGAACAGTTCACGGGCAGGCTTAGAGTGCTGTCGCAGCCAGCTCACACCACAAACGGTTTCGGCACGGTTGCGGCGTTCTCGGCGCAAATCGGCGGCACTGAACCGATCACCTTCCAGTGGTTGAGTAACGGCGTGCCGCTCGTTGATCAAGGTGCCATCTTGGGCACGGCCACACCGGTGCTCACAATCACCCAAGTGTCGAAAGCCAATGAGGCGGCCTATCGCGTGATAGCCAGCAACTCCTTCGGAAGCGTGACCAGCGCGGTTGTCAACTTAACGGTGCTTGACCCATGGCTCATTCAAGGGCCGTGGGAGGGCATGGCAGAAGTGGGTGATCCTTGGAGCTTCAGCGTGGAAGCAACCGGAACCCTACCGCTTCGTTACCAATGGCTTCACGACGGTGCTGCCGTCGCAGGCGCAACCAACCTGTCCCTCGACATCCCCTCCGTGACCAGTGCCGATGGCGGGCTTTATTCGGTGGTGGTTAGCAACGCGCAGGGTGCCGTCACCAGCGCACCCGCGCTGTTCATCGCGCTGCCGCCCCCACTGGACGAATCCTTCAGCGCGTTAACCGACGGGCGGGTTTATACGATGGCGGTGCAAGCTGACGGAAAGGTGGTAGTAGGCGGCAGCTTCAACATGATTGGAAGCAAGACACGGAATGGAATCGGGCGTCTCAATCTTGACGGAACAGTGGACGAGACTTTCAATCCGGATGTCTATGGCACGGTTTATTCACTGGCGCTGCAAACGAATGGGGCCATCGTAATCGGCGGCGCCTTCAGCACGGTCAGCGGCGTTGCGCGCGGCAATCTTGCCCGAATCAATTCGGACGGTTCGCTGGACGCGGCTTTCAACCCGAACGCGAACCTCATGGTCTCGGTGGTGTTCATTCAGGCGGATGGGAAAATCCTCATTGGTGGCGAGTTCGAAACGATAGGCGCATCAGATCGCTACTATGTGGCCCGCCTGACGGTCACTGGTGCGCTGGATTCGTTCAATCCCGATCCGGACTGGTTTGTGCGAATGGTGACAGCGCAGCCGGACGGCAAAATACTGGTGGGCGGCGAGTTCGGGGAAATTGCCGGACAGTCACGCAGCGGGCTGGCGCGGCTCACAAGTGCAGGGGCGGCGGATACAGCGTTCAACTCCGCACTCCCAAATGACCTCTACGGACCGGGGGCCATCGTAAATACACTTGCCGTGCAGGCGGATGGCAAAATCCTGGATAGCAGCATCCGACTGAACACCAATGGCACGCTGGATGTTAATTTTTACCCCGAATTGGACGGGGCGGTCAGTTCGATCGCCCTTCAGACGGATGGCAAGGTTCTTTTCGGCGGAGATTTCTTCAACTTGAACGGAGTGTCGGCACCCCGAATGGGTCGCGTGAATGCGAACGGGACGAGTGATTTCACCTTCAATCCACCCTTCCTCGGAACGTCTCCGCTTCTGGTCGTGCAGCCGGATGGCAAGACGCTCGTCGGTGTTCAAAATGGAATCTACCGGCTGAATGCGACTACCCCGGCGGTCCAAACGCTGACTTATTCCAATTCAACTGCCACCTGGCTGCGGAGCGGAACCGCGCAGGAGGTTTGGCGGACCACGTTTGAACATTCAGCCGACGGTGTCATCTGGACCATCCTCGGCGCAGGCACACGGATTGCCGGCGGATGGCAACGGACCAGTGTGACGTTGCCGGCGGGGCGAACTCTGCGCGCGTCGGGACAGGTGGCGGGCAATGCGTTTGGTTCAGGTTGGTTTGCCATGTCTTACTACGGACGGCCTGTATTTGTCACGCAGCCGGCCAGCGGGACTTACGGTTACCTGAGCGATGTGAACTTATCTGGCGTGGCCGCCGGTTCGGAGCCGCTCCATTACCGGTGGCTGAAGGACGGGATGGTGGTGACCAATTTGCCGAACAGTTCTGGCTACACCAGTAACACATTCTCACTAAATGACGTCACGAAAGCAGTGCAGGGGGCTTATCGTCTCGTCGTCAGCAACAGCTTCGGCAGCGCAACCAGCACGGTGGCTAACTTGATAGTGCAGGAGCCGGCGATCATTTACGATCCCTTCAGTGCCAACTCCACGGTGGGTGGCACGGCTGAATTTTCCGGGCTCGCCATCGGCACCCCGCCGATTTTTTACCAGTGGCTCAACAATGGCCTGGCGGTTCCAGGCGCGACCAATACTAACGTAACCTTGTCAAACCTTACGGTCACCAATGCCGGAACCATGACGCTGTTGGCATCGAATGTCCATGGCAGTGTGACCAGCGCTCCGGCGTATCTGACGGTAAGCGGCGCAACCTTGGAATCTGCCTTCAGCGGATCAGTGAATGCCGGCTTATATGCAATCGCGCCGCAGGGCGATGGGAAGATTCTCTTGGGTGGGGCTTTCACGACCTTTCGCGGCCAGCCACGCCAGCGGATTTTGCGCATTCATCCGGATGGAACGCCGGATGAGAGCTTTGTTGGAGCTGTGAGCAACGGATATGTTAACAGCCTGACCTTGCAACCCGACGGAAAGATCCTGGTGGGCGGCTCGTTCACCAGCGTCAACGGCGGGGCGCGCACGAACATCGCGCGATTGAGCCCGGACGGCACGCCCGACGTGAACTTCAATCCTGGCGCGGCCCTTTCGGGAGGTGGCGGCTATGTCAAAACCATCGTTCTGCAAACCAATGGGCAGATCCTGGTCGCGGGATATTTCTCGGTGCTGGCAGGACAGACGCGCTACAGCATCGGACGCCTGAACACCAATGGCACGCTGGATACCGCCTTCAATGCCTGGGCCGGATTTATTTTCATCGAACCGATCAACACGCTCGCCGTGCAGAATGACGGCAAGATTCTGGTGGGTGGCGCGTTTCAACATTTGAACGATGAAAACCGTTTGAATATCGGGCGTCTCAACGCCAACGGCACTCTGGATACAACCTTCAATCCGGGCGCCGACTCTGATGTGTTGTCTCTGGCACTTCAGAGTGACGGTAAGATTCTCGCCGGTGGCTGGTTCAGCCATATCGCTGGCCAGCCACGCCAATCACTGGCCCGCCTGAATCCCAATGGAACGTTGGACACCAATTTCAACGCCGCGCTGGGCCACACGTCGAGCAGTTCCATCTACGTCAATTCGATCGCGCAACAAGTGGACGGAAATATTTTGGCGGGAGGATCGTTTAATCTCATGAATGGCTTAACACGGACCTTCTTGGGCCGTTTGAAAACGAACGGCGCGCCGGATACCACTTTCAATGTCAGCCTGGGTGGAACGGTGAACGCAGTGACCGTCCAACCCGATGGCAAGGTGCTGTTCGCGCGGAACACCGCGATATTTCGCCTCGCCAACACGGCTGCGGCGGTCGAGTCCCTGAGCTTTGCTGGCACCACCATCGACTGGCTGCGGAGCGGCACCGGACCGGAAGTTTCTCACGCGATATTTGATTATTCCACCAACGGCTCGAACTGGACCAGCCTGGGTTACGGCGCTCGTTTGACCAACGGTTGGCGCAAGACGAGCGTTCCTGCCCAACCCACCAATGGCATTTTACGCGCCCGCGGTTGGGTGCGAGCCTCGATGAATACCGGGTCGGGCTGGTTCGCGGAGAAGCAGCTCTATCGGGGAAAACCGGTGATTCTCGTGAACCCTCAAAGTCGCACCAATGTGGCGGGCACCACCGCCCTATTCTCGGTCCAGGCGGGCGGCACAGAACCGTTGAGCTATCGGTGGCGGAGCAATGGCATCGTTCTGGTCAACGGTGGCAAATGGTCCGGTG
>Ga0154020_10008272_pt1 | contig 12068 bp, 10 predicted proteins | sample Klosneuvirus_201_FD_109709 | JGI IMG/M metagenome (GOLD analysis project Ga0154020, IMG submission 109709) | Active sludge microbial communities from wastewater, Klosterneuburg, Austria - Klosneuvirus_20160825_MG | ecosystem: Engineered > WWTP > Aerobic digester > Activated sludge | place... | reverse complement strand
GTTATTATTGTATTCCCTGATTGTTTTTTGGGGTTGTATCAATATTTCGTCAGGCTTTTTTATACCGGTTATATGTTCAGGGGAAACAGATAAAAAAGAGATTGCCATCAGCTTTGATGATGGCCCTGCGATAAATTATACAGTACAAATATTACAAATACTTTCCACAGAGAAAATTAAGGCAGCTTTCTTTTGTATTGGCAACCGTATTAGAGGAAACGAAATGTTGCTAAAACAGGTATATGATGAGGGCCACATCATCGGTAACCACAGTTATTCTCATCATTTCTGGTTCGACATGTTTTCTTCCGGGAAAATGCTAAAGGATATGCAGCTGATGGATGAAGCGATGCAAAACGTAACCGGGCAAAAGCCAGCATTATTCAGGCCGCCTTATGGTGTTACCAATCCAAATTTAAAGAAAGCGATCACGAAGGGTAATTATATTCCTGTTGGATGGAACGTAAGGTCTTTGGATACCGTAATAAAAGATGAGAAAAAACTTTTTGATAAGATCATGGCCGGGTTAAAACCCGGTGCCATTTTCCTGTTTCATGATACCAGTGAAACAACGCTGAAAGTGTTACCCGTCTTCATACAAGAAGTTAAAAAACAGGGCTACCATATTGTGCCGTTAGATAAATTACTACATTTGACACCCTATGCGTAAAATAGTTACAATTCTGGTCTTTTTGGCTGCAGGTTTCTGGGCAAATGCACAGTATGCCGGCTTCATTCCTGTAAAGGATATGGATAAATTCAAAGTAGCATTTGCACTGGCTGCTCAAAAAACAAATTCCATCAAAAGTGATTTTGTACAGGAAAAAGTACTAAGCATGCTTTCCGAAAAGATCATATCCAAAGGAAGGTTCTGGTTCAAAAAAGATAACCGGGTAAGAATGGAATATTATCACCCGTATCAATACCTGATGATATTGAATAAAGACAAAGTGTATGTAAAAGACGGTCAGAAAGAGAATAAAATATCAACCCGTTCAAACAAAATGTTCCAGCAGATCAATAAGATCATGGTTGATTGCATGCAGGGAACGGCACTTAATAATACCGACCTTAAAACAAGGGTATTTGAAAATAAGAATAGTTCACTGGTAGAACTGGTGCCAGTTACCAAAGGTTTGAAAGAATTGTTCAAAGCCATAACTGTTACCATAGACAACAAAGATTTTTCCGTTTCTGTTATTGAAATGCAGGAACTTTCGGGCGATAATACCATCATTCGTTTTTTAAACAAAAACCTGAATGCAGATATCCAGGATATGTTATTTTTTATTAAGTAGTATCCTGTTACTGATAACAGGCTGTACAACGGTTCATCAGCAGATGCAGCCGGTAACAGCGGATTTCCGGAAGCTGCAGCAATTCAAACCCGTTTTCACCGTTGCATTGTATAACACGCAGGTAGATGTTGCCGGAAACCACCTGAGTGGTTTATTGCTCATTAAAAGAATGCCCGACAGTTCGCTGCGGATGCTGTTTTCTAATGAAATGGGTTTTAAATTCTTTGATTTTGAGTTTGGTGCAGACGGAAAGTTTAAAGTTCATTCCGTAATCAAACAGATGAACAGGAAAGCAGTTTTAAAAACACTGAAAAACGACCTGGCACTGATACTCATGGAACGCATGGATATTTCAACAGCATTTGCAAGAAAGAATAATGGATTGCTTTACCATATTTTTCCGCAAAAAAAGGGTTATCATTATTATATTACAGACAGTTCCGGTAATGAGCTGGTGAGGCTGGAAAGGGCTTCTGGTAAAAAAATAATTGCTGAAACCGTGATGTTGAATTATATAAACGGCATACCGGATACCATCGGTATTTCGCATAAGACTTTTGAATTTAATATTGGCTTAAAAAGAATAGAACGATAATGCTGCTAAACAGTTTTTTTGAGATAAGTAATTTACAGGCTAACGGACCTGATATAACGGCAACGCTTACCATCAACCGGGAGCATGAAATATTTATAGGCCATTTTCCCGGCCAGCCTGTAGTACCGGGTGTTTGTATGATGCAGATGATTAAAGAGATCATGGAACAGGTTACCGGTAAAAAAATGAATTTAGTTAAAGCACATGACATGAAATTCCTGGCCGTGATTGATCCTTCCGTAAATAATTGTATAAATGCCGTATTGAAGTTTTCACAGGATGAAAAAGGGATTGTTTCAGTAACAGCAACGCTAACAAAAGATGAAACACTGCATTTTAAATTTAAAGGGCAGTTTGATTTTCTGTAACATGTTTAACTTCACTTGTAGTATCATAAACCGGATGTTTTTCCGGCATCAGCCAGTTGATGAGATCAAGTGCCGGACCTGTCATGAATGTAGTAACAAGAGCCATTAAAACCATCATGGCAAATATTTCCGGGGATAATATACCCAGGTCATAACCGATATTCAGCACGATCAGTTGCATGAGTCCGCGTGTGTTCATCAGCACACCGATAGAAAGGCTGTCTTTCCAGCTTTGTCCCACCATCCTGGCTGCAAGTGCACTTCCGCCGAATTTGCCGGCAAGCGCTACAAGTAAGATCCATCCGAAAGTTATCCATAAATGTGCTTCATTCAATAAACCGATCTGTGTGCGTAATCCGGTAATTACAAAAAAGAGCGGCAATAGCAATATGATACTCACATCTTCAATTTTTTCAATAACGATCTTTCTGAAATTAATGCTGGAAGGCATGATAACGCCGGCTATGAATGCACCAAAAAGGGCATGAATGCCAATAACAGAAGTGAGGTAAGCAGATACGATCAGTATCATAAAAATAAATGCAATGATGGGTGTCTGCATTTTTTTTCTGCTTGTATAAATATGTCCGAGCTTTTCTAGCATTGGCCTTACAGCTTTCAGCATCAGAAATACAAAAGCAACAGATAATGCAATGGTATAAAGTGCACTGAAAGATGAACCGGATTTTACCAGGGCAATCACAGCGGCTAGTATACACCATGCCGTTAGGTCATCTGCAGCGGCACAGGTTAATGCCATAGCACCCAGCCTTGACCGGGTTAGTCCTTTTTCATGCAGTATCCTGGCAAGTACGGGAAATGCAGTTATGCTCATGGCAATACCCATGAATAAGGAAAAAGATAAAAAGGATATACCTTCCGGGGCATATTCATTGTAAATGAAATAGGCAAGACCCATTCCCAGCGTATAGGGTATGATGATACTGGCATGGCTGATAATAACGGCACCGTATGCCTGTTTTCCTATCGCTTTCAGGTCAAGTTCCATTCCTATGATGAACATAAAAAGTATCAGGCCAATCTGGCTGATGAACTGAAGGGTAGACAGTGAGGCCGCAGGGAACAAAAATTCATTGATGCCAGGAAAATATGATCCGATAATGGATGGCCCTAAAATGATTCCTGCAACAATTTCACCGATCACGGCAGGCTGCCCGATTTTTTTGAACAGGAAACCAAATAAACGTGCAAATGCAATGATAACAATTATTTGAAGCAGCAATACTGTCAATGGTTCGGTTAAATTATGGGAAAATGAATCCGTGAAAACAGTAAAGCTATTGCCGGGAGATTCCTTTGCCTGCTTCTGACTTTCCTGTAAGCTGATTGGTTGCAGGAAATGTCCTTTTTCTATGATCCAGTATATCACAAGTCCCAGGCCGGCAACTATAACCAAATAAAAAAGGGAACTCCATTTCTTTTTCATGCGATGCTGCAAATTTAACCGATATTTTCTGTTACACCGTTTCCGGTTAAAATGAGTAGTTGGAATAAAGTTATCAGTTTTTTTTGAATTGAATTATTTTATTAAATCAATGTAAAATTTGTTTTAAAACAGGGGATTAAGATACATTTGTACATGATCTTTGTTTAAAATTGAAAACAAACTGATTTGCTGGTTTATATTATTTAAAATTATGTTTATGAAAAGGTTAAGTTTGATTTTTTTAATGGTATTAAGCGCCTGCCTGGCAAAGGGCCAGTTTTTACAGATAACGGAAGGGCCTTTATTTCCTGCACCGAAAAATGGCATTGCAAAGATTCTGCAAATGAAGAACGGGAGCACCTTTTTTTTACACATAGATTTTGCAAGCGGTATCAATGCACAGGTTTATGAACCGGTGTACAGGGGTAAAACAGAAACTCAATTTGAACCTGCAAAGTTTAAACTCAGATCAGGAAAAGTAGAAGGCATTTTTGAAACAAATGGAGATGTGGTTTTAATGTTCAGTGATACTGGTAACAATGAAACGGCATTATACCGGCTGGTAGTTGACGGGAAGTCGGCAACATTGAAGAATGAAGAAAAAATTGCATCGGTAAAAAAAATAGCCCTTAGGAATGATAATACAGAATCATCTGCTGATAACCTGCCTGAATTAGCTGTTAGCAAAGATGCCACAGACGGGAATTATGCAGTGGCATTTTTCAACAACAACTTATCCGATACAAGTAAAAGAATTGAGGTCATTTTGTATGGGAATGATAACAGGGAAATAAACAGGGCTTTTTATTCAGCCAAAAAAGAGAAGTATAAATATATTAAGTATATCGACATGGCTGTAATAGGGCCAGATAAAGTTGCAGCATTGCTTTATGGCTATAACCGCCAAGCATCAGGTGAAAAGACCGGTGAGATGATATTAGCCACTCTTGAAAAAGGGGCTTCATCATTAAAAATAAGTGAACTTAATTATTCTAATGACCTGGTACCTGAGAACGGGATTGTACGTTATGAAAAAATATTCAACCAGTTATTAGTACTTACAACGGCAAGGGTTAAAAGTGATACCAACAAACTGAGAAATTACCTGGGTTATATAAACCTTGCTTCCAGGGAACTAAACACAAATACGGTAATAGGCCCTGGAGAAAAAGTAAAGTTGAAATACACTGAATTAAATGGCAAAAAAGCAGTTTACAAAGCTGTTCCACAAAACATTTTACTGAATGAGGACAGGTCTTTTACAATTATATTTGAAGAAATGGAAACAGAAACCAAAAATGGAGCTGTCAGCCATTCAATTATCAGGAATACTTCTATCGTTAATTATAACCCGGAAGGGGAGGTTACTGATGCCTATTTTATTCCTTTGGAACATCATGTGACGGGCATACCAGTTATTCCCTTTTATCTGTCGCAGCAGAATATTCTTGGCCAACAACTCTTTAACAATGCCCAATACTGTTTAAGTAAATACATTACAGACGGGCACAATAGTTTTTTGCTTTTAAATGATAAACAAGTTAATGCAAAAGGAGGTTCGTTAAATAAAATTGAACCATTTAAAGATATGACAGGTACTGATGCTTTTTTTTGCAGGCTTTCAGGGAAAGAAATATCACCGGAACTGCAATATGTATTTGGAAAATCTATTAGTGATGAAGAACGCAAACTTGCTTTATTTTCTGTTTCAGATTATGATAGGGCAAATAATTTACTTGTTTTATTGAAGCAGGATAAAGAAAATGGCCGTTCTGGTGTAAAACTGGTTTGGTTACAGCCTTAAACTATAATGAACTAATTGCAGATATCCAGGTATATCCCGGGTAAATTCATTAAACAGCTTATTATTAAAAATTTTAAATACATTATCTTCGGAAGCAACAGTATGAAAGAATTTGACAGTATCATCATTGGTTCCGGTGCAGGTGGTTTAACCGCTGCACTTTGTCTTGCAAGGGCCGGGCAAAAAGTTGCAGTAATAGAACAGCATTATGTGCCCGGTGGTTGGTGCCACAGTTTTTATATTGACGGGCACCGGTTTAGTCCTGGCGTTCATTATATAGGTTCAGTGGCTGAAGGACAGTCTACGAGCAAATTATATGAAGGACTTGGTATTGCAAATGACCTTGTTTTTTTCAGGATGAACCCAAATGGCTATGAGCATTGCTGGATAGGCGATCATCGCATTGACATGCCTGCCGGTTCAGAGAACCTCTTTCATGCATTGGCAGAAAAATTTCCCAAAGAAAAAAAAGGACTCCGTAAATATATCGACCTTGTTAAAAAGGTAAGTACGGAAATTCAACTGATCCCCAAAATGAATGGCTTTTGGGACAATCTTACTATTGCTTATCGTACCCGTCATTTGGGAAAATATGGTTTATTCAGCCTGAAAAGGGTTATTGGATGGCATATTAAAGACCCTTTGCTGCAAAAGGTTTTGAACATACAATGCGGCGATCATGGCCTACCTCCGGCAAAAACCAGTTTTCCGCTCCATTGCGCTTTGATGGACCATTACCTGGAAGGTGGTTATTATCCCATGGGTGGCGGGGCAGCCATAGTAAAGGCTTTAACAAAAGCAATAAAAAATTATGCTGGTGAAATTCGTACAGGCGTTGGCGTTAAGCGAATACTTGTTGACCAGAAAAACGGGAGCAAAAAATTTCAGGCTTCCGGTGTAGAACTGCAAAATGGTGAAATAATTAGGGCTAAACAGGTTATTTCAAATACCGATCCCGGTAAAACATACGACATGGTTGGAGCCGGTTACCTGAGTAAAAAATTACAGGATAAACTGGCTAAAACCCGTTATTCACTTACTTCACTGATGTTTTTTATAACGGTTGATATGGATTTGCGTGAAATTGGAATCGATTCCGGAAATATCTGGATGATGCCGGACCGTGACCTGGATGACCTGTACAATGAACTTACATCTGTTAACCTGCTGGAGAAAGAAGATTATGCCACTTTATTCATCAGTTGTTCATCAATTAAAGACCCCACCAGTTTTAACGGAAAAGAACATACGCTTGAAGTAGTTACATTTATCGGTTATGATCTTTTTAAATCCGCTTTACCTAACGGTGAAGGATATACGGAAGCATATACAGATTTAAAAAATAAACTTTGTGAAAAATTGATAAAAAACCTCTCCAAGGCTATTCCGGGAATAAGGGAAAATATCATTCAAATGGAAATGGGTACGCCTACAACCAATGAATTTTATATCAACGGAACCAATGGTAATGTGTATGGAACGGAGAAAGGTTTTATGCAGACAGGCCCTTTTTCATTTGCTGCCAAAACTGAAATTGACAACCTGTATATGTGCGGAGCCAGTATCATGGCACATGGTGTAGCCGGATCCGGATATTCGGGTGTAAAAACAGCAGCCATGATACTAAATTGCCGGGAAGAAGATCTTATTAAAGACGATGATACACAAAAATTGCGTGTTTATGAAGCTGAAGACAATTCACAATGGCCGGAATGGCTGCATCAGAAAATTGCAGTTAAACAAAGGCGGTTGAAGCTACAGGTTTAGAATCATAGTTTCCGGGTTAATAATTAATGCAGAAATGGATTTATAACAATGCATAATCATGCTAAAACCATTTCATGAAAAAAATACTTTTATTGCTTTGTTTTAATGCATTTTTATCCGATACGTATGCTCAGTCAGTTGCTATAAATCCAGAAAATATTCCAGTTCTTCCTTCCACAAATGAATCAATTTTATTAATTGAACAATCACAGCTATTGACAGATTCTGCAACAGGTTCTAATCCGTATGCTTTAATTGCCGGTGGTAGCAAAGGTATTGGATATGCTATTGCTGAAGCGCTTGCCAGGCGGAAGTACAATTTAATTTTGATTGCCCGGCACATGGATAGCCTGGTTGCAGCAAAGAAAAAACTGGAGTCAGCTTACCTGGTGCATGTTGAAATCATACAACAAGACCTCAGTAAAGAAGATGCTGCTGCAAACATAGCAGCCTGGTGTATGCTTAAGGATATCCGTTTAAAAGTATTATGCAATGTAGCAGGTATTGGAGGCAGCAATGATTATTTATCCCTCCCACTTGATACGTTGAGATACATGGTAAACCTTAATGTAGAATCCTGCATGGCACTGAGCCTAACCCTGCTTCCTTTGCTTGAAAAAAATGCTCCTTCCTATATACTGAATGTGGCAAGCATGGCAGCTTTTGCCCCAATACCGGCAAAGAATTTGTATTCGGCAACAAAATCAGCAGTATTATTTTTTAGTTATTCTCTTCGGTACCAGCTAAAAGAAAAGGATATAAGTGTAAGTGTTCTTTGCCCGGGGCCTGTTTATACTAAACCCGAAATAAAACGAGAAACCAAAAAGAAACTTGGCTGGTTTGGCAATCAAATGGCTGTTAGCCCGAAGAGAGTTGGTGAAATTGCAGTAAGGCAAACACTTAATAAGAGGTTAGTGATCATACCCGGCAATTTAAATAAAGTAGTTGCTTTTGTTTTAAGAATATTACCCCGCAGGTGGATCACGGCTATTTATTCAAAATTGGGGGATTGATTATTTGTTATGAAGGAATGCTCTTACGATATTACACTTATGGTAAAGATGCTACAATAAAACTGTGCTGGTTACCTTTATAGGTATTATAGATCAGTATATTCTTATAACCTGAAACCGGTAATTGTTTTTTAACCATGTGTGCAGGAATAACCTGTTGCCTTAATATTATACAGGAAAGCCAAAGCCCCATTGCTGTTGCTGTTGGATATTCTCCTGTCATGTGTTTATACCTCGCTACAACAACATTTTCGCCTGCAATATATTCTGCAGCATTAAAATATTCCTGCAGGCGGTTGTCTCCGTTTTCTCCACTTAATAAGACATCAATTTTTTCTCCGGCAGGTAAATTATTAGCAATAAAACCAATTAATTTTTCCTTCATTACTGATACGTCTCTGTTATGTAAAGTGTCAATGGCAATTACTTTGGCGATGGCATTTTTCTTTATACCATTTGCAATAAACATCACCGCAGCTTCACCTGCAACACTTCCTGTAGTACCTGTGTCATAAAAATCCAACCTGTTAATGGATTCTTTTTTATACCAGCCACCTTTGTCTTCAAAATAATAATTGCTATTGGAAATGTCATCTACTGCTCCAATGAGGTATTGATTGGAAGGCTTATCATTGATCAGCATATCTGCATCAGTCAATACATTTTCAAATGCAAGTCCGAGATGCATATGTGTAATATTATATCCATGGTTTTTTGTCAGGATACCTATCTGGCTGGCAATAGCATTGGGCGTTCCCTGAACAAAATTGAGGGGAGTAAGCATTCCTTCATTGTATTCAATGATCTGGTTAAGGAATTTTACACAATCTTCTTTACCGCCGTTGGCAGTACCCAATATAATGCCATCAGGTAAAGTGTTATCCTGCAATAGCGGGAGCGCTGCGCCAACTCCCATTCGTACTGCTTTTCCCATTCTTCTTAACATACCAGGTGGTATATGTTCATAGGAAGGTTCAATTGCCTGTAATTTTTTGTCAACCGGTTCATGCAATTTTTCAAGATCAACATCATTGAATGTTTGTTGAGGAGAAATACAGGAATGTTTATGAATATAGAACATGGTATCAGGCTTTGGAAAATATCAATGATGAACAATTGCCCCCAAACCCGAATGAGTTGGACATGATATTGTGAATTTCCATTTTTTTATAAGATTGTAAAGGTGTCAAACCCAGTGTTGAAATACTGTCTTTAAAATTGATACCGGGATATAATTCCTGGTGATAGAGATTCAATACAGCATAAACAGCTTCAATGGCAGCAGCAGCGCCCAAAGTGTGGCCGGTGTTGGCTTTGGTGGAAGTAAAAGCGGGTACTTTTCCAAATAGCCTGAGTATGGCTGTACCTTCAACCCTATCATTATTTTCTGTACCAGTACCATGTGCATTAATAAAATCTATTTCAGATGCAGTTAATTCAGCTTTAACCAATGCATCATTCATCGCTTTGTATGGCCCGTTTCCTTCATCAGAAAGGGAAGAAGCATGATAGGCATCATTGGCATTGGAATAACCACTGAGAGTTGCGTAATTTTTTTTTCCAATGCAATCAGATTCTTTTTCCAATACCAGGAAAGCGGCTCCTTCTCCTAAATTCAATCCTTTGCGGTTTTCATCAAAAGGTGTACAGGTTTCTGCTGATAAGATATGCAATGCATTAAAACCATTGATGGTGAATTTTGCAAGGCTGTCAACACCTCCAACAATTGCCCTTTTTACCCTTCCGCTTTCTATAAGCCTGGCGCCGTACATGATGGCATTTGCTGATGATGAACAGGCGGTATTGATCGTATTGATGATGCCGTTCATTTTATACCGTTGCTGGAGGTAGATGTTTACAGATCCATAATCATAGGAAGCAATATATTCAGATCCGGCTGTTTCTTTTTTTGCATCTTCATACATTTCATCCGTTAAGCACATACCTCCAACTGTGTTTCCGCCGATGAGGGCCGTATCAAAAGAACTGATCTGTTCGTTGGTTAAATGGCTGCAGGTAAGCGCTTCCTGTAATGCGTGCAAAGCCAATAATGTTGTTCGGGTTACACCAGGATCATGAGCATTTAGTTTTTCTTTCAATGCGGCTGTGCTGATCTTTACTTCAGCCACTGGTAATGATCCGGAAAATTTTGAAGGGAACATTTCCAGTTTGCTGATTCCGCAACGGCCTTCTATAAGGGATGCACGGTTTTCAGCTACAGTATTGCCTATAGCACTTATTACTCCTATGCCGGTAACAACAATCCTGTTCAATAAGGTAATTTTATTTTGTACGGTGTTTCTCTATATAATCTGCCATGGTGTTTACGTTCACCAGTATTTTCCTTCCTTCTTTAGGGTCTTCTATTACTATTCCGTATTCACGGTTTAGCAAAACGATTAGTTCAATGGAATCAATAGAATCCAAACCAAGCCCTTCGCCAAATAAAGGTTCATCATCTTTAATGTCTTCGGGTTTTACAGTTAACAGGTTAAGAAACTCTACTATTTGTTGTTTTAGCTGTTGTTTTAGTGCTGCAGTCTCCATAATAAATAATTCAGATCAGGTTTTTTCTTTTTAATCCGTACAGTGCAATTAACTGAATAAATACAGTAATACCCAATAAAGGTAAAATATTTAGCACAATATCCTTTAGTTTACCTCCTTCCAGGAATAATCCATAATAACTTTCCAGGCACCAGTGCAAAGGCGAAAATTTTATGATTGTCTGGAATGATTGTGGCATGGCGAAAGCAGGAACCAGTAATCCTCCGATGGCAGCCAGTAAAATAATGGATACAGAGCCAATACCATTAGCCTGCTCTTCTGTTTGTGCATATACACCGATGCAAACGGCAAAACTCACGGCACAACAACCGCAGATCAGTGAAACCAGGAAAAGCCCTGCAATATCTGTCGGCAGGTTTAAAGCCGGTAATCCCAAAACCGGGAAAAGGTATATTCCCAATGCAAAAATTACAGCTGCCTGTAACATGGTAACCATCAGGTAAGTCAGTTGTTTTGAAACCAGTGAAAGCAGGTAATTGGTGGGCAGGGTTTTAAGGCGTATAAAACTGCCATTCAGTTTTTCCCTTACAATATTGCTGCCAAGCGATATAACCACAAAGAACATGGCAAAAATGGTCCATGCCGGAATATTATGTTGTGTGGCATTGGGTATTGTTTTGCTGCCATCTCTTGAAACAGGAATTTCATTAATTCCTACCTGGTTTTGTATGAATTCATTTTCCAGCGTATCGGGCATTTCTTTTTCATTCACATCATAGTACATGGTTTTAAGCACCTGTTTTGTCTGCACCATTTGTAATGTACTGCGCAAAGCTCCCTGTATTGATTGCCGGAATGAATGCTGCAAAACCGGGTGATACAATAAACTGATGGGTTGCAAACTATCACTGAATGTTATAATGCTGTCGCTTTGCAGGCCAAAATTATTCAATGCTTTGGCAGCGGTTTCTTTTGCCTTGGTTTCTATTTTGGCAGAAAAACCTGCCGGGATGATGATGGCGATCAATGCATCTTTTTCATGCATGCGGTCAGCTATCTGTTTATCTGTTTGACCGGATGCGATTTTTTTCACTTCAAACATGCCCACTTTTTCGATAGCGCTCTCCAGTTGTTTGCCTGGTTCTCCGCCATCGCGGTTGCATAATAGTAAAGGTACTTTGTTGTTGTTTACCAGTTCAAAAGTGCTGTTTTGCGTAGCCGTTATAACAATGGCCAGCACGATGGGCATCACAAACATAACGATCATG
>Ga0154020_10008271_pt1 | contig 12068 bp, 8 predicted proteins | sample Klosneuvirus_201_FD_109709 | JGI IMG/M metagenome (GOLD analysis project Ga0154020, IMG submission 109709) | Active sludge microbial communities from wastewater, Klosterneuburg, Austria - Klosneuvirus_20160825_MG | ecosystem: Engineered > WWTP > Aerobic digester > Activated sludge | place... | reverse complement strand
CGTACCGCCGGCGCCGACTTTCAAGCGCGCGCTGATCCGACGCGTGGCGGAGATGGCGCGGCGCATGCACGGTGGCGGCGTCAACCATCGCGATTTCTACATCTGCCACTTCCTGCTGCATCTGCCGGTCGATGCCGGCGCGCCGCGCCTGTCGCTGATCGACCTGCATCGCGCCCAAGTGCGGGAGCAGACGCCGCGCCGCTGGCGCGACAAGGATCTGGCAGCGCTGTATTTTTCCGCCCTCGATATCGGCCTGACCAAACGCGACGGCCTGCGCTTCCTGAAAACCTATTTCGCCCGCCCGCTGCGCGATATCCTGCGCGACGAGAGGGTGCTGCTCGGGCATCTGCAACGCGAGTCGGTCCGCCTCATGGCACGCTACCAGCGCAAATATGCACCGGGAGCCGGGGCATGAGCCAGGCCACCGGCTGGCGGCTGCTGCCCGATGTCGACCCGGTTGCGGCGGCGCGCTTCGCCGACCTCGACAGCGTGTTCGCCCTCGATGGCGAGATCGTCGCGGCGGACTCGATGACGCGCACGCTGCGCGTCGAGATCAACGGCCGCCGCTACTACGTCAAACGCTATGCCGGTCTTGGCAAGAAACCCCTGCGCCGCTGGTTCGCCATGCCGCGCGTGCAGCTGGAGTGGGAAAACCTCGGGCATTTTGCCGACTGGGGCATCCCCACCGCGCACCTGGTCGGCTACGGCCTGCAAAGCCGGGGCGGCCGCTTCCAGCGCGGCGCGCTCATCACCGCCGAGATACCCGACACCACCGACCTGGGCTGGCTCGCCCGCCACGGCGATCCGCGCCTGAAAAATCGGCGCTGGCTGGACGGCGTTTCACGCCAGTTGGCCGACATTGCCCGCCGCATGCACGAGCGTCGCTTCGTGCACGGCGACTTCAAGTGGCGCAACCTGCTGGTGGACCAGGCCGACACCCTGCATCTGATCGACTGCCCGAGCGGCGGCTTCTGGTGGCCGCCCTTCCTCGAATACCGCATCGTCAAGGACCTCGCCTGCCTCGACAAGCTCGCCCGGCGCCATCTTTCACGCAGCCGGCGCCTGCGCTTCTACCTCGACTACGCGCGGAAGAAGGCGCTCGACGCCGATGACAAGCGCCGCATCCGCGGCATCGTCGGCTTTTTCTCCGGGCGCGACGAAGCCCTCGCCAGCGCCGCCAGCTTGCGCGCCGCCGGCCGCAACCCGCTGCCCGGAACCCGCATCGCACTGGAAGACGGCAGCCTGGCAACCATCGCCACCTGGCAGCGCATCCTGCCCGGCAAGCGCCTGACCGGCAGCGGCGAATGGCGGGGCCGCAAGGTGCTCGCCAAGTTGTTCATCGCCGCGCGCGGCAGCGAACGCCACTGGCAGCGGGAATGCCGCGGCGCCGAAAACCTCAAGCGGCACGGACTGCCGACCCCGGCGCTGCTGGCCTCCGGGCCGCTCTGCGACGGCGGCCACTACGTCCTCTACGATTACCTCGCTGCCGCCCGCAATCCACATGGCGCAGCGCTAGCCGAATTGTTGCCGGTTTTCGCACAGCTTGGCCGCATGCACGCCAAAGGCCTGGTGCAGGAGGATGCCCACCTCGGCAATTTCCTGCTCGAAGATGGCCGGCTATACGTCATCGACGGCGACGCCATCCGCGGATCGGCCTCGCCGGCCGACTGCACGGCCAACCTCGCCCTGCTGCTCGCCCAGTTGCAGCCGCGGGCCGAAGCCGAGATGCGGGCCGCCCTGCTGCAGGCCTACAGCGATGGCAACCCCAACGCAGTCATCGATGCGGCGCAACTCGCTGCAGCCACTGCCCGCGCCCACAAAGCCCGCCTGGTCGACTACCTGGACAAATCCCTGCGCGATTGCAGCCTGTTCAAGTCCGCGCGTCGTGTCGATCGTTTCTTCTCCATCGTGCGCACGGAAACCGGCCTGCTCGCCCCGCTGATCCACGACCCGGATGCCTGGCTGGAAAAGGGCGTGCCCCTCAAGCGCGGCAGGACCGCCACGCTGGCGCGGGTGGAAGTCAATGGGCGGCAACTGGTCATCAAGCGCTACAACATCAAGGGCCCCGTGCATGCGCTTTCGCGCAGCTGGCGGCCGAGCCGGGCCTGGCATTCCTGGCTGGAAGGACATCGCCTGAATTTTCTCGGTATCGCCACGCCGCGCCCCCTCGCGTTGGTCGAACAACGTGCCGGCCCGCTGCGCGGCAAGGCGTGGCTGATCACCGAATACTGCGACGGCGAAAACCTCGCCAACCGCTGGTGCGACCCGGACACGGCGCCTCCCGCCGCCGAGCTCGACGCGCTCGGCGCCCTGCTGCGCCAGCTCGTCGCCGCGCGCATCAGCCACGGCGACCTGAAGGCCACCAACCTGCTCTGGTGCGACGGCACGCCGCACTTGATCGACCTCGACGCCATGCGCCAGCATGCGGGTGAAGCGGCTTTCAGGCGGGCATGGGAAAAAGACTGCGCCCGCTTTCTGCGCAACTGGCCGCAGGGCAGCGCGCTAAGGCGAGCTCTCGAATTGGTGATGCCGCGGGTTTGATCCCGGAGTTTGTAAGCAGAACCGCTTCTACTCAAGAACTTGAGCCCGGCACGTCCGCTACCGGCTTATCGGCTTCGAGTTCCAATCAAGCTTATGCGTCCGATCGAATCAGCAACAGCACGGGTAGCGATGACCGGGTTGCCAACAGGCTGAACTCGCGGGTAGTAGCCCACCACGGCATTGCCGGTAAGTACGATTGTCCCCTGGTTGATGGCCACCGCGCCAGAGCCGACATTGCCAACCGAGTTGGCAGTTACTGGCGTGAGCAGTTTGCCGTCGACCAAAGCGCCCGTTTGGTTTGAAATATTGTTTATCGCAACCACGTTATCGGTGAGAAAGCTTGTCGTCGTCATCTGGCTTGTGCGAATCGAACCGCCGGCGCTCGAACCAATGTTTCCAGGGGTTATCGAACCGCCACCGCTCAAGCTGATGTTGCCGGAAACCGTAGTTCCGCCATTCATCACGGGCACGTTCGACGTATTCAATGCGCCAGGTTGTACCTGTGTCACTTGCTGGGAATAGGCCAGCGACGCCTGCAGGAACGCAAGGCTGGATATCAGCAAAAGACTGTCAGCCATTTTGAATTCCACTTTGACGCTTCCTTCCTCTGCACGCCAAGATGCGCTTGCCAATGAACACGCTGACCTGTCACCAGGCAACACCTCCGTGATTGAACGAAGGCATGAACAATCCAGGGAAACTTGGCGGCTCATAAACTCATCAATTTGGCTTCCCGCCAACGCCGACCGCGGAAAAGCATAGCAAAAGCTACGTCCTGCGCATATGACGAAGATCAAAGAGGCGCCGATCGGCAGGGCATGCGATGGCTTCCTGCGCAATCGGCTGCCAGGCAGCCTACTGCGGCAGGCGCTGGAAGTGGTGATGCTGCAGCAGGCTTGATCTCAGGCGGAATGTGAGTCGGCCTCGGTCGGCTCCTCGAACTGCATGGCATGCAGGCGCGTGTAGTGGCCGCCCAGGGCGATCAGCTCGGCATGGCTGCCGCGCTCGACGATTTTTCCGGCGTCCATCACCATGATCACGTCGGCCTTTTCGATGGTCGATAGCCGGTGCGCGATCACCAGCGTCGTGCGCCCCTTCATGACGCGATCCAGCGCCGCCTGGATATGGCGTTCCGACTCCGTATCCAGCGCCGATGTCGCCTCGTCGAGGATCAGGATCGGCGCGTTCTTCAGCAACGCGCGGGCGATCGCCAGGCGCTGGCGCTGGCCGCCGGAAAGCAGCACGCCGTTTTCGCCGACCAGGGTGTCGAAACCCTGCGGCAGTTGATTGATGAACTCGCGGGCGAAGGCGGCCTCGGCCGCTCTTTCGACCGCGGTGCGCGGCGCGCCGGCGAGGTCGCCGTAGGCGATGTTGCTGGCCACCGTGTCGTTGAACAGGGTCACTTGCTGGGTCACGACGGCAACATGGCGACGCAGGTTGCGCAGCGTGTACTGTTCGACATCGATGCCGTCGATCAGGATCTGCCCTTCGGCGTGATGGTAGAAGCGCGGAATCAGGTTGGCCAGCGTGGTCTTGCCGCTGCCGGAGCGGCCAACCAGTGCCACCATCTGGCCGGGCTCGATGGCGAAACTGACGTCGTCCAGTACCTTTCGTTCGCTGCCGGGATAACGGAAGGACAGCATGCGCACTTCGATCCTGCCCTCGACCCGTTCCCGCGTCACCGTGCCGGTATCGGATTCGGGAAGCTCGTCTAGCTGCTGGAAGATGCTGTCCGCCGCGGCGACACCCTTCTGTATGGTCGAACTGACTTCCGACAGCTGGCGTATCGGCTTGGGCAACAGCCCGGCGGCGGTGATGTAGGCCACCAGGTCGCCGGGCGAGGCGTCGCCGCGCAGCCACAACACCAGGAAAAACAGTACGCCCATGGCACTGAAGATCAGCAATTGCAGCAGGGGCGTGTAGATCGCCCCGGTGCGCGTCATGCGCAGCTGGCGGTCCATGTTGTTCTGGCTGGAGGCCAGAAAGCGCTGCTGCTCGTAGGACTCGCCGCCGAAACTGCGCACCACGCGATGGCCGTGTATGGTTTCCGACGCGACATGCGTCACGTCGCCCATCGCCACCTGGATCTTTTTCGCCTGCTTGCGGAATTTGCGGCTGGCGGTCACCACCATCAGGCCGATGACCGGCAGGATGGCCACCATCACCAGCGTCAGCTTCCAGTTCGCCCAAAGCAGGTAGGCGAACAGGAATATGACCGTCAGCCCTTCGCGGATGACGACCTTGATGGCATCGGTGGCGGCGCCGGTCACCATCGTGACATTGAAGGTGATGCGCGAAATCAGGTGGCCGGAATTGTTCTGGTCGAAATAGCGGTCGGGCAGGGTCAGCAGGCTGTTGAACAGGGCCACGCGCAGGTCATGCACGACTCCCATCGACACGCGCGCCAGGAAGAAATTGCCGAGGTAGGAACCGATGCCCTGCCACAGGGCGATCAGCACCACCAGCAGCGGCACGGCATGCATCATCTGCAGTCCGCGCAGCGGGGGGATGTTGCCCAGCGTGGCGGCTTGCGGGTCGACCAGGCCATCGACGAAATACTTGAGCACCGCCGCCAGCATCGGCTGCGACGAGGCGAAGATCACGTAACCGAGAATGCTGGTGGCAAACAGCCCCGCATAAGGCTTGACGTAGCCCAGCAGGCGGAAATAGATGGTCAGGCTGGAAGTGGCGTGCGTATCGGGAGAGGACATGTGCAGGCCGCACGGCGTGAACGGTCCTGAATACTAGCATGGGCATGGTTTTTCCAGCGCGCTAGAATGCGCCGTTCGGACACGGAAGCCACCCATTGCAGACCCTTTCCCACGACGCCTACCTTGCCTTGCGCGCCAATGCCACGGTGCTTGAGCTCGATCTGCATGGCGAAAAGGTACTGCAACTGGAGGATGGCAGCTATCTGAAGCTGTTTCGCCGCAAGCGGCTGATATCTTCGGCGGCCTGGTATCCCTATGCGCAGCGTTTTGCCGACAACGCACTGGAACTCAAGCGGCGGGGTATTCCTTGTCCGGAGGTTTCCGGCGTATTCCGCATCTCGGGTTTTTCCCGCGACGCGGTGCGCTACCTTCCCCTGGCAGGAAAGACCCTCCGCCAAGTTATCCAGACCGATGCAGCACTGCAGGACTTGGCGGAGAAGCTGGGGCGTTTCGTTGCCGGGCTCCATGAATCCGGCGTTTACTTCCGGTCGCTTCATCTTGGCAATATCGTCTTGACTCCCGATGGCGCCTTGGGACTTATCGATATCGCCGACTTACGCACACAAAGCGGTGCTCTGGATAGCAACAAGAGGAAGCGCAATCTCCAGCGCTTGAGCCGTGATCCGCCTGACTGCTTCTGGCTTTGCGGCGAGAACAAAAGTATTTTTGACAATGCCTACGCAATCCGGCAGAGAGAGAAAATTGATATGGACCGAAGTCATGGAATGTAATCGCCCATTACACGGCATCATTTACAGCAAGCCTTATGGGCGCTGGAGCTTTGCAGACCTGGCCGAAAGAGCGAAGAAAAAGGAAATGCTCAGATGGCTGAACAGATTTTCCAGGTCGCACATCCAGAAGAACAGAAAGCAGCTTGTCGTATTTGCCTTTGACTATATCGGGCACATGATCAATCTGGATGGGGTCTATGAGATCGCAGACCTGGATTTTTTCTTCGATGCCATGTCCCTCAACAAAGGCATGTTCTCGGAGGCAACCGCCATCGACATTGGTGCCAATATCGGAAATCACAGTCTTTATTTCTCGGATTACTTTCAGAAAGTAGTCAGCTTCGAGCCAAACCCGCGAACCTACAAGGTGCTGCAGCTCAATGCCGAACTGGCAAAAAACGTACTCTGTTGCAATGAGGGAATATCCGACGCAAATACGAAGCTGCTGCTGGAGGCATGCAATACGAACAGCGGAAGGTCCGCAATTACCGACAACGCCAATGGCAACGCGCGGTCAATTCGTGTTAGGACACTTGATTCGGCAATCGATGAGACCGAAATCGTAAGATTGATAAAAATTGACGTGGAAGGTCATGAAGAGAAGGCGCTCATCGGAGCAGAGCAAACGATCAGAAGAAACAAGCCCATCATTCTGTTCGAGCAGCACAAGGAAGATTTTTGCAATGGCTCGACCGCATCCATCGAACTTCTCAAGTCATACGGCTACGTCAATTTCGCCGTAATCGAGAATCGGCCACTACTGCTTAAATCCATACCGGGCTTTTTGCGGCAGAAATATCGGTCGCTGCTGCGATTGACGATCGGACAGACAAGAAATCTTGTGATCAAGAATAATATCGAACCCGGTTCTTATCCATTTATCGTGGCAATCCCCGACTGGGTGAGGCTGGTCGATTAATTCCCTGCGGGAATCGCAACCACAACCGCCCCTCTGCCTGATTTGCGGTCAAAGCGCTTCAACACCTTCAGGCCATTGTTGTCCAGCCAGGGTTGGATCGGAGGATCTTTGGGGGAAGCCTCCAGCACAAAATAGTCGTACTTGTTCTCTGCCAGGACTTTGCCGATCGAGTCGCGCTTTTCTTTAGCCATTAGTGCAGTCTTGTACCAACCGGCATAGTGGAGCATGCGACCGCTTTCGTTGTACACGCGGGAGGTATCCTTGACGTTGCTCGAAAGCCAACTACCGGCTTCGACGTAATAACGGCTGCTGGGGCCGAATGCTTTCAGGTTGGCAATCATCGTCAGTCCGGCCAGCAACAGGATCAATGCCCGCCAACGAGGGTAGCGCTGCATCATCTGCCATAAGCCGAAACCGACGAAAGGGGCGGAGAACAGCATTGCCAACCCTACATAGCGACCCTGCAGAAACTGCATGTCGATTACAAACATCGCCAAGACGATCAGATAAGCCGCAATACCCCAGGCAAAAAGCGGGAAGCGCGCCAGCGTCGGCCGGAGCTGGCCGGAAAAGACGATGAAAATCAGTGGCAGCAGAAAAAAATCGAGTTTGCCGATAAGTTTGAGAGGAACAACCGCCAGCGAACCAACAAACAGAATGGTTCCGGCATTGGCCTTTCCAAAATCGTTAAGCGCCGCCGCCAAAGCCTGCGCCTTGAAATCAAACGACGACAGGCCGAAGCGCTGCAGGTCTCCTGCAAGCCGACTTTCCGCCGAAATACCCCCGCCAAAATAAAGTCCAAGCAGCAAAAGGCCGCCAAGAACGGGCAAAGCGCTGACCATTAACAAGCGTCTGAAGCGCTCGGCGCGGGGAGCTTGCCAGGCCTGCCAAAAAAATAAGGCGGCGAAGAGCACCAGCGCCTCCGGCCGGAAAAGTGCGGCTGTTGCAATGCTCACCTGAATAGCCAACGCAGTAGCCCAGCGCGGTCTTTCCGCCCAGCGCAAGGCCAGCCAAAAGCCGAACATGACAAAAAACCAGCACCCGTATTCGCGCAACAGTTCATGTCGGTATTCGTTGAGGCCTGGAATGGAAAGTACCGCGAGGCAGGTCGGCCAGGCGATTTCAGGCCATGTCCGGCCCGCACAGGAAACCAGCAGAGCGCAGGTGCCCGCCATGAACAGGGCATTCAGCAAATAGCCGGCATGTTCCGGGCCAAGCCCGGTAAGCTTGGCAACGAGGGCCATCAGAATCGGCAGAAACGGCCAGTTGAAGACCTTTCTTGCCGCACCAAAACCGTTATCGAGGAACTCGAGCGCCGTATGCACATACAGGATGCCATCCAAATTGATGGCTTTGCCCTGATGCGCGATCACCGTCAGCAGCAAACTGCCAAAGAACGCGACACTGACGGGTGTTACCCAGACGGGCAAGCGGAGAGCAGGAAAGGGTTTCATTGGGGCAGATCCATTGCCGGCATCAGCAATTGTTCAATTCTGGCCTGCCATGTATGGGCAGCGAGAAATGCCGCATGGCCATTGCGGGCGATTGCCAGACGCGCATCTTTGTTGTTCAAGTAATAGCCTGCCTTTTCGGCAAGTTCAGCCGAAGACCGGTAAGTTTCGATTTCCTTGCCGACCGCGAACAATTCAGCCAGTTCTTCGCAGTGATCCGTCAGCAGGAAGCAGCCGGCAGCCAGCGCCTCGAATATTCGCAGATTCACCCCGGTTTCGGCCCCAAAAAAATCGCTGCGCGTGATATTGAGCAAGATTTTCGATTTCCCCATCAATTCGAGAAGCTCATCACCCCAGACCGTTTTGTCCGTAATGCGACTGCGTAGAGTGTCCGACATCAAGGGGAAATTACGCTGCCAGCGATTACCGTAAACGGTTACATGATCACGAATACCCTCGATCACAAAGATCCTGCGCAAATCGCACGTGCCGACGAATAATACGTCGAGTGCTTTTTCAGCCTGCGGAAGAGCACTCGGCGGCTTGGCCCCGAACGGCAGGAAAACAGCGTTCAACTTGCGCGATTCGCGGAAAAAACGCGTCGTAACTTTCGAAAATGAGAATATCAGGTCATAGACAGGCAGTTCATTCTCGACAAAATAGATGAACTCGCGCCGACGCGAATACAAATTGCAACTGTCCGTATCGTACAGAAGCAGAACAGCGCCAAGCTTGTCGGCAAGCCTGCGCAGAAATGCCGGATCGTAAAACTTGTAGGCAAAGCCGACCACCAGAATATGGCTGGGGCTTTCGCGGTCGAGCAGCGCTTCGAGGTCTTTTTCGACAAGCTTTGGAAGAAGGCTGAAGCCGTCGCGATCGGACCGCCTGTTCAGCGCCTTGGCGTAAGCGGCACGGATTCCATGCAATGGCCGCCGTTCCTGCGACAAGCAATCCAGATAGGCTGTTGCGACGCCCAGTTTCGAGAAGGCGTCGCACAGATCCCGGCCCAAAGGTATGCCGCCGATACCATCAAGAAGGAGAACTTTTCTCGGCTTGCCGGTCATTGGCCGCCTTTCGACAGGAGCGGCGGACCCAAAGCGGACACAACCATGGGCAAGGAGAAAAATCGCGGCCGCGTCGCCGCATCGGAAAATGATTCCGCCAAGCTTTCCCTTGCCCGTGCGGCACATTGCCGATGTGTCGCCGGGCTGGTGACGGAGAAGTAGTCCACAAGCTTGCGCGCCAGTCCATCGACATCGCGCAACTCAAAAAGCATGCTCTTGTCGACGACAATTTCCGGCACGCCTCCGCAGTTGGTCGCCATCACGGGAACATCGGCAGCCATGGCTTCCAGCAATACCATGCCAAAAGGTTCGTGATCCGAGCTCAGGACAAAAAGATCGAAGGCCGAAAATGCCCGACGCGCATTGGAAACTTGGCCAAGAAACCTGACGCTTGCGGATATTCCGAGTTCGCTGACCTGGGCTTGCAGTTTTGGCAGCAAGCGTCCGCTGCCGGCGATTGCCAACAGCACACCTGAGGGCAGCGCAGGCACGGCCCTGGCAAAAGCGGCGATGAGAGTCGCCTGGTCTTTATCGGGGTGCAGGCGGCCGACATTGCCGATCACCGGCACATCCCGCGGCAAACCGAGGAGTTTGCGCGCATCTTCTCGTGACAACAGCTCCGCGCGCACCGCATCGATGTCGAGGCGATTGTGCAGGGTTTCGATGCGATCAGCCGGCCACTCCGGCAGGCGGCGGCGAATCTCGTCGCGCACGGCATCCGACACCGCCAGCAGGGTCAGTCGCCGGCGGAAAAGTCGCGCGAACCAGCGGCGGGGCAAACGGTCATAGTCGCCGAAGGCATGATGAACGCCAATGATAGGCAATCGGGTCGCCAGGGCGGCAACGTAAGCCGGTTTGAATCGATGGGCGATGATCAACGAAAACCTGCGGCTGGCGACGATCCGCCGCAACTTTAGAATCGCAGAGAGTTTCAGCCCCCGCACATCGCTACTCTTCAGTCCCAGAAACGCCACCTCATCGGATGCCGCTCCTTGAACCACGGCTGCACTTTCCTCGCCGGTGAGAAAAACTGTCAGCACCTTGCAGGGACTGCCCTTGAACAGAACCGCATACTGGCGCGCGACATCTAGAAACGGGCCGCTGTAGCCATGGCAAAACTGCAATATCCAGTTCTCGGCCGGCATCTCATTCGCCGCCTTTGCCGTCCTTGACCACCAGCACATCCTCCATGACCAGATACTCCAGATCCGAGCCGAAAAACATGTTCAGGGCATCGGCCGGCGAGCAGATCATCGGCTCGCCGCGGCGGTTGAGCGAGGTGTTGAGCACGACGCCGTTGCCGGTGAGTTTTTCCAGTTCCAGCATCAGGTCGTAGTAGCGCGGATTGTGCTCGCGCCTGAGCACCTGCGCGCGCGAGGTGCCGTCCTCGTGCACAACTTCCGGCACACGCGACTTCCATTCTTCGGCGACCTCGAAGGTGAAGGTCATGAAGGGCGCCGGGTGATCCGACTGCAGCATCTGCGGTCCGACCGTGTCGAGCATCGAGGGGCAGAAGGGCCGCCAGCGTTCGCGGAACTTGATCTGCGCGTTGATGCGGTCGGCGACGCCGGCCACGCTCGGGCAACCGAGGATGGAGCGGCCACCCAAGGCACGCGGGCCGAACTCCATGCGGCCCTGGAACCAGGCCACCGGGTTGCCGTCGGCGAGGATGCGGGCAATTCTCTGCGGTATCGCCGTCTCGCCAGCGCCGACTTTTTCCCACCGGGGTTTTTCCGGGTGCGCCTCGCAGGCGGCGATGACTTCTTCATTGGTATAGCGCGGACCCAGATAGACATGCTCCATCTTTTCCACCGGCACGCCGCGCTGCACAGAGACATAGGAGGCGGCGCCGATGGCGGTGCCGGAATCGCCCGAGGCGGGCTGGACGAAGAGCTCTTTCACCTCGGGGCGGGCGATGATCTTCTGGTTCAGCTTGACGTTGAGCGCGCCGCCGCCGGCGAAGGCCAGCTTGCCGGTTTCGCACAGGATGTCGCCCAGGTAGTAATCCATCATCTGCAGCGACAGGTCCTCGAACAGCTTCTGCATGCTGGCCGCATAGTGGATGTAGGGGTCGTCGGCGATGTCGCCGGCCCGCATCGGGCCTAGCCATTCGACCAGTTTCGGCGAGAAGTAGTAGCCCTTGCCGGCTTCCTTGTAGCGGCGCAGGCCGATCACGTTGGCGTAGTCGGTATTGACGACCAGTTCGCCGTTCTCGAATTTCGCCAGGCGCGAAAAATCGTAGCGCGTCGCGTCGCCGTAGGGCGCCATGCCCATGACCTTGTATTCGCCGTCGAGCATTTCGAAACCGAGGTATTCGGTGATCGCGCCGTAGAGGCCGCCCAGCGAATCGGGGTCGAAGAATTCCTTGATCTTGTGGATGCGCCCGTTCTCGCCGTAGCCGAAAAAGGTGGTGGCGTACTCGCCCTTGCCGTCGATGCCGAGGATCGCGGTTTTTTCGCGGAATCCCGAGCAGTGGTAGGCGCTGGAAGCGTGGCTCAGGTGGTGCTCGACCGGCACGATCTCGGTCCTGGCGAGGTCGAAGCCGAGTTCCTGCAGGCAAGCCTCGATGCGCTTCCGGTAGCGATAAAAGCGCCGGTTGCCGGCGAAGAGGGCGTCCAGCCCGCGATCGGGGGCATACCAGTAGCGCTGCG
>Ga0154020_10008270_pt1 | contig 12069 bp, 16 predicted proteins | sample Klosneuvirus_201_FD_109709 | JGI IMG/M metagenome (GOLD analysis project Ga0154020, IMG submission 109709) | Active sludge microbial communities from wastewater, Klosterneuburg, Austria - Klosneuvirus_20160825_MG | ecosystem: Engineered > WWTP > Aerobic digester > Activated sludge | place... | reverse complement strand
GTGAACCTCTCGATCAACTACAAGAAGGACGGCAAGGCCATCTACCGGGCCGGCAAGATGGGCTACGTGGCCGTGGCGGGCGTGGTGAAGGGTGCGGGCAGCCACGTGCTCAACGCGTTCCACAAGGACGCGGTGCTGAAGGGCGCGCGCAAGATCGACGACGCAGTGGTCGGCACCTTCAAGGACGGCGGCAAGCTCGTGGTGAAGGGCGGGAGCCTCGCGAAGGAAGGCATCGAGACCCTCGGCAACCTCGGCAAGAAGGGCTGGTCCTCCCTGGAGGACGTCGCGGACCCCTTCGACTGGTGGTGAGAGGCCCGTCGAGGCCGAGCGCCTGCTGTCGCAAGCGCTCGACCTTCCGTGCGACTGACATTGCCTGACCGCGTTCGTCTCGACGCAGCCGCGGCCCGTCGCTTCGCTCCGCGGCGTGCAACTCGACGTCTTCGCGAGGCTGTCCCACGCGCTCTCCCTGGTCGGCTCGTACATCACGCGCCGCGCCGCCGAGCGGCACCTCGAGGGCCTCTCGAACCTGCTCGTCGATCCCGCGCGCGACCGCGAGGCCATCGACGCGCACCACGCGCCGCGGCTCGTCCTCGCCTGGGACTACCACGGGGCCACCACCCTCTCGCGCCTGCGCATGCGCGACGGGTCCATCGGCTTCCTCGTCGAGCGGCGCCAGGGGCAACGTGTGTTCGCGACCCTCTATGCTTCACCCTCGATGGTCGCTGTCGCGTGGGCCGCGCGGCGGCGGCGGCTCGTTTCGCAGTACGGCGCTCGCTAGTGGTGCTTCCTTCGCGCCAGGAACCGCCGTAGATCTCGGCCAAGCCCGTACGTCGGTCCGGGTCGAAGCCGCTCGGAGGTCTCCATGCGCCCCTCGTCGTTGCTCTGTTCGTGCCTTCTGCTCGCGGCCTGCGGCGGCTCCACGCCGCCCCCGAACAAGCCGCCCCCTTCGAGTGACAACACTGCGGAGGGCACGAGCGGCGCCATCGCGGCGAGCGACGGCGCGAAGCCCGCGACGAACAACCCCGAGCCCACGGCTCCGCCCCCGGCGGTCCCCGGCAAGCCCGTCGAGGTCAACACCAAGGAGACCCCGGTGCTGCGCTGCGGGCCCAAGGACAGCTACGTGTACGTCGCCAAGGAGTTCAAGTGCCCCGACGGCACCAACCCGCTCGGCGGCAACCCGCAGGCCGGCGCCGCGGCGCGCGTCGGCAACGTCGGCGCCAACTCCACGGGCCACATCATCGACCTCTACGAGGTGCCCTGCGCCTCGGGCCCGCAGCGCGTGTACGTGGACATGTACGGCTGCAAGGGCGGCGGCGGGAAGGGCGGCGGCCCGAACCCCGGGTACTGAGCGCTCACGTCGACAGCGCGAACCACAGCACGAACGTCTTCTTCCCGGCGGCGCGGAGCCACGCCTGGCCGAGGTAGAGGCCGGGCCGCACCTCGCGGATCTCGTCCTCGATCGCGCGGATGAAGAACGGGTTGCCCGCGTGGTCGTAGTCGAGGTCGATGACCGGCTTGCCGTCGTGGCGCGACGGGCCGACGCGGGTGTCGAAGCGGAACAGGTGCAAGCGCTCCGAGACGACGCGGTTGTCGCCGCTGCCGGCGTCGGCGCCGCGCGGGGCGAAGCTCTTGCCGCGCCACGGGAAGCTCTTGGTGCGCGCCCACGCGGCGGGCAGCGCGTAGAGCCACGCGGGCAGCGCGGGCGAGGCCAGCATGCGGCCGCGGAGGTCGCCGCGGATGGCCGCGAGCTCGGGGAGGGTGGCCGCCTCGTAGAGCTCGACCAGCGCCGCGTGGTCGAGGTCGAGGAGATCGTCGAGCGACAGCGCGGTGGCGCGGCGCGTGGACGGACGGGCGGTCGTGGTTGCGTCGGACGTGGTCAACATGGCACCCTCCAGATACGAGTTCGTATGTGAGATGTGTTTTCACATACGGACTCGTATGTCAAACCATGCCCAAAAAGTTCGCAAAAAAGGCTCCACCGAAGCCCCGATCCCGGGCCGCCACCATGGCCGAGACGCGGACGGCGCTGCTCGACGCGGCCGCCGCGCTGTTCGCCGAGCAGGGCCTCGACGTGCCGAGCCTCGACGCGATCTGCGCGCGGGCCGGGTTCACGCGCGGCGCGTTCTACGTGCACTTCGCCGATCGCGACGCGCTCGTCGCCGAGGTGATGGAGCGCGACGCGCCGGCGCTCCTCGACGCGCTCCTCGGCAAGGAGGGCGAGGCGCTCGGCATCGACGAGATCGTGGTGCGCGTCGCGAGCACCCTCGCCCAAGGCGACTACCCCCTGCTGCGCGCGGGCGGGATCATGCCTCACCAGATCGTCGACGCCGCCGTGCGCTCGCCGCGCATCCGCGCGCGCTACGCCGACGTGATCGCGACCGCGGCCCGCCGCCTGGAGGCGCTCCTCGAGCGCGCGCGCGACGAGGGGCGCGTGCGCAGCGACGTCGACCTCACCGGCCTCTCCACGCTGCTCCTGTCGGCGGTCATCGGCGGCAAGACCCTGGCCGAGCTGGGCGTGCCGCTCGATCCCGTCCGCGCCGCCGCCACCGTCGTCTCGCTCATGGGCGTGAGCCCGGAAGGGACGTCGCGAAGGGCGCAGCGCCGTAGCGGCGGCGCGTAGGGCGAACAAAGCCACACAGCGAACGAACCCCTGTCACACGGCGCCGGGGCTGACGTTCTCCTCCCCGTGACCGCGCCGGGGTCGGCGGGGTCGAAACCCTGGAGGTCTCTCATGCGCTCGCTGTCCTGCGTGCCGTTCGCGCTCGCCCTCGTCTCTGGTTGCTCGACGACCGACCCGCCGCCCGTCGCGACGCAGTCCGCGCCGCTCGGCCGCTACGCGTTCGTGCTCGAGGAGTCCGACGTGTTCGCGAAGATCCAGGCCGGCTGCCAGAAGGAGAAGGAGCCGAAGGCGTGCCTCGCGGGGATCGCCGACGAGGCGGGCCGCGAGGGCATCCGCCTGTCGCTCGACGCCGATGGGCACCTCGTGTGGACGTCGTACGGCCTCGAGCCGGACGGCAAGACGGAGACGGTGTTCCTCGAGGCCACGCTCGCGGCCCACTGGGACGCGGCGAAGGTGGACGGCAAGGTCGTCGGGGCGCTGCGCGGCCGCGACGCCCAGGGGTCCGACTTCGTGGGGCTCTCGCTGGTCCGGGTCGACGATCACACCGTCGCCATGGTCGACCCCCGCAAGGGTCGCCTGGTCTTCCGGAAGACCCCCTGAAACCAGGGGCCCCGACCCCCTCGCGCGGGGGAGGAACCTGAGCTACACAGGCCGCCATGCGGTCCCGGTCCCTCCTCCGCGCCTCCATCGCCGTCGTCGTGGCGGCGCTCGGCCTCACACCGATCCTGTTCGCCGCCCCCGGCGAGGCCCACGCCCAGCAGCAGATGGCCGTCGTCTACGTCGACACCGACAAGGTGATCGCCGACATCGACGAGGGCAAGCAGGCCCACGAGGCGCTGGTGAAGGAGCAGGAGAAGCGCCAGAAGGAGATCTCGGCGCTCGAGTCCAAGCTCAAGAAGCTGCAGGACGATCTCGAGAAGCAGGCCAAGGCGTTCAGCAAGGACGCCATCGAGAAGAAGGCCGCCGAGTACCAGCAGGCCGCCGCCGAGTACCAGGCGATCGTCGTCCGGTACAACAAGGAGCTGCAGGACAAGGAGAAGGATCTCTACGACCCGATCGAGAAGAAGGTCAAAGACCTCCTGCGCGCCGTCGCGCTCCGTGACGGGTACGATCTCATCCTCAACAAGCGCAGCGTGCCCTACGGCCGCAAGGATCTCGACATCACCGACAAGGTGATCACCGAGTACAACAAGGCGAACCCCGTGGCGGTGAAGCCGGGCGCCAAGCCGGCCGCGTCGACCAAGGCGTCCGACACCCCGAAGAAGCCGGCCCCGAGCGCCGCGCCCAAGATGCCATGAGGCGCGCGTTCCGGAACCTCGCCCTCGCGATCGCCTGCGCGGTCGTGCCGGTGTTCAGCGCCGTGGTCGCCGCCGCGCCGCCGATGATCAAGGTCAAGATGGCCTACGTCGACACCGAGCGTTGCGTGAACGAGACCGAGGACGGCCTCCGCGCCAAGGCCTCGCTCATCAAGCTCAAGGTCAAGCGCGAGAGCCAGCTCCTCGCGATGGAAGACCAGCTCAAGGCGGCGCAAGAAGACCTCGCCGTCCTCTCCAAGTCGTCCAAGGGCCCGAGCCCGCAGCTCTCGGCGGCCGTGTTCTCCTACGACAAGATGCTCCGCGCCTACCAGGACCAGCTCAAGGCCACGAACCAGGAGCTCGCGCGCCGCGAGGACGAGCTGTTCTACCCCATCGAGAAGAAGGTCAAGGCGATCTACAAGCGGATCGCCGAGGCCGACGGCATCGACCTCGTCGTCGACAAGAAGACCGTGCCCGTGCCCGGCCTCAAGCCCGAGTACGACCTCACCGAGCGTGTGCTGCGCGAGTACAACTGGGGGCCGCCGGCGGGCGCCTCGTCGGCCTCCGCCTCGGCTTCTGGCAAGTGATCCTCCTCGCGCGGCCTGGTCGGCTGCGCGATCTGCTCGCGCGACACGGTGGGGTGATCGACGAGACCCTCGACCGCGATCTGCCCATCGCGCGCGTCGGGCCCTCCGACGGCAAGGACGACACCGACCTCGCGCCGGTGCTGCACGACCGCGGCGCCGCGCGGCTCAGCTCGTCGGCGCGGGTGCTGCTCGTGTCGGCGAAGATCGCGGGGCGCGTCGAGCCAGGACGCCGCTGGGTGCATTCCCACGCCGAGCGCGTGCTCGCCGAGCTGCTCGAGGACGAGCTCCCAAGCTTCGTCGATCACGTGCCCCTCGGCGTGCGGTGCGAACCCGGCGCGCGCATCGCGCTCGGGGCCATCGTCGGCGAAGGCAGCCGCATCGGCGCGGGCGCCGTCGTCTACCCGCACGCCCGCCTCGGGCGAGGCGTGGTGATCGGCGCGGGGTCGGTCATCGGCGGGCAGGGCTTCGGGTTCGTCGAGGGCGAGCACGGCCCGCTCCGCATGCCCCACCGCGCGGGCGTGGTGCTCGAGGACGAGGTCGAGGTGGGGGCGCTCTGCACCATCGACGCGGGCATCCTCGTCCCGACGCGCGTCGGCCGCGACACCAAGCTCGACGCCCAGGTGCACCTCGGCCACGGCGTGGTCGTCGGCGCGCGCTGCCGGTTCGCGGCCCAGGTCGGCCTCGCGGGCAGCGTGGTGGTCGAGGACGACGTCTGGATCGGCGGGCAGGCCGGCATCGCCGACCACGTGCGCATCGGCAAGGGCGCGCGCATCGCGGCCAAGGCCGGCGTCATCGGCGACGTCCCGCCGGGCGAGACGGTCGCGGGCTACCCGGCCGTGCCGCGCGCGCGCTGGCTGCGGGGGCAAGCCAAGCTGTATCGTGGCCGCCCATGACCGACTACGCCGCCCCACGCCCCGCTGCTGCCCAAGCCCCTGGTCTCGTCGTGGTGCAGGAGTGGTGGGGGCTGAACGATCACATCAAGGATCTATGCAATCGCTTCGCCGCGCAGGGATTCCTGGTGATCGGCGTCGATCTGTACGGCGGTCGCGTCACCAAGGACGCTGGCGAGGCCATGCAGCTCATGATGGACCTCAAGACCCCGGACGCGCTCGAGATCATCGGCGCCGCGGTCGATCGGCTGCGGGCCGACCCGGGGTGCAACGGCAAGGTGGGGGTGGTCGGGTTCTGCATGGGCGGGGCGATGAGCCTCGCGTCGGCGTGCAACCTCGCCGTCGACGCCGCCGTGCCGTTCTACGGGCTCCCGCGCGCCGAGTACGCCGACTGGACCAAGGTGCGCTGCCCGATCGAGGGGCACTACTCCGAGCGCGACCCCCACGTCACCAAGGAGCGCGTCTCGCTGGTGCGCGACACCCTCGTGGCTGCCGGAAAGTCGGTCGAGTTCCACTTCTACGACGCCGAGCACGCCTTCGCGAACGATACCCGTAGTGAGGTGTACGACCGCGCCTCTGCCGAGCTCGCCCTCTCGCGCACGACGGCGTTCCTCCACGCGCACCTCGGCTAGCGGCTCGACGCGGGGCGCGCGCCACGGCAGACTCGCGCCGTGCAACTCGACATCCGCAAGATCCTCTCGATCCTGCCGCACCGGTACCCGTTCGTGATGGTCGATCGGGTCACCGACATCGTCGCGGGCGAAGTGATCCACGGGTACAAGAACGTCTCCATCAACGAGCCGTTCTTCGCGGGGCATTTTCCGGGGGATCCGATCATGCCCGGGGTGCTCGTGGTCGAGGCGCTCGCGCAGATCGGTGGCATCCTCGCCTACGCGAGCGACCCGTTCGATGCGCAGGGGTCGCTCATGTACTTCCTCGGCATCGACCGCTGCAAGTTCCGGCACCCCGTGCGCCCGGGCGACCGGCTCGATCTCGAGGTGCGGGTGATCAACCACCACTCGAACGTCTGGAAGCTGCGCGGGGAGGCCACCGTGGGTGGCACCCTCTGCGCCGAGGGCCAGCTCCTCGCCAGCATCGTCGAGCGCGAGCGTTGACCGCGCGCGTCCACCCGACCGCCGTCGTCGACCCGAGCGTCGTCCTCGGCGACGACGTGGAGGTAGGCGCCTACTCGGTGGTGGGGGCGGGCGTGTCGCTCGGGCGTGGCGTGCGCCTCGCCGCCCACGTGGTCGTCGAGGGCCCCACGGTGCTCGAGGAGCGCGTGCAGGTGTTCCCCTTCGCGGTCCTCGGCGCGGCGCCGCAGGACCGCTCCTACGCGGGCGAGCCCACCACGCTGCGGGTGGGCGCCGAGACCATCGTGCGCGAGCACGTCACCCTGCACCGGGGCACCCGCAAGGACCGCGGCCACACCGACGTGGGCGCGCGCTGTCTGCTGATGGTGGACGTGCACGTGGCCCACGACGCGGTCATCGGCGACGACTGCACGATCGCCAACGCGGTCCAGATCAGCGGCCACGTCGTGCTCGAAGAGGGCGTCGTGGTCGGTGGCGTGGCGGCGTTCGCCCCGTTCGTCCGGGTCGGCACCCTCGCTTTCGTCGCCGCGGGGGCGCGGGTCGAGCAAGACGTGCCGCCCTATCACGTGGCGCAGGGCGACCGCGCGCGGGTGCGGGCGCTCAACGTGGTCGGGCTCGCGCGCAACGGCGTGCCCGAGGAACCACTGCTGGCGGCCCACCGCATCCTCTACCGCTCCGGGCTCCCCCGCGCCCACGCGCTCGAGCACCTCGCCGGCGACCCGGACCCGAGCGTCCGTCGCCTCGTCGCGTTCCTCCACGAGCACACGACCCTGCCCGGCCCTGTCTCCCGGTGACCCGCCCACAAACTTGGTATGCTGGCCCGCAGATGAGCCGAGGGCGGGGGTTACTGGCGCTGCTGGTCGGGGGGGCTCTCCTCGCCTTCGACGCGTCGTGCAGCTTCGTCGTCGACACCTCGGCCGACCAGTGCCAGACCGACGGCGACTGCGCCTCGCGCGGCTTCGACGGCTGGTTCTGCGCTGCCGACAAGATCTGCCGCTGCAAGACCAACAAGGCGTGCAAGGTGCGCCTCGGCACCGACGCCGTCTGCTACGCGGGCAGCTGCGCCGCGCTCAAGTCCGAGGACTGCCAGACGGTGTACATGCGGCCGAACGATCTCGATCGCGACGACGCGGTGGTGATCGGGTGGATGGCCCCCATCGTCGGCGAGAACAAGTCGCTCGTCGAACCGCAGCTCAACGCCGTCGACCTCGCGCGCCGCGACTTCGCCGACGGACTCCCCCCGGTCAAGGACGGGAGCCCCAACCGCCCCCTCGTGGTGCTCGCCTGCAACGACGGCGCGAACGCGCTGCGGGCAGCGAAGCACCTGGTCGAAGACGTGCACGTGCCCGCGATCATCGGGCCCGCGTTCAGCGGCGTGCTCAAGACGATCGCCACCGAGGAGACCATCCCCAAGAAGACCCTCCTCCTCTCGGCCTCCGCCACGAGCCCGCTCATCACCGACCTCATCGACGAGAACCTCGTCTGGCGCACGTGCCCCTCGGATGCGGCCCAGGCCCTCGCGATGGCCCAGCTGGTGGCGACCAAGGTGGAGGCCGACGCGCGCAAGGCCTTCGGGCTCGCCGTGGACGATCCGAGCCTCCGGGTCGCGGTCGTGGCCAAGGGCGACGCCTACGGGCTCGGGCTCGCCAACGCGCTGTTCGATGGCCTCGTCTTCAACAAGAAGTCCGCGGCCGACAACGGCCCGGCCCTCTACAAGCGAGTCAACTACGGCGACCCGACGAAGGACGACCCGGCCACGCTCGCCACGACCTACGCGAACGCCGTCAAGAGCGTGCTCGACTTCAAACCGCACATCCTCCTCACCGTGGGTACGAGCGAGGCGGTCACGTCGATCCTCTCCGAGGTGGAGAAGGCGTGGCCCGCAGGCGCGCGGCCACGCCACCTCGTCTCGGACGGGTTGCAGCTGCCGGAGCTGGCTGCTCTCGCGCGCGGCAACGACATGCGCACGCGGCTCTACGGCTCGATCGCCGGCACCGACAGCCCCCTCGCCAAGAAGTTTCGCGACGCCTACAACGGCGCCGGTTTCACGGCGAAGCCCGACGCCTACGCCGCCTCCGCCTACGACGCCCTCTACCTGCTGGCCTATGCGGTCGTCGGCGCTGGCGCCAAGCCCATCACGGGGCCGCAGCTCGCGACCGCGCTGGCCCTGACGATCCCCGGGACCGGAGCCGTCCCGATCAAGGCCGGTCCCGAGGACATCAACAAGGGCATGACCGCTCTGCGCACCGGCGGTCGGATCGACTACGACGGCGCCTCGGGACCGCTGAATTTCCTCCCGACGGGCGAAGCCCCGGCCGACATCCAGATCTGGTGCGTGACCCCGGCGAGCGCGGTCGAGCCCTTCGCCAACGTGGGGTTCTACCGCGCCGCGACGAGCACCCTCGACGGCACGCTGGCGTGCCCTCCCTGACGCGTTCCTGCCATGGGGCACGCCCAGAGACCCACCACTCCGGAGGGGGCCGGCCGATCCTTTCGTGATGTCAAAGGGTTACTCCCTCTTGACAGCAAGTCCGATCCGGTGTCTAGAGGGCGCGACCCGCAGCCAAGGAAACCGCGCGATGGGATCGGAAAAAAAGGGGAAGGGGGCCGACACCAAGCCGGTCGCCAGCAAGAAGGTTCCGGCGAAGGTCCCGCCCAAGCCGTCGGCGGCGGCGAAGAGCTCGCCGAACGCCAAGGCCAAGGCGCCCGCCGCCAAGGCCGGGGCCGGCAAGCCCGCGGCGCCTGCCGCACCGGGTGGGAAGGCCACGCCAGGCAAGCCTGGTGAGCCGGCAGGCGCGCCCAAGCGCAAGCTCGGGATCAAGGGCGCCGCCCCCTGGGCCGCCCGCCACGCCGCCAAGCACGCCGCCGAGGCCCGTGCCCGCGCCGCCGAGCCCGCCCCGCCCGGGAGCGCCCGCGCCACCATCCGCACGCCCACCGGCGCCAACGAGATCAAGGAGCGCCTCAACGAGCTGCTCCGGCTCGCCAACCAGCTCAAGGCCCTGCGCAAGAACCTGGCGCGCAACTTCTTCGAGATGGGGCTCCTCCTGCGCGAGGTCCAGACCAAGAAGCTCTACGAGCCGCGCGGCTACACCACGTTCGAGGCCTTCGTCGAGCGCGAGACCGACCTCGGCAAGGAGCTCGGCGGGCGCCTCGCGCGCATCCCGGTGGTCTTCACGCGTGAAGCCGCCACCGAGCTCGGCCTCGACAAGCTGCTCGCCGGTCTCGGCTCCATGGAGCCCGCCCGCGAGAGCGAGTCGGCGGTGCCGGCGCCCGTGCGCCCGTCGTCGACGGTGCGCATGCCCGAGCCGAGCGGCCGCGCGTTCTGAGTCGCACGGTGTCCGAAGACGACCGCCACGGAGTCCCCGTCGCGGTCGTCTTTCTTTTTGCGTTGTCGTGAGCTTCGACACCGCGCGGGGTACGATCGGGTCCATGCGCCCGATGGTCCTCTCGCTGATCCTGGTCGGCTGCGCGGGTGCCAAGACGACCCACGCGCCCGCCACGGAGCCCACCCCGACCTCGACGAAATCCACGACGACGGCTGCACCGGCAGGATCGCCGACGGTGATCACGACCACCAAGATGATCCCGGCGCCCACGCCGCCCGATCGCCCCGCAGACCCGCTGCCGAGCGACGCGCTGGTCAAGTACAACCTCGAGCTGCTCAACGCCTACCGCAAGAAGCACGGCGCGGCGCCGCTCCTCTACGACGCGAAGATCAGCGCCTTCGCGCTCGCCGGCTCACAGCAGCTCCTGAAGGACCACACCCCGCACGCGCACTTCAAGGCCAAGGTCAAAGGCGCGATGTCGGACCCGGAGGCCATGAAGGGCGGCAGCGGCTTCGGCTCGAAGGCCGCCGAGAACCAGGGCGACTGGGAGGGCATCCCGAAGCTCGACCCGGATCCCGTGAAGAACGGGCGCCTGCAGGTCGAGGGCACGATGAAGCTGATGTACGACGAGGGCCCCGGCGGTGGGCACCACGACAACATGCTGAACCCGGCGTTCAAGCGGGTGGGCATCGGCTTCGTCCGCGACGGCAAGAAGCTCTATCTCACCAACGACTTCAGCAACTGACCGCTAGAACGACCAGCCGACGTTGAGGTTGAGGAGCGGGATCCACTTCGAGTCCGAGGCGCTCGAGGTGCCGTCGGTGGTCTGCGCGCGGGCCGCGACGTACTGGGCGCCCAGGTTGGCCTCGAAGGTGAACCCGACGCCGGTAATCAGCTTGTAGCCGACGTAGGGGCCGACCGCGAAGCCCGAGGCCGAGGCCGCGGAGCGGTACGTCGTGCCGGCCGCGTCGACCTTCAGGTAGAGGGCCTCGACGCCGAGCTGCATGCCGTGATCGAAGTTGCCGACGACGTAGTAGTTGAAGTGCCCACCGACCTCCCACGCGGAGAGGTGCTCCGTCTTGGTGGAGCTCGAGAGCCCGCTGGCGCTGCTGGTGATGGTCGTGGTCTCTATGGGCACCGATCCGAAGCCCACGATGCCTGCGACGCTCATCTTCTCGTTCAGGGCGAACTCGCCGGCCACCTCGACGATCGGCAGGAGCAGGTGGATCGGCGAGAAGGTCACCGAGACGACGTGGTGCGGCTCGATCGGCGCGGCCGGCGGGGGAGGGGGCGGCGGGAGGGTGGCCGGCTCCGGGGCCGTCTGCGCGAGGGCAGAGGGCGCGGCGAGGACGACGAGCGCGAGGGCGGCGAAGGACCGGGGGTGCATGGCGGCGCCGCTCAGCACGCGGTGTGCCGGCCGTTTTCGCCCGACAACTCGCGCCTCGAGGAACCACCGGACACGTGCCGGTACGGCACAGTCATCGACGCGCGGCGGCGACCACGGCGTCGAACCGAGGCAGGAGCAGCGGCGCGTGCGCTTGCAGATACGCGCGGATGGAGTCGAACGGCAGGTTGCCGGTCGCGAGCTCGCCGACGTCTCCGAAGTCACGTGGGCGGGCGGCGCGCAGCTTCATGTAGACGAGGGCCTCGATGGAGATCACGGGGACGCCGTCGCTCACGAGCGCGTCGTCGAGCGCGCGGTCGAGGAATCCCTCGTCGGGGTCGGGCACGATGACGTCGACGCGCACCTCCGCGTTCGCCGTCGCTGCGAGGACCTCCGGCTTGAGCGTCACGAGCCCAGCCGGCGTCTCGTCGTAGCCTTCCCGCCCGATCAAGAAGTCGACGTCCTTGGTCCCTCGCGGCCAGCCGTGAACGCCGACGGCGAGCCCGCCGACGAGCGCGTGCCGCACCCCCGAGGCCGAAAGGCGCTGCGAAGCGACGTGCATCGCCTCCAGGGTCCTCGGCGGGATCGAGCCGTCGAGGTTGTGGAGGCTCGACCACGTGGGCCGAACCTCTTCGCGGGCGACGATCTGACGCGGCACTGCAGGGACAGGATACGTCGAACCGCCGGAGACGCTACGGGCCATGCCTGACCGTCGGCCGCGGACTGCGCGGAGTTGCGCACAAAAGGACGGCGGCCACCTCAGAGGGCAGCCGCCGTTCGAGATCCACGCGCTGCTACTCGGCGGCGATGGGCTCGCGGCCGTGGGCCTCGTGCGCGGCCTCGTGGCGCTTGAGCATCGAGCGGCCGATGGCCAGC
>Ga0154020_10008269_pt1 | contig 12069 bp, 2 predicted proteins | sample Klosneuvirus_201_FD_109709 | JGI IMG/M metagenome (GOLD analysis project Ga0154020, IMG submission 109709) | Active sludge microbial communities from wastewater, Klosterneuburg, Austria - Klosneuvirus_20160825_MG | ecosystem: Engineered > WWTP > Aerobic digester > Activated sludge | place... | reverse complement strand
GTATAGCCCAGCAAGGATTTGTCGATGTCGTAGGCGTATACCTGATTGTCGTCTATGGTGGCTGCCGGGGCATACAGGTCAAGCACATAAGCGGGGCCATCCGATAGGGCCTCCTCTAGGAGCTTGGCGTCAGGCTTGGGCTTGTAGAAGGCAGCGGTGTATGGCGTCAAGTCCCCGAAGTCGGGGTTAGGCGTACCGTATCCGGTGAGATTGTTGTTGGCGTCGTAGAGGCCAGTGGTGTCGGAGAACTTGAAGTTCCCGCACGATACCTCGATACAATGGGTAGGCTGAAAGGGCATGGAGGGCGCGGGTTCTCAGCGCAACACTCTCCAGATACAACTCCACTTCGGTGTCAAATATAGGCGTTTGTTTCTTATTCCTTCGCCTTTGTTCGATTTACGGCATCCTCGGCCTTGGACTCAAGCATCAGCTTCTTGAACTTCTCCCTTACGTCGTCCGTCAGTACGCCCGCTATAGTGGCATTCCGGATCACCTCCTTATGCTCTTCCTTCGGCACTGACTCGTACTTGTCGAACAGCGCTTGTGCTCGGTCATCTACACCAGCCTTGTTGGCTAGCCGGATGTAGAAGAATGGCATGTCGGGATTGGCTCTTGCTGTGCTGTACATCTTCATCGCCTTCTTATACTGAGCTGGGGACATCTTCTCGCGGAAAGCCTTGTCCGCCTCTTTCATCGCAGCCGCCTTATCGGTCGCTGCATTGTAGTTGGCCGCCTGTACCTCCACCATATCGTTCACGAGGCTCTTTGGGTAGCTGTACTTCTGGAACGCATTCAGCTTGGCCCGCTTGCCAATGTTTCGCTTCGTCTCCTTCTCCAACTCATTCATCATGGTATTGATCTGTGTCTCAGAGAAGCCAAGGAGAGCGCCCATGCGTGACACATTCACGGCTACCATGGCGGCACGTTCTTTTGGGGTCAACCTCAATGTCTCTTCCCTTGTGGGCCCCTGCCTGTCCGGGTTCGATGTTGTCGGTAATCCTAGTCGGGTCAGCCGCTCCACCTCTGTTGGCGAGTACGGCGAATCACCTCCGCGGGTAGTCTCGTAGATCATCCCATCCCAGTAGTCGCGGTTGTCCCACAACTTCTGCCCCATTTGTACTGCCGATGCCGCTGCCCCGAGTTGGGACAGGTCCGACTGCCCATACTTCGATGGGTCGTACACGTATGCCGGACCTTCGTATGGAACACGCTTGCCATCCTTGTTCGTAGTGGCCGGGTGGATAGTGGTGGCGATGTCATTGATGATCATCTCGGCTGCGATCTTCAGAATTTGTGGCCAACCCGGAGCCATCACGTCCTCTGCAAGTCCCTGAAAGAACTTCGATACCGTATGGTTATCCCTTTCAATGTCGTTACCATCCTTGTCCTTGTCGTCGTCGTATCCGAACAAACCCTGGATGGCCATCTTGGCGGCGGCTAACGTGGCCGCGTAGATGGCGACCTTGGCAGCATTGTACGTGGCCTGCTCAATTACCGTGGCCCCAAGCCCTTGCGCTCCCTCCTTCTTTTGGTCGGAGGTTCCAAGGCGGATCTTCTGGATGTCGTTCACCATGCGCGAACGGGTCTGCGCGGAGAACGAGGTGAACGGCATATACATGTATCGAAGCAGACCGGCCACTCCTTTGGCCTGGTAGACCTGTGCCATTGTCGTAATACTATTCGACCCTTGTAGCTTCTCGGTCATGTGGTTCGCGTAGGCTGCGGCTTGCTCGTCGTTCACCACGGAATCGCCCTTCTTCCACATGCCCCTATCGCGAAGACTCTTCAGGTAGAATGCCTTCCACGTTTGCTTGGCGCTCCATACGTCAGCGCCGGTGAGTGGCCTATAGAGCTTGTCGCTCGCGTCAGCCACCTTGGTAAGGCCACGCTCCACGGCCTGCCATGGCGTATTGGATAATGGGGCTTCTCCCTTGGTAATGGTGCGGCCGGTCGGCTCGATCCCGGCCATGTACTCGCCACGTCCTTCGATCATCCTTCCGGCCATGGCTCCGGCAACATCGTCCATCGGATGAAATAGTAGGTCGATGTCCTTCCCAAGAACCGTTGATACGTTGGTCAGCACCACCGGCTGTTTGACCAACTGCGTCAAGCTCTTCAGTGCGATGCCGGACCCCATGCGTATCACCCGATGTGCGGCGCGGACTGCTTTCTTCTCTGCCTTGGACATCGGCTGCGCTGCACTCTTGTCTCCTTCCGTCTTGCGCTTAGCTTGCTGGCGAAGTAGTTCAACGTTGTGCTGTCCGAGCGCCTGAATGACATCAGTGTTATTCAGCATGCGCTCCATGAGCATCCTATCGCTCTGGGTTTCGTTGGCATAGTTGTTCTGATGCCAACCCTCAAGCAGATTGGATATGAAGTCGCCATCAAGAACACGGCCTTGGCCAAGGCTGTTCACCCTACTGATCATCGACCTGGACCCGGACCTATCAAGGTTCCGGCCAACGAAGGTGTTCTTGCCAAGGTCATCCACACTGGTGGGCATAAGCGACCGCTGCTTGGCGTGTGTCCAATTGTTTACCACCGTTGGCACCTCGTTGTCGTTGATCTTCTTATTCTCGAACGACCGCTCCTGCACCTCCTTCCCCTTGTTCACGCCCCAGTCAACGAACTTAGCCAGCGCCGGGTTGATGGCCTCAAGGTTCGACCGTACTTCTTCTGGAGTCTTGGCGTCCTCCGCGATCTTGAACGCTTCCTTCATTATTGCCCCGCGCTCCTTGTTCTCGCTGCTTGCTGACTTGTCCATCAGGCGCTCGATGCTCTGTGCTATCATAGCCTTCTGGTTCTGGAAGAAGGCTTGCTGTTGTGCAGGTGTCCCGCCTTCATTCTGGATGACCCACGAGTACACGAACATCAAGTTCCTATTGGGTTTGGTGTCGTCCTTCGCCTTCAGCCCAAGGCGCTTCATCTCCTGCTCGGCATCATGCAGGTTGTGCTCGCCTATAGCATGTACCCGGTGCGAGGCGTCACCATAAGCATCACTACCCATGAGCCTGCGAGCCTCTGATGCTACCCTGTTGTCAAGTGTCATGGCGTCAATACGCGCAGCCTCGGTACGCAACCTATCAAGGTCGCCACTTGCTTCCTGAACACGGACGCCGCTGATCGCCTTCACGAGGTCGGTAGCGTTCTGGTGCTCCTTACCCACGGACGACATGAACCCTGATCCGGAGTAATCAGAGTTGACCTGAATGTTGTTGAGCACATTATTGAGGCGCACAAGGTCTTTCGCTGGAAGTCGCTGTGGGTCTATCTGCATGATGTTCTTCAACACCTCGGCCTCGGCAGGGGTGTTGGCAGTGAAGATACCAGTGCTCATGGCCCCTAGCTTGGCTTCTGCAAAGTCCCTCAACGTGGTCAGCTTGTCATCGGCACCAGACTTCTCCAGCGCCGCCTCAAGGTCATCCTCGGAGGCGTTGATAATGTCCTTCATTTGGTCGAGCGTCAGGTCGCCGGACAATAGGCCATCCTTCACCATCTGCTCGTACTGCACGATCAAATCCTTCTTCGCCTGCTCGCGCTGTGCCGAAATCTCACCGGCCAGGTATCCTGAAAGCTCATCATTGCTGATAGCCAAGTCTGCGTTCTGGATCTCACCATTGCGAACTTGGATGGCGTCAAGGTTGCGCTTAACGCGCTCCGCTATGGACGTGTAATCTGCAAGGTCCGCAACTTTGGACGGGTCGAGTTGTGAGAACTCCTTGAACAAGCCCATCTGCTCAAGCGTGTTGCGCTTGGACGCCTCCTTGGACTTGAGCTTCTTCTTGATACCCGACCGGATATTGTCAGCCTCGTCGAGCCTGTCGCCATATTCCGCGTCATCAATGATCTTGTCGGCCACGCGCTGGAAGTTCTCAAGCTGGATGTCGGACTGTACCTTGTTCGCCGCTTTGACCAATGCCTTCGCTTGGCCCGGAGACACTTCACTGCGAAGCGGATCAAGGATACCCTCTACCCGGTCTGCCAACTCCCTGTTCAGCTTTCGCTGCTCAAGGGCGCCCTCCTTTCGGCCGGCCTTCTTGCCTTCTATCTCGCCGCCGAGCTGACCTTCGGCCATGCCTTGACGGTAGCCTTGATTGGCTCGCTTGTCGGCAAGTTTCAAGTTCGCCTTCGCCTCCTTCACAGCCTCCCGAACTTGCTTTTTAAGGTCGGATCTCTCCGCTTTAGAACCGGCTCTTTCCATAGCCAATAGGATCGCCTTCTTGTCCTCCTTCGTGATGTTCTCCCCCTCTAGGTAATCCTTCGCAGCCTTGGCGTCGAATCCTTCGGCCCTCATAGCTGCGGCTACCTTTTCAGGGTTGAGCTGCATAAGCGGAACACCCATGCCCACCTTGGCCTTCATCTCGGGGGTGATGGTGATGGACTGCTGCGAAGTAGATCGTACCTTCCCCTTAAGCGCAATCCGCGCTTCGGCCTCGGTGTCAAAATGAAGGCCCTTGGAAGTTGGGTCAAGTGCGTTTTTAACCATCCACTTTCCGGATGTGGTTGTCGATGGCGGCGAAATCTCCCACCGCTTCTTATCCGTGTCAATGCCAACCTCGCCCACCACCCCATCCCCGCCCAGCTTCTTGCTCACCTTCTTGGCTACGCTCGGAAGGATCTTGTCGTAGAAGCCCTCAAAGCCCTCTTTGCGGGGCATACTAACGCCGCTGCTCTCCGCTTCCATCCGCGCCCACAGCTTCTCGCTCAGCTTCTTCGCATCCTGTCCTTCAGTAAGCGATGGACGGATGGCGACCTCAAGTTCTTCGCGGCTTGATACCGATTCGCTATTCTGCGGGTTCAGGTTTCGAGCATTGGCCTCGCCCTCTAAATCCACCCCTGCTGCGTTGCCGCCATGCTGCGACTTCGCGTTGACAAGGAAAGAACCATCCTTTTGTTTGGCCCACTCTATGCGCTCCGTTCCCCAACGGTCTGTATGGACCTGTCCGTGCGTCCAAGCGATGCGGTCGTACCCCCCCTCCACAGCCATGCGTATGGCTTGCTTCAGTCCGAGTTCCACCCATGAGTTCGTGTCGGTTACGAAGGGGGCGGATGGGGTGCCGCCGCTCTTCTGTGCTTCCCTGTCAACTTCCCACGCACTCCAAACGGCAGGCGCTATCGAGTGGTCGTCCCATAGCTCATTAGCCTCAGACGCGCTTAGTCCATACTCTTCACTTGCGAATGTTGCGAAGTTCCTGTGCTTGGGCGGCGTTCCAAACCCCTCCTTCTTCCCCTTCTGCCCCCAGTCGCTCTGCATCTCCTCCACGAACAGCACCTTCTTACCATCGGCATCGGTACGGTCGTTCACCCGTAGGTGGACAAGGATGTTAGGCTTGGCGAAGTGGGAGGAATGGAAATTATCCTTCCTCGTTCCGTGATACCTCTCAATAAGAGCGCCCTCCTGTGCGTTACGCTCGTCCTTTGAGATTTCCCCGCTCCGATACTTACGAAGCACCTCATCCTTTAGGCTGCTGTACTCGCTCTCGGTCATTCCGGTAGCGGGTAACGTCACCAGCACCTCTCTGTAATTTTTGCCTCCGGGGAGTTGGTATTGGGAGAACTTGGTGGCAGTGCCATGCGGGGTATATTCCTCAATAGGCTCCCCTCGCATATTTCGCCCAATGATTTTTGGACTTCCGATTTCCTTCACCTCCACCTTCACCCGGTTGTCCTTCAGGAAGTCGCGCACCTCCTTCGGTGTCACCTTCTCCTTGCCCTTCCCAGCCAGCCAATCACCAAGGCCGGTCCACTTCACTTCCTCTGCGGAAAGTGAACCGTCCTTGGCGCGGGCATCCATCCATTTGCCCCAGTCGGCTCCGCTCTGCGTGTTGCCCTTGTTCACCACGGCATCGTCGAGGCGGGAATACCACCCGTCCACCAAGCGGTCGGCATCATGCTGAAGCGATGTCCGCTCCCCTTGCTTCACCCTCTCCCCGCGCACCTTGATACCCTCGGTCATAGCCTTGGCGAAGTCCTCTGCGAACTTCCTCAAGTTGGTCGGGTCGAGTTTGATGTCCTTGGGTCCAAAGCCTAGCTTGGCCAGCATGTCCTTGATCCACTGCTTGAGCTTCTGGTAGAGGCTCTTGGGGAGGGCGCTGGTGCGGGCCTTGCCGCTTTCTAAGTCTTTCAGGTATTGTACTACAGCATCTCCCATGTGTTCGACAAGGGACTCCTCCTTTTGTTCTGCCGCACTCTTATCCGGGTACAAATCTCCAAACTCCTTGTACTTCTGAAAGTCAGGGTGGTCTTTCAGTTGGTTATACAGATCCTCCAGCACATCTGGATTGTTGGCGATGACAGCTCGTAGAACAGGGTGGGCTGCCTCGTGGAAGAGCGTGTTGTCCTTGGCCCTTGGGAGGTTGATGTAAATAGTTTCGGCGTCCTCATCATAGAATGCCGAGGAGTTCACGTCACCGCGCCCATTCACATCGGCCTTATAGGTCTTGCTGTCATTGCGAACCTCGACCTTTAGATTTGGGACCAGGTTGCTCAGGGCCTTGGTAACGCTGTCGATATGCGCGACACCGGTGAGCGGGACCTGTGGGGCTTCGCCGCGTTGAGACTGGACTAATTCTCCTTTGCTGCTCTTCGCATCTTGGCTCGCGCCAGCATCCTCGTGTACTTGCCCATCACCCCCGCTGCCTTCTCCGCTTTGAGCTTCTTGGCTACGAACATTGACATCTTGAGAACCTGTAGGTCGGTCCACTCTTTGGGCTTCTTCATTGCGGCTGTCTATTTGTCCTTGTGTCCTGTCGTACTCTTCAAAGATACTCTGTTGCTCTTCGGGTGTGAAGCCCTCAAATTCCCGTACCACTTCGTCGGCCTCGGGCTCATAGTCTTCCTTTTGCGCCTCCATCCACTTGGCTTCCATATCAGCGATCTCGTCGCCGACATAGGTGTAGTCCTCCAGCGCCTTGATAGCTGCCGTCTTGTTCGTGTAGGTATTCAGCGCAGTAGCCAGCGCATCGCGTATCTCTCCGGTGTCGAAAGGCTTTGAGCCGTCATCGCCTTCGGGAAGGTTCTCCCATATACCATGAGCCGCCTTCTCAAGGCTTACCCCTTCTTTGTCGTCCAGCGCCCAGGATGCGGCCTTCTCTTGGGTGGACTTGCGACCCTCCTTTCTTGCCGCTGTCCAGCCAAGGTGCTTCGCCGTATTCGACGATGCCGGGTCGGGGATGCTGGATTCCGAGTTGATCTTGTTCTCGGACCCCAGCCAGCGGAGCGCAAGGCCCATCGGACCAAGTGATTCGACCGGTGAGTTTCCGGCGTCCTTCAAGATGCTGTCATTGGTCCGCTTCAGGTCGCGCAGCTTGTTGACGCGCGGAGCTACCTTGGTCCCTGTCTCCTGCTCGTATTCAAGGATAGCCCTTGCCTGTGCCTTGGCTTGTGTGTTCAAGGCACGTCTTTTCTCAATGGTCTTTAATCCATCCGGCAGCCGGGTCCATGTGTCCTTCAACGGCTTAGCGGCCTTTACGGTAGCCTCGCCGGTATCGGGGTCATGGGTTACCGTGAACTTCTTGTTCTTGGTCTGGTATGGCGCTGCGGCCTTGGGCTCGTCCGGCTTTGGTGCATTTGGCCCCACCTCAAGGGCGGCGTCTATGGCTGCATATCGCTTCTTTCCCTCTCCAGTCGTAGGCGGAACACCGGTCGTGGGCGCTTCAGACGTGGGCGCTTGCGATACATTCTTCTCCCCGCTGTCATAAACGCCTCGAAGTCCTCCTGCATCAGAAACATTTCCGGGTGCGGCGTTGATCCGTTGATCGGCTTTGGCCGTTCCGCCTTCAGGTTCACTTGCTTTGACATCACTCTTTTTTTCAGTTGGTTGTTCCTCCTTAGCCTTGGGCAAAGCTACTGGCTCTTTCTTGGCTTCCGACGGCTTCACTTCGGGCTCGGGAATGCCGAGGATGTCACGCTGCTCTTTGTACAGCTTCTCAAGTTGCGCATCGCGCGGGTCACTCTTGGCTTCCTTCACCACATCGCTTGGAGGGTTCTCCTTGATGTGCTCCTTGATCTGGCGTATCTGCGCCTCGTTATCCACGAACTGCGTAGCCTTGGCGTCCGTGATACCTGTCCGCTTGAGGTTATTGCCCACGTAATCACGGCGGGCATTGTCGATGTTCTCGTATGCCTGGGACTTTTGTTCGGAAGGAATGGAACTCTCCTTGACCACCTGCTTCGCCGCCTCCGGATGTTCCATGGCTGAGCGCATAGCCTTGGCCCGCATATCCGATACACTTCCTCCGTGGCCAAGCGCAAGGGCCCCGCCAATAAGGAATGCCCCCGCCGTGGAACTCAGCAACTCATGTGCCGTCTGCTCCGTGGGAAGGTTCGTCCCTGCAAGCTGGTTCACCGCATCGTTGGCTACGTTGTCTGCGGCCAGCACCCCGAAGTTCAATCCGACCTGTGTCGTACCGCCCTTACCGATCTCCTTCAGCAGGTTGGCTACGATGTCCTTCTTCGTCACGCCATCGGCCATCTGCGAGAACACCTTGGCGCCCACCTTCTTCTGCGTGGCAGCCATGTCCAAGTTTGGGTTCACCGCAAACAATAGCGCCGTACCTGTGGCTGCGATGTTGGCCCCTTCCTTCGCTTCGGCCTCGGTGATGTTCTTGTCCTTGGCCATCGTATCGCGGATGTACCTGTCATAGGTGTCCGCATACGTGGTGCCGAATATCGCCGCCTTGGAACCGATGCTTGCCCCTAATGCCGCGTTGCCGAACAGCGCACCTTCAGATGCACCGGCCGCTGCTCCTGCTTTGCTTAGAGCCAAGAATGGGACGAGCTCCGTAATGCCACCGGCCAACTGCGGCACAATGCTATGTGGGTTGAAGTCGGTGGTGCCGTCTTCGTTCTTCTCGAACAACTGCTTCTTGTAATGAGAAGCGACATGGCTGTCCATTTCGGAAGTCACCTCGGCGATAGCATCAATAGCCCTGTCGGCGGTCGAATAGGTGCTGTCGTCCCCGAACACCTTGCTGTAGGCCATGAGCAAGGGTTTGATCATAGTGTTTCCCACGCCTGATACGGCGCCTTCGCCGATCTTCTGCGCTGTAGCGGTACCTGCCCCGGTCAGCCCCATGGAATGCTGGATGTCGGCCACCTGCTGGTTCTGCTCATTCAGCTTCTCCTGAATGGTTTTGGGGTCCAGCTTTTGAACGGCCTCCCATCCTGCCTTGACGTAATTCGTCCGAGATTGGATGTCGGCCTTCATCTGCTCCGCCTGCTGCGGGTCAATGGCGCCGCTTTCGATGCCACGCTGCAATAGGATTTGTTTGCCGGCGACCACCTCTTGGGCATGGCCGATGATACTGGACTGGTAGCTGGCCTCCTTGGCGTTATCCCACCCGCCTTGGTCGATCATGCTTTGGCGCTTACGTGGGTCGTAGCGGAAGATGTTCGGGTCTTGCTGGGCGTAGTCAACAGCCTCCTTCTCCAACTGCTGTCTGCGCGGGTCATCCGCGTTCTGCCAATCGTACTGCTGCGCCGGGCCCACCTCATCCTCGCGCTGTGCGAAGACAGGGCTATCCTTGGCGGCAAGTGCGGAGTTGACAAGTTTGGCCGGAATCTCCCGCACCTTTTGGTCCGTCTCTAGCGCCTTCTGAATATCCTTCGCCCGCTGCGGTGGCTGCCATGTATCCTTCGGCCCAGGTACCATGAGCTTGTCCCATTCCGCCTGGAGGTTCTTGCGCTGCTCTTCGTCAAGTAACCCCTTCGGCTGTGCCGCCTCAAGGGCTTGGCTGCTCTTCCAGTCACCGGTGGACATAGCTGTCTCCATGGCGGTGTTCCGCTCAGGAGGCGCTACCTGCTCCGGCGCCGGAGGCTGTTGACCAAAAGGGGGTAGCTCAGTCGCGCTTGGCTTCGAGGAGGATGCCGAACTTCCAGCGGCCAAGGCGGATGGTGATGCCGCAGCGGAGGTCTGATATAAACCATCGCCATACGCATCGACCGAACCGGATGGACCTTGAGTAAGCCCCCCCTGCTCTTGCGGAGGGGCTTGAGCGAAAGGGTCGGTAGGGGGTGTTTGGGGTGGCGAAACAGGAACATCTCCCGCTGGTGGCTTCCATGCAGACTTCACCTCAACGTCTCCGGCTGGTGGTTTCCACTCACTCATTTCTTGCGGTATGTTATTCCGTCAGGGCCAATGTAGCTGGACCCGGATGGCAGCTTCGCGTATGCAGCATCGAATCCTTCTTCGGTCAAGGTCGGGGTGTTGGCTGATGGCTCTACGAATGGCTGCTGCTCTTTGCGGCCTCCAATGGCCGATGGCACAATGGGCGCACCCTCGGCACCCCTCGGAGCCTCATTGGCCGGAACGCTGCCCAACTGTGGTGCGGATGCGCTGCCTGGCACCAGCTTATTACTGCCAAGTGATTTCTTCGCCCGAGAAACATCTATGACCAATGATCGTGAAAGCAGGCTCTCGTTCTCGCTCAACGGAACGCGAACACTTTGAAGGGTATTGAATCGTTGTGTCAATGCGCGAGCTTCTGGGCTATCAACCCCGTTGTTCACGTCATCGAATCCCTTAGTGGCACTGGATGTTTCGTCCGGGTTCCAATTTTCATCATCGGCCTTCTTGATAAGCTCGGCACGGGTGCGCGGCATACCGGTCTTGTTCCCAATGATGTAATAATCACCGTCGATATTCATCAACCGATCCGGGTGCATGTACACCCTCTTTTTCCCGTCGCGGTACTCCATCGGCGGGGCCGTCTTGCCCTGCTTGTTAGAGAATGCCATCAGGTTGATGGTCGGGCGGGATAGGTTCTCCCCTTGACTATTGGTGCTGCCGCCTATCGGGTTGCCCGCTCCATCCACTGTACCCTCCGGAATGGTCGTGGAGTCGGGCACATATCGCGCTGCCTCATTCTCCGGGCTATTCCCTCCGCTGCTCTTCGGCGCACGAAGCTGCTTGCTGTTGAACGTCTGCTCAAAGTCCTTTGGCACGAAGCCCTCCACCATCGCCTTCACCTCGTCACGGGTCCGGGTCTCCTTGTACTTATCGGCATAGTAGTCCGTGACGTAATCCACAACGTCTGAAGGTGTAACATCCTTCTTGTTGTTGAGCCACCCTTGGAAGCCGGGGATATATAGGCTACTCCCTCCGGCACCGCTCTGGTCGCCCTTTTTGATCAGCGACACAAGATCCTCTTTGTTCGATATGCTCTTGAACATATCTAGGATCTTATGCTTCATCATCGTGTCGTACAGGTTCGCGTTGGCCGAAAAGTTCTCTTGGCTCTCCGCGAGTTCCTTGGCCGTAGCGTTGGCCTTGGTGCCTTGTCGGTAAACAAGATCCTCTGCCGACTTCTTCATGGCCGGGTTCTTCTCGATAGCATCCTTCTCATTAAGGTCAAGGTACTTCAATGCGGACTTGTTCGCTTGGTTCGCACCCCGGGCAATGGTATTGATGCTGTTAAGCAGGTTCATGCGCTTCTCGTACTCCGGCGTACCGTATGTTGAAAGAAGTTCTGTCCCTCGCTGCTTGCCGTATATCTGCTGCGTATCCCGGATTAACTGCATGTACTCTGCATTATATCTGCGCTGGAACTGGTCCCGGTACTTGGGGTTGTCCACATCCTCGAACTCGGGGGCCAACTTGCTCAGCGCCGCCTCAAGTTGCTTCTGCTTATTGGCGTTCGCCTGCTCACGGGAGGCGATAACGCCGTCAGGCATCCCAAAGGTAGCGGCGAATATCGGCGAGCCATGATATTTACCAACGCCTGTGCTCATCGCCTGGTTAGGGCGGAAGCCGTTCGGGTGGAAGTCATTGGCCCCGACAGCCCATCCAAAGCCAGTATCTCCCATGGATACTCTTGGTCCGGTTGGGCTGGATTGCTCGGTAGCGCCATAGCTGTCCAAAGGGTGCGCCGGTGGCTGGCTATCCGCCTGTGGCCCACCTATACCTTGGTCAACAACAGGTGGTCCCGCCGGCACGGGTTCTGCCGAAGTGGTGACGCCGGGTATCGCGGGTCCGTTCTTGTCTTTGTATGGGCCTGCCATTATCCTTGGATGTTCATTTGTGGCAGCGGCGACTGGTATTGCGTAGCAATGTCCTGATCCATCTTGCGT
>Ga0154020_10008268_pt1 | contig 12069 bp, 9 predicted proteins | sample Klosneuvirus_201_FD_109709 | JGI IMG/M metagenome (GOLD analysis project Ga0154020, IMG submission 109709) | Active sludge microbial communities from wastewater, Klosterneuburg, Austria - Klosneuvirus_20160825_MG | ecosystem: Engineered > WWTP > Aerobic digester > Activated sludge | place... | reverse complement strand
TGAAGCTGCGGCATCGCGAGCCGTACACGCCGAACAAGGACCGCGCGTGGGTGAAGCGGCTCGTCGGTCGGTATCACGAAGAGGTGCTCGGCGATGTCGAGATCCGCGAGACACCGGCCGGCGTGATCTTCGATGCGGGCGAGTGGCAGTCGGCGATCGACGTCGTCGTCGGCGCGAATGGCAGCGAGCAGATCATGATGCTCGATCCTCCGTTCGCGGGTCCGGGGGTGATCGTGGGACCGGGAGATCCGCCGACGCTAATCGTGCCGGATCAGACGACGTACACGTTTACGCGTGTACGATGACCGCGCATGACTTCCTTCCGCTCGGTGTTAGCAATCGCGATCCTCAGCGCGGCTTGTGGTGGCGCGCGTAAACCGTATGCCACGACCAACGAAGCTCTGAAGCTCTCGAAGGTGGTGCTGTATCGCAACGGCGTCGGCTACTTCGAGCGCGGCGGCCGCGTCACCGGAGAATCGCTGACGCTGCGCGTGCGCAAGGATCAGGTCAACGACCTGCTCAAGAGCCTTACCGTCGTCGAGAGCAAGGGTGGACGTGCGGTCTCGATCTCGATGCCGCTCGATCCGCGCTCGTGGGCGAACGGTGCGATCGCGACGCTCGGTCCGGGCGCCGGTAGCCTCGCCGAGGTGCTCGACAAGCTGCGCGGCACCGACGTGAAGCTGAAGCTGAACGACGGTACCAACGTCGCTGGCCGCGTGCTCCTCGTCGAAGCGATCGCGCAGGTCGGCGGTGGTGGCGGCGAAGGCGATGCGAAGGACCAGGACTACAAGGTCACGTTGATCGATGGTGACGAGATGGAGGTCGTGCGGCTGTCGAAGGTCGACACGATCATCCTGCGCAACGGTGACATCGCGATGCAGTTCCGCCGCAGCCTCGACGCCACGGCGGGCGAGGGCATGTTCCAGCAGGTCGACGTCACGATCCGCTTGGCCGGCAATCGCTCGAACGATCTGCTCGTCAGCTACGTCGTGAGCGCGCCGATGTGGAAGCCCACGTATCGCGTGGTGTTGCCGGAGAGCGGCAAGGGCAAAGCGCTATTGCAGGGCTGGGCCGTCGTCGATAACACGACGGGCGAGGACTGGCGCGACGTGAAGCTCGCGCTGACGTCCGGGGCACCGATCGCGTTCCGTTACGACCTGCACACGCCGCGCGACGTCGCGCGCACGGATCTGTCGTCGGTGGGCACGCACAAGCGCGCGAGCGTCTCGGTCGGTGAAGCGGGATACGCGCAGCCGGCGGATACGACCGTCGCGACGGTGACCGCCCCACCGCCGCCGCCCGTCGCCACGCCGATGCCCGCGAACAAGCCGGCAACGCTGAAGTCCGCTGCGCCGAAGAAGAAGGCCGAGAGCGCCCGCTCGGTCGCGGATGCCAAGGCTCCGATGGCCGAAATGGAAGAGGCGTACGACGAGGGCGGCGCGTACGGCGGCGAGGATGCGGTGGCGGTGGATGCCGAGACGCTCGCGCGCTCGATGCAGGCGCGCACGAAGTCCGCGAGTGTCAGCGGTCTCACTCGCTACGATCTCGAGGAGAGGCTGACGGTGCCCGACGGTACCTCGACGATGGTCGCGATCATCAACGAGAAGGTCGATGGCGAGGAGACGTTCCTGTTCCGTCCGGGTGGCGCGGGGCAGGGCTACGAGTCCAATCCGTATCGCGTGATCCGGTTCAAGAACTCCACGCCGTTCGCGCTGGAGTCCGGTCCGATCTCGATCTACTCGGGCGGCAGCTTCGTCGGGGAAGGCATCAGCGAGCCCGTCAGTGCAGGCGTCGCGGTCACGATTCCGTTCGCCGTCGAGTCGGGCCTGCTCGTCGCGTCGCACTTGCAGTACGGCGGCGACGAGATGCGCCTCGTGAAGATCGTGCGCGGCGTGATGGAGGTCGAGAACTTCGCGCGCCGCTCGACGACGTGGGAGGTCACGAGCCAGCAGCCGCGCACCGCGGACACCATGCTCTACGTGCGCCATCAGAAGGCCGGCGGCAACTTCGAGCTCGTGCCGCGCCCCGCGGGCACCGAGGATCTTCCGGACGCGTATCTGATTCCGATCAAGGTCGCGACGGGTGCTACGTCTGCGAAGCTCGAGGTTGTCGAGCAGACGCCATCGCGCAGCGTGCTGTCGATCTGGGACGCGCGCTCGCTCGTGCTGCTCGAGGGAATCCTCGCGGTCGGTACGCTCGATCGCAACGTGCGCGCGAAGCTCGAGCCGATCGTGAAGCTCCGCCAGGAGATCGGCCGCATCGATACCGAGATCGACGGCAAGACGCGGACGCGGCAAGAGCTCGATCAGCGCGCGCAGGAGACGCGTGCGAACCTCGAATCGATCAAGCGCGACACCGCGGCGGCGGCGACGGCGCTGCGCAAGAGCCTCGGCGAGCGCCTCGACAAGTTCGCGAAGGATGGCGACAAGCTCGGCCGCGATCTCGTCGAGCTGCAGACGAAGCGCACCGAGAAGAAGATCGCGCTCGAGGATGCGATGCAATCGCTCGAGCTGCTGCCCGAGAAGCCGATCGCGCCGAAGAAGTAGCGATCGCGACCTGCGACGCTGCGCGCGGTCGACAGCCCTGATCGGCTGTTGTCAGCGCGTGCTCGCGGCGGTGAGCCCCGAGGCTGCATCGTCGGAGCATGCGTTGGCTCCTCGTGCTGTCCGTCGTCTCGGCGTGTCGCTCGCAGCCCACATCGCCATCGCCGGCCCCACCTTCGCCGGCGCGCATCGCCCCGCGGGGCGTCGCGCCTCGGCCCGTGCTCGCACCCGAGCCCGTGCTCGTCGAGGAGCTCCCGTGGGTCGATCCCGACGAGCCGGAGGTCGGCGCCATCGCAGGCGTGATCGTCGACGAGACGAATGAGCCGCTGGCGGGCGCGACGGTCATCGTCTCGGGAGACGAGATGCCCGTGACGCAGGCGGCGATCACCGACGACGATGGAGCCTACGCGATCGAGGACCTCCCGCCGGGCGATCTCGTCGTGACCTTCTACTACCTCGATGTCACGATCGAGCGCCGCGTCCAGGTCGCAGACGAGCTCGTGGAGGTCCACCAGACGATCGACACCACCGCGGCCGAGGGTGTCAGCTTCACGGGCTGCGGCACCAGCCTGCAGAACACGTACATCGTGGAAGGAATCGACACGACCGGCCTCACGTTCGACGAATAGCTCGCGTTATTCTCGGAACCGGTGTTCAAGCCAGGCTCGCAAGTCGGCCGCTATCGCGTCGTCAAGACGATCGGACGCGGCAAGCCTGATGGCCTGTACGAAGTCGAGGACGATCGGAAGAACAAGTTCGCGCTTCGCTCACCGATCGCGGATCTCGAAGACGACGATCGCGGCGCGGGCAGCGTGTGCGCGCGGTTTCGCAGCGACGTGGAGTCGCTGAAGTCGATCATCCACTTGAACCTCGTGCCGCTGTTCGACGTGTTCGTCGACAAGGGCTACATGTGCATGATCTACGAGCGCGTCCGCGGCCGAACGCTCGCCGATGCGATCAGCCTCGGTCAGCTCGCTCCGCCGCTCGCTCTCGGGATCACGCGCTCGATCCTCGAGGGTTGCTCGGCCGCGCACGCGGCCGGCCGCGTCCATCGCGATCTCCGCCCGAGCAAAGTTCTCCTGATCGAGATGGAGAACTTCGAGCTCGTGAAGGTGGCCGACGTCGGCCTCGGCACGATCCGCGATGAAGCCGTGCTCGAGTTCGGAGCAGGCGCGCTGACGGGGAGCGTGCGCAAGCCGGTCGCGACGTACATGGCGCCCGAGCAGGTGCGCGAGCGCTCCGTCGACGCGCGCACGGACATCTACGCGATCGGCACCATGCTGTTCGAGATGCTCGCCGCCCGCGCCCCGTTTCCGGATCGCGACATGGAGCAGGTGAAGACGATGCAGCTGTCGTTTCCTCCGCCGCACCTGTTCGACATCTTCCGCACGGAGCGCTGGCTCACCCCGGAGATCAACGAGCTCGTCGATGTCTCGCTCGCCAAAGAGCGTACGGATCGCTATTCGAGCGCGGCCGACATGTTGACTGCAGTCGACGCGGCGTACCGATCGATCACGTAGCACTCCGAAAATCGAGTGTTAGTGTCGAGCGGATGCGCCTCCTGCTCGTTGTCCTCGCCGCCGCCGGTTGTTATCGCGAATCCTCGTCGGCAAAGCCGATCGTGACGAACGCGTCGGATCCGGCGCTGCTCGCCGCGGATCCGTCGTGTCGTGGGGGCGATGATCTCGATCATCCCGTCGAGGACGTGTTCCCCGAAGGTCGCCTGCGCACCCACACGACGGGCTCGCTCGCCGGCGCAGGGGCGCGGAGCTGGCAGGGCCTGAAGCTGCCGGAGTCGATTCCGCTCACCCTCGGCACGCTCGAGCTATTCCTCGCAGACAGCGCCGACGACGGATTCCTCGTGTTCTATCGCGAGCCGTACAACCTCGGCTCGTGCTCGCTCGGTGGGACGAGGAACTGCGCGTACGAAGCGGCGTTCTACACCGTCGACGGCAAGCGCGAATGGACCGTGTCGCTCGCGTCGGTGATGTCACGTCCCGACGGTCTCGAGGTGCAGGACATCCGCTACACGCGCGGCGTCCTCTACTTCAACGAAGCGTGCCAGAGCTACTCGTCGGGACAGGGCGGACAGTGCTCGTCGCTCGTCGCCGTGGATCCGCGCGCGAACAAGGTGCTGTGGCGCACGCCGTCGCTCGTGTCGAACGGCCGGTTCGCGATCCGCGGTTGCTACATCGTCGCGGGGTACGGCTTCACCGCGGAGCCCGACAACGTGTTCCTCGTCGAGCGCTCGACGGGAAAGGTCACCCAGACGATCCCCGTGTCGAGTGCGCCGCAGCAATACGCGCTCGGCGGCAAGGATCGCTTGACCGTCACGCTGTACTCCGGCGCGACGCGGCGTTATCGCCTCGACGGGATCCAGACGCACTCGGGTCGCATCGTCGAGCTCGATGGCCCCGAGCAGATGTACGGCGGCGCGGGGTATGGCGGCGCTGCGTACGGTGGCTACGGCTACGGCGGCGCCACGTACGGCACGCCGCGCCACTAGCGCAGCGTTACTTGCGACGAACAGAGTTGATCACGACCTGCTCCTGCGGCGCGTCCTTCGAGAACGGACCGCTCGAGCCGGTCTTCACGCCCTTGATCTTGTCGACGACGTCCATGCCGTCGATGACCTTGCCGAACACCGCATAGCCCCAGCCCTGATCGTTCTTGCCTGTGTGATCGAGGAACGCGTTGTCGGTGACGTTCACGAACCACTGCGCCGTCGCCGAGTGAGGATCACCCGTGCGTGCCATCGCGACGGTGCCGCGCGTGTTCTTGAGCCCGTTCGCGGCCTCGTTCTGGATCGCCGGCTTCGTCGACTTGCGCTCGAGCTTCGTGTCGTAGCCGCCGCCTTGGATCATGAAGGTGGGGATGACGCGATGAAAGATCGTGCCGTCGTAGAAGCTCGCATCGACGTACGCGAGGAAGTTCGCGACCGACGTGGGGGCTTTCCCCGGATCGAGCTGGATGGTGAAGGTTCCGTGGTTGGTAGAGACTTCGACGACGGGGTCAGCCATCCCGCGAGCCTACCCGAAGCGTTGTGGTACGACCTCGCCGTGCTCGCGCGAATCTTGCCCGCCGTTCTGTTGATAGCCGCCTGCCAGAGCAAACCCGATCCGGTGATGGAGACACCGCGGCCGATGCCGGTCATCCCGTGTCCCGAGCCAACGCCGGTCGCAGCGCCCGTCGACAAATCCCTCGAGCCCGTCGCGCCCGCGATGGTCACCGAGGCGAAGGCGAAGCTCGTCGCGAAGTTCGGCGACGCGAACCCGGAGCTGAAGGCCCGGATCGAGCGCGGCGTCACGCAAGTGGCGCAGCTGTGGCGCGCCGGCGATGGTGACCTCGTCGCGTTCGCGCTCGAGCAGTTCGTCGCCGACCCCGCCGCGCGCGATGTGATGTTCACGCGGATGCAGTCGGTGCTCGAACAGATCAAAGGCCACAACCTCGAGGTCACGCGAAGCTCGAAGTGGGTGAGCGAGGTCGAGGACCAAAAGCCGGTGCCGGGCGTGGATCAGCTACTCGCCGCGTACGATCCGAGCGCGCATGTCGTCGACGACATGTTCCGCACGAAGACCGCGTTCGCGGTGCTGCTGAACTTCCCGCTGACCACGCTCGCGGATCGCATTCGCGACGCGGCGACGATGGATCGCCGCGCGTGGGCCGAGGTCCGGCTGACGGGTTGGTTCGACACGCGCATTCCCGGCGATCTCGCACAGGCAGCGAGCGCCGCCGAGGCGGCCGCGGATCAGTACATCGCCGGTTACTACATCTGGATGCACCACGTTCTCGCCGAGGACGGCAAGCGCCTGTTCCCGACGGGCAAGCACCTGATCAGCCACTGGAACCTGCGCGACGAGCTGAAGGCGAACTACGCCGACAAGGACGGCGTCGCGAAGCAGCAGACGATCGCGAAGGTGATGGATCGGATCGTGACGCAGACGATTCCCAAGGCCGTCATCGACAACCCGAACCTCGACTGGAATCCGTTCACGAACAAGGTGACGGCGGCCGAAGCCGGGACGATCGAAGCGGACGCGCCGAAGGATCGCCCCACGGCTCCGTCCGACGAGCGCGAGCCCGACACGCGGTTCCAGAAGGTGATCGATCACCTCACGGCCGCGCGCGCGATCGACAAGTTCTCGCCGATCGCGCCGACGCGGATGCAGCGCGCACTCGACGGCGCCGAGCTCCCCGAGGAGCGCGTGCGCGGAATGCTCGTCGAGATCCTCGAATCGCCGCTCGCTACCAAGGCGGCCGCGGAGATGGAGAAGCGCTTGGGCCGCAAGCTCGAGCCGTTCGATCTCTGGTACGAGTTCGGCGGCGGCGACACCGCCGAGGCCGACCTCGACGCCATCACGCGCAAGAAGTATCCGACGGCGGAGGCGTTCGCGAAGGACCTCGTGAAGATCCTCACGGGGCTCGGCTTCACCGATGCGCGCGCGAAGTATCTCGCGAGCAACATCGCGGTCGATCCATCGCGCGGCGCGGGTCACGCGATGGGCGCGGAGCGACGCGGCGACAAGGCGCACTTGCGCACGCGCGTCGAGCCGAACGGCATGATGTACAAGGGCTACAACATCGCGATCCACGAGCTCGGCCACAACGTCGAGCAGACGTTCTCGCTCTACGACATCGACTACACGCTGCTCGCGGGCGTGCCGAACACCGCGTTCACCGAGGCGCTCGCGTTCCTGTTTCAAGCGCGCGACCTCGAGCTGCTCGGTCGTCCGAAGCCGGGCGGCGATGCCGAGAAGCTGCGCGTGCTCGACGCGTACTGGAACACGCGCGAGATCGCGGGCTCGGCGCTCGTCGAGCTCGACGTGTGGAAGTGGCTCTACGCGAACCCCACGGCAACGGCGACGCAGCTCCGCGAAGCGACCGTACGGATCGCGCAGGAGACCTGGGACAAGTACTACGCGCCGACGCTCGGTGGAAAAGGCATGACGCTCCTCGGCATCTACAGCCACACGATCACGTCGCCGCTGTACCTGTTCAACTATGTCGTCGGTCACCTGATCGCGTTCCAGGTCGAAGAGCACGTCGCCGGGAAAGACAAGGCAACCTTCGCGACGGAGTTCGAGCGGGTCTGCAAGCTCGGTAACATCCTCCCGGATCTGTGGATGCAGCTAGCGACCGGCAAGCCCGTGACGACGCAGCCGTTGCTCGACGCGACCGCGCGCGCGCTCACGCCTTGAACGAGCGCATCGATAGGCTGCTGTTCGCCTTCGCGCTCGTCGCGTGGTGCGTCGCGATCATCGCGCAACTCGCGATCGCGATGCCGTTGCGCCACGACGAGGCCGCGTACGTCGTCGGTGCGCAGCGCTGGCTTTCCGGTGCGCCGAACGTGTGGCTGTATCGCTCGATCGGCACCGAGCTGCTCACGCTTCCCGGCGTCGCCGCGAATGCGTCGCCCGCGTGGATCCGGATCGTCCCCTCGTTGTTCACGCTGCTCGTTCCCGTCGGTGCGTGGGCCCTCGCACGTGCGGCGTTTCCGGGACGCAACGTCGGCGGGTGGGCCGCCGCGGTGATCGCCTCCGCGCATCCGATGCTGCTCGTCGTCGCCGACATCCTCGGTGATCTACCGGCGGCCGGGCTGATCCTCGTCGGTCTCGCGATCCTGCTGCGCGAGATCGAGAGGCCATCGTGGCGACTCGCGCTCGCCGCGGTCGCGTGCGCCGCCGGGTTCTACGTGCGCTACGGAAGCGTTCCCGCACTCGTCGCGATCGCGGGCGCGACGGTGATCTGCTATCCGCGCCCGCGCGCACTGGCGCTGCTCGCGGCCGCGACGATCGTGCTCGCGCTGCCACACGTGTGGTTCTCGCACGTGCAAACCGGCGCGACGCTCGGAGTGCTCGAGGTGGCCGCGAGCTCGACGAAGCTCGACTACCTCGGCCAGGGGCTCGTGACGTACCTGACCTCGAATCCGCTGTTGCTGTTCGGCGTCCTCGTCGCACCCGTGATGCTGCTCGGAGTAGTCGGGACCATCGCGATCCGCGAGCGACCAGCGCGCTACCTCGGCCTCGTGGCGATCGCGACGCTCGTGTTGCTCGGCCTGCGCAGCCACGCGCAGCCGCGCTACGCGTTTCTCGTCGTCGCGCTGCTCGTCGTGGTCGGCGTCGCGATGCTCGCGCGGTCGATCGCGGCCCATCTGCGGGCGCAGCAGATCCTCGCGGTCGCGATCGCGATCGTCGGTGCGAGCTGCGTTCTGTGGACGATCCGGACGCAGCGAGCACGCATCGCGAAGCCCGCGCAGATCGCCGCGCTGGGACAAGCGATCCGCCGCGATTCGGCCGGAGCACCGTGCCGCCTCGAGGCGGTCCGCACGCCGCAGCTCGTCTATTACAGTGGGTGCGTCCCCTCGCATTGGCCCGACGCCCCGGCGACCGGCCGCCTGTATATCGTCTCGTTACCCGACCATCCCGTGGAGCCCCGGCCGGACACGGTTCCGCTCGCGGGAACCTCGGGAAGTGTGTGGATCGCAAAATAGGTCCGGACATGTTTGTCTCGGCGCGTTCCCATCCAGAACAGCGGAATCACGAGGGATCACGACATTGGCCGCGCTACGATGGCGTGGCCATGCGATTGCAACCTCTCGCCAGCATGTCGATGTCGAACCGCTGGAAACACCTCGCCCGCCACGGCCTCCTCGGTGGCTCCCTGATCGCTGCCGCGTCGTCCCCGGTCGCGGCCGACCCCTGCGATACCAGTGACGGCGCGAGCCTCGGGTTCACGCTCGGCGTGGACATCGCGCCGAAGGCGGCGCTGATCGGCGGCGTCGAGGTGCGCAAGTGCGTGTCCGACAAGTCCGAGCTGATGCTGCGGCTCGAGCTCGGCGGTCGTGGCATTCGCGCGATCGGCGGCGCTCGTGCGCGCCCGTTCGAAGACGGCAGCTACGAGGACGGCAACGAGAAGCTCCTCGGCATCGAAGCGGGCCTCGCGATCTCCCTCGAAGGCGACTTCGGCGCGCACCTCGCGGGCTCGTATGGCTACAACTACGCGTACCTCGCGCTTCAAGCGTTGTTCCCGCTGAGCACGCGCGCGAATCGTCCGCTCGCGACGCGGACGTCGATCAACGCGGGCTTCTCTCCGTGGTCGGCGTTCGAGAGTCAGGTCGTCGAAGGCCGCCCGATCTCCGTCGGTGGTCGCTTCCTCACGCCGGACGTGATCGCCCAGCTCGCGACCGCGCACAGCGCCGAAGATCGCGCGGTTCGCGATCACTTCACGCGCTCGGCCCGGTTCGAGTACTCGAGCGTGTGGACGTTCCTGCGCCTCGCCGCCGAGCTCGAAGCCGTCGGCGCACCCGCGCACCTGATCGCCGCCGCGCTCGACGCCGCCGACGACGAAGTTCGCCACGCCGAGATGTGCGCGCGCGAAGCTGGCGGTCTGCAGCTCGCGCCGCTCTCGATGCTCGCCGCGCAGCCGCGGTTCACGCAGCGGTCGAACGCCGCGCTCGCGATCCTCGCGAACGAAGCGTGGGCCGAAGGTTGCCTCAACGAAGGCGCCGCCGCCGAGGAAGCACGCATCGCATCGCACGAGGCACAGGGCGACGTGCGCGAGACGCTGGCCACCATCGCGCGCGACGAAGCCACGCACGCGGCGCTCGCGTGGGCGGTGCTCGCGTGGGTTCACTCGATCGCGCCGGCGATCGCACGCGACGCGACGACCGAGACGCCCGCGATCGTCGCCGCCACCGAGCACGACGTCGCCCTCGTGCGCCGCGGCGTTCCGAGCGCGCAGATCACCGCCGCTGCACGAGCGTCGTCGGTGAACGCCGCGACGATGCGCCTTCGCGATCTTCTCGCCTGACATAGCGTTCGGTCGGATGGATTCGAACCACCATCACGAGGGCCAAGGCCTCGGGTCCTGCCATTAGACGACAACCGATCAGTCGTCTGCGTACGAGCGCAGATCTCTAGCGACGCTGTTGCTGGCGCGCATCAGAGGCGCGAGCAACGAAGAGCGGCGAGATCTCGATCGCGAACATGTCGTCACCCTAGTGGTGCTCGTGGACTTTGCCAAGCGAATTTTTTCGCGCACCCTGTTCGCGTGATCGCAGCGCTCGATGTCGACTACCGCGATGACCGCGTCGTGACTGCGGTTGTCGGTTTCGTCGCGTGGACGGACGCGGTCGCATCGTTCGAGAAGACACAGCTCTCGATGTACCCGCCCGCGGAGTACGAGCCGGGCAGCTTCTACAAGCGCGAACTGCCGTATCTCCTCGCGATCCTCGATGGACTCGCGCCCGACATCATCGTCGTCGACGGCTTCGTGACGCTCGATCACGGCGCGAAGGGCCTCGGCGCGCATCTGCGCGACGCGCTCGAGAGCAAGCCGATCGTGATCGGTGTGGCGAAGCGACCATGGCGCGGCGGTGTCGCGGGGATCCCGATCGAGCGCGGTGACAGCAAGGCCGCGCTGCACGTCACCGCGAGCGGTATCGACGCGAGCGAGGCAGCGAAGCACGTCGCATCGATGCACGGCCCGCATCGCACGCCGACGCTGCTCAAGCGCGTCGATCGTCTCGCGCGCGACAGCCATCGCGACTGACACGACGCCGCGCGGCGCGCGATCGGCTATAACGCCTCGGCTGTGGCTCTGGACTCGCTGCTCACGACGACGCGCCTGAAGTCGCTCGCGGACTACGGCTACGAGCGCGGAGTCGCGTACTTCCAGAGCGGCAACGTCCTCGCGTGCGAGTCCATCGGAGATGGCATCGAGGGCATCGTCGCGGGCACCGAAGCGCTGCCGTACAAGGTGCGCGTGTTCGCGCACGGTCGCGAGCTCGCGTGGCAGTGCACGTGTCCCGTCGAGGGCGACATGTGCAAGCACGTCGTCGCGTTGTCGCTGCACTACTTGTCGGGCACGCCGTCGTTGGTGTCGCAGCCGAACGCTACCGGCGAGGAAGTGTTCGAGACCGCGGCGCAGCTCGGCAACTGGGCGCGCGAGAAGCACGTCGAGCACGAGCTCGCGACGAGTGCGCTCGTGCTGTTGCCGACGCTGTTCGAGGTGTACCGGAACGAGACCGGGCTCCACTACATGCTCGCGCGACTGACGCTGCGGGAGACCGGGTCGATGGAAGCGGTCACGCGCTACGTCGGTGTGCGGCAATTGCATCGCGTGGCCGCGGTCGCGACGGCGACGTGGATGACACGCGCGGCGGACGACGTTGTCGCCGGAATCGCCGAAGAGAAGAAGCGCGCGAAAGGGCCGGTGTCACCCGACGGTACGGTGCGCGCGCTGTGGGCAAAGCTCGCCGAGCTTCGCGCGACGATCCGTGCCGATGCATGGCCACGCTCGCGAGCGGGCAGGGCGCACGGGAGGCTGGGCTTCGACGGCAAGAGCGTGCGCGTGCTGTGGGAAGAGCGCGCCGTCGGCGAGACGAAGCTGTCGAGCTTCGGCGTGGTGTCGACGCAGATGTCCCTCGTGCCGACGAAGCTCGCGTGCTCGTGCGGGAAAGTGGCATGCACGCACGGGCTCGCGGTGATCGACGAGATGTTCGATCTCCTCGAGGATCCGCAGCGCG
>Ga0154020_10008267_pt1 | contig 12070 bp, 14 predicted proteins | sample Klosneuvirus_201_FD_109709 | JGI IMG/M metagenome (GOLD analysis project Ga0154020, IMG submission 109709) | Active sludge microbial communities from wastewater, Klosterneuburg, Austria - Klosneuvirus_20160825_MG | ecosystem: Engineered > WWTP > Aerobic digester > Activated sludge | place... | reverse complement strand
GGTGTAAAATGCGCGCCTCCGGAGAGGTGGCAGAGTGGTCGATTGTACCTGACTCGAAATCAGGCGTAGGTGTAAGCCTACCGTGGGTTCGAATCCCACCCTCTCCGCCAGACCCCTAATATCCATGCGGGTTACAGAGGGGTTCAGAAATAAACCCATCATCAGACCCAACAAACCATTTGCGCTTGCGTGAGCTTGTCGGCTATCTAGCCGGCATCGTAAGTGTCAGTTGGATTGCCCCATTCCGCCGTGATATCAGGACTGACTTTCACACCAGGGGGGGGTAAGTTTCAGGGATGCGGGCAAGGGGCTTATGTGCGCTTGAATATGTGCATCCCCTTTCTCGTTGCGACGTGCTGCCCAGGAGAGGACACCGGGGGGGCTAGTCAGCGGCAGCCGGGGCGGTGAGTAGGGCACCCGACGGCATGCCGGGGGTAGGGGTGGGGGTGCATGGGCCAGACAGAGGGGGGGTGGCTACTTGTAGGGATGCCCTCGCGTTTTTTATTTTTTTGCTACACGGTTAGGTGATTTGCAGCAATACCCCTTCATTCGCCGTAGGGGTTGCTTTATCGCGCAGCGTCCGTGTGGACTGCCGGGTTGGGCTACTGCTTACGTTCAAGTGAATGCACCATTTCTACTGCAGCTTGTGTAACCGTTGATGTGGTGTTTTTCTTGCAATAGGCGTGCACCCATTCCATCAGTCCATGAATGTCAGTGCCATGCCCCAGCTTTCCGGTTTGTGACGTGTACAAGTTGTACGAGGATACAAATCCTCCTAACCATTGCTGATATGTGTGAGCAATAGTTGGAAACTGGCGACCTTGGTAATTGAGAACTGCGTTTGGGGAGTCCTGTCGAAACGCTTGAACGAGGGAACCACAGGACGACATGCCTAGACCATAGACCATGCTTTGCTTGTCATCAGCAGTTGCAGCAATGGGCAACGATAGAAGCGCTACCGCGACAGAAAAGAGGATGAATCGGCTCATACTGACTCCAGTATCCCTACAGTTATTCAGACATAGAAACATCCGGGTTATTGCTAATAAGAGAGATTATCCCATCCGGGTGTTGTTATCTATCAGCAATCATAGGGACAGCGCCAGTAGCTGCTATTGAGCGATTTCTTGCTTGCTCGGTTGTGGCCGATTTCTGCCTAGTTCTCCAGCCTCCTCCACTCCCACGGCGGCACGGGTTCAGCATCCGCCCACAATCCTCGCCTAGCCCGCTTAGCCTCAGCCTCTACAGCAAAGAGCGGCGAATCCTTCGGTGCGTATTTGCGATACACCCAAGCCATGCCGCGCCGTACCTGTTCGGCATTGGCGTCAATCCCATCGCAATACACCCGCGCCAGGGTGCGCCCGTAGCGGTCTTTTCCCCTGTCGTCTAGCTTTACCGTCTTGTCAAAGCAGAGGTCGGATAGGGATTGCTTGGAGCGATTGCCGAATGCCTGCGCCTTTTCGGGTGCGTCAATCTCGACTAGGCGCACCTTAACCTGTTGCCGCTCGACCAAGACGGTCAAGGTGTCGCCGTCAGATATTGCGATTACTTTGCCGGAAGTCTCAGCATAGGCACAATGGGCGAGAATCAAAGCCCCCATGAATAGAACCCGAGCGAAAACCATGAATGCCGATAACCCCGTTTTTCAAGAATTCAAAGCCTACTGGCAATTGTCCGAGGAAATGCTCGCTAGTGCCAGCAAGGAAGATATTGCCGAAGCCGCTCGCATTCTGGCCCTACAGGCAGCACACTTCGCCCGGAAATATGGGGAGCTTCAATTGCCCGATTTAAGCCGCTTGCTTGCCGCTACATCCCTTGATGATGATAGCGTCGGCTTGTTGCGCGATGGAACCGAAGCGCTGGTCGGCGTGCTTGCTATGGTCTCCGGTGAAACCGAGGGCGAGTCAGAATCACCAATGCAGTGACTACTACGGAAGAGGCCTTGCCGTGGCTAGAGTAGGGGGGGGCTGCAGGCTAGAGTGGGCTACTTGTAGAAGCGCCCTCGCATTTTTTTTAGATGCCAGGAATGGCTGGCATCTACCGTGAGCGATTTCTCTTACCAGTTGCGAACATGCCTTCCCCTTTCTCTATCATGGAAAGCATGCGTGAGGACTGTTCATCACCATGTTTGGCAGCTTGCTGCATCAAATAAACCGCACGATCCATGTCCCGGTCAACACCACCTTTCCCGGTAGCCAATAACATGCCGAGCGTACCCATGGCGCCAATATGCCCTGTCTGGGAAGCCTGCTCCAGCCATGGAAGCGCTTTCTTTGGATTTTCTGAGGTTCCTTGGCCAAGTAGATGCATGGCCCCAAGGTGTGCCATTGCGTCAGCATTGCCAAGTCCGGCAGATTCCTCCAGAAGAGGCAAGGCATCGCGATACTTTTTGTCACTGTACAGCGCCATGGCATCGTTATAAAGGGAAATGCCTTTCGCCTTGCCCGCCAAGGCGACATTCAAGGAAAGGAGTTTGCTGATGAACTCCAGCATTTCTCAATACACCCCGCTTTGAAGTTGCTTGAGGTTGAGAATCGTCTGAGGTAGGCCAGCTTCGGCATCTTTTGCGGATGTAAAGCCGAAGTAGATCGAATCATATGCAGCCACATCCCCAGACGGAGGCGGGGTTATGCACGACTGGATGAAGACTGTATCAAAAGGTAAGAGAACAGGATTTGTCTCATAGGGCTCCTGTAGCCGCATTGCCGCGCACTCCACGGGATTCGCCGTACAGACGGAATGAGGCATGATCCAGAGGCGAAGCCGCGGAGCACCTGTCACATCTCCACCACAGGCCTCCGATCTCGGGTCAACCTCAATACGCAGGCGATGATAATTGGCCATGCCATCGCGGAGCCAGGTAGTCGAACCACCGTCAAAAATATTTGGTCCAGGAGTGGGCCCCACAATCCCGTCGTGGTAAGTCCCGAACCAGTCAATCGCAACGTGATTGTTTGCGGGGTCGTTATAGGGTGCCACGGATTGAGAGTTGATATCGATCTCAACCGCAAACCGGTCTTTAGTAGTGTGGGTGCCGCCACCCCAGCCGAGATCTCCCAGCACTTCGGTGGGGGTGCCGGCGTTCGTGCCGCAGGTGCCGATGTTGGGAGGGTCGTTGCCCGAGATGAATCCAACCACGAGGCCGCCGCTGGAGGTAATGGCGGGAACGGGAAAGGAGAAGTCGACCGCCATTCTGAAACGCTGGGCGGTGGAGGTAAGAGCATTAAATATTTTCAATGGACTGGGCCACCAGAGGCAGGCTCCGAAAAGGCCGGAACTGCCGCTTCCCAGTGTAACGATATTGGCACTGGCCCCGCGGACAAACACCTGGCCAGCAATGCCCGTTGCCAGGAAATGCCCGGTGCCGGGTGTCGTCATGTCCTTGGTGGTTGTTTCGTCAAATCCCACTTCATCGGCAGCATCGGGCCAATCGCGGGGGCCGCGGCCGGCCTTGCGGATTAGTTCCTCGATCCGAATGAAACGCGTCAGGTCATCGAAATGGGTAGGATCGTCGGGTGACACAGATGAATCCGAAAACCCTCGCGCGAAGAATGTTCTCTGTGCCGCATTAAGGGTGTCGTTCGCAGCGTTACCCCTTTCCGGACCGTTGGCGGCGTTAGGAAGAGGGGTTTGCACACCCCCGGGAAGGAAAGCGCCTCTTCCGGTTGGACCATGGCTGATGAGGACGAAAGCGACACCGGAAGTGGTGGTCCCCTTGTCATCGAAGGAAAGGCCCTTGCCTAACAGGAATTGCTCTGCGGTGTTGTCGTGTGAGGGATCGCAAAGTCCGTTAGCCGGAAGAGGAATGCTCAAGCCGGTATCGAACAGATCACAATCCGTCATGCTTGCGCCACCGGTTCGTGTGAGACCGGTCGGCCCGTGGAAAACCCTGTAAGAGATTTTCTGGGCCCAAGCATCGAGAGCGAAGTCCTGCGAGATTCCAAGCGTTTGCCAGGGCACAGTACCTACCAACGTGGTGCAAGTGGCGGCGCCGATCTGCGGGTTAGGGTCAGCCGGATTTTCGATGCCCGTATCGAGAGCGCCGTCTGCCGGACAAGGCAGCCGGCCATTAACGGCAACGAATTGAATCAAGGCATCCTCGATGCGCGTCAACCCATCCAGGGTTCTCTCTGTTCTCCCCGCGCGTATCTCGGATATCCCGAGTATCGAGCCTGCAAGAACAAGGATGATAGCAATGGAAAGAGCGGCTACGATGCCAAAAAGCACGGCCCCGCGTGTTCGTCGCCTGGAACCCGGCTGGGTTCTAGTGGGCGCGTGGGCCAAGCTGCGCCTTTGAGGCTACCGAGATGATGGAGGGGCGCAATACCAGATCGTCGAAATGGTTTACGGTGTCGCTCCCGACGTAATCGGAATCAACATAGAAAGCTTGGAGAGCCGTATTGTTAACATTCTGTGCTTCTTGGGCACCTACTTGCGCCCCGATCGGTCCCAGCAACACACCATTTTGAGAATAAGCCCCGCCCATGTTATCCCCATGGCTTATAAGGACGTAGGCGGCTCCACCACCACCAGTGGGATTCATTAAAACGACACCAGCGGCGTTTCGTATCTCAAGACCTTTATTATTAAGAAATTGAGATGGGCTCACACAGTTGTTCAGCGTGGTCGATGTGCATGCTGAGTTGCATGTGTTGTTAGGGAGAACAGGAACTGCGGGAAGGCCGCCAACGGGATCGCACCAACTCATGTCCATGCCATTGTTTATCGTCAGACTGCCGGGCGCACCAGAAAACACACGGTAGGTTATCCGGTTATTCCAGCCGTCGAGAACGTCTGCTTCGCTCATGCCGAGCGTAAGTGCTGGCACCACTCCAGTTAACTGATTACAAATCCCGCCCCCTAGCGGACTCTCGACGCCGGAGCCGGCTGTCCCGGCCGGGATTGTGCCATCCGCCGGGCAGGGCAATCTTTTGTTCTGTGCAACGAAAAGTGCAATTGCGTTCTCGATGGCTTTCAACTTCAGTGCCGTCGCTTCGTTGCGCTTCGAGCTGATGAAGCCGCTTGAGGCGCCTATGAATAACACCAGAACTAGCGCGATGATGACGAGGGCGATGGCAAGCTCAACAAGTGAGAAACCCTTGTTGAGTGGAAACGCGGAGCTCATGCTTTTGTGCATGTATTTATTATATCTGGATTATTTCACACGAAATGGCTGCTTTGTCGATATGCTTGATCTCCAGTGCAGTGTTCCTAGCTAGGTGAATGATGCCGGCTTGTGTTCCAGATGTCTCTACCAGCTTACGAATTCTTTGTCGCCCATCCGCTTTAGTGCAAGCCTGCGGTCAGGGCGGTGCTTATCAAGCATTTGAAGGTCAGCGACGGTTAGACTACCGCCGTCTTTTTCCTTTTGCACCATCCTGTCAAGGAAAGCCTCGAACTCCTCGACACCTATCCACGCCCCGTTGATCTTCCGATGCCCCATGAGGCGGCGCGTCATGTAGTACGCGGCCCACAGCCATAAAACAAGCATGGCAACGCCTGCGCCCAGCCAGATTTTATAGTGGACGTCATACCCCAAGGATTGCCACCATTTCAAAGCTACATGTAAATAAGACATGATGATTTCCATGTTACCTCCCGGCTTATTTGGGCTTGTTCCATGCGAATGGTATTCCTGTTTGCATGAGATGCATAGCTGGTAGGAAAGATGCGGCCGGATTTTTACTGCGTCCGAAAATTCCGGCCTCGATCCCGCTCGAAAGCTCGGCACAGATTCCGCAGCATCCGGCACGCTACGGATAGTGACTACTGGCGCTATTCGCACTCCATGAGGCGCGCACGCGCGCGTAGGTTATCGGCGAAATTGCTTGAGTTTGGATAGTGCCTTGGCTTTGCCTGCCGAAGTCCGAGGCCCTGTGCTTAGGCCGCCGTGATTGGGGCACCTACCGCTATCAAGTGCCTTGCGTTTGCAGGGCTTGCCGGTAGTGCGGGCAAAGGCCCCGCATCGTTCGCCGGGCATTGGGATGTTTCGATATGCCTTGTTCTGGCGCACGACAAATCGTAGTGCTTCCTCCCGCGTGAGAAAGAACAGTCGCATCAGCATGTCGATCTTGTCCTTGCGGGCTTGCGATCCCGGCGGTAGAAATAGCGGGCGATGGCGCTTGAGCATCAGATCACGATGTCGTCGGCGGGGTCAGGTTTAGTTGTACGCAGTTTGGTCACGACACCGCATGGATGGAGTTCAACGACGTTGAAATTCTTCCCGGCGAGCACGGCGGTCAATTGTCGATAGTAAGCCAGCAGCGCACCTCGGTTATGCCAGTTATTGGTCTCATCCTCCACGCCCGGTTCAAGGAATGTTCCGTTCGGGTGGATGTAGTGCTCCAGACATTCGTCGGTCAGAATGTCCCGCGTCATATCCCAATCGGCGTCACCGAATACGGCTTCGAAGCACCTCAGGAAATTGGACAGCACCGAAGTGAACTCAGGGGGCACCAGCATCGCCCGTTTAGGGTCGGCGCTCATTGCAAAGTTGGCCATACTGATAAGGTTTGCCATTTCGTTACCTCCTCCATTGCCAGCCGCTCCGCATCATGGCGGGGAAAGCCGGCGTCAAATTCATAGATAGCGGCGCGTTCCTCGAACCATTCCCGGTCGAAGTCTGTCGCCGTGTTGCAGGGACTGACTTTCGCCCCCTCGGTTTTCTGAAAATGCGCCCCGGGGCTACTGTCAAAACTGCCATAAGGGGGTTTTGGCAGCTTTGGCAGTTCGGTAGGTAGGCGTTTTCCAGAATCGAGGTTTTTCAAGCGGTCGAGATAGATCATGACTGGAAACCTCTCGGATTGACGATGTAGGTCGTCGCCGGTCGGCCGCCGGTGTCGGTATTGGTGGTGGTTGCGAGCCAGTCGTAATCCACCAGCAGGCGCAGCGCATCGGCAACCTGTTCGCGGTCGGACAGCATGGCCCAGCCTGGCCGCCATACTTCGCGGCTGGAAAACTCCCGTTTCAGGTCGCCCTTGCGGATTCTGGAAATGATCGCCTTCGCCGCCGCCACTTCCGGCGCGGTCACGCTGCCATAGGCCCGGCGCGCATGGGTTTCGAGATACTCAGCCCAAGCGAGAGCTTGCAGCGCCGCCCGCTCCGTCACCGGCCCTGTGCCGTTGTTGGCAAGGTGCAGGATCAGCGCCAGCGAGGGAACCAGCTTCCGATATTTTGCAAGGTGCGATTCCAGCGCCGGATGCAGATCACCCGCGCGCAGTCGCGATTCCAGATTGGTGCGCCATTCGAGGAACAGGCCCAGCGCTCTTTCGTCGAAGCGCAGATATGGAATCCCGTCCGGTTCGCCGTCGTGGTTGGTGTCCTGTAGCGCGCCGACGGTTTCAGGATCGAGTTTGTCGAGATAGTCGAAAACCCGGTGCGCTTCCTTCTTGGCGGTGCTGTCCGGCAATCTATCCACGTCCCGCCATTCGCCGCCGGTGTCCGGCCATACCAGCAGTCCAAAACGCTGGATCAGGCCATCGTCACCCGCGCCACCTCGCACGGCATGGCGAACGTAATCAGCGATGCGGCCCGGTTGCGTCGAACCTAGCAGGGACAAGCAAACCGCCGGAATATGCAGGTTCAGGCCCCTGCCAATACGGTCAAAAGTGTAGGACGAATCCCCGTTCCAGCCTGTGAGGTAGAACTCTCGCGCCTCTGCTTGATCTTCGCGGTCGAGGCTACGCAACAGGGAAACGAGTTCGTCCCGATGCACCAGCAGGCCGTTATGGTTCTGCCGATGCAGTTCGCCCAGTGATGCGGCGTTGCTGTTCACAGCGATGTAACGGCGCAATGCCGGCGTTTCCGGTTCTTCGGTGCCCAGCAGGTGCGACACGTCAGCACCGGGAAGTTTTGCCAGCTGCTTGCGTGCCGACTTATCCCCTTCCTCGGCGGCCAGTTTCGCCATGCGCAGGGCGATGCGGTGTTGCTCCATGTCCGCCTGATGCGCTTCGTTCGCCACCGCCGCAAGTCGCTTGATCGGGGCCAGCGCAGCTTCAATAGCGGGGCTTTTCAGCACGCCCGGCCGGCCGACGACAAGCGCCCATTGATTTGGCGTGACTGTCCAGTCAGTGCGGGCTTGCGGTCGAATGCCCAGCTTGCGGCCGATAATCGAACCCAGCCCAGCCATGATCGCCGCCGCTACAAAATCCGGTGCGCATTGAACCCGTTCGCAAATATCCTTTGCCCACGGCTTCAGGGTGGCGGGCATCAGGGCGAAGTCGAAGGCCGCCACCGGCAGCAGGCTATCGGGCAGCGGCAGCGGCTCTTGCCAGCCGTCAGAATCGGCCGCCTTTGCGTTAGCCGTGGTCGGCGAAGGGGTAGATGCCGCCGTGCCCGATTGCGGGGCTTGTAGGGCTTTCTCGATGGCCGCGCGCACGGCGTCAGACCCGTTGATGGCCCACAAGTCCCAAAAATCAGATTTGCCCTCGACGCCAGTCACGGCTACCACGCCCCCGCAGGATCGCGCCGCCTCGATTGCGGTTTCAATCCCCGGATTGGTGCCGTCATCCTTGGGATCGTTATCGGCCATGAACACAATCTGCGCGTTCGGTGCTGCCAGCTTGCGGGCGAGTTCGCCGACGGCTTTTAAATTCCCACGGAAACGTGCTGCCATGGCCGGCGATCCGTCCGCATCATGCCCCACCGCAGTCGTTGCTATACCTTCACCGATCAGTACGCGGTGCGCACCGGTGATTTTTCCAAAGTGGTGAAAACCTCCGGCGGTTTTGCTGTCCTTCAGCGTGTCCTTTTTGCCGTCCACATTGATCGCTTCAACCGACCATGCCCTGCCGTCTGGCTGAAACACCGGGATGAGTAGCGCATCAGGCCACCCGCGTTGCGGCCAGGGGCCACGTTTCACGCGGGGGCCAATGGGGATGCCCTTCTTTATCTTGGCCGCGTATGGGTGCGTTTGGGGGTCGTCGGTAGCGGCTTCGAGGATATCCGCCGCCTGCTCACGCGCAGATTCCTGTCTAGCGCGTTGATTGGCCTCGGCTTGTGCGTCGCGTTCTTCGTTCTCTCGCCGCTGTGCCTCGATCTGCGCGGGCGTTAGTGTCAGGTGCGCACCATCGTCGCGCCAGCCGTTACCTCTGGCTTCATAGAACAGCGTGCCGATATTAACTTTGCCGTCGGGGCGCGCCGACTTCCATACAGCCTTGCTCTCGGTCGGATCATATGTCGTGCCGCGTTCCCGATACCACGAATCCCACAGGTCAAAACCTTCGTTGCCCAGCTCGCTCTTGAGCGCGAAGGCGATGCGGATGCGTTCATCGTGGCCACCCACGGGCACATGAGCCAGCGCAGAACGGATGCGCTCAAGGGGAATTGCCATCATGTAGCCCCCTCTCAGGCCGCGCCGATCAATTTGCGCAAATTGCCAACTTTGATGCGGGTGAGCTTGCCAATCTTGTGAAATGGCAACTTGCCGGCATGGTGAAGCCGGTAGATTGTCGCGCGGCTGGAGTCGGTGATATCGCAAGCGGTGTGGATATCGACCAGCGCGGAGTCGGGGGCCTTATCGAATGCTTCATAGGCGTGGCGGTTTTTCACGATGCGTCTCCTTTCAAATCTTTCCATACCGGCCAAATCCGGCATAGTTCGCATCGTGTCAAACCGGTTTCACGGGTTCGGCAACCCGTGAATTTCACGTCTTCAGTTTGTTGCGCTCCTCCTTGGCGACGTTGCTAAATCGAACGTAGACCATGTGATCGTCGGTCGTTGGGCCTTCCAGATACTTGCCCTGCCGGTTCTCCATGACCGCCCATCCGCGCAGCGGCTTTTCTTTGAAAGCTGCCCATAGGTCGGCGTTCTTCATAGTCGGGCATTTCTTGAGTTGCTGCGCGATCCATTTTCGTATCCGGCTCGGGCCGCGGCCTACTCGGTCGAATTTTTCTCCCTTGATCGTGATTGCGGCATGGTATTCGTCGGTAAGCAGCACAAGCCCTTTTTCTTTCCCGAGTCTTACGGCCTCCTGAATCTGCGCCAGCTTGCATATGTCTTTCAGGATTGCGAAAGGTGTACGAACTGGGCGATAGCCGATGTAATCGCCTCCTTCGTCTGGAATAGTGTCGTCTACTTCTGCGAGGTCGGACAGAGCCACTCTTAACATTGTGTGGCGTGGGTCGCCGTCTGATACCGGCGCAGAGGGGACAAAAAACGCATGGGTTGCATCATCAAGGGATGATGCAGGTACCCAAAAGGTTGCATTTAACTTGCCACTCTCAACCAACTGGGCGATTACCAAAAACACCCCAATGTTCCATCCGCCTAGAACATGGTTATGACCAAGATCGTCCACTTCAAATATGCCTCCACCGTCGAGCAACCAACGTGCTTCGGCAACGTAGTCAAGAAGATCGTCATGGGAATATGTCTGTAGCAGGAGCATCCGAATAGTGAGGAATTCATGACCAATGTGATTTGGTATCCATTCTGGTGGCTCGCCTTTAACGCCATCGAAAGGCGCGGAGTCCTCTCCCCATGCCTCTTGCCCAGCACTAGAGATGGTTTGAAGAAAACGGATTCTGGGATCGTCGCCAATCATCACGCAGCTACCGTGTTGATTGCCACAACGTTGCCGGATACATTCTGCACCTTGGCGCAGAAGGCGGCCCAGTCATCCATGAGTTTTCGGCGTTTGTCGAACAGCGTGCCGCGTTGATAGGCGGCCTCGGCCTTGTCTTTTAGCTTGTGCGCCAATGCGTGCTCGATCACTTCGCGCGGAAATGCCGTAGTCTCCCCGGCCCAGTCGCGGAATGAGGAACGGAATCCGTGCCCGGTGATGTCCGTGCGCTTCATGCGGCGCAAGACAGCCGTCATGGTCATGTCGGAGAGCGCTTCGCCCTTGGTGTTCGGGAATACCAACTCAGTACCGGCCAAACGGGGCAGGGCGCGCAGCAGTTCCAGCGCGGCATCGGCCAGCGGTACGCGGTGTTCCTTCTTGGCCTTCATCCGCTCGGCAGGAATAATCCAGGTTGCGGCCTCGGAGTCGAACTCCGCCCATGTCGCGCCGCGTACTTCGCCCGATCTGGCAGCGGTGAGAATAGCGAACTCCAGCGCACGCGCACCCATACCTTCCAACTTGCGAAGTTCGGCCATGAATGCGCCGATCTCGCGATAGTCCAGCGCGGGGTGATGCTTGACGGCTTGAACCTCCTTGCGGGCCGGAAGTGTGTGCTCCAGGTGCCCGCGCCAGCGTGCCGGGTTCTCTCCTTTGCGGAATCCGCGCACGGTCGCCCAGTCCAAAACCAGTTCAATACGGTTGCGCACTCGGGAGGCAGTCTCGGATTTCTTTGTCCAGATCGGTTCAAGGACTTGGGTAATGTGCTCGGTCTTGATGTCCTTGATGCGCATCTTGCCGATGATGGGATAGGCGTAGGCTTCGAGGGTGTTGCGCCATTGCGCGGCATGCTTGGCATTCTTCCAGCCGGCTTCGTGCGCCGCGATGTACTTTGTCGCGGCCTCGTTGAAAAGTATTCCGGCCACTGACTCCGCAATCAGCTTGCTACGCATGGCGCGTGCATCCTCGACAGGGTCTATGCCCTCCTTGATTTTGGTGCGGGCCGCGCGCGCCGCCTCGCGTGCGCCGGCCAGCGTCACGTCGGGATATCCACCCAAGCCGATGTCGCGTCGCCGCGTGCCTACCATTGCCCGCAGAATCCAGCTTCGCGCACCGGTCGCGGAGACTTGCAGAGCAAGGCCAGCGACGACACCGACGAAGTGCAACCCCGGTTCAGTCAGTCGCGAAACTTCAAGCGGCCCCAGTTCGTTCGCTTTTCTCGGCATTCGAACTCTCCTTCCAGATAGCATCCATCAAACAACCCATCAATAATAATGCTACTACCTGAAACGGTAAGATGCAAGAAGAAACAGCTAACTTATTCTTGTGACGTGCATATCATGAATATCTGATATGACATGAAACGGCCTGAGTTATACGGACAACGGACACCCTCTCCGCCACATTCCCGATCCGATCACATCTTCCGCGGTTTCCTGTTCTTCGGTACGTCTGGTCGCGGGGTTGCACCTTTGCGCTTGTGTGGCGTCGCGCAGCTTGCCTTGCCTGTGC
>Ga0154020_10008264_pt1 | contig 12072 bp, 10 predicted proteins | sample Klosneuvirus_201_FD_109709 | JGI IMG/M metagenome (GOLD analysis project Ga0154020, IMG submission 109709) | Active sludge microbial communities from wastewater, Klosterneuburg, Austria - Klosneuvirus_20160825_MG | ecosystem: Engineered > WWTP > Aerobic digester > Activated sludge | place... | reverse complement strand
CGGTGTCGTCGTTCCGCACGAATGGCCTTGTCGGCTCCGCGATCCCGCGCGTCACCGCGATCCTGAAGATGGACACCGCGGTGAACCTCGACCTGCACTTTCACTTCCTGGATCTCACCGATCACCCGTGCGCGGACTCGTTTGGCGGTGTGCGTCTCGACGCTGCGCGCGCGCAGGAAGCGCCGTTCTTCCAGACCACGTTCCTCGGTGAGCTGCGCACGATCTTCGCCGGTGCCGGCCTCGCCTTCGGGCAATCGACGTACGAGGATCGCGGCGATCACCCTGATCTAGACGCGCTCGCCCTCGAGGACGCGCCGGCGTTGTTCTCGCTCGGCTCCCACGCACAGGGCATCGACATCTACTTCGTGCGCTCGCTTTCGCCGGTCGGCTTGCAGGCCTTCGGTCCCAATCCTGGACCCGCGGGCCTCGCCGGGTCGCGACAATCCGGCATCGCGATCGGCGTCGACACGCTCTGCTATCGCTCGTGGGAACAGCTCGCGCGTCTCACCGCGCACGAAGTCGCTCGCTACATGGGCCTGTATCACAACGTCGAGCTCGAAGTGGACGAGCACCCGAGCTGGCGCGACGGCATCTTCGACACGGATCCCGAGCCGGGCCGCGAGACGACGAACCTCATGTTCTTCTCGGAGTTCGGCGGTACCGAGGTCACAGCCGGCCAGCGCGAGATCCTCACGAAGAGCGCGGTGCTGCGATGACGAGAGCAACCGCGAAGACGCTCGTCGGTGTGGTCATCGCCTGCGCGATCGTGCTCCCCGCGGTCGCCGGTCCGGTCGCCGATCGAGTTCGCTTCGCGCTGACGCCGATCGATTCGCAGCCGACGACGCAGCAGCTCAACCTCGTCCACAACAACAACGAGCAAGAGGCGCTCGACAACCTGCAGGAGATCGCGCTCGGCGATGACTCCGTCGACACGGGCGTGAAGCTGCGCGCGGTGCGTGCGCTCACGCAGTACTGCAAGGCGCCGTGCGGTACCCACGAAGCACACGCGACGCTCGTGCAGCTGATCGGCCTGCCGAAGTATCGCGATGCGCGCGCGGGCCGCGACCTGCTCGTCCTACGCGCGACGATCGAAGCGATCGGCGTGCTTCGCGTCGTCGACGACATGAACTTCCTCCTGCCGTTTCTCCAGCACCCGAGCCGCGACATCCGGTCCGCCACCGCGCACGCACTACGCGACCTCGGAAATACCCAAGCGATTACGCCGCTCCGCACGCGCTACCTCGTCGAGGACGTCCCGCAGGTCCAGAACGCGCTGTCCGATGCGCTCCGGGTTCTAGGCCAACCGATTCAATAGAGTGAGTCTGGGCACAAGCCCTCGGAATCGTTTGGTTGCTGAGGGCGTGGTTTGGATCGTACAATTCCGTTGCCCCAACGTCCGGTGCCACGCGTCTAACCGTGGACTCCGATTGGGATTCGTATGACGACTCGCGACCCGCGTTCACGCGATTCACGCTCCCCTCAGGGAGTGGTTCGCGATCCCACGCAGTCGCTCTCGATCGATCCGGCGGACGAAGTCGGTCCCGACAGCAGCATCGAGCACCCATCGCTCGCGCTCGGAACGCACGAAGCGAAGCACCGCGACGAAGAAGGGACGAAGGTCGAGTCTCCCGCCGGCCGCGGGAAGACGCCGGCGCCGCCGCGTCCGGTGACCAAGCCACCGCCGGCACCGCGCACCGTCGACGATCCAGACAATCGCATCGGGACGATGCTCGGCAGCTATCGCGTCACCGAGCTGCTCGGCAAAGGCGGCATGGGCTACGTGTATCGCGCCGAGCACACGAAGCTCGGACGCGAGGTCGCGCTCAAGTTGCTGCGCACGGACTACGCGAAGCGCAAAGACGCGGTCGCGCGATTCATCCAGGAAGCGCGCACCGTCAATCGCATTCGTCACCGCAACATCGTCGACGTTCCGGACATCCTCGAGCTCGAGGACGGCACCACCTGCATCGTGATGGAGCTGTTGCGCGGGCAATCGCTCGGCAAGTGGGCGCGCACCGGCATCGATCTCCCGCGCGCGCTCGCGGTGCTCGTGCAGATCTGCGATGGCCTCGGCGCTGCTCACTCGGTGTCGATCGTCCATCGCGATCTCAAGCCCGACAACGTGATCGTCGTGCCGACCTCCGACGGTGCCGAGCTCGTGAAGCTGCTCGATTTCGGCGTGGCCAAGCTGCTCAATCGCGACGACGAAGACGTCGGCTTCCAGACCGCGGCCGGCTCGGTGATCGGAACGCCCGCGTACATGTCTCCCGAGCAAGCGGGCGGCATGCCGATCGATGCGCGCTCGGACATCTACTCGCTCGGCGCGATCATGTACGAGCTGTTCTGCGGACAGCCGATGTTCCGCGGTCGCTCCTTCGGCGAGTACGTGCGCAAGCACCTCACCGAGTTGCCGATCCGCCCGAAGAACACCACGGGTGGCGCTGCTCTCGACGAGCGCCTCGAAGCGATCATCCTGCGCGCGCTCGAGAAGGATCCGAACCAGCGCTATCAGCACATCGTCGAGCTGCGCGACTCGTTGCTCGCGGTGCTCGGTGGTCTCGAGACGATGCCGCCGCCGTCGTTCGCGACGATGACCGCGAGTGGCATCCGGCCGGTTCCGCTACCTCCGCAGGGAGCGATGCAGCACCTACCGACGCTGCCACCGGTGATCCACGCGCCCACGCCCGCGGGCACCCACTCGCTCTCGCATATCCCGCTGCACCAATCGCAGATCTACGGCGCGCCCTACTACAGCCAGATCATGCCGCAGGCGCCGGTGCAGCCTCAGACGCCGTGGTGGGTGTGGTTTATCGGCGGCGCGATCGCGGTCGGCCTCGGCGTCGGCGGTGCCGTGTGGTTCGCGGGACGCACGAGCGAGCCCGAGCAGCCCGCCGCGAAGCCGGAGCCAGCACCGATCAAAGAGCCAACGCTGACGCCCGACGATCCGCCGCCGGTGAAGGCCAAGCTCGTCGAGGTGCGCTTCGATTCGCTGCCGAGCGGTGCGGTGTTCGCGGACGGACAATCCGCAGAGCTGTGCACCACGCCCTGCACGATCAATGTCGATCTCGGTGACGGTGGCTCGACGGAGACGCGCACGTTCATCGTGAAGAGCCCGGATCACAAGGACGGCGAGATCGTCGTCGATCTGACCAGCTCGAAACGCGAGTACAACGTGCGCCTCGAGCAGCTCGTCTCGGTGAAGACTCCCGTCGAGGCCACGCCCACGAAGAAGTCGCCGAAGACGACCAAAGTCACGAAGCAACCTGACAAGGTGTCCACGCAACCTGACAAGCCTGACAAAAAGGTCGAGCCGCCTGACACGACCGACGATCCGCCGCCCGAGAAGAAGCCCGAGAAGAAGCCCGGCGATAAGATCGATCGGAGCGATACGCTCGATCCGTTCAATCGCAAGCGCCCATGACTCGCCCGCTGATCCGCACCGTCGTCACGCTCGTCGTGACGTTGCTCTTCGTGGGCAGCGCCTTGGGTGATCCCGCGGAGCGCGCGGCGAAGCGGCACTTCGATCGCGGCCAGAAGCTGTTCAACCTCGGCAAGTTCGACGAAGCGCTCGACGAGTACCAGCAGGCCTACGACGCGAAACCGATCCCGGACTTCTTGTTCAACATCGGTCAGTGCCACCGCAACTTGAACAACTACGACGCGGCGATCTTCAGCTTCAAGAAGTTCCTGAAGCTCTCGCCCGATGCGGAGAATCGCGATCAGGTCGAGGAGTACATCGCGGATCTCGAAGCGGAGCAGGAGAAGGAGAACTCGCGAAAGCTCAAGCTCGTCAAAGAACAACCACCGCCGCCGCCCCCCGAGGGAGGAACGCCGGTCTACAAGAAGTGGTGGTTCTGGACGGGCATCGCTCTCGTCGGTGCCGGCGCTGGCGTCGGCATCTATGCAGCCACACGTCCGAGCGAAACCTCGAGCCCGCCGATGACGACGGGCGGGAACATCAACTTCCCTCCATGACGCGCTTCCTCGTCGCGCTCGCGGCTGTCGCGTCCCCGCTCGTCGCGTGTGGTGGCCCCGAGACCATGCAGGCCTATACGGTCGTCACGGTCGATGGTCGGCCCGGTGTCCACGATGTCAACGCGCTGCGCGTGACGCTGTCGAACGCGGGATCGGAGCGCGCCGACGAGCTCGCGTTCTCGGGGAGCTTTCCATTCACGTTCAGCGTGTCCGCACCCGAGCGCGAAGGCGATCTCGGGATCCAGATCGACGCGCTCGACGATAACGATCTCGTCGTCGGTCAAGGCAGCACCACGTCCGCCGTCGACGCGCCGGCCGCGAGCGTGATGCTCGACACCACCGACTTCGTGGTCAACACCGACTTCGGTGGCGATCAGTTTCCATCCGATGACTTCGAGGCACACGGCTTTCAGGTCGCCGCCGATGCCAGCGGTCTGTGGACCGTCGGCTATCGCGACACGTGCTCCACGCCGTGCAACATGTACGCGCGGCGCTTCGACGTCAGCGGCAAAGCAGCGACCACGCGGATCGCCGCTGGAACGAACGCGTTTCCGGTCACCACCGAGCTCACGAACGGCTTCTTCAGCACGCCGGCCGTTGCGGTGGCAGGCCAAGCGACCGTCGTCGTGTGGGGCTTCTCGGAGCCCGCGCCGAGCACGATCGATGGCATCGGCTGTCGCTCGCTCGATCCGCAGGGCAACGCGACGCCGAACCAGCTCGAGATCAGCCCCGAGCCGAATGCCGAGGTCGTCTCGATCGTGCCGCTGTCGAACCAGAACTTCGCGGTGGCGTGGGACACGTCGATGACCGGCACGATCATCCGCGCCGCGATCATCCGCGCCGATTGCACGGTTGCGTTGACCCCGGTCACGGTCTCGACGGTGGCGAACGCGCGCAAGGCAGCGGTCGCGGCGCATCCCACCGCGAACAAGATCCTCTACTCGTGGATCGTCAGCGGCGCGGTGCGCGTGCGCATCGCGAGCCTCACGAACGCGTTCGACATCCCGGACACCGAGTTCCTTCCCGCGGGTGCCGAGCTCGCCGAGCACGTGCGCGTCGCGCCGCTCGGGACGGGCTTCGCGATCGTGGTGCGCTTCTCGGGGCGCATCGAGCTCTATCGAACCACTGTCGCCGGCGCGGTGATGGGTGGGCCCACGATTGTCACGAGCAACGCCGGTACCGACTTCCAGTCGACCGAGGCCTTCGGCGTCACGACGAGCCCGACGGGCAAGCTGTTCGTCACGTGGCACGCATGCGATACGAGCGGCGACACGCAGGGATGCGGCGTGTTCGGTCGCGCATTCAACACCGACGGCTCGCCCGCGAGCGAAGAGATCATCATTCCGACCACGCGCGTCGGTGATCAGATGAACCCGTCGGTCGCCGCGCTCCCCGGCGATGCCTTCGCGGTCGTGTGGCGCGACGACAGCGCCCAGGCACCGGATACGTCCGGCGGCGCGGTGCGCGCGCGCATCGTGTACCTCGACGGCGCTGGAAACTGACTACTTCTCGTCGTCGTCGTCGGCGCGGTGATCGATGCCGAGCGAGCGCATCTTCTTGTACAGGTGGCTGCGTTCGAGCTGGAGCTCGCGTGCCGTGTTGGACACGTGGTGATCGTTCGCCTCGAGCGCGGCCATGATGATCTCGCGCTCGGCCGCGGCGACGAGATCCTTGAACGGCGTCCCGCGGGCGAAATCGGCTTTGACCGCCTTCACCCTCGGTAGTGCATCGCCGACGTCGGCCTCCGTGATCACCTCGGCATCGCCCGTGAGAATCGCGAGACGCTCGACGACGTTCTTGAGCTCGCGCACGTTGCCCGGCCAGTCGTGCTGCATGACCAGTGTCATGGCCGATGGTGCGAGCTTCTTCAGACGCCGGCCGTTATCCGCGCACACTTGCTCGATGAAGTGCTCGACGAGCGACGGGATATCCTCGCGGCGCGCACGCAACGGCGGTAGCTCGATCGGCATGACGGCGAGGCGGTAATAGAGATCCTCGCGGAACCGCCCTGCGGCGATCTCGGCGGACAGGTCCTTGTTCGTGGCGGCCACGACCCGGACGTCGACCTTGATAGTCTCCGCGCCGCCAACCCGCTCGAGCTCGTTTTCTTGTAGGACGCGCAACACTTTGGCCTGCGCGCTGGGGTTCATGTCACCCACTTCGTCGAGAAATAGCGTGCCTCCGTCTGCGAGCTCGAATTTTCCGCGCCGCTGCTGCGTCGCTCCTGTGAAGGCGCCCTTCTCGTGTCCGAACAATTCGCTCTCGATCAGCTCCGAGGGAATCGCCGCGCAGTTGAGCTTCACGAACGGACCGTCCGCACGACGGCTATGCTCGTGAATCGCACGCGCGACGAGCTCCTTGCCCGTCCCGTTCTCTCCCGTGATCAGCACGCGGCCGTTCGTCGGCGCGGTCTTCCCGACTTTGTCGAAGATGCCGCGCATCGGCCCGCCCTTGCCGATCATGGCGAAGTCGGTGGTGACACGAGCGCGTTGCCGCTGGTTCTCGTTGGCGAGCCGCGCGAACTGCAGCGCGTTCTGCACCGTGATCAGCAGCTTGTCGCCGGACAGCGGTTTCTCGACGAAATCGTGGGCGCCGGCCTTGGTCGCTTGGACGGCGGTCTCGATGGTCGCGTTGCCGGACATCATGACGACCACGGTCTCCGGGCTCGCGATCCGGATCTTCGGCAACACCTCGAGGCCGGTCTCACCGGGCATCATCACGTCGAGGAGCACGAGGTCGATATCGTTGTCGGCGAGCTTGCCGAGGCCAAGCGCGCCGTTGCCCGCCACCTCGACCTTGAAGCCCTCGATCTCCAGCGAGCGCCGGACCGTGGTCAGGATGTTGGGCTCGTCATCGATGACGAGGATGGTCGAGCGCGCCATTTCGCCCAGACCCTACCAGATGTTAGGGTCCTGCCATGAGAGCGATCCTGCTCGCAGCGTTTGCCATGTTGTTGGGCTCGGCCTTTGCCGTGAGTTGTAGCGATCCGGCCAAGCCTGGCTGCAAGGGCGACAAGGACTGCAAGGACGGCAAGAAGTGCGCGGAGAACAAGTGCGTCGAGTGCACGGAAGACTCCGATTGCGGCAAGGGCAAGCGGTGCAGTGCGAACGCGTGCATCGCCGCTCCTGAATGCACGAAAGATGATCAGTGCCCCGCGGGCCAGGTCTGCCAGGCGAGCAAGTGCAAGCCGTGCGCGTCGAACGCGGACTGTGGCCCGGGCGGATCGTGCGATGCCGGCGCCTGCAAGCGCGGCACGAAGTGCAGCAAGGACGAGGACTGCGCCGACGACGAAGACTGCGTGAACGGGTACTGCAACAAGGGCGGCGCGGCGGCAACCGATCCGGGATCGTGCCCGCTGTCCACGGTGTACTTCGGCTTCGACGACTCGAGCATCCAGGCCTCCGAACGCGATCGCCTCGACGGCAACGCGCAGTGCATCGAGAAGACCAAGGGCAAGAACGTGTTCCTCGTCGGTCACACCGACACGTCGGGCACCGAGGAGTACAACATCGCGCTGTCCGAGCGCCGTGCGCAGTCGGTGGCCGACTACATGGCGCGCCTCGGGAGCGACCCGGCTCGCATGCAGGTCGTTCCCAAGGGCGAGACCGAGCCGACCGGCCTCGGTGATGACAAGGATCGCCGCGTCGAATTCCAGTGGAGGTAACGTGAACCGTCTCGTTCTCCTTACCGTGATGCTGTCGGGCTGCTTCTGGGCGACCACGAAGTCCGAGGGCGATGCCATGCGCAAGGACATCAAGGGCCTCGACGAGCGCCTGTCGTCCAAAGAGCAGGATCTGTCCGGCAAGATCGGCGAGCTGCAGAAGACGCTCGACGACGCCGCGAAGCTCCTCAAGCGCAACTCCGCCGATCTCGGTGCGGATGTCGATCAGCTCCGCCAGGACGTGCGCACCGCGAACGGCCTCGTGACTGCGGTGAATCAGCAGGTCAACGAGCTGAAGATGGCGTTCGCCACACAAACGCAGCGCATCGATGCACTCGAGGCACGCCTCGCGCAGATGGAGAGCGGCAAGCCGAGCGCGAACAGCTCCCCTGATGACCTGTGGCGCCTCGGCTCGACGGCATTCGAAGCAGCTCGCTACAACGACGCGATCGACATCTTCAAGCGCCTCGTCGCGTCGTTTCCGACGCACACGCGCGCTCCCGACGCGCAGTACTTCCGCGGGCAAAGCCACTCGAACCTCAAGGACTGGGACAAGGCGATCGCCGCCTACCAGGTCGTCGCGGACAAGTACCCCGAGAGTCAGCTCGCCGACGACGCGCTCTACTTTGCCGCGGTGGCCGCGCAGAACCTCAAGAACTGCACCGAAGGCCGGGCCTACCTCGGCCTGATCAAGCAGAAGTATCCGAAGTCGAACGTCACGAAGGCCGCGACGGATCTCGACGCTGCGCTCAAGAAGGACGCGAAGAACAAAGCGAAGTGCTCCTCGTAGCGATCCTCGTCGTCGGGCAAGTGAAGCTCGACTGACAACAGGGTCTGTCCCCTGTTCTGCCCTGCTTACTTCGTGGTCTTCGCGGGCGCCTTCGTGTCGGCCTTCGCCGCGCCATCGAGGACCTCACCGCCGAGCTTCTTGAATTGCTCGAGGCCGTCCTTCTTGAGGTCGTAGGTCGGCGCCAACTTCGTGTGGCACTGATTGCAGCTCTTGAGCTTCTTCTCCTTCATCCACACCTTCATCGCGTCCTTCGCCGCCTTCTGCCCGCCCTTCTCGCACGCCTCCTTCACCATCTTCGTCTTGAAGTCTTTGTGCTGGCACGCGTCAGCGGCGTCGACCTCGCTGGGAGTCGACGTGATCAGCGCGAACGTGAGAGCGCCGGCGATGACCGAGAACGAAGCGAGAACACCGATCTTCATAGTGGTCCTTTGAAGCTGCAGACGAATGAGGCCGCTACCTTATTCAGGTCGCAGAAGTCTGCGAGATTTCGACTTCCGAGGCAATATCCAGGCCTTACCCATCGCTGCAACGGACTTTCTAGTCGCGGCCGAATGCTCGCGCCGCCGCGCCTACATCGAGAGCGGTGTTCACCGCGCTGATCGCGCAGATGCTGGAGACACCCGTCGCGTAGACCGCTGCCACCTGCTCGCGAGTGATGCCTCCGATAGCAACGATCGGCGTGGAACCGACCAACTCGACCGCGCGCTGGAGCGCTTCGAGTCCCTGCACCGGATCGGGATTCTGTTTCGTCGCGGTCTCGAACACCGGCCCGTACGCGATGTAGTCGGGCTTCGCGCTCAGCGCCGCGCGCACCTGGTCCGCGTCGTGCGTCGACACGCCGAGGAACAGCCGATCGCCGACGAGCTCGCGCACGCGTGCCACCGGCAGATCGCTTTGACCGAGGTGCACTCCATCCGCCTTCGCGAGGAGCGCGAGATCGAACCGATCGTTCACCACGAGCTTCGCACCGTGCTCGTCGCACACGCGCCGTGCCATTCGCGCCACCCGAAGGATCTCGCCTGCACCAACGCGTCGATCACGCGCCTTCAGCCGAACCTGCAGGATTCGAGCGCCACCGGTCAGCAACGCACGCGCGAGCGATTCGTCGTCGCGATCGAGCACCGCATAGAACCCGTGAACGGCATCGAGGACGGCGCGAGGCGGGCTCTGCGACAAGCCTTCACGAATCGTCACGCGAACGTGCCTTCCATGCTCGACAGTGCATCGCTCATCGCATCGCGAGCTCCATCTGCTCGAGCTCGCGCGCCTTGTCGCGAAGCGCGGCCGCCTTCTCGAATTCCAGATCGGCCGCTGCTTGCTTCATCTCGGCGCGCAGCTTCTCGATCGTTGCGCGCAGCGTGTCGATATCGTCGATCTTCTTCATGTCGATCGCCGTGATCTGCGGACCGCGACGGCCCTTGGTCGGCATCGGCTCGGCTGGCTGCACGTCCATGATCGAGCGCTTCGCGGACCTCGGCGTGATGCCGTGCTCCTTGTTGTACAAGGCCTGCACCTCGCGACGACGCCGCGTCTCACCGACGGCAAGCTGGATCGACTCCGTCTCTTTGTCGGCGTAGAGCAGCACGCGGCCGTTCAAGTTGCGAGCCGCGCGACCGATCGTCTGGATCAGCGAACGCTCGCTGCGCAGGAAGCCTTCCTTGTCCGCATCGAGGATCCCGACGAGCGACACCTCGGGAATGTCGAGGCCTTCGCGAAGCAGGTTGATCCCGACGAGCACGTCGAACTCGCCGCGCCGTAGATCTCGAATGATCTGGATGCGCTCGAGCGTGTCGACGTCGGAGTGCAGGTACTTCACCTTCACGCCGATCTCTCGGTAGTACTCGGTCAGATCCTCGGCCATGCGCTTGGTCAGGGTGGTGACGAGCACGCGGTCACCCTTGGCCGTGCGCTGGCGAATCTCGGCGAGCAGGTCGTCGACTTGGTGCGCGACAGGCCGCACTTCGACCTCTGGATCGTGCAGACCGGTCGGGCGGATGATCTGCTCGACGACGATGCCCTTGGCTTGGTTGAGCTCCCACTCCGCCGGCGTCGCCGACACGTAGATCGTCTTCTTCGCGCGCTGGTGCCACTCGTCGAAGCGAAGCGGCCGATTGTCGAGCGCGCTCGGAAGGCGGAAGCCGTACTCGACGAGCGTCTCCTTGCGCGATCGATCGCCGTTGTACATCGCGCCGATCTGCGGAACCGTTTGATGCGATTCGTCGACGACGAGCAAGAAGTCATCGCCGAAGTAGTCGACGAGCGTGGGCGGCGGCTCGCCCGGCGCACGGCCCGTGAGGTGGCGCGAGTAGTTCTCGATGCCCGAGCAGAAGCCCATCTGCTCGATCGATTCGAGGTCGTACATCGTTCGCTGTTCGAGGCGTTGGCGCTCGAGGAGCTTGGCTTCGCGCGAGAGATGTTCGAGCTGGTCTTTGAGCTCTGCGCGGATCGTCTGCACCGCGCGACGCATGGTCTCGTCGGGTGTCGCGTAGTGCGACGCCGCGAAGATCACCGAGCGATCGAGTTTGCGCTTGATGCCGCCGCGCAGCGGATCGATCTCGGCCATCGATTCGACCTGATCGCCGAACCACTCGATGCGCACCGCAGTGTCGGCTTCGTAGGCCGGGAACACCTCGACGGTATCGCCGCGCACGCGGAACGTGCCGCGATGGAAATCGACATCGTTGCGCTCGTACTGCAGCTCGACGAGCCGGCGGAGCACGCTGTCGCGATCGATCGACGTGCCGACATCGAGCTCGGCCGTCATCGACGCGTACGTCTCGCGCGCGCCGATGCCGTAGATGCACGAAACCGACGCGACGATGATCACATCGCGCCGCGACAGCAGCGCGAACGTCGCCGCGTGGCGCATCCGATCGATCTCTTCGTTCACGATCGAGTCCTTCTCGATGAACGTGTCGGTCGTCGGAACGTACGCTTCGGGCTGGTAGTAGTCGTAGTAGCTGACGAAGTAGTGGACCGCGTTGTCGGGGAACAGCTCTTTGAACTCGCCGTAGAGCTGCGCGGCCAAGATCTTGTTGTGCGCGATGATCAGCGTCGGCTTGTTGATCTCCGCGATCACGTTCGCCACGGTGAACGTCTTGCCCGAGCCCGTGATGCCGAGGAGGACCTGCGAGGCCTCGCCGCGCTGGATCCCTTCGATCAGCTCCTTGATCGCCTTGGGCTGATCGCCCGCAGGCGCGAACGGCGCCGCGAGACGAAACTGTCCGGTCGACTTCGTCGGGAGCTCGTCCTTCGCAGGAGTCGCCGCCATCATCGGCAGTCCCTCACCGTCGCGCTTTGCTTTCTTGCGATAGCTAGCCACCGCGCCGACTCTAGCCCGTCATTCGCGGGCTCGCACGGCGCAAGTCCGGCGAGATATCCCCACCACGCACGATGGGTGCGCGCGTCGTCGATCTCGGGCTCGAACGGATCGATGCCGAAGGCTTGGCGCAACGAGCGCACCCACGTGCGTGAGGACGGCACGTCACTTCACCGGCGTGTGGAGGCCGACGACATTGCCATCGAGATCGGCAAACAGCCCGATCATGCCCTGTGGTCCGATCGACGTTTCGGGCTGCACGATCTTCGCACCCGCTTCGAGCGCGCGACCGAGTGCGTCCTTGACGTTCGGCACCTGGAGATAGAT
>Ga0154020_10008263_pt1 | contig 12072 bp, 16 predicted proteins | sample Klosneuvirus_201_FD_109709 | JGI IMG/M metagenome (GOLD analysis project Ga0154020, IMG submission 109709) | Active sludge microbial communities from wastewater, Klosterneuburg, Austria - Klosneuvirus_20160825_MG | ecosystem: Engineered > WWTP > Aerobic digester > Activated sludge | place... | reverse complement strand
TGCGGCTAGGGATTACGCCGGCACACAAGCCAGTAGATCAGCGGCAGTGCGACAAGAAGATGAATCGCCAACCCGCCCAGAACTGTCGCCATATACCAGCCCAGACGCGGCACATCACTGCGCCAGAACGCCTCGGGCGCGCCGCCAATGCGCGCGGCGACCAGCGACGCAATGCCCAAAGGCGCATACCAGACCACGAGCTGAACAATCTTCATCAGGGCTTCGCGCACGCTCTCGAAGAACGCCAGAGCGGGCTTGCCGCGCTCGCCCATGGTTGAAAGCACGCCGCCAAACAGAAGCGAAAACGAAATAACGCCCAGCACCTGCATGTTCACGGCGGCGGCAAGAACATTCTCCGGCACCAGACTGCCGATTACCTCCAGCAGCGAATCGAGAATCGTGCGCGAGCCTGAAAGCGCTTTGGGCAATTCCCCTGTGGACCCGGAAACTGAACCGGCTTCACCGGGGCGAATCACATTCACGAGAATAATGCCGATCAATACCGCAAGGCCGGTGGTCGTGATGTAGTAGACGAACGTGCGCATGCCCAGACGGCCGGCCTTGCGAATGTCGCCCACGTTGCCCAGAGCTCCAATCATGAGCGAGGCAACAAGTGGTATCACCAGCATCTTGAGCAAGCGCAGCAGGATGACGCCCGGGAAGCCGACTACCTTGAGCCAGTCGCCCCGCGCCACTTTGTCTTCAGGAAGAAAGGCGGCCAGCAGAGAACCCGCACCGACGCCAAGAGCGACGGCCAGAGCGGTGACGATCACCAGCAGGTTGGCTCGGCCTTTCATGGTGCTTCCTTGACAGCCAATGGTGTGCCTGTCCGTGCAGCCAGCCGGCGCGCCATGACGCTATTTCTGCGGCAGTGGCGTGACACCATGAACCGATTGCGTGTCGCGCAAGCCGGTGCTGGGAATGTCGGCGCGCTTGCGCGCCACCAGCGCCGCATAATAAAGCCTGTCGCCCCTTACGCTGCGGCGATGGCAATAAACGCGGTAGGCCTCAATCTCGATCACGCCGGCCCCGATCATCTTGCGCAACAAGGCGGCAAATCCGCTCTCATCAGCGGAACTCAGGAAATTGAGCTTGGCATTGAAAGCAATCCATCCGCCGGGCGTTACGAGGTTGAATGCGGCCTCGAAAGCAGCCGGAGGGATATCGCCAAAGCCCAAGGCCGCCACCGTCACCAGACAATTCGGTCGCTGCAGTGAGAGCGCAGCAAGGGTCTCGGGTTCAAGTTTCGTCAGGTCGCAGACAAAGTAGTTGTCGTACACGCCGGGCCGATCGCGTTCGGCGGCCATGCGCGCCTCGGGCAGGATGTCGATTCCGACGATGCTCTCGACGCCGATGCGTCGAAACTCTTCAGCGACAACGCCGTTTCCCGCACCTACTTCCACCACGCGCAGCTGTGAAGGGTTCTCGCCACGTTCGCGCAACACGTCGCTAAGCATCATCGAGACCCGCTTGTGGGAACTGCATTCAAGGCGCTCGTAGAAAATCTGTTCGTAAAGGCCGGCGATCTCGTAAATCTTGCCGTAATCATGAAATCGAATGCGCTTGAACGAATCGTCTAACTTCACCTCGCAGAACTCCTGGTCCTGCCGAACAGTGGGATCCGAAGGCGGGAACCTGACTTCGTGGCGCGCACTTGCGCCCGGCGATGATTCAGGATGACGCACTCGTTGAAGATCAGTTGCGGCCATGACTATGCTCCCACCGCGCGAAACAGGGCGTTCAACGCACGCGGCTCACGCAGAACGCAACAAGAGTCTGCGGGCCAGGCCCGCGATTGGGCGCGAATCAGCCGCCGAGGGCGGGCATCGTGCGCAAGAATACAGCCAACAATTCAAGCCTAGGCGAAAGCACAGTGCCCGCAAGCAAAAGTTTCCTCGCACAAAAACTTAATTTCTGAGTGAGCGCTGTGTTCACAGCGCTGCGAGGAATTCAAACAGCGCGGCCGCACGTGTCCGACGGGCCCTGACAAAGCCGAATGCCGCTCCCCTACCGCAGCAATGGGAGCGTCCTGGTTACCGATTGAAGGTGCAGCGTCCGCCAACGAGATCGGCCGTCACCACAAGATCGCGCGGCTCTTTGTCGAACACGCCGATGCACTTGGCTTTCCACTCGTTCGCGTTGCCGCTGAGCACGACGTAGTCAGCCGGTTGGAACTCCGAACCGGCCAGCACACCGCGCGGCATGTCGAGTTCCGCCATCGTTTGCGGAATTCTGCCCGTGCGTTGATACACAACGCGCGCGCGGTCCTTCATCGCGCCCAGCGCCGCGCGGGCTTCGCTGGGGCGAGGCTCTTCGACGCCGCTTGGGCGCAGCGGCCAGAAGGCGATAGCACCGACTGCGGACACAACCAGGCCGAGGATGAGCACTAACGGAATCCGGTCCGTCCACTTCACAACGTAAGCGGACCGAACTGTCGCGTGTACACCAGAAATCTGTTGTTCGTCCGCCACCGCTCACCTGTTGAACCGAGCCTCGCCTGTCTTGAGGTTGCATTCAAGCCGCAAATGACGCGGCTCTGCCGAATAGACATTGTGGCACTCCGCCCACCACGTCTCAGGTGTGCCGCCGCAGGTGTAGTCACCGGCACGGAAGTACCTGCCGGCGAGATCGGAATCGAAGAAGTCGAGATCTTTCATCGTGATGCCCGCCTGTGCCGGGTCGCGCCGATGAACCTGCCGCGCGCGATCCTTCATGAGCTGGAGTCTTGTCCGCGCCTCCTCTGGGCGAGCGCCTTCGACCTTGGGCGAGGGGCCCGATGGCAGAAGCAGAACCACGCCGGCCAGAATCGCCAGGCAAAGAACCAGGACATTCAATTGGCGCCATTTCACGCGGTTTTCTTGGCACAACTCCTGCTCGCGCACAAACGCGACAACATCGGCGCGGTGCCCCGAAGGGTCGCGCGGCGCGGCACGAACCTGTCGCTCTTCGCTCATGACGCTAACGGTTGAACCTGAATTGGCCTGTTTGAAGACTGCCCTCAATGCGCAAGTGCCGCGGCTCGACTTCAAAGACGCCCTCACACTGCGCCCACCAGCTCTCCGGCGTGCCGCCGCAGGTGTAGTCGCTTTGCCTGAAGTGTTTGCCGTCAATTTCGGTTGCACCAAGCCCCAGGTCTTCCTTGCGGATTTCGGTCAGTTCGGGCCGTCGCTGACAGATGACGCGCGCGCGGTCTCTCATCGCACCCAAGGCGGCTCTGGCTTCAGACGATTTAGGCGGCTCACCGCCCTGAATCAGCAGAATCTGGCTGAGAGCAACAATTACGATCAAAAGGATCAGAGCAGTCGCTACCGCCAGGAAGTCGAGGCAACCCGCAATCTTGCTCTGGAGCGTTCTGGGTGGTGCGATGCTGTTCGCAGGCACGGCCATAATTTACCTGTTGAAACTGGCCTTGCCGCTGACCAGGTCTGCCGTCACGATCAGGTGCTTTGGCTGCGACTCATAGACTCCGGTGCAGACCGCGCTCCAGCACTCCGGCGTGCCTCCCACAATTATGTAGTTGGCAGGTTTGTAGTAAGTGCCGAGCAGTTCATCCTCACCCACGCCGAGTTCCGCAAAATCTCTCGGTACCTTTCCGGTGCGCTCGTACACGACACGCGCGCGATCCTTTAGCATGCCTAGCGCAGCGCGGGCCTCGGAACTGGTCGCCTCGTGCGGGCCCCAGTCCACAGCGTTCACCCAAACCACAGCTCCCATTATCAGAAAGCTGAATAGTAGTACACCCCACACGCTGGCGTGGGGGTGCCAATTCGAGGAACGCGCAATGACAGTGGCGTTCCACGTTTGGGCTGGTTGCTGATCTTTCATAGATTACCTGTTGAACGAAGCCGATCCCTGAACCAGGTTTGCCTCGATCCGCAAATAGCGCGGCTCGGATTCATAGACGTTTTCGCACTGGGCCCACCATTTGTCCGGCGTGCCGCCGCAGGTGAAGTTCTCGCGGCTGAAGTAACTCCCGCTTAGTTCGGTCTTGCCCATGCCGAGATCATCAAACGAGATCTCCTTCCGGGTCGGATTCTTCTGGTACACAACGCGTGCGCGGTCCTTCATTGCTCCCAGTGTGGCGCGCGCTTCGCTGGGCCGCGCGTCCTCACCACAACCGGGGCCAATGCCAACCACGGCGCCAAAGCCGCTGAGCATGACGAGCCCGAGCACGATCAGGCACGAGTAGAGAGCCAGGCGACCAAGCCGATGCAGGAAGCCGCGCTCTGGCTCTATGGTGTGGCCGAAGGGTTCAGCACTTCGCAGGCTCGGCGTCGGAAGGCTCAGGTCGTGCTCCTCGTGCGCCAAGTTCGCTTGAGATCTTTCCATGTCTCACCTGTTGAAAGTTGCGCTGCCCTTTGCCAAGTCGGCCGTCACAATCAGTTCCCGCGGCGCGGCCGAATACACGCCGCTGCAGGCCGCTGTCCATCGTTCGGGGTTGGCGTTCGTAATGCGATAGTGGCTTGCATCGAAGTAGCTTCCGCGCAACTCAACATCGGTCAAACCCAGTTCCTTGAGTGTCGCGGGCGCTTTGCCCGTACGCTGATAAACCACGCGCGCGCGGTCCTTCATCGCGTCCAAAGCCGCGCGGGCTTCGCTGCTGCGTGCTTCGCTGATATTGCTGCCCCTGAGCGGCAGCGCTGAAAGAACGAGCAACCCCAGCAGCAAGAGCACAAAAACCCACTGCAACGGAGTGCCGCCCAGGATGCGCCCCGCGAGTCGCCCCAGCCGCCACGCGGAGGGGATATGCACGACGTACCCGTCAAAGGGCGGTGGCGCGGCTTCGGCCCCGGGCTGCAAGCGGCTTCCCGCCCAGTGATAGGGCACCCCTCCCCGTGGTTTCCGCGCCACCGCCATGCCGCGCGCCTTGCCGTATTTCATCCGCGCGGCCAGCTGTTCGATCAAAATCAGGTCCGTATCGCTGCGCATGCCGCCCCCAGAGCCCATTCCGGCACGTCACAATCATGTCATCTGTCCGTCATGTCCACAACATACCCCTTGGGCGGATGCCCGTCAAACGACTGCGCACGAAATTCCGTAAAGTAGGCTCGCAACATGAAGCGTCGCCTGAAACTGATTCGAGCAGCGTGCATGCTGTTGGCACTCTTCTTCGCGGCGTCAACATTGGCGCTTGTCAGCATGGGTGCGGACGAAAGCGAAGGTGCAAGAGCCGACTGCATATTCATTCCCGGCATGGCTGTGTACGGCGAACGCAAGCCAGGCCTCGGCCTGCAAGCCCGCCTCGAACGCGCGCTGGAACTATGGAAAGAGAAGCGCGCACCGCTGATCGTGGTCAGCGGCGGCAGCAAAGGCGACTTCAACGAGAGCGAGGTGATGGTCGAGTGGCTGCGCGAACACGGCGTGCCAAGCGACGCCATCATCGCCGAGTCGCGCTCACGCTCCACGCGAGAGAACGCAATCTACAGTGCGCCATTGATGCACCACCGCGGCATCAAGCGTGCGCTGATCGTCAGCCAGAACATGCACCTGCCGCGTGTGAAAATCTGCCTGCATGACGAAGGCATCGAAACGATCAACGCCCCATGCAAAGGCCCGCCGCCTTTCGACGTCATCATCCCGTTAGCCCGCGAAGCGTTGTTGATGCCGTTACACGCCTTGAATGCGGACAGAGTCTTCCGATAGAAGAATGGGGGCGCATACAGCGCCCCCAACACATCCTTAGCGTCCTTTGTAACTCAGCACTGGTCTGAGCACGCGCACAACCCTGGTGAGTTCATGCTGCGCTCGCATGACTTTGCCAATGTCCTTGTAGGCCAATGGTGCCTCTTCCACCAACTGCCTCGCTCGTCGATGGTCGAACCAGATGCCCTCCATCTGCTGCTCAAAGCTACCAATTGAGATCTCATGACGCGCTTCGCTGCGGCTCAGCCTGCGGCCTGCACCGTGGGAGCACGAGCAAAGTGACGGCTCGCAGCCGCGCCCTTGCACGTGATAACTGCACGTGCCCATCGAGCCCGGAATCAGCCCTTGCTCGCCATCGTGCGCCGGAATTGCACCCTTGCGATGAACCCAGAGTCTACGCCCGGCATGTTCTTCCAATGCAACCGCGTTGTGATGGCAGTCCACGAGCGTATCCCAATGGGGTGCGATGTTAGAGATGCGACCAATCGCCTTGCTAGCCGCTTGCAGCATGGCCAAGCGGCTAGCCTTTGCGTACTCAAGGGCCCACCTGAGGTCATGGAGGTAGGCTTGCCCCTGCGGGGTATCGACGCCCAGCGGCGCGAGTCCGGACTTGGATTCACGCAGGTGCCAATCGCGAATGCTTTCGCCCATACTGCGCGAACCGCTGTGCACCATGAGCCATAGCCCGTCGTCCGCGGCTTGGAACTCCAGGAAGTGATTTCCACTTCCGAGCGTTCCGAACTGGGCTTGACCGTCCCGCGAAATCCGCTTAGTGAGCGCCGGATGCGACAACTCCCGCGCCAGTTCCTTGGGCAAAGTGGGCGCTCGGCGGTGTCGCATCGCGGGCACGAACTCGTACAGCGCGCGAAGCAGGATTCCCGCGGACTCCTTATCGTCAAGCAGATGCGGATCGTCGCTGACACAGACCGTCGCGACGCCGCAGCCGATGTCCGATCCGATCGCCGCCGGATAGACCGTGTGCGTCGTTGCCAGAACCGTGCCGACGCACACGTTGCTACTCAGGTGTACGTCGGGCATGAGAGCAACGTGCACCACGTCATACGCTTGTCGCAACTTGTCAACTGATTGCCGCACGTCTCTTGGCAACGGTTCTACTAACCACGTGTAGAGGGGGGCGCTCATTCTTCCTCACCTCCCCCACTCACAACTAGCTTGAACGATATGTCAGGCGCACGTTTGCGCGTGATCTCCGTAGCTATGGCAGCTCGCAAGCGAGGCCTGACGCCGTTGAGTGCTGCAAGGGTTTCGAGGTAATGACGTGATTCTCCACCTGCCAGCACCACGAGCAGATGAGCCGCGTCCGGGGCCGGCGCAACGTCCTCGACGTAGAGAACCTGTAACAACGGGTCTGCGCAATCCGGCAGAGCACGATTAAGCGCGTCTCGAACCTGACCGCATAGTTGTAGCGCCTTTCGTAAATTCCGTGCTTGGCCCGCAGGCGCAAATAGCGGGTCATCGGTGCCGCCGTGCGGCCGCTTTGATCGATGCATGAATGTTCCCAATGGCGACGCGCGGCCAAGTAGCCGCAAGTCGCGAATAAGATTGAGTGATTGCTACCGGGCGCGCCGAATGCTCAGGCGCAAAGCAGTTGAATAGGCTGGAATGTGTGCGTACGCATGGCCTGCTCCTTTTGTGGCCCGGACAAGCTAACAAAAAAGCGCACACCGTAAACCTGTGTGCGCTTCCGTAATTCCCTGCGACCTACCGATCCACCTCGCCCATCACGATGTCGATGGAGCCGATGATGGCGACGAGGTCTGCGACGAGCGCACCTTTGGACATGTGATCCAGAATCGAGATGTTGCAGTAGGCGGGGCTGCGCACTTTGCAGCGCACTGGCCTGGGGCCCTTGCCGTCAGATATCAAATGGAAGGCGAGTTCGCCGCGCGGGTTCTCCACGGCAAGATAGACCTCGCCTGCGGGGGCCTTGAAGCCGAGCTGCTGCTTGGCGATCTTGGCGTCGTTGACGGGCAGATTGTCGGGGTTGTCGGCGCCGCCGGGCAAATCCTTGATCGCCTGGCGGATGATCTTGACGCTTTCGAGCATTTCCCAGACACGAACGTAATAGCGGTTCCAGCAGTCGCCGATCACGCCCTCTTCACCCTTGGCGGTGATCACGTTGAAGCTGAACCTGTCGTAAATCGAGTACGGGTTGTCGCGGCGAAGATCACGGTCGATGCCCGAACCGCGCAGCACGGGGCCGGTGAGCCCCCAGGCAATCGCCATCTCGGGCGGAATCACGCCCACGCCGCAAGTGCGCTCGAGGAACACACCGTTGCCGCTGAGCAACTGGTTGTACTCGGGCACCTTCTTCTCGAACCAGTCGAGGAAGTTGAGAATCTTGGGAATCAGGTACGGCGGGAAGTCGCGCTTCACGCCGCCGATGCTGATGTAGTGGTAGTTCAGGCGCTGCCCGCACATATCCTCAAGCAGGCGCAGAATCATTTCGCGCTCGCGGAAGCAGTGCAAGAACGGCGTGATCGCGCCGACGTCGAGGCCGTAGGTGCCTACGCTCATCAGGTGCGATGCGATGCGGCTCAATTCCGCCGCTATGATTCTCAGATATTGGCCGCGTTCGGGCACCTGTTCACGCACGCCGGCGAGTTCCTCGACGGCGAGACAGTAGCCGAGGTTGTTGCACATGGCCGCAAGGTAATCCATGCGGTCGGTGTACGGCACGTATTGGATGTAGGTGACGTTCTCGGCGATCTTCTCGGCGCAGCGGTGAAGGAAGCCGCAGTGGCTTTCGCTCGACAGCACCATTTCGCCGTCGGTACGGATGATGACCTTGAAAACGCCGTGCGTAGACGGGTGCTGCGGGCCCATGTTGAGCAGCAGCTCTTCAGTCTTGATGTCCGCGGGCAATATTTTTGAACCGGCCATTCAAATCCTCGCGCGCGGGACAATAGCAACTGACGGTTGCGCGTTCCAGAGTGTGCCAGACTGGATCAAGTCGCTTCCGTCACTTGCCGCGCAAGACCTCCGAGCGGAGCTTCCTCAGCAGATATGACCAATTCGCGCGCTCCAATTGGAGTTGCCTGCGCCCCGGATCTGCCCGCCCGTAGTCTGTCTGGGTCACACGCACTACTGCGTCCTCTCCCTCGGCGCGAAAACTGAGGGTGGTGCGGCCCGCCGGTAAGCCATCAGGCGCAATGTTCCACCTGCCGACGAAAACAATTTCGTTGGGATCTGTCGCCGGCTTACGAACACCTTCGAATCGGAGAGGCGCTGATTCGAACTCGGCGTTCAGTCCATCGTTCTCCAATATTACGGGCCCTTCGTCATCGGGCGACAGGCCGGATTTTGCCCCCAGCCATTTCGCGAGCAGGCCGGCATCGTCCCAGAACGTGCGCGCTTGCTCAACTGACGTTGCTTTGAGCGTGATCTCGACCGCGACGTGGTATCCATTGTCATTCACAGAGCGCACGCCAAACGAATAGAGAAATGGATCGTTGCTCGGTCGTTCACAGCGCAGCCATTTCTCTTGTCCCTTGAGGTATTGCACCGGCCCAATCGTCGGTGAAATCCAGATCGTCTCTCTGGTGCTCTCCCGACCCACTGCGGCAATCTCGATTCGCCAGCAGCTACGTGTCGTGCCGAAAACCTCGACCGCCGCTTGCTCTTCGCAAACAGCGCTAATTCGACCTGCATCCGTGAAGCCCTGGGTTTCGTCGAACAGGCGCCGCGTCCAGCTGACTCCGGACTCATGAGGTACGCCAGTGGCGGCGAACGGAAACAACTGGCTGATGCAATCGTCGCTCCAAGCTGGGTTCACAACTCCCATGCGCCCGCTTTGGTCGCGCGCCTCAAACTTTGGTGATGACCCGGTGCCGTCAAGGTGAGAAACCAACTCTCCGTCCTTTGCGTATGTGGCACGCTCCATTTTCAGCATGGGGTCCATTCGCAGGCGCTGAAACGTGCGAATCTCGACACCAGCGGATCGGCGAAAGACCTCAAGTGTGATCTTCCGAATGTCCATGCTCAGGCGCGCAAAGCCGCGGCCGGCCCGTTCCGTTGGGTCGGTGATCCTAAACCAGCAAACACCAACAGGGAAATCACGGAACTCTTCAACGCGTAATTCTCGCAAGGGCTTTGGCGCCGGTGCACTGTTTGCCGGATGTTCAACACAGGGAGAAGGCAGTTCGGCTGGCCGTGTTCCGCCTTCGCTTACGCAGGCAGCCAGAAGCAGCACCAGTATCATCACAACGCAGCCACGCATCTCGACATCTTACTAGGTCTGAGCAGCCACCAGCGCAGACAAACCCTGCTCGACTCTTGCGTTCGTTCAAGCTAGAACAAAGCGAGGAGCACTCATGACAGACTCACTCTACGCGCTCAACACTAAGACGCTCGATGGCAGAGACTTCGACCTTGGCTCACTCAAGGGCAAAGTCACGCTCGTCGTGAATGTCTCCAGCTACTGAGGCCACACGCCGCAATACTCCGGTCTGGAGAAACTGCACGGTGAACTCAAAGCCAAGGGCCTTTCGGTGCTCGGCGTTCCGTGCAACGACTTTGGCAAACAGGAACCGGGCACTGCGGCCGAGATCCGCGAGTTCTGCGAAACGAAGTACAACATAACGTTCCCCCTGCTCGAAAAGCAGCAAACGAAGGAAGGAGCAGGCCAGTCGCCGCTCTACGCGTTCTTCAAGCAGCAGAGCGGCGAGTTGCCCAACTGGAACTTCTGCAAGTATCTCGTGGGCAAAGACGGGCGTGTAATCAAGTTCTACGCAAGCAAGGTCAAGCCCGAGGACGCTGACTTGCGCAAGGCCATCGACGCGGCGCTGAAATAATGGGCACCTTCCACCACAACACCCACGAATTGCACGGCATCACCGTCGTGATCGACGCGGCTGACGGCTCCATGATCATCGGCAGATTCCACGAGCAGGACGACACTCACGCGCTCTTGCTCGACGCCGACACCCACCGCGAAAATGAGGGCGGCAAGAGCAACGCCGAGTGGCTCGATGCCGCCGCCAAATGGGGTCAATGGCCGCGCATCAAACAGTTGCGCGTGCCCCTTGCCGACATCAAACAACTGCGCCGGCTGGGGCAGTTGTAGCACGGGGCGACCAAAGGGAGCGTGCTTCAGGAACGCAAAGCGTTCCTGAAGCGTGGCCCGTGGCGTCACGAACGCCAGGGTCTCAACTTGCCCCGATGCGAGACCCACGCTGTGTCCGCCGCCGCAAAGCGCCACAGCGCTTTGGCGTCGCGCGACTTCGCATATTCCACGCCAATGCGACGACCGCGCAGCAGGCGCGAGGGCGCCACGCCCTCAAGCACTTCAAGCTCGCTGCCGCCAAAGAGCGACCAGCCGGACATTGACGTGTCAAGAGCCAGCGCCTGACCAACCTTGCCTGGGCCGGTAAGAAGCACTGGGCCCTCAAGACCTCCGCGGCGCCTGCGCACGACAGCCATGCCCTCGACCACCTCGGCGGCGCGAATGAGCACAGCCGCGCCGACGCCTACGCGCTCGGTCACAAAGTTCAACATCCGGTGCATGCCGTAGCAGAGATAGACGTAGGCGTGGCCGCCGGGGCCGAACATCACGCGCGTGCGCGGCGTGACGCCTCTCGATGCATGGCAGGCGGAATCGCCGGGCAGATACGCTTCCGTTTCGGTGATGCGCATCGTTACGGGGCCGCGCCGCAACAGCGCCCCCACCAGTTCGCGCGCGACGGTCAGCGTTGGTCGCAGATAGAACTCCTGCGGCAGGTGCACACTACTCCTTGACGGCGCACCACATGCCGTCGCCCACCGGCACGATCAGCCCGTGGAGTTCCTTCTTGGTCGCCATGTAGTCGTTGAAGGCCTTGATTGCGGGTGTTTCGCGGTCTTCGGGTTTATTGGCGAAGAGTTCGCCAAACGCAAACGCGTTGTCAATCATGAACAGGCCGCCCTTGCGCACGATCTTGAGGCAGGCATCGAGGTATTTCGGGTAGCTGGTCTTGTCGGCGTCGAGAAAACAGGCGTCGGCTGAGTTCGCCTTGAACTTCGGCAGCACATCCACACCCGCGCCGACATGAACCTCGACTCGATCTGCCACATCGGACTTCGCGGCCCACGCGCGTGCGAAATCGGCATGTTTGGGCAGGAACTCAATCGTGTGCACTTTGCCGCCCTTGGGAAGCGCGCGGGCCATGGCAATGGCCGAATAGCCCGCAAGCGTGCCGACTTCGATCACGGTCTTGGCGCCGATCAATTTCAAGAGAATCTGCATCAGGCTGGCCTGGTGCCACGAAACGTTGATCGGCGGAATGCCGGCTTTGCGTGCCTCGATCTTCAGCTCGCGCAAAAACGCGTCCTCGGGGCGGGTGCGCTCGGTGATGTACTTGAAGTGATCTTCAGTGACGAGAGTCGGGCTGTCGGACATGGCGATCTCCTTGGGCGCCCATCCTATGTAGG
>Ga0154020_10008262_pt1 | contig 12074 bp, 11 predicted proteins | sample Klosneuvirus_201_FD_109709 | JGI IMG/M metagenome (GOLD analysis project Ga0154020, IMG submission 109709) | Active sludge microbial communities from wastewater, Klosterneuburg, Austria - Klosneuvirus_20160825_MG | ecosystem: Engineered > WWTP > Aerobic digester > Activated sludge | place... | reverse complement strand
TGGCTCTGCCTGAAATATATATAAAGTATGAAAAATAATATCCTCCATCAGATGTTTGTATGATGGTGCGCCCTTCACCACCTGCACTGTTGTGGCCATAAGTTTTGTAAAATGTTTGCTGACTGATGGCAGGTTGTGCAACCACACAAAGGACTAAAATTGAAATGGAACAAAGTAATAGTTTCATTTTGATATTCTCTGATTTAGCGAATTTAAGTAATTGTTTTTAATTTCAGGTTTCCAGAGTTTTGACTCTTCTTGTTTTAGACAACAGGAATAACTGGCTTGCTGCCTGGAAAATTAATTTTATTTTAGTGCAGCAGGGATTCATCAGGCTTTTATATTTGCGCGATGAAACCGACAAATTTGCATAAGTCACCTTTTAATTTAGCTGTGATAGCTGCCGGTCTGGGCTTTTTTGTGGATGCATTCGACCTGTTTTTGTTCAGTATTTACCGAATTCCCAGTTTAACCGAACTAGGATTAACCGGTGACGCTCTTAAAGCAGAAGGTGAAAAGTTATTGGCTGTTCAAATGCTTGGGATGATGATTGGTGGTATTCTTACAGGTATCATAGGCGATCGTAAAGGTCGGGTTGCGGTGCTTTTCGGATCAATATTATTGTATTCAGCAGCAAATATTGCCAATGCTTTTGTTGGCGACACTACCAGCTATGCAATCATCCGGTTTTTAGCCGGTGTTGGCTTGGCCGGTGAGCTTGGAGCCGGAATTACATTGGTGAGTGAATCAATGACAATTGAAAGGCGGGGCTACGGAACAATTCTGGTTGCCACCATGGGAGCTGCAGGTGCAGTTTGCGCAGGTCTGGCAGGAGATCTCTTACCATGGAGGACAGCTTTTTTTGCTGCAGGAATTGCCGGTTTGTTGCTTTTGCTGTTGCGGATGAAGTCGATGGAAACAACCATGTTTAAGCAGACGGAAACTATCAGCGTACAACAAAAGGGTTCATTTCAATATTTGTTTTCTGATCGCAAACGTACTCTCAGATATCTGGGATGTATATTGATGGGTGTTCCAATCTGGTTTAGTGTAGGTTTGCTGATTACATTATCTCCGGAATTAGCAAAAGATCATCATATAGATGGATGGGCATTAACCAAAGCTTTTACACTCTTTCAGATCGGAATTACTGCAGGCGACCTCACCAGCGGAATATTAAGTCAGTTGCTTAAAACACGAAAAAAAGTAATTTTGGGATATATGTTATTGGCTGTTGCGTCTACAGTTTATTTTTTCAGCGAATTTGAAAATTCAAATACGAATTACATTTCCTGTTTTTTGATGGGTCTGGGATGTGGATATCTTTCAGTTTTTGTAACTGCTACAGCCGAACATTTTGGAACGAACTTAAGAGTATTGGTGTCAGCAACTGTGACCAATTTTATGCGTGGATCAGTAACATTGCTGATTCCTTTTCATCTGTGGCTGGAATCCCGGTTTAATTTTACGCTGGCATCAAGTCTGATAATTACAGGTATACTTGTTTGGTCATTGGCACTAACAAGTACTTTGCTGTTGAAAGAAACCTATGGAAAAGACTTGAATTACAGCGAGTAGTGTTACTTCGATTTCAGGTACTCAAACTCTTCACCCTTTAATAGCGGATTAGATCCTGTCAACTTGTTTTCCGAATATTTCATGGTAAATTGTTCAAACCATACATCCATAATTTTAGGATTGAAATTGAACTCAAAATAATTATCTCCGGGATGTTCAGGCTCAAATGTATGAATCATTTCAGGACATAGTTCAAACATCAATTCAATCTTTTCTGGTGCAGCAAATTTAAAAGTAGCTTCACCCTCATTACTCATTTTTTGAAAGTCGGTGGTATTGGCTCCTGAAATTAATCTTGCATACACAAATGAAGACATAATAGTATTTGGATCTTTCACAGCAACTACTTTGTCCGGCGTACCATTTTTTCTGCTGGTAACCATAAAGAATCCTTTCTCTCTTTTCCCGTTACTGTTAAATATAATCTGATCACCATTTTGTTGCCAGGTACCACTTCCGGTTCGATCGAGTGCACCCTGAGAAAAGAAGAATTCAAAGGTGTTATCCTCATTCAATTTAAATCCCGATGCTGTTTCCATAACATTTTCGAGATAATAGATTCCTTCAACAGCAGGTTTTTGTCCCATACAAATCGTAGAAGTTATAAATGTTAGTAGAATCAAAATTATTCTCATAGATAATTGGATATTGAAGTTACCTTATTGAAACAGGCGATGTAAATATATCAAATATTTTAATTTTTCGAAAACCGGTCTCTCAAGTCAGTGAATGGTTTTTCAAAGTATTTGTATAACAAAGTCGAAAATCCAATTACAGCAACCCAATATACACCAAATGCAATCCAGGCACTTGTTGCATCGGCAGGAGGAAAATTATCACGGATCACTTCTGCTACCAGTGCCAGATTAATCAGGTACATGGAATAGGAAATCAGGCTGATGTGAGTAAAAATCCGGGTTGCCATAACCGGTCCTTTTTTCATGCTTTCAAAAAGTGGCAGGAATAACATGCATCCTATACTCTGAATCAAAAGCTTTAACACCTTTGTAGAAAATTCATTTGGTTCCCAGGTTGAATATAAAACGGAGTAGCAAATTACTATACCGGCAACAAAAGCTTCCTTACGGAATTTGAACCAGATGTTATAATGCCAGTAATGAATATAAGCAGCGAGCAGACCAAGAGCAATTCCATCGAGACGGAAAATTACTACTTTGAAAATTTTAACCTGAACCCAAAATGCATCTACATCCATTTTGGAAGCAATGAATATTCTGAGAAGTAATGGAACCAGTAAAAAAGTGGTGATTGCTGTCAGGAATAAATACTTCTTACTGATCTGAAATTGTTTCATTATCAGGAATACTATCCCAAGTATCATTGGAAAGAAAATATAAAACCATTCTTCAATACTCAGACTCCATGATTCCCAGAAGAAACCAACAAAAGGCTGCGAGAAATTTTGAAGAAAGAAAAAGAATTTCCAGTTAAACTGAGAAAAGTCTTCTTTAATAATTCCTGTATAAACAAAAATTACATTCAGAAACAAAACCAGATAATAGGCAGGTAATGTTCTGAACCATCTTCTGATCCAGAAGTTTTTAATTGTCTGGAAATTATAGTCAGGTGAATTTTCAAAAATTTTAATCAGCATACCACCAATTAAGAATCCGCTAAGCACAAAAAAGAGTTCTACACCATCAATCAATCGGATCCATGGGAAACCGGTTTCGGCTTTTTCGAGCATCAGTGAATGTCCGGAGACCACAAAAATAATTGCCAAAGCACGCATTACATCCAAGCCAAATACTCTTTTTGAGTAATCCGGTCTCAATTGAAAAATGGAAATGATTGTTCTAAAAGGTGACATTTTTAGTTTCTGCAAGTTATAGGAATCATCCTTTTTAAAGGGATCAATTGCAGGTGGGCAAATGTAAGAAAATTATGATATTGGAATAAAATCAGGCTTGACTACCAGTCTAATTCAAGTTGCAATCCTGTTCCCGGTCTTTTGAATTGGGAATAATCGTATTCAGGGAATGACCGGCCCTCTAAATTTTTCTTAACAGATAATTTAAATAGCTGACGGATGGATTCCGCAATGTGTCCTTCTCCTCGCATCCGCATTCCAAAGCGATTATCGTTCACCTGACCTCCATGGCTTTCCTTGATTTGATTCCATATTTTGTCGGCCGAATCAGGAAAGCTTTTGAATAACCAGTCATGAAAAATATCTTTAACGGATCCATTCAGCCGAACCATGGTAAATCCAGCTGCCAAAGCACCGACATCGGCAGCAGCCTGAATGAGATCGGGAATTTCATCGCTGTTTAATCCCGGAATTACAGGTGCAGTCATAACGCCGGCAGGGATACCATTTTCAGTCAGATGTTTGATGACACCCAGTCGGTTTTTGGTAGTCGCCGTTCTGGGCTCCATTAATAAGCGCAAGTCTTCACGCATGGTAGTGATAGAAACCATTACATGCACCAGATTATTTTTTGCAAGTTCTGTAAGGATATCCAAATCGCGCAGGATAAGGCTGTTTTTTGTGATGATGCCTACAGGATGTTTGAATTCCAAAAATACTTTCAACAGATTTCTGGTAATTTCCATCTTCCGTTCAAGCGGTTGATAACAATCGGTGTTGCCTGAGAGACTTATACGGGAAGGCTTATAATTTTTATTTTGAAATGCCTTGCGTAATAAATCCGGAGCCGCCGGTTTTGCAATCAGCTTTTGTTCGAAATCAATTCCCGCACTATAGCCCCAGTATTGATGAACATTTCGGGCATAGCAATATACACATCCATGTTCGCAACCCTGATAGGGATTGAGGGAGAAATCGAATGGTAAATCGGGACTTTCTGTTTTGTTAAGAATAGTTTTTGGGTGCTCAAGAAATACTTCAGTCTTTCCATCCAAATCAGGAAGCTCATCAATACCTTCAAAATGTTCTAATACCCGCTCGCGGGTTTCAAACCTGTTTTTTGTATTTATTTGAGCACCACGGCCTTTGATGTAGTCCATCCGAATGATTGTAATACTGCCAGATGGCAGGTTCTAAAGATAGCAATATCTGTAATAAAAAAGCGGATGGATTGTTTATACAAAAAAAGGCTGTTGAAAAACTCAACAGCCTCTTTCATTCAAGCGTTAATTATTAGTATTCAGTTTTAAGTTCTACTCTTCTGTTTTTCGCTCTGCCATCAGCAGTTTTGTTATCTGCAATTGGTTTGCTTTCACCAAATCCGGATGCAGTTAAACGTGATTCCATAATTCCTTTACCCATCAGATACATTTTTACAGATTCAGTTCTTTTTTGAGAAAGACTCATGTTATATTCATCTTCTCCCTGACTGTCTGTATGTCCTTCGATTATTAAATTTGCTGCATCATATTTTTTCAGGATATTTGCTAATTCATCCAATTGAACAGTTGAAGCAACTTTTAATTTATCACTATTGGTTTCGAAAAAGATTTTGCTTGCGATCTGTGTGATTTTTTTCACATCTTCTTTGGTGATTTCAGGACAACCTTTATTCGCTATATTTCCCTTCACTGTAGGGCAACGATCTTCATTATCGGCAACGCCATCTCCATCTGTATCAGGGCAACCTTTCATTGCAAGATTACCTGCTAAGTCCGGACATAAGTCGTCTTCATTAAAAATGCCATCTTTATCGTTGTCGATTGGACAACCTGTTGCATCTACTTTGTATTTTGGATCAGTACCTGCGCATTTATCATCCAGATCTGTGATGCCGTCTTTGTCAGTATCAGGACAACCATTTAAAGTTGATAACCCTGCAACCTGTGGACAGCTGTCTTCCTTGTCTGCTATACCATCACCATCGGTATCAGGACATCCTTTTAATGCAACAACACCTGCAATATCCGGACATGCATCCTGGTAGTTTGCTACACCATCTTTATCGGTATCAACAGGGCATCCGTTTTTGTCAACTTCAACACCTGGTGGAGTATCGGCACATTTATCATTTCTGTCGGCAACACCATCTTTATCGGCATCTTTTTTATTACCTGCATTAAATGTTAAGCCTACTGTGTGCATCAAAAAGGCATCATTCGTATTTTCCTCGAAACCATCTTTATTATCATTGGTAGAATAAAGGAAAAGTTCCTGAATATTTAACATTACATTCGGACTGAGTTGAATATTAAACCCTGCACCGGCTGAAGGAACTGAATAATCGATTTTGCTTTTATCCTGCACAGTTGGATTTTCTGCAAACAGCATAGCACCAGCTCCGGCTAAGATGTATGGACGGAATTTATATTGTGGCCCTAATATGTTAAAACGTAAGTTCAATGTTACTGTCGAGAATCCTGTCCGGAAACTAACTGTATCGTTTCTGTGGCCAATTTCTCCTTTTGTAAACAGGAGATTTAAATCAACATGACTCCCTAAGTATCGTGAAAATGAAACTCCACCAAATCCATAGAATGGAAGATCGGTTTTGTAGAATCCGTTTCCTAAATCACCGTTGTATTGTTCTGCGCCACCATGGAATCCTATATTCCATTTTTTATCGATTGTTTGTCCGGTCACAAACAACGAAGACGTAACCATGATGAATAGTAGTAGTAATTTTTTCATAAGTAATAATTTTGAGCAAATGTTGTGTTAATGGTATTTAACCATGACAGAATATCATGTTGCGATGATGGAGGGAATAATCGTGCCACTTGATAAAATAGCAAGTGACGTGTGACTACACTCAACTAGTCGGGTGATTTTTCCCCAACTAGAGATTTTAAATACCAAAATGGGTAATGATCCCGATTGCTCAGGAATAATTAAAAAGTTATATCAGATCTCTTAAATGAAGCTGTAGCGGATTTTGTTACTGAATGACTATTCTGCTTTGAGTTTCAATTCCATCAGCGGTAATAGTTACGAAATAAATACCGGGAGCTATAGCGTTTACATGAGTTGTTGTTTCATTTAATCCGGGCGCTGCAGAAAATTCGTTGTTAATTAATACGCGACCACAGATATCAGAAATCTGCATGGTTACATTTAATTGGTTCTCGACATATAGCTGAACTGTAATGAATTCGGTTGCAGGGTTCGGATAAATTGCCCGGACTGTGAATGGTTGCTCGTCTTGCAATCCAATAGTAGTTCCTGTAGTGAAAGAAAATTTAACAGAATAAAAACCCTGAACACTACCAATTGCACTGCGCACTCTCCAGTAATAAATAGCATTCGGATTTAAACCTGTGACTTGTTGACTGGTAGCAGTAAGCCCTGAAACATTATAAATCATTGATGCAGTAGTAAATGTGCTGCTTGTTGAAACCTGCAGCGTATAGTTGTCTGCTCCGGATACCGGATTCCAGCTGAATACCGGATTCAATGGGATGCCGGTTGCTGTATCGGCAGGATATATTAAGGTTGCTGCTGCTGTTGCAGATGTGAAATTATACACGTTGGAAGGAATGCTTTCATGCCCACCATTATTCGATTTTACTCTCCAGTAATAATTGGTATATCCACCTAAATTGGGGACAATTGCACTGTTTGTTCCTGCATTTCTTGAAATGTCGATTGTAGAAAATGCAGGGTCGGTACTAAATTCAATAGTATACATAACAGCGCCCGGAACAGCACTCCAGACAAATGATTGTGTATTTAAAATGCCGGTTGCTCCATCAGCAGGTGCAGTTAATGTTGGTGCATCAGGTATGCTGTCGTTCACACCGGTATATGTAACAAACATATCTATTTTTTGTAACGGCACATCATTGGCATCACGGGGAGATAAAACAATGGAGTCAACGATGTTCATTCCAGATGTTACCTGTCCGAATACCGTATAATTCCCATCCAGAAAAGTTGAATTGGCAACACAAATATAAAATTGGGAGTTGGCACTGTTGGGATCGTTATCACGTGCTGCTCCAATGATTCCCCGAAGATGGCGAACCACATTAAATTCTGCCGGTACAGTAGGTTGCCAGGGTTGTCCCTGACCCCAAGTTGAAATCGGTCCACTGATAGAATTCGGATCACCACCCTGAATAACAAATCCCGGTACTACCCGATGAAAGGCAGTGCTGTCGAAAAACTGTTCATTGGTGAGACTGTCGAACATGTGTACATGTAACGGTGTAATGAGTGGAAACAATTCAATATTGATGGTGCCCAGGTAATTTCCCGCACGACGGGTAATAATTTCATATTGTGGCTTGTCGATACCCTGTGCCTGAAGGTCGATTACAGAAAACGCAACGAGGATAAACAGTATAATTCTTTTCATGGACATAAATTTTTAAATTCAGCTTCTAAAATTAGGTAAAAGATTCAGTATGGTCAATTGCAGAGTAATAATTTCTTGCTGCTGAGATTTAATACATCCCGTCCGGGCCACCCTGTTTTAATAATGACCTTAGTGAAATGATTTTTGTCATGGATTGATCTTTGCCTTTCTGTATCTTTACTATCATTTATTAAAAGCATAAAATATGAGTCAACGCAAAATATTTATAGTTGAGGAGGATCTCGGGTTTGCAGATCAACTAAAAGCCTTTTTAAAGGAGCGTCCCCAATGGGAAGTAACCTGGTTTGCCACCGGTGAAGATGCTATTCAGTCAGCGCATCGCGATCCGCATGTCGTAATAATCGATTACCATCTGGATCAGTTAAAAGGACAAGGCATGAATGGTATTGAAGCCATGAAAGAGATCCGGAAAATTGCTCCTGAAGCACATTGCTGGTTCCTTTCAGCTCAGAAACATTATGGTGTTGCGTTGCAAACTATTTCGGAAGGTGCTGAGGGTTATATCATTAAGGATGAAAATGCCCTGAATGAAATCGGGAAAATACTGGATGAACTGGTTGAATTATAACCCCGACTTATTCGCATTAACACGTTAATAAGTAACGGAATCCTACTCAGGATGAATCGTTTTTGTCTATAATTTTACATCCATCAGGCATTATAAAGCCCATTTTAAATTATGGAAATACCGGTACAACAATTGGCTCCGTTGCTGAAGAGTAGGCGTAAAGATTTGAAAATCAAACAAGAAGACTTATCCGAGACCACTGGAGTTGCCTTGCGAACAATTCGTGATTTAGAAAAAGGATTAGGAAATCCATCGCTGCATACCCTTGAAAAGGTAATGCAGGTTTTAGGGATTGAACTTATTTTCAGATTGCGCAAATGAACCGTACCTTATACAATACACCTCGTTGTCCTGGTTCCTTAAAAGATGGTTTCAATTCCTATAATCCCGGAACTTTAAGGACATTATTCGACAGCCGTAAGGTTTTTCATATCATTGAAGGAAGTCCTGACACAGCATCATGGCAAAAAGCCAGAATTGAAGGAGAGCAATTCGGTGGACAGCAATGGTATCGTGTGGCTTTACATAAAAACAAGCCCGAACCACATCCGGCAGGAAATTATATTTTAAAAATTGTTCCGGATGATTCAGATTCGGTGAAGTTTCCATTTGAACAGGCGGGCAACGAACATTTTTGCCTGCAGCTTGCGAAACAGGTTTATGGAATTGACACTGTTCCAAATGCAATGATATTTTTTGAAAACGGACAACCTGCGTTCATTGCCCGTTATTATAATAATTTTCCATTATCGGAAGATGAAATAACAGACTTCAGTCAATTGATTAATCAGCATGAAACGCAGCCACATATTGATATTGATAGATTTTCTTATTATGATCTGGTTGCTGTCATTAACGAGAATGTTGCGGCTTCATTGATTGGTAAAGAAAGATTTTTTACCAATATTTTATTCGGCTGGCTGGTTGCTAACGGTCATGCATATATGAAAAACATAAGGCTTCGGAAAACTCCTTTGGGGGATTACACCATTTTTCCATTAGCAGATATTTTATGTACACGGGCCCATGCAATTGGGCCTGAAATCGCTGCTCCCGGCGGATTGTATCAGGGTGATAAAAATACTCCGGAGTTCAGAGAGTACGGACACTACACACGAAATGAATTCTCCAATTTTGCAATGCGTTTAGGTATTAACCGAAAACGATCCGATAAAATTATGGATCATTTGGTAGCTGGCAGAAATGCAGCTGGTAAGTTACTCGATCAGGCATTTGTTCCTGAAGAAGTGAAAAATATTATTCGCTATTATTTTAATGAAAGACTGATGCGTTTAAAATAGTATCAGTAATTTTTGTCGAAAAAAAAATTATAATTCAAGCCAGGCTTTAGCATCTTTCACATCAACAAAATACTTAGTTTCAAAACTAATCACTGGTTGGGCTGTTGAAATAATTTTTTTGACTGATGTGTTGTTGAAATAATCGAGGGATGTTACAATTGCCATTTTTTGAATTCCTGTCGCAGCAATTTTCGGAAACCATACATTAGCTGCCCATTCTTCATCGGCAGGTAAAATAGCTTCCATATTTTTTAGATTCGCCAACCAGAATTTTGCATTGTGCTCAATCACTGCCTCCAGAGCAACATTAAGCCCTTCGCGAAACTGATCGGAAGTTGCAAATTTCTTCCATTTTAACTTCACCCGATGTTGATCGGGATTTATATAAATGGTTAAAAAATCCTGATCAAATAAAATATCATTTGCTGTCATCACGATACAAAAGTAATGTAGTTTTCAGATGTTTTTTGTCCGATTTGGTAAAGATAAACTACAACTTTGTGTATTGAGCATTTTTATGGGTAAATCGATTGGTGGACTCGGTGACCAATAATGTTTATACTGGAATTTTGTAGTAAAACAGCTACATTTGCGATGGCACATGTGCAGTTATTCTTGTTTTTCCCTTTCCCTCCAAGGTGCTACCTTTGCAATTCAAACAATATCATGTCAATTAAAAAAATCAGAACCCGATTTGCTCCAAGTCCAACCGGTCCTCTTCATATGGGTGGTGTGCGGACCGCCTTATTTTGCTACCTCTTTGCTAAAAAGCATGGGGGTGATTTTCTGCTGAGAATTGAAGATACCGATCAAAGTCGATATGTACCAGGAGCTGAAGAATATATTGTGGCAGCCCTGAACTGGTGCGGGATACAGATTGATGAAGGTGTTTCTGTTGGTGGGAAATTTGAGCCATACCGTCAAAGTGAAAGAAAAGAGCAGGGTATTTATTTGAAATACGCCAAAGAAATGATTGATTCCGGTCATGCCTATTATGCATTTGATACGGCCGAGGATCTGGAAGGAATGCGAAACCGACTCATTGCTGCTGGTAATGTAGCATCTCAGTATAATCACGAAACACGTAAAACAATGTCTAATTCATTGACATTGAGCGCAAAAGAAGTAGATTACAAAATTGCTACCGGTGTTCCGTATGTAATTCGTTTAATGGTCCCTTCCGGGGAAGAGATAACATTTACGGATTTAATTCGAGGTGAGGTAACTGTAAATTCGTCGTTGGTAGATGATAAGGTGTTATTGAAATCGGATGGAATGCCAACTTACCACCTGGCCCATATTGTGGATGATGTGTTGATGGAAATCTCTCATGCTATTCGTGGCGAAGAGTGGTTGCCATCGGCTCCGGCACATATATTAATTTACCGCTTTCTTGGTTGGGAATCATCGATGCCGCAATATGCACATCTGCCTTTGTTGTTGAAACCGGATGGAAACGGAAAGCTCAGTAAACGGGATGGCGACAGGTTAGGATTTCCGGTTTTCCCACTCGACTGGCAGGATCCTGTCACCGGTGAGAAGTCGTCGGGTTATCGCGAACGAGGTTATTATCCGGAAGCATTTGTTAATATGCTGGCATTTTTAGGATGGAACCCCGGAACGGAGCAGGAACTTTTTACGATGGAGGAATTGATTCAGCATTTTTCATTCGAACATGTTCACAAAGCAGGAGCACGTTTTGATCCTGAAAAAGCGAAATGGTTCAATGAACAATATCTGCGTAAGCAAACAGCTGAAGCACTTGCAAACCGATTGCAGCCTGTTGTGAAAAGCAAGTTCAATTTAGGTGATGATGATATTAAAATTTCTTCTGATTATTTAGTTAAAGCAGTTACGCTGCTGAAGGATCGTGTACAATTCGAATCGGAATTGATTGAGAAAGGAAGTTATTTGTTTCAGGCACCTGATGTTTATGATGAACAGGTGCTGGCAAAAAAATGGAAACCTGAACTTGCTTCATTTTTCAATGCATTGATTGAAAATTTAAGTGCATTACAAGAGTTTAATTCTGTTGCTGTTGATACTACTATAAAAAGTACAGCTACAACATCCGGAATAAAACCGGGAGAGATTATGCAGCTGTTGCGCATATTTGTAAGCGGGCAGGGTGCAGGAGTCGATTTAATCGGGATGCTGGAACTCTTTGGAAAGAATGAGGTTATCGACAGATTAAACAAGGCATTGAAAAAAGTAAACTAAAACAGTACTCATCGGCAGTCCGGTGAAAATTTCAAACATAAAATACAGTAAATTCTAAATCAAAATGTCAACTGAAAAATCGTTGAATTTCCTTGAGGAAATTGTGAAGGAAGATGTGGCAAGCGGTAAACATGGTGG
>Ga0154020_10008259_pt1 | contig 12076 bp, 24 predicted proteins | sample Klosneuvirus_201_FD_109709 | JGI IMG/M metagenome (GOLD analysis project Ga0154020, IMG submission 109709) | Active sludge microbial communities from wastewater, Klosterneuburg, Austria - Klosneuvirus_20160825_MG | ecosystem: Engineered > WWTP > Aerobic digester > Activated sludge | place... | reverse complement strand
GCCAAGGCTGGCAACTTTGCCGAAGGGGTACTTAAGTTAGCGATATTTTGCCCGTTCCTTTGCCAAATACTTCTGTGTAGCATTCTCTTCAATCCCAATTCACTTCGGCGGCGACATCTCTCATTAAGAAGTACGGTCGCAAGTGCCGCCGCTACGCGTGCTACCAGTCCTCCTCAGAGGCCTCCGCCAAACAGATTGGTCCCAACTACTATGCCGCCCAAGGCACTGCCTACGACGCTGCTGCGGCCAATCGTGCCCAAACTGCTGCGGAGGTAATTTCTCTTCATTTTTTACTTCCATCTCCTGTCCCGCCACTCACCCGAGTTCTCCTCACTAGGCTAAGGCGGCCAACTCGGCTAAGGCGGAGCGCGAGGCAGCCGCCAAGCAACGCGCGGACCAGGCTGCATACGGCGCTGGCGCTGAGAATGCCTATGGCGCCACAGGCTATGGTGGTTATGGCGGCGGCTACGGTTACTAATAGAGGATCCTCCTGTACCCTCTGCGCTCTCTACTTCCCTTTTTTCTGTCAGCTCGCTCTTCGTGTTCCAGTTTCGACGGCCTCGCTTAATAGCCAATAAACGTGATTCCTTGTGCACGTGATTGCGGAATATCATTATTTCAAACAGCCAATTTACAATAGACTCTTGGAATCCTTGGTGAAGAGTGTGGTGGTTTGGCGCATCGACAGTGTCTTGACCTTCATGCGCTCAATGGTGCGGTTGCTTGGGTCGAGGACAAGGCCGCGATCGCAGAGCTCGTCCGCCTTGGTGAAGTCGCGGCCATTGATAGCGCTTCGGATCGCCGGTAGCAGAGTCTCGAGATCAACTACTTTCTCATCAAGCTTCTTCTCGGCAAGTTGAATCGCGTTGAGCGAATACTTGACACGTTTGAGGATGGGGTCACGTTTGTGCGAGTTAGGAAAGTGGTCTACCACAGCCGGGTCAAGTTTCCACTTTGGCTCGTAGCCGAGCTGCTGGATTTCCTCGGACGAGAACACGGACTTGTTGGCCTTCCAGTTCTCCATGCCGGCCCAGGCAATCATCACTCCATTGTCGGTGCAGAGGCGCGGCGGAGGCACGATGAGCTCGAATTTGTAAACAGAGGCAAGGGCTTTCAAGCACTCGCGGATATAAGTATTGGAGGCAACTCCGCCAGAAACGACCAGTTGAGTCGCCTCTGGGGCGTTCTTAATGCTCCACTGAATGGCGCGATCGACGCGATCGCACAGATGCTTCACTGCGACGAACTGAAAGGCAAAGGCCACGTCTGCTTTGAATTCCAACGACTCGCGAACAGCTTCAGGTTGCGCGAGGACGAACTCCTTTACGGCCGTCTTGAGGCCCGAGTAACTAAAGTTGCAGTTCTTTACTCCTTTTAGAGGCTCTGTAAATCGAATCGAGGGGTTCTAGAAGTGCAGATTAGCGTGGCATCAACATGTAAGTCGCAGCAGGACGCACTTTTTTTCCTTGCAACGCGAGCGCCTCCAAGGCGCGGCCGCCTCCACCGTGCCATTCAAGATTTAGTAACCGCGCAGTTTTATCATAAGCCTACGCCAGACCAGAAATCGAATCAGGAAACAAATGTGCATTCGTGGCAAAGGGGGATGACCTCGCCGAGGGCGTCATCGAGCGTGGAGCCGAGCTGGGCGTAATCTCCGACGCCTTTGCAGACGACGATCATCGTATGGCCTCCACTGACCAACAATGTAAGGAAGGGAAAGCGGACATCGTTAGTAAGCCGCGATATCAGCGTATGCCTACAAGATGGAACGATGGGGACACCTCGACGTCGAGACTGAAGGAGCAACTGTACCCTTCCATATGATTCACCGCGACGACAGGTTTGTTGAATTCTTTTGCCTAAAAATGCGATAATTAACATGGCTGTTGACAGTTCACAATGAATTATGCTCCTACCAAGGCTTTTGCTTTGGCCAAGCCGACATCGAGGCAGATGCCAATGCCGGGTCCTCGGGTGACGGCAATCGCGTCGAGCTGATGAAATTTTAGCTTGGCGATCCCCATTGCGCCGTCAACCGTCTTGTGAATATTGTCAGCATGGCATTGAGCAGCCTAGGGAGGGATGTCTCAGCAATTTTGGGCGGCAGAATTGGGATCGAAGGTTGAGAAGAAGCGCACCTTCATCGGAACGATGCCGCCCATGACGCCGTGGACGTGGTCTTGCCGCGACACGAACTCGCTCAGTATCTCTCGATCGCTCGTCACGACGGCCGAGGCTAAGATTACATTATTCATTAAGTCACTGCATTCATTTGTGGATAAAACAGGTTACTAAATCAGATTCGGATTGTGTTCGGCGCAACCAACGATGAGCTCATCGGCGAGGCTCGCCGAAGGGCGACGAGGGAGGCGCAGGGCTTCACGGAGAGCAAAAACAGACGCATCAATAAATAAATTCTTTTTTGGAAAAATAATTGTATACATTGAGTATTGAAGATTACTTTGGGCAACCAAAGGATAGAAAGGACGAGGGCGTCGAGGGTCGAGGAGTCGAGAGTGTACCTGTGTCATCGCAGCTCGTCTCAATGCCGAGGATCGTCACGCTGCGCACTGCTGCGCAATGGAGACCAGAAGCGCATCTCCTCACCAACCGCAACGACGATAACATCCGCAGAGGGCGAGCGGCAAGCGAATGAGATCAAGGCCTTGAATGAGAGTCGGAGATCGGCACGTAGGACCAATCGACACTCCCCCCAGGCTCCCCGGCGCTCGAATCACTCGTCTCAAACTGGAACTATCGCTGCTCATGAATCATCGATGCAATCACTGTGTCGTGTACTTGAACAGTTTATTCACAGTGAAGATGGTGTTCATAGATTACTCTGCCTTCTTCTTCTCCAAACCCAGCAAGGTCTTGATGGAGTAGATCGACGGGTAGAAGGCATAGACGCGGCTGCTATACTCCGAGTAGTTCTTGCCGAACTCGTCGGGGCCACGGAGACCACCCTCCTCGAACACCAAGGTGCCCACAACAATGAAGACCTGAATGAAGAGCAATCATTGAATGCAGGAGTGTCAAGAACAAGTGGAAAGAGAGAAAATGAGATACCGTCCAAAGGAAGGCGAGGACCAAGTGGTTGGCAGTGTAGGCGGGCCACGACCAGTACATCCACAAGAGGCCAGCAGCAGCAGGGTGGCGCACAATGCTGTAGGGGATCCCTAGGCAACAGCGGTCATGACAACCTATATGGTGGTAGATCTGATCGAGGTCTTGTTGTACTCTCAATGATCTTGGTGGAGTGGGGGAACTTGCCAGGAGGGTACTGGTACTTGTTCACACCAAACACGTGGTCCTGAACATAAGTCCATAAGACTATTAGGTCCAGAGTAGAACAGAGCAGAGGTGAAGGCGATGATGAGTGCGCACAGGAAGCGAGTAGAAGAGGATGAGGAGCTGCACAGTGCCAAGGCCGAAAATGGCGATGGAAAGACCCCACCTCCACACTAGAAAAAAGATCAAAATCCTGTTATACGATGAAATCCACCAACTCGGATAGGAGCGCACAAGGGAGGTCGAAAACGGAGAAGGTCTCGCAGTTGGTGACAGGCTTCCAGAAGAGGAGGGTGATGAGCCACGCGATGGGGGCGATCACGGCAAACAAGGGGCGCTCGAGGGGATGCTGCCAGAGACCGACGGCCACCTAAACACAACTACTTGGTCAATATTTTGCTTATATTGAATCGTTTTTGAGTGGCAGTGACCTTGTAGGCCTTACGGGCGAGGATGCTGTGGGAGCCCCACCAAACACCCCAAATGAGGATCACGTTGTTGACGAGGTTGCTCGTATTGAACTTGTCGCACTTGTCAGCCGGAAGGACAACCTTGGAGTCGAGTGTGTTGAATAGGCCTACGAAAATAGAATGATTGCTCATTATATCGCACAATTTCTACGACGGCCTGTGAGGAAAGACGAGCACCCGGTGCAAGGACATGTAAGAACAGGAAAGGGTCGGCAAAATCGCCACGTGCACAAGCATCACGGTGGCTCGTACCCGTGTTCAGAGGGTCATTCGCAATGAAGTTGAGCCAATAAGCAAAGACGAGGTGGGTCAGGACGAAGGAGACGCGAGAGAGGACGTAGGAGCCCAGGTGGAAGTAAGGCGTCTCGGAGGTGGTGGCGCCCATGAGGGTGGAGGATACGAACGGGGAAGCGGAAAGCGTTGCCCTCAAGAAGAGAATAAGCAAGGAGGCCAGCCCAGCGCCAGGACTTGGGTAGCCAACTCTGAATGAATGCGCCAACGTCTCGTGAGGAAAAAATAATCAACCGTGTGGCAAATCGCCGCCACGTTCCTCGACGCGCAACCAAATTTGGCCACTTCCTACTTCCGCTCCGACCGTTAGGATCGCGCCGCTCGACGCAGAAATGGCACACGAACGGGCACAGATTCAGGCCTCGGAGAGATATTCTGTATTAATATCACTAAAATATATATTTTTGAATCGCGGACAGGTTGGTGACAGCACGGATGGGTGGCTACTCCGCCGATTCGCAGCAGTTGGAGCCCCGAAACCCAGCGACTGCCTGACTCATTCTGCAGCCGCATGGCCGAACCGAGTCCTGCTAAGGTTCTTATGATTTTCCGGTGATCGAATATCATATCAAAATGGGCTGAGTGACTCGTCGAGCGTGTTCCCTCGTCTACGAGTGTTTCCTCGACTCCCTGCGCTCTTCTCATCCTCGACTTCGCCTCTCTATGTCCTTCCCTTTCGTCCCGCTGCTAATTGCCCCAAAAAAGTAAGTAATGATAAATAATATTTTTCTAAATGCTGGTGGAGGAGGAGGATGGCGCCTATTGAAGCCCGTTCTTGGTTTTTTCTCGAGCTCGAGCGATCTTCGGCGCGCGCCTCGATCTTTCCTTTCTCGTTCTCGGCAGAGGTCGTGAGCGAGGCCAATAGATATCGTAGCTTTTTTATTTTGTTTAATATTGGTATCTCGTGTGTGAATTCCGGAAAGTGTCGGCGTTCGTCGTGTCCTCTAATACTTGGATGTCACTTCCCTTGACCCTTCTTCCATTCTCAAATTGGTTCTCTGCTGAAGAAGCCTCGATTGGAAACCGGAATGAGCGAGGGACAAAAAGTGATTTGCACTCACAGCGGCGCCTTCCATTGCGACGAGAGCTTCGCGATCTTCATGCTCAAGGTAGCTCCTTGTACTCTTTCGCCTTGGCGGCAGCTCATCCTCGACGTCGCATAGCAAACTGCTTTGTTCCGCGATGCCAAGATCCTCCGCAGCCGCGATCCCAAGGTCTGGGCCACTGCGGATGTCCTCGGTATCTCTCAGATCTGTGATTTCGTTGAGGCGCTGTGTTGGTTACGAGCTTTGTTTGATAGTTGACGTTGGAGATGTCTACGACCCCTCGAAGCATCGTTACGATCACCACCAGCGCGACTTCAATCAGCCACTCGATGCCGAGCATACCATCAAGCTCTCCTCGGCTGGCCTCGTCTACAAGAACTCTCATCTTTTGCTTTCAATCCTTGGTGTCCCTTGGGTGACGATTTTCTTAGGCACTTTGGTCGCGAGGTGATCACCCATCTCGCGCCTAAGCTAGAGGCCAAGTACGTCGACATTCTCTACAAGAAGATGTACACGAACTTTGTCGAGGCCCTCGATGCCATTGACAACGGTACATCGCGTCCTCCTCCCTGCTTTGCTGCATCGATATGTTCGTCACCTTATCTTCTCCAGGTGTGAACTTGTACGATGTGACGGAGCCAAAGGCAGCCAAGTACACGATTAACACCCACCTCGCCGCCCGCGTTGGTAACCTCAATCCTGCCTGGAATGACTCGGTCACCAAGGTCGACGTACTCTCCCCAAAATCTCATCAGTCGCCAATACTCTCTCCTCAGATTAGCGTGTAGGACCAATTCCAGAAGGCGATCGAGTTGACTGGCAAGGAGTTTACTGAGGCACTCTTGTCGCTCGTCAATGTCTGGCTGCCCGCTCGCGAGATTGTCGAGTCCGCTGTCAAGGAGCGCTTGACCTACGACCCTCAAGGTAACCGTCCACGTGATTTCTCCTCTCACTTCCACTCTCACTCCAGTCTTTGCCAGGTCGCATCATTGTCATTGAGCGCTCGTGCCCCTGGAAGCAGCATTTGTTCGACCTCGAGGAGGAGCTCAGCATCGTTGGCCAAATGCAATATGCTGTTTTCGCTGATCAGGATGGCACCTGGTACAGTTGCCGTGCCTCCTCTGAGCGCCGTTCAAATCTCATCTCCTCTCCTTAGGCGCATCCAGAGCATCCCGCTTACTGTCGACTCCTTCGATAATCGCGCGACTCTTCCTGAGCCGTGGCGCGGCAAGCGTGACGCGGAGCTCTCATCGGCGTCAGGCATCGCTGGCTGCGTCTTCGTGCACGCGAAGGGCTTCATTGGCGGCAACCACACCAAGGATGGCGCCCTCGCCATGGCGCGCACCGCCCTCGCCCTCCTCGGCAAGTAAAACGCGACAATTGTGTGTTCGCTTCGTAAAGTAACAAGCTGGTGTGGTTTTCTGGGTTTAGCTGTGAACGCGGTTTCTTGCTCCATTTGAGGATCCCCCAATTTAGGAGGGGATTTAGAGTGGCGAAGTTACATTACCTATTTACCCTTCTGACTCAGTTACATCGACGGAGAACAAGGTAGCTAGGTAGACCTTCCGAGGCATTATCCTGTATCAAGTTTCTCGTGAGGAAGATCGCGTGTCGTTTCGTGAGCAATTCCTCGCCAACGAAACGTCCGTCTCGCCACCCGCCGCTCGCCTTTCGAAGTATTTATAAAAGACAGATATTATAGAATCTGCTATGCGTTGTTACGACACTAAACAGGGTCGTTTTGCAAAATATTCTGAGGCTGTTGCTCCGTTGGAGCCCGCCACCTCTCCGAGTGCCTTGACCTTAATTTGCCCTTCTAATAAAATCGATCAATAGTAAGGAGCAATGTCTGATACATCATTATCGATGAGCATGCCGGCACTCGTCTATGCGGTCGAGGAAATAACAAGTCGCGGCGACCACCTCCAAGTTGAAGACTCGCAGCCCCTCGAGGAGGCTCTGGTGGGGCTCTCAAGGCAACAGAGTCGAACGAACAGTGCGCATTTGCTCTCGGCATGATCTCTGATCTGCTCTCAATTTTGTCTTATTTTGATGCGAATACATTTTTAATAATTCAAGATCCTTTTGAAGGCCGCAAGATGCGGCGGCGGTACTTGTCCTCCTCGGGAGGTGAGTCATCGTCAGCCTCTTCGTCGTCCTCCAACGGAGCGGAGACCTCGTTACAAAAGATCCTCGCCTCCTTTGGCGCCACAATCGCTTTTGAGCGGCAAGATATACGCTTCTACGATGTTGGTAACCTCTTTGCGCGACACAATTTTGCGCGTGACGTGAAGCGCAACTTGAATGAGAACGACTGGGCGGCAGAGAATGGTAAAATCTTCCTCACGGAGAGTGGCATTGTCAAGTTCGCCTTCAAGAAGGATTTTAATGCGCTCACGGAGAAGATCATGCCCCTCCTCAAGATCAAGCACTAAGAAGATGAGAATGGTATTTGTACTTGTAGAAATTGAAATACACCATAAGCGATGTTGGGTTTCAACACATCATGAGTGGACCTGAGACGACAATCTACAACTATTTGAGATACGGAGGAGGGGGAAATCTCACTGTGGCGGTTGAGGAGGAACTGTCTCAGTCGAGTGAGTGGCGTGTCGTTCAGCGCAATCCACGTGTGCGTCGAAGCTGCACTCTTCGCAGTGATAGGCCCAAGTACAGCCACCCCACTCGCAGATATTGCAAAAGAAGACTCCAGGTCGATAAAGCTGTTCAAGGAATCGAAGAAATCAATATCATGTGATTCAAGGAATTGAAAATCTGTTCGCGCACGTCATCGGTAAGTTTGAGAGGATGTTTGTGCTGAGGGCACTTGATGGACTTGGGCAAAGTCTCTACCTCTTCATGAGGAATCTAAAATGAGATAATGTCAACAAGTAGGATGGAGGCTGTTGTCGAGAAAGGATTGGACCGCCATAAGCCTCTTCACCTCGGCATCAGTGAGATTCTCACCTACGAATATTGATTGAATAGAAGTGAGGAGGATACAACGACAAGCAACCAGTACGTCTCGGGAAAACCTCGTCTTCATGGAACCTGCGGTAGTTGTCAATAGCCGCCACCTCATTCACTTCGACGCCAAGCCCGAGGATTTGAGCGCGAGCTATTCAATCGGTGGAATCGAACAAAAATTCAGTAGAGAAGTAATAAATAGTACCAATCAGCATCACCGCATCCGTCTTGCCTTGCAGTTCGTCAGCAACTCGGAATAGCCGCAGAGCCTCTTGCTCGTTCCGCCAGACGCCCTCGCCTCGCTGATGAAGGATGCCTCGAATTACATGTCATTAAAAGAACACGATGGATCGAGCGGTTGGAATTGACATAATATACCGAGGCGAACGAGGGCCTCGGCGTTGCCCTGGTGGCCAGCGCGCTCGAACCATTGCGCCGCCTTCTCGAAGTTCTGAGGGACGCCTCGACCTAGCTCCAGCATATCGGCTATGGAAAATTATCATCATAGAGCAAAATGATGCATTGATCGACGGCATGTTCACCAAGAGCGAATTGTCCGCGCGGGTCGCCGTGCTCAGCTGCACGGCCAAACCACCTCAGAGCCTCGTTCAGGTCGGGACCGCCGACGATATCGCCGCTTTCATACAACATTCCTACAATCAGAATGGAATGAACGGAAGAAGAAGAGGGAAGAGGAACTTGGCAATACCGATGTTATATTCTGCGTTTTGGTGGCCTTGTTCGGCCGCCTTGAGGTACCAAGCGACTGCCTCTCCGAGATTCTGAGGCACCCCTTCTCCATTCGTCAACATTAAACCTACGAGGAAGAAATCGTCATCCCTCGCCAAGATAGAGGTGGATGTCAAAGGAGTACCGAACTGGAACTGAGCATTGGGATCGCCGCCTTCGGCAGCACGACGATACCACTCGGCCGCCTGGACGAGATCTTTGCGCATGCCTTGCCCTCGAGAGCACATAAAACCTGCAAATGCAATCACCAAGTGAATGGCAATTCGGCATTATTTGAAAATTTTCGGAGATACCAAGGCTGGACTGAGCAAGAGCGTAGTTCTGCGCGGCTGCCTTGGTGTACCAAACAATGGCCGTCTCGAAGTTCTTGACCACACCACGCCCTTGTCGATAAAGACGCGCTTGATGAAAGAGTGTCATGCTTAGTAAAAGCAAGAGCATCGGAGAAGATGGCGATATGTACCAAGGTTGGATTGGGAGGCAGCATGGTTTCGTTCTGCTGCCTTGAGGTAGAATTTTGCGGCCTCGCCCTCGTTCTTCTTCACCCCTTGTCCGAATTCCAACATGACACCTAGAAGATCTTATCATTTTCCATGCCAGAAGAGAGAATGTACTTGATTAGAATACGAACCCGCAAAGAAAAAGAGATTGACGCGCGCCTCCTCGAGCAATTCGAGGATTCTTTGATTGATAAGCGGTGCGGACAGAATATGTTGTCGAATCTATCATAATAGCGAAAAAGATACTCAGCAATCACGGCATGACCCATGGGGTACAATCATCCCTACCGTGAAAACCGCCGCCTGGGAGAGCTCTGCAATGAGCTTTCCCGTTTGCGGAGAGATCTCTTCTTTCACAGACGAGTCGAAAATAAGGCGAGCGCGCTTGATGAAGGCCGTCGCGGTCGCTCGTTCTAACACGCTCATCATCGCCGTCCTGAGAGAGATATCGTTAATCCATGATCGGTAGATTCGCTCAGGGAGAGCTGTTAATACCTTGAGCCAAACTTGACAATGTCCGTCTCAAAGAACTCGACACGATTCGACGAAGAGTTCATTATCCTTTTTGACAGCTTGATGCCCTAAGATAAGCGGTCGTCTTCTCTTTTCGACAGTTAAATAACGTAATCCAGAGAGAAAAAGCGAACCGAGAGCGCAGAGAATCGTTCGAGAATACGCTTCCAGCCAATGTCAACCACTGAGATGGCGAGGTCATCAACGGGGATCTACATGGAAGAGAAAGAATACGAGAAGTCCTGCCATGGCGCTCACTTGAACTAGTAGTACGTGGCGAATTAAACGAGGAAAGCGAAGCTCGATGGCGTAGTAGAGCTTGGTCCATGCAGTCGACATGGATTCTTGAGGGGCTAGATAGCGTTAGATGAACATGAAATCGAGAATGGTCAGCAAGAGAATGAGTCGAAAGAGAGCTATGCACCTTTGAAATAAGGGCGCAAGAACTCGTAGAGGTCGCCACGCAGATTTGTGTTGGAGATGGAAATTGATTTTGATTGCGCCGCTCGGAGGACTGCCCATGACTAATGAATAGGATTGTTTCAGGAAAGCAAGATTTCGATACAGAGAAGAGACATACGAGGTTCTTCAAGGTACGGGCCACGCCCTCGATGATAAGAATGCCAATCATGTCACTCAAGGCGATGAGGTCGCCGTCGTTAAGGCCACCCTCCTTGCTCGACTCCTTGCTCGACAACAAGGGCACAGCTTGCGAGACAATGATACCAATATGGCGGTAGTTGAAGCCAAAGTGATGGAGATTGGACAAGAGGACCTCGCATCCGATACCACCTTTATGGTGCAGCAATGTCGTCGAGGAGCGTAGACCTTCCAAGCCGGGGACCTCATCGTCTTCGAGCCATGACGGCACTTCCTGAGGCAATACAGAGTGAATTCGAAAGAGCTTTTCAGTAATTAAAAGGCCGAACCATGAGCTGTCTGAGGGATTGAACGGAGATCTCTTTGAATTTGCTCACGGCAGTTACGTGGAACTCTTTGCTCTCCAGCTTGTCGGTCATGGAGAGATGGCGCATGAAGCCGCTGAACGTGTCGCTGCACAATGGCGCTGCTGCAAACATGATCGCACTCAGATAGCTATCTTCGTGAAACAGAAAATGGAAGAAGTACAGCAGTTTCGAACGAACGTGGGTCGTAAGCAGTGAGCAAAGATCGACAAATATCTTCAAGAAAAAGGGGGAGATAAGGGTAATCCTCAAATGGCAGAGGAATCGAGAACAAGTACTCAGCAGCCGACTCTGCAGGCATCATCCGCGCACAGTCGACAACGTAAAAGCGGCCATCTCGCCCTTTGTGGACCTCTAGTGATATGCTCGGTCGTGAGAAATTGCATCGATCCGAAGCTGAATTGGAATCGGTACCAACATCGAGAGGGCCAGCGTGCTCAATTGTCTCTGTCTCGCTCTTCTTGACCATCACACGCTTCAAGTTCAACTTGTCTCCCAGCGCAAGCATCTTCTGGTTGATCTCGCTATCGGAGCAGAGGAACGTTTTGCCGCCATCGCAGCTGCCGTACATGAGCGTTTCCTTCGAGATTGGGAGCTATATTATAGTAATAAGATCTTCAATGAAGAGTAGTGAAAGCAATGAGAGACACACGAGCGACTGCGCAACGAGAGTGTAGCCCTGATATTGAATGAGGGCAAAGAGGGGGTAGTGGAGTCCGGGGACCTCGGCCCACTCTAGACAGCGAATGCCTTTGAGCTCGAGTCGCGCCGCCTTCATCGCCCACTCGTCATTCCCACGAGGTCCGAAGTTCTTGTTAAAATAGATGCCAGTCTAAAATGAGACAATATCAGACAAAGGTTGGCGATCGCGTGACCAAAAGCCGGGCTTACGTGATCGAGGGCGAATTTAAAGAGTATTCCGCCTGAGATGAACTTGACGCCGCCAGCAACGCCACCAAGCGAGAGGTTCGGTTTGATCGTGAGACGTTCAATGCGTCGCTCGCGTTCCTTCGATCGATCGCGAGCAACGAGCACCTTGTCAGGAGGGCACTCGCGGGCCTTGGCGCTAATCCGAGTCTCGAGTCCGGCGGTCTCCAGCGAGACGTCTGAGCGGGCGAGCAGCGCGGCCAGCTCTTTGCGGAGCGCGTCTAGTTCGTCGACCGCCTTAAGAATGTGGCAATCGTCAGCAAAGCCCTCCCAGATCTTGGGGTCGAACTCACTGATGATGATGCGGCCATAGAATTCCGCCGCTTGCACGAAGTCCTCTGCCAGCTTCTGCAGCT
>Ga0154020_10008258_pt1 | contig 12078 bp, 23 predicted proteins | sample Klosneuvirus_201_FD_109709 | JGI IMG/M metagenome (GOLD analysis project Ga0154020, IMG submission 109709) | Active sludge microbial communities from wastewater, Klosterneuburg, Austria - Klosneuvirus_20160825_MG | ecosystem: Engineered > WWTP > Aerobic digester > Activated sludge | place... | reverse complement strand
CAAGCTAATAGCTTGGTTGTGGGCCGATTGAATGTTGCCATTGTTCAGGTTCGCCTCGCCGATCAGTGTTCCTCGTGACGTGTCTTGGTGCTCGTCCTCGTTGCTGCTTCTCCTGAACTCATTGCTCGCCTTGTGCACAAAATATTATTTTGATAAATCTTTTCGTATTTGCGCCGACCCTTTATTGTGTTTTGCATGTGCGCTCCCTTTTCCTCGTCGAGTCCTCGCGCTCTCCGCTGACCTTTTTTTCGTAGATCCTTAAGGTCGATTGGCCTCACCACTGGAAGAGTTTTATCCCTGATATTGTCGCTGCGAGTCAGACGAATGAATCAATTTGCGAGAACAGCGTGAAGATTCTCGGCCTGCTGAGGTACTATCACAAATTCTCGCTGCTCCAATTCGTTCCTTCCCGAAATCCTTGTAGCGAAGAAGTTTTCGACTTTTCAAAGGGTCAGCTCACGCAACAGAAGATCAGGTGCGTGTTCAAGAATTTGATCTTGGTCTTCTATTTCAAATGGGGAAACTTTTCGATTGTAGTGAGCTTAAGTCGACTTTGAACGAGGAATTTTTCCCGATTTTCAAGCTGTTCGAGCACATCATGGCGAATTCGAAAAATGGCAGATTGTTGACAGCTACACTGGAAACTATGCTCCGTTACTTGAGCTGGATTCCCGTAGGATACATCTTTGAGACTTCGCTAGTTGAAGTTTTGATCACCAAGGTATTCCCTCTCCCTGACCTGTGGATGAAGTTCATACCCCGACCCTAATCTCTTAATAGTTCTTCCCCGTCGATCAGTTTCGCAATCCAACATTGAAGTGCCTGACTGAGATTGCCGGTTTGGACCACGATGGCGCCGAGGAGAAGTTTGTTCAGCTTTATCTGGCCACCATGACTGACGTCACTCGATTCTTGCCGCCACAGACTGGTACTGCGCAGTATTTTCGATGTTCAACCCGATGAGTATCTTAATGTTATTTAGATTTGAATGTCGCGTACGAGCGTGGCAACGACAATGTCCAAAATTTCATCGAAGACCTGGCGCTGTTCTTGACGACCTACTTCCTGAAACATCGTAGCATACTTGAGCGGCCAGACCAATCAATGCTCCTGGAAGGCCTCATGGCTGGCCATCAATATCTCGCCAATATTTCAACAGTTGATGACATTGAGGTCTTCAAGATTGCTTTGGAGTACTGGTTTTCTCTAACGGAAGCCCTCTACCATGAGGTTCCTCCCGTTGTTCGTACGTCGGGTCGTCTAATTCTCTTACCTGCGCGTGACTGTCCATCTCAACTAGTTGTTGCGTAGCATCTCCGCTCATGCTGCACGCTACTCAGACCCCGCGCCGCCAGCTTTATGCTCAGCTTCTCCACCGCGTCAGGGCGATTATGATCAGCAGAATGGCAAAGCCCGAGGAAGTGCTGGTCGTCGAGGATGACAGCGGCCATGCTGTTAAAGAGGTGATGAAGGACGGCGAGGCCGTTGAACGCTACCACTTGATGCGCCAGACTGTGGTCTACCTCGCCAATCTTGACTACGACGATACGCAATCGATCATGCGCGAGAAGCTAACAAATATCATGAATGACACGCATCATCTGAGCTTCCAAGCGCTGAATACGCTCTGTTGGGCAGTCGGATCAATCGCCGAGTCTCAAAGTATGACCCCATTTGTTGTTCCGCCTTTGGACTGCTTTTTTACCCTTTGGTTTCAGGTGAGGAAGTCGAGCGTCGCTTTTTGGTTGTCATTGTTAGAGACCTCCTCAATTTGTGCGAGAATCGCCGAGGAAAGGACAACAAGGCCATTATTGCTGCCAACATTATGTACGCACTCTTACGGAGTCTATTTTGTTTCCACCGTAGTGACCTTATATTTAGGTATGTGGTGGGCCAGCATCCTCGTTTCTTGCGGTCACATTGGCGCTTTCTGGTCACGGTCATCAATAAGTTATTCGAGTTCATGCACGAGAAGCATCCTGGTGTGCAAGAAATGGTTTGTGTTCTTTTTTTACTCCTCATTTCTTCTGCTCTCGAGATGACTGACATTCTGTAGGCCGTCGACACATTCCTCAAGCTTGTGAAGAAATGCAAGACGAAGTTCACCGAGCACCATGACGGCGAAGAGTTCTTCCTTCATCAAGTGATCCGTAATGTCGGCAGTATCATTACTGATCTGGAGGAGCAGGAGGTCCATTTCCTCTATTTTTTTTGCGTTTGTTTACCTTTTCAACCTACTCTCTTGATCCAGATCCAAGGTGTTTATGAAGGCATTGGCGTCATGATCTCTGTGCAGCCTCCCGAGCAGCAGGTCGAACTGCTGGACAAGTTAATGGGCCTTCCTAATATGTCGGTATGCTGTTGCTTGAGCTCTTTGTCATCGACGATGCGCTCATATTTTTTGGGGGTTGATAGTGGCAAGACATGATGAACCGGGCGAAGCAGGACCTTCAAACCCTCATGATCCCCGACGTGCAGCGCAAGCTCGCCTCGATCCTGCGCACTAACATCCGCGTCTGCCACGCTGTCGGTGCGGCGTGATCATTCATCACTGTGATACTCTGGCTCTGACTCTGTCTCCAGGTCCTGCGTTCATCAACCAGCTTGGTTCCCTGTACCTGGACTTGCTCAATCTGGCCAAATTCTACAGCCAATCGATCGCCCATGAGGTCTCCCGGAATCAGATGGCGACTAAGAATGCTAACGTTAAGGTGTGTTTTTGTTTAACTGCTCTCCCCCTTTCCGGTTGAATCTGATCTCATTTGCGTGACAAGAACATGCAAGCGGTCAAGCGCGAGACGTTGCGGTTGATCACGATGTTCATTCGCCATGCTGCTGCCAACGAGATCCCTACTATCGTCCAGAATTTCCTTCCTCCTCTACTGCCGAATGTTCTGGACGACTATCGGTATGGCGCTGGCTTCAGTGGGAGGTAGGAATCGATCTCATCAATTTGTTCTTTGCAGTGGCAGCCACCCTGACGCCCGCGATCGCGAAGTGCTGAACCTTTTGGCGGAAATCGTTTCCAAATGCCAAGTACTTGCTTCCCTAACCCTCTTACAGTCCCCACTTGTTTCTTCCGAATGATATCGAAGTCATACAAAAGCTATGAATCTTTTGTGTGGTCAAAATTCATTCAAGATAATCCGCCCTTTTCCAAAATGGCATCCGAGCGTTTCCTCGGTTGTCATAGTCGTAATTGGCGATATTTACTCCTCATCTTCCCTTCTGGGCTCCTCTGGGATATTTTTGCCAATTTTCCTATTCAGGCCTCGGTGATTAACCATGTGCCAACCATGCTCGATTGCGTCTTCGAGTCGACCCTTTCGATGATCACTCGGAACTTCGAGGACTACCCCGAGATCCGCGAGAGCTTCTACCTGTTCCTCAACATGGTTACTCAGCATTGTTTTGAGGGTACCTTCGTGCCGCGTCTGTCCATCTTGGTGTCGAGTAGTCTGACGGCCCTTGATTTAGCGATTTTGCGCATGTCGACCGCGCAGCAGAAGCTCGTGATGCAGTCGGTCGTCTGGGGATTCAGGCATACGATGCACAATGTCTCTGAGACCGCCCTGCAGGTGCGCTCCACCCACTTCGTACTACTGGGTCCTTTCCTCATCTAATCGATGTAGATTCTGACGTCAATCTTTGGAGTCGTGACGAAGCTGATTGACTCGCACAACGAGGTGGCTAACTCCTTCTTCCAGAACCACTTGATGCTCTTCTTGACGGAGATCCTCGCCGTCCTCACTGACACCTTCCACAAGACCGGTACGCTATCCATTCATTGCCAGCTGAAGTGCCTACTGAACTCTTTTCGCAGACCTTCAACAGCATTGTGAGATTCTGAGCCTCATTCTGCGGGTGGCGATCCATCCGCGCGTCAGCCCGCTCTGGGACACCTCTAGGGGACGCGACCCCAACATGAACAATGCCGTTTATGTTCGCGACTTCCTCTGCAACCTCATTGCCAAGTCCTTCCCCAACCTCGCTCCGTACCTCATTTCATTCATTGAGCTTTGCATTCACCAACTTGTTCTTATGGTTTCTATGTTAGGGGTGTTGTGCAAGGCTTCGTTGTTGGCCTCTTTGAGAAGGCTCAGGATCTCAACCTCTTTAAGAAGCACGCGCGCGACTTCCTCGTGCAGATTAAGGAGTTCTCTGGCGGTGACGACAACGCCCGCCTCTACTTTGAGGAGGAGGTACCTTTACCTAATTCTCCTCTCCTCGTCTTCCTATTGGCTCATCGTTGTGTTTTCTCCAAGGAGCAAATGAAGGCTCAGAAGCGCCAGAGCGAGCTCAACGTGCCTGGTTTGGTCCAGCCCAACGATCCTCGCCGCGACGGGATGCAGTAATTAGGAAATGACCAAATAACCGCTCCGCTCCCTCACTATTCCAAAAATTTGACGCCTTCTCTTAATATACGGCAAAATAAGTGAATCAAAGTAGACTGCCCGTTAATGCCCATGTTTCAGCTGAGGCTCCTTATTCCCCCTCGGCGGCTCTTTTTCTTCACGCAATTTTGAAATAAAGCATACGATGGTAATCTTGGTATTTTGGGAGCCAGCCGGAGGTGGCTGGAGGCGGCCATCGATTGGTTAAGGGGAGAAAAACGGCTGTCCTCTCTGGACGCCCTCAGACTTTGGGTGCGGTTACATCAGAAACGCAGCGAAAAAAGCTTAAATTTCAGAAAGCTTCGGTGAACATTTGTCGAAAAAATTGCAACAGAAATCACTTTTTGGCCCTTTTCGTTGGCCGAGTAGATTGCTGTGTTTCCTCCACAGCCTTTGTTACCGGAGCAGAAGCAGGAGGGGAGAGGTCTTCAACGGGGTCCGGTGTGCCAAAGAGCGACCAGATGCGCACGCGATTGTCAGAGCAGATGCAGACCGTGTTCTCGCCTCGGAAGGTCGTCGACATGGCGAGGACGCGGCAGGCAACGACGAAAGTCGATCGCATCTCCAGGGAAGGCACGGACTTGGTGAATGAGAGCCGATAAGTGGCGACGGTCGTCTGCTCGGTGCCGCTCGTGATGGCAACGAGGTAGGGGCTGATCCACGAGATCCCAGTGATCTCGCCGCTCTCCTTGTGAGATAAGATCCTTTCACCTATGCAGTGGAGGGGATGATACACAATAACATGGCAATTGAAGAAAAAGAGCAATTACCCTTTCGGATATTCCAGAACTCAATCATGCCATCGTCGAAACCTAGCGCCACCAATTCGAGGTCGCGCGGGCAGACGGCCATGGCAGTGACCAAACTCTGCAGTTTGTCGGTGGAGAAGAGCGGCTTGGAGGGCTGAGTGAGAGACCACACGGCCATGGTGAACTGACGACCAACAGCAACCACAAGGCTCTGTGGCTTGAACCAGCCCACATGAAGCACCTCGTCCTCGAGCTGGAATTGATGCAGCAAGTGGTTGTTGCTCGACACATCATGCACAAAGACCGAACCATCATCGCCACCTAATGCGGAACCGATCAATATGAATAGATAGTGAGTGGAAGGTTCTGCTTTACCAGTGACGAGGTATTTGCCGTTCCAAGCCAAAGCTCGCACAGCGGCACTGTGTTCCGAGTAGATTTGCTTCTGGTCAACATGACCATCGCTATTGATTTGGTAGATGACTACCTTGCTCGACACGGTGCCCAGGGCGAAGATCTTGGGGAGTTGATCGCAACAAGCCACTCGAGTGATGAGATTAGGTGAAGGCGCTGTCACAGACTCAGCGTCGCCATAAATCTCATCGCGCAGAATGGATCCTGATGAGCGGGCAAGGCCGCCCGTGCGATCGCCTTCGCCGAGCGAGAACATAAATGACCGAATCGACTCCGTGGAATTTGGGGCGTCTAAGTTGCTCCAGATGTGGATGGCGTCATCGATGGCCAATACGGCGAGCTCAGTAGAGGCGGCACTCAAGCTCGTCGTTGGAGCATTCAAAGGCGCCGATCGACCAAGACGAATCATTGCAATCGGCTTGTCAGGAGAGGCTAACCGTTTTCTCCTAGAGGAAAAGATAACTTAGGGAAGGGAATAACACTAAGCAAACCAAGAGATACTTTTTGGAAATGGGCTGCGATGAGATGTTATCGTCGTGGGAGGGCCCAGTAGTGATCCAAGGATGCTCCAATGCCTCCTCAACCGAATATCGCTTTTTTGGATTTACGCAAATCAACTTTGATACCAAATCTCGTGCTACGCTAAGTAATCAGCCTGTGAATATAAAAAAATACAAGAAAACGCACCTGTTTCACTTAGGAAATTGAATTTCTTGTCGACTATATAAACGCCATTTTCTCTAGAAAGTATCTGCATGCGTTGGCTATCATCCAAAGGGAGTTCACCCGTCAACATGAGGTAAAGGACAACGCCCAAACTCCTAAGAAATAGAGAAATGGATGAGAAATGAGACTGGTGGAGGCAAACAAGCGATAACGAGAGAGAAGTGGCGGACCACATATCAACTTTCTTATCGTAGCTCGATTTCTTCATGGAGGCTTTAAAGACTTCAGGAGCGAGGTACTCTAAAACAATGAAATGATAAAGATGAGAATGAAGAATAAAAACTCGTGAATCGAAGATTCAACACAATCACCTGGGGTTCCGCAGATAGTAGTCATCATGTTCTGTGCGGCCACTCGCGCCAAACCAAAGTCAGCAATTTTGATATGCCCTTCTTCGTCCATCAATACATTTTCGGGCTTAATGAAACAAAAAATGAATGATGACAAAACAGGGCAACAAAAAGAAAAACGGACTTTAAGATCGCGATGAACTATATCGCGATCGTGTAGGTATTTGATGGCTCCCAGCATCTCCTTGAACATGGTCCGGGCCTCCTCTTCAGGGATCTGCATCAATACCAAAATCAGAAAAATAATTCATATACATAAGTAAAAAGAAAGATACTGACCCGTCCGTTTCGAATGCGGTCAAAGAGCTCACCACCTGTGACAAGCTCAAGCACAATGTAGATATGCTGCTTGCCGTGATATACATTCTAAGAAAACAGATAAGGGGACACAATAGAGAATGTGACGACCATCAAGAAAGCACAATATAATTGACAATGTTGGGATGGCTGAGCGCCTTGAGCAGGTCAATCTCGCGATCCAGCTGCTGCTTGACGAGCTTGGATTGGTCGACTTTCTTCTTCTCAATCTCTTTCACTGCAACCGCTTCGTGTGTCCGCTTGTTCATTGCCAGCTTGACGACGCTGAAGGCGCCCCTAAGCGAGTGCCTAAGAACAGCAACTGCATGAAATCAAAAAAATTGCATACTTTCCCAATTCTTTTACGAATTCGTAATGCCGAAAGATTTCATCCTAACATTTGCAACATCAGCTTTCGTTCGAGAGTAAACGGCGATCCAGAGCGCACCTGTTGCTCGACAACTTTTGGTTTGGTTAAGTCCTTGTACGTGAACATGATCAAATCTGCAAAAACAAAACAAATGAGAAAAATGACAGCAACAATCATTCCAGGGAGGTCGAGCTGAGGCAACGAAAGGCGCACTGTCATTATTGGTGATTTTCGGCGAGAGAAGAGCGAGGAAGTCGCCATCTGCCAACAGATATCTATTCTTTTTACCAACTTTGTTCGCATTAACATAAGTTCCATTGGAGCTATCGGGAAAGAAGGGTGAAAACCAAACAAGGGTTCCGCGCAATTGAAACTCGACGAGGACAAAGGGAATCTCTCCCGCTCCCCGGTGACGACGACCAAGAAAATAGCCAAACAAATCCCAAAAAGATAATTCAAATTAAAATAAGAATCTTTACCTCAGGTCCTCGACGAAGACGGAGAAGCCTCGACCATCAGGATCGGCTCGACGAACGACCTTGCAATGGTGGCCAGAGACCTTGGGATCCTCGAAGATCAGGTCGCAGTCCTCGCGGCGGCCCAGCATCGTCTCATCATTTATTAGACGCTTAATGAAATACTAGAAAAATAAAAGTGAGGTCAAATGATGCGACAGATAGGCGGAGTTGGAATTAGGGCGAGGACGGGAACGGCTCAAGAACGGGTGGGAGCTCCTAAATTATAGCACAATATAATACATAAATAATTTTGAGCGAGAAGAGGGTGCGTTGCCTTTGAGTTGATGGGGAGGAGCTCTCCATATGCGCCGTCGTTGAGTTCCTCGACGCCGAAGGTCTGAGTCGACAGCTCTTGGGTGGCCTCCATCGTCTGCACCCGCACCGTGCAGAACTATGCAATGCGAGTTCGTGCGATATAAAAATGCGCAGTCGCGCCGCCAGCTTCTCAGTGACATCAACTCATTCCTCGTATGTCGGCTTCGACGAGGCAACAACAACTGCTCGCTCGACTTTCAATTGGCTCCGCTGACAAGGCTCGCGCTGCCGCCTGGCGCCTGAAAACGAAATTCACTCCTTCAATTATGGGATATTGTTAATCTTCATAATGGACGCCGATGAGTTTCGGAAGCGGTCGATCGAGGAGCAAGTCTCCTGGGTCATTCTCGACGTGAAAATGCTGCCGATTTTCGTCGACCTCTACGACCCAAGGACGCACCCACCGACCCCAGAAGTATCAATATATTCGATAACATTATTAATTTATATTATTGGAAGTTGGCGCTCAGTGATCTTTGACGAGATGGGAACTTCGATACCCCCTTGTGCCGTTTCGATTGCCCTTGCCACCCTGCATTCTGACATGGCTTGATATTACTATTTTTATTATTGATTCTAGGTGGACAATGCAATCCGGGATTCGGACTTCCTTCGAGTTGTGCTCCTCGGAGCTTCTAAAAGGTTTCCCCTTCACTTCTCGCTGGCCATGCGCCTTTTCTCGCGCCTCGGTACTCCTTCCTGAAAAGATTATATTTATACTCATATTATTGCAGATCTCCTTTGAGTCGTATTTGTCTTGATATCCAATGGCGTCTCCTGTTCAACGGCTCCTTGGATCGTCGAGCGGTCCTGTGCTGAGTCGAGACCGTCCGGAGACGGACTGTTTTGAATATTTCTGAAGCACCGTCTGTCTAGATAACTTTGAAGGAGACGTAGCGGATATGGACGGCATTGTGACGCTGCTGCAGGTCGTCGAGGCCAATGCCGACAACGAGGACCTCGTCGAGTCTGCATTGCTCGCCATCGCTTCGTTTGCCACCGACGGTACCATATTGTCACCCCCGCATAAAATTGCAATAATTTGTCATATTTTACTATAATTCGACATTCATGCGAGTTCAAGCGGGATTCCCAGGACGTTACCGAGACTTAACTCACTTCCGGGTTACCCTGTTTCCTAGAGTTCATTCGCGAATCGTTTGCATCTTCGTCGCTCCCGAAGTTGATTAGTGCGACAATTTCGAGACACCAGAAAAGTGAACGAATGATAAAAGCTGTTGCCATTGCATTGACCAATGTCTCATATCAGAATGGTATTCGCGCGCTTTTCCTCTCTCCCTCTTCCACATTCTCCTTCTCATGTCATTTCTCTTCCTCGTAGATGAATTTAAGAAAGCATTGGTGGACATTGGCGTCCCTCAAGCGCTCATGATGACTATTCAGATTGGCCTTGATGATCGGCCATCCTCTGACAAGATTCTCGTCCTTTGCTCTCAGGCGCTTCGCAATCTTCTTCACTTTTGTACTAGAATGGTCCTGTCGCGCGACGCTTCATTTTGTCACTTTTTTCGTTGTAGCCAACAAGTATTCAGAAGCTTTAGACAGCGTAGAAAACGATATTCTGAGTTCCTTTGCGACCATCATCGCAAAGATCAAATCCACTTCGAATTTTGATGCCATGACTCATCTTCTTTGGGCCGTCTTCAATGTCATCTTCGAGCGCAATGGGCGAATGAAGAAATTTTTTGAATCCGGAGGGCATATGGCCGTGGCTGATCTCCTTAAGGGTTTGAATAACCACGAGATCCTCGAAAATTACGCTGTTTACCAAATCGTGTTCAACCTCGTCACTCAGTTGTCTACCTCTGGTGCCGAGAAACCTCACATTTGACAATATCCATGAGTTAAGTGGCGTCTTTTTGTTGATAGGGACCATGCGATTGAAGCTTGGCAAGGTGAATATCGTGTCAGGAGTTCTCCACGCCCTCGATATCATTCCTCAGGAAGAGATCAAGAGTTTGCGCAATGGTCTTCGCGCCTTGACTCACCTCCTCAAACAAGGTATATTTTCTTTTCTTTTCTTTTCTTTTCTTTACCTTCTAATATTTTGTGGGAGTCTCTCATTTCTTTTTTCGGTAGCGGTGAACCGCAAGAGGTTTGTCTCGAGCGAGCACATGTTGACCTTTGTGATGTATTTCCTCGACAAGATCAGCAGGGATAGGGACACCGTCCTCCTATTCCTCGAAATCTGTCGCCGACTTGTGAAAGGAGGTGTGGAGTTAGAGGAATTTCGTTGTGTTGATTGTGGAGTGAACATGCTGTTCTTTTATAGCTGCGTCGACGAGGGAGTCATTGCTTCAAGCGAATCTCTCGGAGCCTCTCCATCAATGTGCCGCCATCTTCTCCGACGACCCCTCCATCAAGGCCAAGGTGGAGCAGCTCATCGCCAATCTCTATCGGCCCTGCAATATTATGGTATTTGAATATTTCCCTATTCGCGTCTATGTCACTTCCGATATCAATTTCTCTTGTAGGAGGAGAATAGTGACGGTGAAGACCCGGAAGCATCGTCCTCGAGTTCGTATGAGGATTTTGATGGCTTTTCAGAGAGGAAAGTTAGGAGGCAGTTATATCCCTCCTCGCTTACCTCGAGCCCCTCGGAATTTGACAAGCTCTCGAGATTGCTAGCTGGCAATGGAAGCCCAATCACGGTGCTCTCGCGTTCCTTTGTGTTGACTGGAGTCCTCTTCTCCTCATTGATGATCCCATTAGGCAGCCAAACCAAAAAAGCTTGCTGATGGTGATCCAATTGAGGTTCTGAAGGCATCAGTGCGCGAGGGGAAATTCATTAAAAAGATACGCGATCTTGAAGAAGCGCTCAGAGAGGACAAGGCCCAAATACAGGTCCACCTTTCTCTCTCGATCCACTTTGCTCTCTCATCTTGCTTAGCATTATTTTTGCAGTCTTTAAAGGAGCAGCTCCATTTCTTCCAAGTCGCTAACGACAATCTGCATGCGCGCAATATGGAGCTTCGCCGCGAGCTCTCAAAGCTGTGCGCCCCCACTCCACTCATGATGCCTTCTTATTATTAATGGGCTTATCAAGTTTTTCTCGTTGCAGTGAGCAAAGGGACGAGTCCTACAAAATCCTATCGACACAACACAATGAACTCCTCGTGGAGCTCGCCGAGTCAAGAAAAACGATCGAGAATCTTCTCGCCCATGAGAGCGCCCTCCACGATGTCCACAAGAATACGTATGGAGTGGTACCAGAGTTCACTCCTCAACACCTGGGTCACAAGTCGATTGGAAGTAATTCTTAAGTCCAGGTAAATTGAGGGTCCTTCCATGATCTTGTATCGATCAACAAAAATAGTGGTTTATTATTAGACTGAGTCGCAGACTTCTGTGTTATCGTTCTGGGGGTCTCAGTCTTGTGGAGACCAGCGAGCTAACGCATCAAACAAGCGCCCACGCGAAGAAGATCAAAAGGAAAAGGGTGAGAGTACGCTCTCAAGGTGTCTATTCGGCCAGAAGGAAAAAAGTAGAAGTGGTGGCGTCCGGGGTTTCGTTTCGTTCCGCTCAATCCAAAATCGCGCCGAAATTGAACCCCCGACCTCACGAGGAGGAGGGCTCTGAAGCACACATCAAATTGTAGTGCAAAGGGGTGTTTCGTAGTTGGGCGACAGTCAAGTCCTCCCGCCACAGATAAATAGATAGTTTTGCTTACGAGGTAAAAAAAGACATTTCAGTGGTCCCAACTCCTTCTTAAAAAGGGAATTCCCGGCTCTTGACCCTACGGAAAAACTGCCTGACTTCAGTGAGGGATTCGAAGGGTCGCGAGGATTTGGAGCGCCGGGAGAGTGTCCCTGCCTCGGCCTCTGGAGTCTCGACCATTCTCTTCCTCGCTTGGTACAACAAAGATCATCTTCCCTTTTCATATTCTGCTTTTAATATGAAATTTCCCTTTTCTTCTTCCAACCT
>Ga0154020_10008257_pt1 | contig 12081 bp, 18 predicted proteins | sample Klosneuvirus_201_FD_109709 | JGI IMG/M metagenome (GOLD analysis project Ga0154020, IMG submission 109709) | Active sludge microbial communities from wastewater, Klosterneuburg, Austria - Klosneuvirus_20160825_MG | ecosystem: Engineered > WWTP > Aerobic digester > Activated sludge | place... | reverse complement strand
GGCGAAGGATCTCGAGGTGGCCGCGTCGCTGCGCCCGCCGCGCAAGTCCTAGCGGCAACAGGCAGGGATCTCGGCGCGCGCGACCGCGATCGTTCGCTCGAGCTTGCGCAGGAAGTTCTCGTCGCTCTCGACGATCACGCGTCGCGGGTGTCCCGACCACGCCTCGAGAATGCGCTCGTCGATCGCGCGTGCTTCTTCGGCGGACTCGGGGCGTAGCGACGTCTGCGTGTACCCGTCTGACCTCGACGGCGACCGCATGTGAATCACGAGGCTATAGCGCGCGAGCTCCCGCTCCGCGTTCGTGTCGAGGTCGGCGAAGAACTCGGCGGCGGATCCGGGCCAATACGCCGCGCCATCCAGGGTTCCGCGATCGCACACGACGAGCGCTGGGTTGTCCGTCTCGATCGCCAATCGCTGGAGCTCGATCTGGATCCGGACGATCGCGCGCTGCACGGAACGCTTGCCGACCATACTCGCGAGTCGGGGAAATCCTCCGCGCCACAGGATGCTCGCCGCTTCGGGCAGCACTTGCACGTGCATGCAGGCCTGCCGCCGAAACACTTCGAGGGCGGCGGTCTTGCCCGCACCGGGACCGCCGGTGACCACGATCTGCCGCACGTGATGGGAGACGTCGCAGGTGCACACCATCACAGCACCGTGCGAACGACGAGGACGTTGCGGTCCGCGTGATTGACGACCTTGCCGGCGTTCGTCCCGAGCAGGCGGTCCAGGCCACCGTAGCCGTGCGAGCCGAGGACGATCAGGTCCGCATCGCACTCGCGCGCGCTGCGACAGATGCCGTCCCACGGCGTCGCGAGCGTCGTGATGATGCGTTCGATTCGTCCGGCCGGAACATCCTTGGTCAGCGTGGCCAGACCTGCTCGCGCGCTCTGCTGGAGGAAGTCCTCGAGCCGCGCGTCGGTCATCTCGAGCACGTCGAGCGGCATGTCCGGCGGAACGCCGATCGCACGATAGATCACGAGCTTCGCATCGCACATCTCGGCGAGGCGCAGCGCCGCCGAGAGCACCGTCGAAGCGCGTGGTGACGAGTCCAGCGCGACGAAGATCCGCTTCATGACTCGACTCCGCGCAACGTGATGACAGGACACGCGGCTCGGCGAAGCACGTGCTCGGCGACGCTACCGAGGACGAGGCGAGCAAAGCCGCGGCGACCGTGGGTCCCGATCACGAGCAGATCGGGCTTCAGACTCTCCGCGATCTCGAGGATGCCGTCGCGGGGATCGCCGCGAACGACGGCGAGATGACCGAACCGAACGTCGGGACGTGCCGCGGTCAACCTCTCCATCGCCTGGACCGCGCCCGTGCGCAGCGACTCGAGGATCGACTCCGTGAGCACGAGGTTCATCTCCGGCGAGCGAGGCCCGAAACAGTGCACCAGGTGAATCGTCGCATCCAACTTACGCGCGAGCTCGCACGCGTACTCCAGTGCGTGCGTCGCGCACTCGCTGAAGTCAGTGGGGACGAGGATGTTCTTCGGCAGCATGGACGCAGCTTCTTCATGAAGCGCGCCAGCTTTGCGCGAGGCGCTGCAGCTCGATGGCGCGCAGGATGCACTCATCGGAGTACATGATGACCTTACCGGTCGACATCACGTTTCGCGATATGGCCGCGAGCAACGCGCTCCAGGGCTCCATCGAACGATGGGCAGACCGCCTCGCTCGTCTCGAGCCCCGCATCTCTCAGTGCACCGTTGTCGTCGAGCAACCGCACCGCAAGCGATGGAGTGGCAAGCAGTTCCACGTCCGGCTCGAGATCACGATGCCCGATCGCGTGATCGTCGTCGGACGCGACCCCGCGCAGGACGACACGCATGCCGACCCGTATGTGGCCGTGGGAGACGCGTTTCGCGCTGCCCGCCGGCAGCTCCAGGACGCGATCGAGATTCGTCGTGGCGATGTAAAACTTCACGCCTGAACGCGCAGACGCTGCGCCTCGGCTCCTCGATCTCCGCAGCATTTGCAGAACCAAGGAGTGACGATGATCCCTCACCATGGAGAGCTGCGACATAGCGTTGTATACGACCGGCACGGAGAGCCCATCGTCGAGCGGGTTCAGGTCCCGAACCCGCCGGATACACCCGCAGGAGCTCCATCGAACGCGCAGGAGCCGCGTGTTCAACACGTGATGAGCAACGACCTCATCTGCGCGAGCGAGGATCTCGAGCTCGCCGCACTGGTGAGGCTCGTCGTCCACAACCACATCGGCTGCGTTCCCGTCGTCGATCGGACGGGGCGGGCGGTCGGCGTGGTGACGAAGTCGGACCTCGTCGAGCACCTCGACGTGCTGCTGTCGCACGAGGCTCGAACCGAGAAGACCCGTCCCGTCGTCACTCGCGCAAAGGACATCATGATGCCGCTGCCCCTCACGCTGCCCGAGTCCGCGGGCCTCGCGCAGGCCGCAGCGATGATGGTGCTCGAGGACGTACACCACGTCCTCGTCGTCTCCCCGGCGGGAATCCTCGTCGGTGTCGTCTCGTCCAAGGACGTGGTCCAGTGGATGGTCGAGGCCGATCGACTATCCAACAGTCGCTGACGCGCGCTTTCGCGCGACGAGCACCGGGCACGGTGCGTGCCGCACGACCTTCTCGGCGATCGATCCGAGGACGAGTCGCCGCAGCCCGGTTCGGCCGTGGGTGCCCATCACGACGAGATCGAAGCGAGGTTCGCTCTCGAGCAACGTGAGGATCTGACGCCCCGCGTTGCCGATCCGCGTGCTCTTCGAGAGGGTCACGTCGCCGCGCTTCGCCTTCTGCGACGATGCGGCGATCAGCGTGTCGAGCTCCGCCGAGCTGCGTTGATCGACGGAGCTGAGGAAGTCGCCGAGCGCCGAGTCCCCGGCGTAGTTCGTCGTCGTCTCGAGGACGTTGAGCAGGGTCACGGTACCGCCGGGGACGGCGAGGTCGAGCGCGACATCGAGCGCGCTGGACGAGCACTCCGAGAAGTCGGTGGGACACAAGATGCGCGCGAACGGGGCGATGCGGTGCGTCGCGTGGACCGCGAGCACGCTGCACGGTGCACCTCGCGTGATCTTCTCGGCGACGGATCCCATCAAGACCCGCGCGAGACCGCCACGACCGTTGGCACCGAGGACCACGAGGTCGAACGCGGCGTCTTCTTCGAGGGCGCCGATGATCGTGTCTGCGGGGATTCCCGCGAGCAGCAGCGTCGACACGTTCTCGACGCCCGCGGCTTTCGCTTCATCCATTGCCGCCGAGAGCTCTGCCTCGGAGCCTTCGATCATTTCCTCGGTGACGTTCGACGGATAGGCGAGCTCGCTGTAGTAGAGCGCGGGCATGTGCCACGTGTGGAGGATGACCAACGGACACGAGCGGGCCTTCGCGAGCGCGGTCGCCATGCGCAGCGCGTGGCTCGAAGCGGGCGAGAAATCGATCGGACAGAGGATCTTCATGCAATCGCGCTTTCCCGAGGCGGTGCGAACGACGACAGCCGCCGCAACGACTCTCCAATGATGGATGTGCCCACCGCGAGCGTTCCGATCTGCAACGCGTTCATCGTCTGCAGGAGGACCATCTCGGCGACGATCCACGTGATCAGCACCGCGCCGTTTCCGAGCGCTGTGATGTCCGCGTGTTCCGAGTGGCGGATGACCAGCCACGCCGCGAATAGATGACCGAGCCCCACGACCACGAGCAACAGCAGACCCGGGACGAGGAAGCTCTCGAACATCGAGTGCTCGAGGACCGCGAGCGGCATGTGCAGCAGGCTCCCGTCGGGGCGGAGCACGAGGCCCAGGCCGCCGAACACCGCCGAGATGCCCACCACGAGACAGAGCGCCGCGAGGATCCATCGCGTGGGCGCGTACACGGGCGTTGGCTCGCGACGGGGAAGCTTCGCGAGCTCGTTGCCGATCTGGTTCGCCCAGCCGCGGATCTGATCCCAATCGCGCCAGTCGCCCGCGTTCGTTCGCGCCATCGCCGACGCGGGAAAGCCATTCGCGTACGGAGACAACCGCCCGCCGAACGTCGCGTGACCGCGTGCGTGCAGGCGGTTGAGGATGCGCGTGACGTTACGAACCGGGGGAATGTCGTGGGCGGTGGCGGTCGAGTCGAGCGGACCACTCGAGAAGCACCACACCGGACGTTCGCGAAGGGTGGGGGCGAAACGCGCCGCGAAGCGCCGCGCGTCGCGGTGCCAGTGATGCATGTAGACCGCTCCACCGATGACGAACGCCGAGTACGGATTGATGTTGGTGACCCGATCCGCGGACATGCAGTCGACGGTGAACCCGCACTTCTGGAGTTGCTCGGCGATCGCGCGCGCGATCTCCGCGGTGCCCTCACGCTTCGAGCCGAACGTGACGAGGACCCGACTCCCTGGTGCGGCGGTCATACGGATCGAGACAGCAACCCGCATGCCTGTGGGTGCACGTAGCGTTCACGAAGACGTTGCGTAGCGCCCTCTGTATCGCGCAGGAGTTGCGCGTTCGACACGGTAGGAGCTGGTGCGTGGGTTGCTGGGTTGTCCGTGTATGAAGGCGGTCCGCGATCGAATCCTGCGCGAGGCTCCGTTTCACGACGCCGGGTATGGCTACGACATCTTCGGCCTGCATCCACCCGTGCTCGCGAGCGCGGTCGCGGCGGCGAGGCCGATCTACGAGCGCTACTTTCGCGTGAAGTCCTCCGGCGTCTTTCGCATCCCCGACGGGCCGGTCATCCTCATCGCGAATCACGCGGGAGTCCTCCCCGTCGACGGGGCGGTGCTCTGCCTCGACGTGTTGTTCAACAGCGAACCGACGAGGATTCCGCGGGCGATCGCCGATCACTTCGTCCCGCGATTGCCGATCGTCAGCACGCTGTTCGCACGCCTCGGCGTGGTCAGTGGGACGCGCGCGAACGTTCGCCAGCTGCTCGAGCGCGGCGAGCTGCTCGTGATCTTCCCCGAGGGAGTGAGCGGGCCGGCCAAGAAGTTCCGGAATCGCTACACGCTCCAGCACTGGAGCGTCGGCTTCGCGGAGCTCGCGATCCGGCACCACGCGGCGATCGTTCCGGTCTCGATCCTCGGCGCGGAAGAGAGCTGGCCGCTCGTCACGAAGCTCGGGGTTCGCGCCTTCGGGGCGCCGTACATTCCGATCCCGCTGTCGCCGATCCCGCTGCCGGTGCACTACGAGATCGCGTATGGCCCGCCGCTTCACTTGAACGTCTCGCGTCGAGACGCCGACGATCCGGAGGCGGTCGCGGAGGTCGCGGCCGAGGCGTGCCAGCTCCTCGAGCAACAGATCGCGGACGCCCGCGTCGCACGCCGCGGGGTGTTCCGATGAGGGTGATGATCACCGGCGCGAACGCACCGCTCGGACTCGCGACCATCGCAGCGCTCCTCGCCCGCGACGACGTGGAGATAGTCCTCGCCATCGGAGCTCAGCACCAGGAGCCGCCTCCGCCCGATCCGCGGCTCGTGTATCGAACGATCGATCTGATGCGCGCGCGTGCGGTCCACGACCTCGTCTGGGGGGAAGCGCGCCAACACGCGATCGATCACGTGATGCACGGGATCCATCATCGCAAGGCGTCGGACCACGGGCGCACGGTGCATCGGCAAAACGTGGAGTCCACGCGCGAGCTGCTGCGAGCGTGCATGGAGCAGCCGACGATCCATCGCTTCGTTTATCGCAGCTTCGCGGAGGTCTATCGCTTCGACCATACGACGCCGAGCGTGATCGACGAGTCCGAGCCTCTCGACTTCGATCAGGCCAGCTCGCAGTGGGTGCGAGATCGCGTCGAAGCGGACCTCGAGGTGTGCTCGCACTTCGGCGGTGCGCTCTCGATCGCGGTGCTGCGCTTCGCGGAGATCTTCGCGCCCGAGGTGGGTAGCCAGCTGTGGGACTACCTGCAGTCGCGCGTGTGCCTGCGACCGTTCGGCTTCGATCCGATGATCAACATCCTGTCCGTCGGCGATGCGGCCGCGGCGTCGATCGCCGCGCTGCGCGGAGACGCGACGGGGGTGTTCAACATCCCGGGCGCGGACACGTTGCCGCTCTCGGAGGCGATCATGGAGAGCTATCGGCTCGACATCCCGGTGCCGGGTCCCCTCATGGCGCCGCTGTACAGCCTTCGCGGCACCGTCACGGGCTTCGAGTTTCGCTACGGCCTGAACCTGCGCAGGTTTCACTTCGGCGGTGTCGTCGACGGAGGACGCGCGCGTCGCGAGCTCGGCTACGAGCCGCACTCGCACGTGGTGTGGCCGCGGCCGTGGTGGCGCGTGTTCGCGGAACGTCTCGCCGCCATCAACGATCGGTCGTGATCAGATCGCGTGCGGCGGCCGGTAGTCGATCGCCACGAGGACCATCATCGCGATGAACATGGCATTCCATGCGAGGTAGGCGACGAGGCCGGGCACGGTCATCACCCACGCGAGGTTCCCCGCGATGACCACGGCGCCGGCGAGGGAGAGCACGCCGTTCGCGACGAACAGCCGCCGGATCCACCTACCGCGTGGGCTGGTGCGAAGCAGGGGGGCGACGATCGCCGTGCCGATGCCGAGGAACGCATAGCCGACCATCTCGAGGATCCACGTCGGCGCGCGACCGTTGGCCATCGTGATGTACGCGAGCGCCGGGTTGCCGTCGCGGACGAGCTGCGGGACGTAGATGATCTGCAGCGCGTAGTTGATCGAGACCATCGCAGCGTAGATGCCGACGCAGAGGAGCGCGAATAGAGCTCGCGTCGGATGCGTCGCGAACGCGAGGGCCGCGACGCGAGCGAAGAACAACACGCACGCGACGAGCAGCACGAAGCCGAACCAGTACGGCAGTTGCTGGACGGGATGCGCGTGCGCGATGAAGGTCGCGGTGTTCTCCCACGCTGGTTGCGGGCGCAGGAGGGTGAGACCGAAACCGATCGGACCGGAGAGGAGTGCGGCGAGCGCGACGAGGACTGCGGTGAGTGACAGTGGATAGTCGTGCTTGGTCATCGGGACCTCACGGCGGTGTGGTGTGACAGCCCGCGCAGGTAGACAGCAGCTCGCCGTACGTCGCGGAGCGTGAAGCGAGCGTGCTGCCCTTCGCGCGCTTCGCGGTCTGCGCGGTTCGTTGCATGCGTTGCGCGAACGGCGTCTGTGCCGCGGTCAGCTTCGGCCACGTACGCGAGCCGCTCGCGAGGAGGTCGAGGCCGTTAGCCCACGCATCGGGCGAGTCCGCGACGATGCCCACCCACAGGCGGTCCGCCGCCCACAGGTGCCGCGCCATCCGAGCTTCGACCGTGTCGCGATCGGGTGGCAACGCCGGCGCCTTCGCGAGGTCCGGCACGACGGCGGAGTCGGTGTGACACCCCGCGCACGCGAGGACGAGTCGCGCCTCGAGACGAATCGCTTCGTCGAGGGACTTCGCGCGCGAGAGGTCGAGAGCGCGCTGGCGAACCTCGGCGGACTGGCTCGCGTATGTCGCCATGCCCGCTTCGTCGGGTGCCTCGCCGATCGCCGCGGCGAGTGGCTTCGCGTCGTCGAGTCGGCCGCGGAGGAGCAGGCGCTCGATCGCGCGCACGATGCCGTAGTTCTCGTGCATGTGAAATCGGGTCAGCATGCCTTCCTCGAACCGGTCCTGCGGCTTGTCGGCCGGAGGCTTGTCCTTGGGTGCTGCATCCGTGAGCGACGATGCGAACGCGACCAACGGGACGACGAGCAATGCTGCACGCATGACTAGGGACTTTGCATGGCGCGATCCAAGGGCCGTTGCCGCTCGGTACGAGCACGAACGAGCTCTGCCACCTCGTCGGCGAACGCGTCGATGCGCGCCCACTCGGTCGGTGCAGCGACGTGCGTCACCGATGTCGCGTCGAGGCGATCCTGGACCCACGCCACCGTGCGTCGAAGCAACGCACCTTGCACGCCGAGAACGGCGAGCGTGCGCAGCGGTTGCCACTCGGTCTGGCGAAACAGCGCCTGCATCGCCTCGTCGGTCGCCGGCTTGCGTTCGACCGAGAAGAACGCCGTGGGGCGGTCCATCAATGCCGCGCGGTTCATCGTGATGAACTCGTGCATCGCGGTCGGGTGATGACCGAAGCGCACCGCGCTGCCTAGGATCACCGCGTGGTACTTGCGCGGCTGGCGGAGCGACAGCTCGAGGTCGACGACATCGGTCTCGAGATCGTGTTCGTGCAGCCGGCGCGCGATCGCCTCCGCGACGGTTCGCGTGTAGCCCGCACGAGTGATGTACCCGACGAGGATCTTCGGTGACATGGCAGACCTCACAGTCGATGAGGTTGATCGAGCCAGCCGATGCTGGTCACGGGGCGAATCCGGCGCAACCATCCGACGAGCATCCACACGCTCGCGACCGCGACGAGGAGCATCGCGACGACGACGGCGGGCGCGATGGCCACGCCGTGGCCCCACATGCTGAAGTGCATGCCGACGATCGCGAGCGTCATCGCGGTGTTGAAGGCGAGCATGGTGGGGGCGAGCAAGTAGCCCGCGGAGCGTCGCGCGAGGACGAACACGCCGCTGATCGCGAGTGCCGGCAGGACGATCGAGAGATCGAGGACGTGGACCGGATTGGTGATGAGGCCAGCCTCGAGCAACGCCGCGGGCGGCTGGCCATCGATCAACGCGGGGATCACCGTGGACAGCCACAGCGCGTAGAACAGCGTGGCGATCGCGACGAGGAACCAACCCACGATGCGGGTACGGCGCTGCGTGAGAGCGAACCACTGCTTGCCATCCTGCATGCGCAGATAGATGCCGACGTCGACGAGGCTGTAGAACGCGACGCCGAGGGTCGCGCAGTAGATCAGGAACAGCGCGTTGAAGTGCATCGCGAACGCGTAGAGCGTGAACGAGTAGACGACGTAGACGAGAACACCGGCGAGGATCAGCAGCGCGCCGCGCGAGCCGCGCGCGACTCCCCACGCGCATCCGAGCAGGACCGGCACGACGAGGAGGAGGTCGACGACGTCTTGTCCGAACCCTTGCGCGCCCCAGCTCGTCGTCTCCTTCGCGTAGATCGTCGGTTCCCAGATGCCGGCCACCGACGCGATCGCGACGAGGACGGCGAGGATGGACGTCCCTGCGACGAGCCAGCGAGGTGGAGTTGCGGCACGCATGACCACCGATGCTGCACACGACAGTCCAATGGAGCCTCGCGCGCCCCGTCGACGGGATCCGCAACTCTTGCGTTCGCGATCCTCGATCGCGCGTCGATTGCGCGATGTACGACGGTGCATGCAGGCACATCGCCTGCACGACCCGAAGTCATGTTGATGCCCACCGTCTCTCGGTTCATGACGCGCGAGCCGTATCGGATCGCGTCGACCGCATCGCTCGAGGAGGCGCGAGCCCTGATGCAGCAACACAGCATCCGTCATCTGCCCGTGATGGAAGGCGACAAGCTGCTCGGGATCCTCAGCGACAACGACATCCGCATCGTCCAAGCAGTCCCCGGTATCGACCTGAACCACGTCGAGGTATCCCGGATCGTGACATCGCCCATGTGCGTCTGGGGAGAGAACTCCCTCGACGAAGTGGCCGAGACGATGGCTGATAGCAAGGTGGACTGCGTCGTGGTCCTCGGCGGCCACGGCGTGCAGGGAATCTTCACGTCGAGCGACGCACTTCGCGCGCTCGGTGACGTTCTTCAACGTGCGACCACGTGACCGAGGAGCTCCTATGACCGACACCATTCCGACCAAGCCCGACGCCGTTCAAGTCATCATCGCGTACGACTTCTCGCCGAGCGCGGAAGAGGCCGTGTTGCGGGGCATCGAGCTCGCGTGCCGAGCACCACAACACGTGCTGCACATCGTCGTCGCGATCGATTCGCGCAATGGCTTCCCCATCGCTCCCACAGATCACGTCGATTACGTTTACGCGGAGCGGCTCCAGGACATCGTCACCGCACGTCTCGTCGCTGGCTTCGCCGGCCGCAAGACGGCGAGCGAGGTCCAGTTCTTCGTCCACGCGCGGATCGGCAAGCCCGCCGAGCAGGTCCTCCATCTCGCGCAAGACATGGGCGCGGATCTGATCATCATCGGCTCGCACGGCAAGACGGGCGTCGAACGCTTCGTCCTCGGTTCGGTGTCCGAGCGCGTCGTCCGCGAGGCGCAGTGCGCGGTCATCGTGGCGCGTACGAAGACGTATCCGAAGGTGAAGCTGCAGCAAGTGACGCCGTTCGACCACGAGCGGCACCCGTATCACCCGCCGCATCGCTACGTGTACGTCAACGAGCAGGTCATCAAGCGCCCGACGGACTGGCCGCTGGCGTAACCAATCGCGAGGATCTTGCGCGCTTCGCCGACGTGGCCCGCAACGTTTGCGCGCGCCTCCTCGCGTCCACGAGATGTTGCGCTGGCACGGTGTGCGCAATTGCGGACCGCCATGGCGACGGTATTCGCACTCATCTTCCTTCCCGCCCTCATGGTCGTCGGTGTCATGGTGCTCACCACGAGCGGAGACGCGAGCGTCGCTTCCTACTTCGCGCTCGCCACGTTCGTCCTGTTGACCTCCGGCATGTTCGTCGCCCTGTACAGGATGATGAAGCGCTGGGAGGACGAGCCGGTCTGACTAGCCGCGGACGAAGCCCGTCTTCTGGGGCTTCGCAGGTGCAGCCTCACCCGCGAGGACGCGCATCAGGTCGAACGTCGTGATCACGCCGACGAGGTTTCCCTGCGCGACGACGAGCACGCGATGAACGTGCTGCTTGAGCATCGTCGCGGCGACCTCGCGAAGCGTGGCCTCCGGCGACACGCGCACGAGCTCCTTGGTCATGACGTCCGATGCGGTGAGGTTCCTCACGCGCTCGCGGGTCTCCTCGGGCATGTCGATCCAGTCGAGGTCGGCGGAGCCGTCGTGATAGTACGGCGACCGATCATCCTCGCTCGACTCTCCGGCCTCCGTCGCGCGCAACAGGTCTAGCGTCGAGACAACGCCGAGCACCTGGTCCTGCTCGTCGACGACGGGCGCGCCGTGGATCTCTTCCTCGACGAACAGCCGATGGATCTCGAGGAGCGGCGTGTCGGGACCGATGACGATCATGTCGCGGATCATCACGTCACGCGCGTGGGTGAAGGCATTGACGTTGGGCATGCATCACGAGAAAGCAAGCAACGCGCCACACGATGACGTCGTACGGCACGGTCGTTGCTCTCGAATCACGTGAATGACGGCGCCGTCGCTGGCCTCGACGTCGGTGAAACGCGTCGTCGCCTTCTTCCTCGTCGCGTACGCGTTGTCGTGGCTCGCGTGGGCGCCCCTTGTCGCGCGGACATGGGGATGGATCCCGCACGCCTCGCAGTATCTGCATCTCCTCGGCGGACTCGGACCCGCGCTCGCAGCGTTTTGGTTCGCCTCGCGCGAGGGAGCGCGTGCAACGCTGGTTCGCTTGATCGTCACCGCGCCACCGCGATGGCTGCTGTTCGCGGTTGGAGCTCCAACGCTCGTATTCGGTCTCGCCGCGGCCGCGCTCCTCGTCGCGGGCGTCGATGTCGACCTCTCCGCCACCGGCCGCAGCCTCGAGTATCCCGAGCTCGGACTCGTCGCGTACATCATCGCGAATGTCATCGCGTATGGCTTCGGCGAGGAGATCGGCTGGCGCGGCTACGCGCTGCCGCGCCTCACACACCGGTGGGGCAGCACGCGCGCGACGCTCTTCGTCGCTGTCGGATGGGCCGCGTGGCATCTCCCGCTGTTCATCTTCTCCAGCGGAATGTCCGCGATGGGGCCACTCGAGATCGTTGGGTGGTTCGCATCGATCGTCTCCGGTGCGTTCCTCATGACGTTTCTCTACGAAGCCAGCGGGAGCATCCTCGCCACCGCGATATTTCACGCGACGCTCGACGTTCTGATCGGCTCGCCGACGGGCGGACCGCTGCAGAGCACGATGGGAGCGATCGTGACCGTCGCGGGCTTCGTCGTTCCCGGCCTTTGGGCGCGGCGGTCACGCAGTCGCGTGGCGTAACTCGGCTCGCGCTCGTCGCGTCGAGCGACCGCGGGGAACAGCACGCGCTCTTCGAGCTCGAGGTGTTCTTCGAGGGAGAACAACACCCGATCACATCAGGACGACAGCGATCGCCATGATCAGACCGATGCTGATCGCGCTCCACACGATGATCTGCAG
>Ga0154020_10008256_pt1 | contig 12085 bp, 7 predicted proteins | sample Klosneuvirus_201_FD_109709 | JGI IMG/M metagenome (GOLD analysis project Ga0154020, IMG submission 109709) | Active sludge microbial communities from wastewater, Klosterneuburg, Austria - Klosneuvirus_20160825_MG | ecosystem: Engineered > WWTP > Aerobic digester > Activated sludge | place... | reverse complement strand
TTGGCTTCTTTGCGCCGCACTTTTCGCGGGATCGCCATGCTCATACCACAACACCACCGACCAGTCGTCCATGTCGCGTCCCGCAAAGTGGCTGGCCTGGCCAGTGCTCCAATTCACGCTCTGAATCCTGCCCGCAGGAATCACGAGATAATCATGGCGCCCGCCAAAAATCCGGAAGCCAAACCGGATCTCGAACTTGTCCGCGTCGCTGCGGAAAATCCAGGCGTATTGCCGGCGGGCAAACGCGCCCAAGATTTCGGTGAGCACCTGTTTGAGACCGCGTTCCTTGCAGTAACCGATGGATATGACGGCCATCAACAATAGCCATAGGCTCGAAGCCACGACGCCGATACCATTGAGCAGGTTGTAAACACCCAGCACGACGAAGAAGCCCAGAAAGGCGGTGAACAGAAAGGCACCGACGATGACGCGACGCGGCTGAGGAATGGTGAACGTGCCGGATGGATTTGCTTCCGCCATGCTGGTGACGTGAATTAAAGAACCACCCCACCCTTCGCGCAAGCGGGATTAGAACCATTACAAGCGCAAGCGATTCCAAAGCAAAGCCCGGCGCGCGTTTGCGTGCCGGGCTGTTTTGCCGAGCCACTCTTTCACTTGAAACCCACGACCATCGAGTCCGGACCGCAGAGGTGCTCCACACGCGTTTCGCGAAAACCCGCTTCACGCATCCAGCCCTGACAATCGGCACCAGTGCAATCGAACCCACCGGGCGTTTCGATCAGCATGTTCAGGCTCATCAGGAGACCAAACGCATTCTCGCGACGGTCATCATCAATCAATGCCTCATGCACGATGAACGCGCCGCCATCTGGCAACGAATCGTAAACCTTGCGGATGAGCGTCCGCTTCTCCTCCAGATTCCAGTCGTGGAGAATGTGGCCCATGATGATCACGTCCACCTTGGGCAGCTCATCCTTGAAAAAGTCTCCTGCCTGAAAGTGAATACGACCCGCCACACCATTTTCCCATGCGTATTTTTCGAAGATGGGTTGCACGGCCGGAAGATCATAGCCCACTCCCCGGAGATGCCGGTGCGCCAATGCCAGTTGCACCGGGACACAACCTTGCGCGGCGCCGACATCGGCAAAAGTGCGATAGTTGGACCATGGAAATTTTATTGCGATGGCCTTCGCTGCGCCCTGGCTGAGTCCGGTCATGGCTTTCAGAAAGCCTTCCAGTTTATCCGGCTTGCTGTAGAGCGTGGCGAAAAAATTACCGTCGCCATTCTTCGCCTCATTCTGCGGCGTGCCGGTGCGCAATGCCTCCGTGAGCGAGTCCCAGAAGCCGTATAGCCGCCCGTTGCACATCTCAAGAATGCCACCCACATACGTGGCCTTCTTCCGGTCAAGAAAGTGATCCGCGTCACGGGTGTTCGCATACTTTCCGTCATGCCGTTCAAGGAATTTCAACGCCACCAGCGCGTCAAAGAAATCCCGGGCGCTGCGCGGATGAAGTCCGAGACGCTGTTGCAGCGTTTGAGCATCCAATGGCCCCCACGCCAATTCGGTGAACACTCCCAGTTCAACGGCGCTCAACAGCGTCTTCGCAGCGAAGAAGCCAAGGCCGGTTTGCATGATGTGATCGGCCGACGGCGCCGGCGGCACCGATGGAACGGGCTGCGGCGGCAGCTGCCGAATCGGCACGGGCTGGCCCAATATATCGTGGGGTTTGCGGATGATGAAGGTTGTGCTCATACGACTCTGACTTTGGGTTGTTGCCGGGTGTCCGGGCTATTCAAGATTCAATTCCCCATTTGGACCGATGGGAAGCGGCACATGATTGGTGAGCGCCGGTATGCTTTGGAGGTAGGCGAAAACGGATTTCAAATCCTCGTCGCTCAATGTTCCTGAAGCCTGCCACGGCATTGGCGGCAGAATCGGGCGCCCGGCACCCATGTGTTTCCCGGATCGCATCGCTTTGATGAACATCTCTTCAGTCCAGATGCCAAGACCGGTGCTATTGTCGGGCGTGATATTTGCAGCATAGCTGATCCCCCACGGCCCCGCCCACGCCGTCATGCCCGCGGTCGCAGCGAACCACGGACCGGGTTTGAGTTCCGGCGGCGGCAGCTTGGTGCCTTCGGGATGGCCGGACAGATAACGCGCCATGTCCGGCTCCGGCCCGTTTGGCCCGAACTTCAACGGCGTGTGGCAGGCTGAGCAGTCGCCAAATCCGACGAGGTATTTGCCGCGCGCAATCCGTTCGGCATTGGCTGACGTCTGCGGCTTGCCCGCGCCCATGAGAAACAACATCGGCACAAAGGCGACGAGGGTAAGTGCAATGATTTTAACTGCTTTCATCGGTCAGTAGGGAATGGTGTTGGGTTGGTGGTTATGGTTATTGGACGAGTTCGATTACAGATTGATGCTCCGACGCTGCATTGCCCTGGTCCGTGCGCCGCAGAGCGTCGCCGCCGCTGGCCTGCCATGCAGCGAGTTCGGCTGCGCGCATCGCCGCCAGCGCGGCCTGCTCGGCGGCCCGCAATGGACGACGCGGCAACGGTGGCAGAGTGATCCGCAGCGCGCGGCGTGCGCGAGCCGCGGCGAGTTGGACGAACGGGGACACTTTGCGCCGGGCTTGTGGCTCGCGCCATTTAGCGGCAAAGTCCACCGCGTCAGTCACGGTTGTCGAGAACGATTCATTTCGCATGTTCTGATGAATACGTCGAAACCCAGCACCGAACAATGGACCGAAAGAGGTAATGCGAGCAGCAGCCCGCTGGACGACACTGACGCCATGTTCCGTTTGTTGTTCGAGCGAAGTGCCGACGCCATGACGTTGCAGGACCCGCTGACCGGCGTGTTCCTGGATGTGAATGATGCGTCAGTGCGGATGACCGGTGCGCCCAACAAGGCCATGCTGCTCAACGGCAATCCCGCCGCTATCTCTCCGGAACGTCAGCCCGACGGATTGCTTTCGGTCGAGAAGATGAAGGACGTCATCCAGATCGCCGTCCAGCGCGGCAGCCATCGCTTCGAGTGGGTTATCAATCGCTTCGACGGCACCCAGCTCCCGGTGGAAATCGTGCTCACCCTCATCCGCCATGGCGAACAACCGCTGCTGCTCTCCGTTTCGCGCGACATCACGGAGCGCAAGCACACGGAAACTGAGTTGCACGAAAACCAGCAGCTTCTCGTGTCCGTCATGGACAACCTGTCCGAGGCGATCTACCGCACCGGCCCGAACCACGAACTGATTTTCGCCAACCGCGCCTACTTGCGTTTGTCTGGTTACGAGTCGCTCGATGAAATGCGCCGCCGCCCGCGCGAGCAGCTTTACGCGCATCCGGAAGACCGGGTGAAGCTGCTGAATTTGCTGGCACAGGACGGCGCGTTTCGCAACGAGGAGATCGAATACATCCGGCGCGATGGCAAACACTGGTGGGGTTTGACGAACAGTGTCGCCGTTCGCGACGAGCGCACCGGCCACGTGCTCTATCACGTCGGCTCTGTCGCCGACATCACGGAACGCAAACAGGCCGCCGACGAGATCCGCAAGCTCAACGCCTCACTGGAGCAGCGCATCGCCGAGCGCACCAAGGAACTGACCGCAAGCGAAGCGCGCTTGCGCACGATCCTGGAACACGCACCCGAGGCGATTGTGGTTTTTGATGGCGACACCGGGAGATTCCTCAACGCCAACGAGCATGCGTTGGAGCTTTATGGCTGCACGGCTGAAGAATTGACGCAGTTCGACCCGGCGAATGTCAGCCCGGCATTTCAACCCGACGGGCGGACCTCGGCCGAGGCGGCACGCGACTGGATCAACCAGGCGATCGCCGGAAAGACGCCTGTTTTCGAATGGCTGCATCAGCATCGCTCGGGACACATCGTCCCGACGGAAGTGCGCCTCGTCCGTCTCCCCGGCGAAGGGAGACCGCTCGTCCGCGCCAGCATCATCGACAACACCGAACACAAGCGCACTGAAGAGACACTCCAGCGGCGCAATGAACAGGTTCAGAAGCATCGCGACGTGCTCCTGCGACTTGCGCGTTCGGACAAATCTGATTTTGACAGGGCATTGCGAACCGTCACATCGCTCGCAGCGAGCACCATGGACATAGCGCAGGTCAGCTACTGGTCGTTGCAGAGCAATCCGCCCGCATTGGTGTGCGAACTGATGCATCTCAATTCAAGGGGCGCCGCGGATGAAAAGTTCAAGGGCATGCGCTTGAACGCAGAACACGCCCCGACCTATTTTGCCGCGCTCGCGCTCAAGCGCCCCGTCGTGGCCAACGACATCCTCGCACATCCGGCAACATCGGAGCTGGTGGACGACTACCTGAAGCCGCGCCAGATCACTTCGTTGCTTGATATTCCCGTCTGGGTGCGCGGCGAAGTCATCGGCGTTGTCTGCCATGAACACATCGGCCCGGCGCGCGAGTGGTCGGCGGAGGAGATCGACTTCGCCTCCTCGCTGGCAGCGATGATTTCCATCGCGCTGGAAGAATCCCGGCGCGCGCATTCTGAAAGCCTGTTACGCGAGTCGGAGGAAAAGTTCCGCACGCTGTTCGAAGCCTCCAGCCAGGGCGTGATGTTACACGACGAACATCAATACCTCGAAGTCAACCCGGCCATAGTTCGAATGCTCGGCTACGATGCGGCGGACGAACTGATTGGCCTGCATCCCGGCGCCACGTCACCGCCGTTTCAGCCCAACGGCGAGAGCAGCGCGACCCTCGCGCAGAAATACATTCAGCAGTGCCTGACCGAGGGGCACGTCCGCTTTGACTGGCTGGCGCGACGCAAGAATGGCGACGACATCCCGGTCGAAGTCATCCTCACCCGCATCCAATGGGGCGGACGACAGATCATCCAGGCTGCGGTCAACGACATCTCCCAGCGGAAACAGGCAGAGGCGGAGTTGATCAAAGCCCTGGCGCGCGAAAAGGAGCTCGGCGAACTCAAAAGCAGTTTCGTATCGATGGTCTCGCACGAATTCCGCACCCCGCTCGGCATCATCCAGTCGTCTGCCGAAATCCTCGACGACTACCTCGACCGGCTCGAACCCGCCGAGCGGCGCGAGCAAACCGAATCCATCATCAAGAACACGCGCCGCATGGCCCGGCTCATGGAGGAAGTCCTCCTGCTCGGCCGCCTCGACGCCCAGCGAATGCAGTTCCAACCGGCGCCGTTGGACCTGGCCGCCCTCTGCCGCCAGCTCGTGGACGAAGCGCGCTCCACCACCGATGCACATTGCCCCATCGAGTTCTTTACCTCCGGCCTGCCCGCCGAAACAAACGCCGACGAACGGCTGCTGCGGCATATCTTGCTTAACCTGCTAACCAACGCGGTGAAATATTCCAGCCCCGGCCAGCGCGTCTCCTTTCGCGCCAGCCACAATGCGGAAATGTTCGAGTTCGTCGTGGCTGATCGCGGCATCGGCATTCCCGAACAGGAGCAGTCGCGGTTGTTTGAAGCATTTCACCGCGGCTCCAACGTCGGCAACCGGCACGGCAGCGGGCTTGGTCTGGTGATCGTCAAACGCTGCGTGGATCTGCATGGCGGCACAATCAATGTCGCCAGCAAACTCGGCGAAGGCACCACCGTGACGATCAGGCTGCCGGCACTCAATCACATCTCACCCACCAAAAACCATCATGAAAAAAATTCTGGTCATTGAAGACGAACCCGAAATGCGTCGCAACCTGACGACCATTTTGCGGTTGGAAAAATTTCACGCGCTGGCCGCCGAGAATGGACGTGCCGGCACCGAACTCGCCCGAAAAGAGAAACCAGACCTCATCCTTTGCGATGTGATGATGCCGGAACTCGATGGCTACGGCGTCATCGCAGCCCTCCGCGCTGATACGGATACCGCCGCCGTTCCATTCATCTTTCTGACGGCAAAAGGCGAGAAGCCGGACATCCGGGCCGGAATGAATCTCGGCGCTGATGATTACCTGACCAAACCTGTAGCTAAGGCTGATCTGCTCGCCGCCGTCCGCTCGCGCCTCGCCCGCGCCGCGCAGCAATCTACCCCTGAATTCAAACCCAACTTCGCATCTGCAAAGCCGCTGGAAAGCGCGCTTGGCCTGACGCCGCGAGTCGCGGAAACCTTGCTCTGGCTGGCTCAAGGAAAGACCAATAGCGACATCGCCACCATCCTCGGCAACAGCGAGTCCACGGTGAAAAAGCACGTCCTCGAAATTTTTGAAAAGCTGGGTGTGGAAACTCGGACCGCCGCCAGTTTGCGGGCGTTGGAAGTTCTCAGTTCCCCCGCCGCGCGCTGACAAGTCAGGGTCTTCGCTTAGATCTGTCGAAGAAGCCCAAATCCCACTCATCGTGCCAGGCGAACACTGGCACGTCGTGTTGGAACTGGATGGGCAGCCAGACGTAGCGGCCGTCAATTGCATTCGCCGGATTCCAGCGGTCGGCCATGAAGATGAAGGCATCCGCCCTGCCGTGCACCTGCAGAATGAAAGTGGATTGCGCGTTGAATGTGTTCGCAACCTGCCCACCGTCGCCAATGCACGGATTGCCCAGCTCTTCCCACGGTCCCCAGATGGAATCCGCTGCGAGCAAACGCCCTGGGTTTGGCGCCCAGCCGGTGCAGTCCGACGTGAACAGGAAGTAGCGTCCGCCGCGCTTCAGCAGCGCAGGGGCTTCATTGAATCGCCCCGGCAGCACGCGAACGTATTTCCCCGCCGGCGCGAGAAAATCATCGCTCAACAGCGAGATGTGCAATGTGCCATTGCCCTCGGACGAATAGATATGATACGCCGCGCCGTCGTCGTCCACGAAGAGCGTCATGTCGCGCGCCATCTGGCCGCCCGCGAAATCGCGACGATAGAGAAGCTGCTTCGGATACCACGGGCGCGGACCGCCCGCCAAATCCATGCCACTGAGACGCTCCTGCTCCGCTGCGTTCAACTCGCGCTTGTCCGCGTCCGGCACATTCACCGGCCACACGCCTGCGTTGGGTCGGAACGCACGCAGGAATTGATACGGGCCCGCGACATTGTCCGCCACTGCCACGCCGCTCAAAGAACCATCGTAGCCTGCATCCTTCGGCTCCAAGTGGAACCACATCACGAACTTCTTCGTGCGCGGATTGAAGATAACCTTGGGCCGCTCAAGAATGCAGCCGCTCGTGATAGGGCTGCGCGGATCATCGCTCACCGCGAGCGCGATGCCGGCATCTGTCCAGTTGTAGAGATCGCGCGACGAATACACATGAACACCGACATGCGCGGCGTTCCCGGCTTCGCCTTCGATCTTGTGCTCGCCGAACCAGGAATAAACGCCGTCGTGAAACAGCACGCCCCCGCCGTGCGCGTTGATGTGGACGCCGTTGTTGTCCCGCCACAGTTCGCCAGGCCGGAACGTAGAATATTTCGGCGCGCTCATGTCAGAGTTCCAGATAGGCCGCCGAATGTGCCGCCAGCCAGCCGGGCGCGGAAGGCACCAGTTCAATCACCCGCTTCGCCTTGATGCCGCTGATGTCCAGCGGGCTTGAACGGTGATTCACAATTACGAGCCGGTTGCCAAAACGCGCGAACTCCACTCCCTTGACCGGTTTCATCGGCGCGAGCGGCGACACTCCGGCCAGCGCGGCGACGGGCGTTTCCTTGAGCAGCACCACTGGATGCATCTCGCGCTTGCCGTATTGCGGCGGAACGATCGGCATCGTGCGCCGCGAATAACTGTAACCATATTGGAAGCCGAACGAGAACACGCGGCCCTTGTCGATGATCGTCTGCGCCAGGGCCGTCTTGCCGGACTGAATGTAAGTGCCGAGCGCCTTGCCGCCGCGATAAGCGACCGTTGACCAGCCGTGCGGAATGACTTCTTCGCTCCACTTGATGCAATCGAACTCGACGCTTTCTTCTTCAACTCCCAACGCGCGCTTCGCCAACTCGCAGTGCGGCCCGTGAAACACCATGCCGCCGTCCGCCACAAACTTCTTCACTGCCGCTTCGAGCGCAGCGTTGTCGCCGAGGTCGTAGAGCGAATTGGTCGGCACGACGAGATGCTTGTATTCCACCAGCCCATCCGCAGCCACCTGTTCAGGATGCACGATGTCCACGTGCCAGCCGAGATCGGTTAACTGCGCATACCAGCCGAGCAAGTCCATGCGATGTCGGCCCTCGGCGTCCACTTCAAGCGGCTCGTAAAGGCTCATCTCGGCGGGGAACAGCAGCGCGACTTCCTTGGCGCGTGGCGCGTCGAGCAGCGGCATCACCTCGGCGGCCCAGCGATTGCCGGCGCGCAGCGAGTCCTTGAACATCTCGTCCATGCGGAACATCACGCCGCCGTCGTCGAGGCCGCTGTAGCCGTAGATGTGCAATCCCTTCGCGCCATTCGCGACGTGCGTGGCGATGGATTCTGCCGGTGGCACGACGCGATAGATGTCGCCGTTCACGTGGCGACCAAGATAAAGCCCGGCGGTGAACGGGCGATGCGCGTTTGCGTTACGCAGGATGGATCCCTCAACACTCAAGGCCATCGCGTCAGCACGGTTCTCGGCATTCAGCGGCGCGGCGATGAACAGCACGCTGTCCACGTGCTTCGCGCAGCGGTAGACGTCCAGCGCACGCTGGCCGGTCTGCCAGTCAACCTGCGCAGGAGGATTGAAGAAATATCCCCACTGATGCAGCAACGGCTCGACGAAGAGATTCGGTTCAACCTCGCGCCAGTGCGCCTTCATTGTAGCGAGGTAATCCTCCAGCACTTCGGCGAGATGCGTCTGGTTGTCGAGCCAGCGATAGAAGTCCGGCGTGCGCTTGGCGAAATCCTCAGCCTTGGGTCGCGCACAACCGACCCAGTTCAATTCATCCGGGCGCAGCCAATACTCCTCCGGGTTGAGTTCGCCAAAGGACTTTGCCGCGAGGCCGTAGCGTTTATTGAGCTTTCCGATGTCACCACCGTAACGCCGCTCCAGCCACGCCAGATACTTCCCCTTCCCTTCCAAGTCAAAGCTCGGTTTCGGAATTGGCTCGAACATCGTCTGCATGATGACCTTGCCGTCGGCATTGCGACGCATGCCCTTGCCGTAGAGCTTCAGCAAACCTTTCACATGCTCGACCATCGTCGCCTGCGCCTTGGGGGACCAATACTTGTAGGTGCCCATCGGCTGGCCATTCGGGCGCATCGGCTCTTCGCCGCGCACCGGCGGCACGCTGCGGATGTTCGGATAAAGATTGTCGCCGCAGAGATAAAGCGCGAGGCAGGTGTAGTCGAGCCCGTGCTTCGCCATCTCCGTCATCATGAACTCGTGCATGGCGACATACTGGCTGGCCGGCTCGCCGCGATACCGCGCGAAGAAATCCTCCCACGCCTTCGAGTCGAGATTGATGCTGTTGAAGCCCAAGCCCGCGACGTCGGCGATGCCTTTGCGCGTCGCCTCGTAGTCGGTGTAGAACGGTTCGAAGAAATTGCCAAACCAGATGCTAATGAACGGACGCTCGCTCTTTGCTTTGCTCATGCTCGTCAAATCTCCCGAATCAAAAACGCGCTCAATGGGGCTGGGCCGTCGCAGCCAGCTTTTCCTTCTTCTTGCCGATGGCGAACAACCATGCACCCACGCCGAACATCACGCCGCCGCAGAAGAGAAACGCGAGCCGACCGTTGAACTGGTTTGGTATCGCCATCAGCAGCAGGATGAAGCCGCCATACACCAGGCAGAGCGCCCCGATGAGTTTGTAGATCACCGTTTGCACGCCCTCGACGCCATGCTTGTCCACGGGCGTGTGAAGGTTGGTGAAGAAATGCTCGATGCGTTCCTGTTCGGCCACCGGCGCTCCCTTGTAGAACAGGCTCGTGAAGAAATACCACGAGGAACCGATGATGACCGTGCCGCCCAGCGTCGTGATGGCGAGCTTGAGATAAGTTTTCTCGTCACCGTTCAGCGGGGTCGTCCAGCCCATCCATTGCTGGAACAATTCAGGCGTGACAAATCTGCCCAGTAACCACGAAGCCCCTCCCGCCACCAGCGCCGTGCTCCACGCCGACCAGCCGGGTGTGCGCTTGAAGAACAATCCGTAGATCAGCGGCATCGCCAGCGGCATGAGCAGATACGACGCGAGCTGGTTGACGAAATCGAACAGGTTCGTCTGCCGGATGCTGTTGATGTAGATCGCCAGCAAGATGATGATGCCGCCGAAAAACAGCGTGCAGAGTTTTCCAGCCAGGAGCAGGTGCTTTTCGGATGCGTTCGGGTTGAACACCGGCTTGTAAAGACTGCGGATGGCAATGCCGACGTTTTTGTTCAAACCCGCGTCCATGCTGGTCACGGTTGCACCGAGCATCGCGGAGAGCAACAGGCCGAGCAACCCCTGCGGCATTACATCCATGGCGACGGAGAGGAACGCCGCCTCGTGGGGCTGCGGCAGCTTCGGATAATCCGCCGCGAGATTCGGATGCAGGATTGTTGCCGCCATCGAGGGAATGAACCAAATAACCGGACCGACGAGCGTGCCGATGAGCGGGATTAGCACCATGCGGCGCGCATCCTTGTCGCTGCGCGTCATCAGATACATCGTGGCGCGCTCCATGTTGTTCTCGTCGGAAAATTTCAGCCACAGCGTGCCGATGATCCAGATGAAGATGAGTTCGGGCCGTGCCAGCTCGGTCCAGTTGAGGTGCGCGGACGGAACTTTGTCGAGCAAACCACCGAGGCCCCCGATCTTCTCGTGCGCCAGCGTCATGACCGCGGTGCAAATCGTGATGGTCATGATGAGGAACGCCTGCACGAAGTCGCTGGCCAGGACCGCCCACGAGCCGCCCGCGAACGCCACCAGTGTCACCACCACGCCGAGGATGATGAGCATCGAGGTCATCTCGATCTGGAACACCGCCGACATGAACACGCCGATGGCATTCAAGCCCACACCAGCAAACAACAGCAGCAACGGCAGCTTGATCCACGTGTAGAACTGTTCGTTGAACGGCCCGTAACGCAGCCGCACCGCTTCCATCCAGGTAATGACGCGCATCCGGCGGAAGCGCAGGCAGGTGAACATCATCGCGAAGGTCAGCGCGAAGATGGTCGCGTAAAACACGCACAGCACGAGCAAGCCGCTCTCATACACCTTGCCCGCCGCGCCCGTGAACGTCCACGCGCTGAAGCTGAAGATCCACGCCGACACGCCCGTCAGCCACCACGGCATCGCTCCACCCGCGCGGAAATAGTCCGACGTGTCCTTGCTCATGCGCCGGAACACCAGTCCGATGACGAGCATGAACAACAAATAGAACGCAATAATGCCGTAGTCGTAATAGGTGATCATGCGGGTTGGTTAGCGTGGAGGTTGGCGATCGGATGATCAGGTGGTGGTTGTTCAGGGCGACTTCTGCGCTTCCTTGTCAGCCATGATGCGCCCGGGTGATTTGACATCGCAGGCGGAAACCAGGTCGCTCGTGATCACCGTCACGTCCGGCAATTCGTTTATCAGGGTGATGTTCGTCGCGCCCGCCGGACGCACCGGGCTGGCCATCTCCGCGTGCGCTGGCATGCCGAAGCCGAACAGAATGGGAACTTTCGGGAACGCCGCCTCGTAGGGCGCGCAGAACAGGCGGACCCGGTGGTTCACGCCGGCAATGGTTGCCAGTTCATGCACCGCGAAGTCGGATGTGTCGCCCGCGAGTTCCAGTTCAACATCGGAATCGCGTCCGCCGCGCAGGTAGAGCAACGGACCATACTTGGCGTCGCCGCGACATTGCCGGACGACGGTGTGCGAGCCGAGCAGATAGGCGCGTTCGCAGCCGCGCGCCACGCAGTTCTGGAGCACGGTTTTCACGGGGCTGTTGTCCGGCGCACCGATCTCAAAGCCGGCGCGCGTGTTGATGGCGGTGCAGTTCACCAGCGTCACCGTGCCGGCACTGCCGTAGGTGCGGAACCCGTCCTCCACCAGGCTTTTCATGTAGCCCAGCGCGATGAGATAGCGACCATCGCGATTTTCATACACGGACTTGAAGCCGAGGTCGAACGCGGGGCCGTTCGTGTCGCGCAACATGGCGCTCGTGGGCCGCATCTCGCCTTCCGCGTAACAATCCTCCAGCCGGATGTCCGTGCCGACCTGGATGTAAAAACAGTGCCCGAGCGCCCGGCTGAAAACGCGGCA
>Ga0154020_10008255_pt1 | contig 12086 bp, 12 predicted proteins | sample Klosneuvirus_201_FD_109709 | JGI IMG/M metagenome (GOLD analysis project Ga0154020, IMG submission 109709) | Active sludge microbial communities from wastewater, Klosterneuburg, Austria - Klosneuvirus_20160825_MG | ecosystem: Engineered > WWTP > Aerobic digester > Activated sludge | place... | reverse complement strand
TGCCGTCCATACTGATCTGGATACCGTTATCCTTCAGCAGCCCAGTGAATTCCAAGCTGGTGAATTGGCACCCTTGGTCAGTATTGAAGATGTCCGGCTTGCCATACTGACAAAGTAGAATTACTTGGGGCATCGAAAATCTCTCACTAAATTCCAGTCTTCATGCGTACGGCCTGGGTTGCCAGGGTTTTTCCGAGATCCCAGACAGCAGCGGGTCCGCGATGGGCATCCGCAATAACGTCGCTGACAGCAACCGTTAACCACCGTACATCATCTTCTGTCAGAATAAGCGGGGGAATAAACTTGACGATATTCATGCCATGACCGGCTACCTGCGACAATATTTTGTGTTTCTGAAATAGTGGTACGGTAATCATTTGTGAAAACAACCCTTTGTTGGCAGCTTCCAGCATTTTCCAGGAAAGTTTCAGTGACAAGCTGCGAGGTTCAGTAAACTGTAACGCAATCATCATTCCCAGGCCGCGGATTTCAGTAAAGCATTCATGTTTGTCGATCAGTGGTCGGAGTATATCCACAATCATTTTTCCTGTGCGGGCTGCATGTTCAATCAGGTTTTCTGATTCCAATACTTCCAGAGTGGCAAGCCCGGCCGCCATTGCCAAGTTATTTTTACCGAAGGTGCTGCCATGCACGACGGCACGATCCATCCGGTTAAAAACCCGGTTAAATATCCATTCTTTGCATACCAGTGCTCCAACCGGTATAAAACCACCAGACAACGCCTTTGCCATGCAAAGTATGTCCGGCTCGACACCCCAGTGTTCGACAGCCCACCATTTTCCGGTGCGTCCTAATCCTGTCTGTATTTCATCGGCGATGAACAGTGCGCCATATTTTTGTGTCAATCTGGCTGCCTCGGGAAGATAATTTTCGTCCGGAATCCATACGCCATGGCCTTGTACCGGTTCGGTAATAAAAGCGGCAACATCTCCTTGTGATAAAGCTTGTTCCAGTGCGGCAAGGTCGTTAAATGGAATTTCAACAAAGTCCGGTACCATGGGGCCGAATCCTTTTTTGTAGTGATCATCTCCTGTAGCAGAGAGCGAACCCAGACTCAATCCGTGGTAACAACCGTGACAGAAGATAATTTTGGATTTCTGGGTGGCATAGCGGCTGAATTTGATTGCAGCTTCGATAGTTTCAGTGCCGGAATTAGCAAAAAATACACGGCTTAGACTTTCGGGAGTGAGTGCGACCAGTTTTTCTGCCAGCAGGCCAGCCAGAAGAGAGACATCCAGCTGTACAAGGTTAGGTAAATCCTCGGCTAGCACATCCCTTAATGTGCCAACTATTTCTGGATGGTTCCGGCCTAATGCGAATACACCAAATCCACTCAGCAGGTCCAGGTAACGATTGCCATTTTCATCATAGAGATAAGCACCTTGGGCTTTTACATAGTGCCGATCAAAACCGATGGTTTTAAGAACATTGACCATCTGACTGTTCAAAAAATGATCATGCAGGGAAAAATTTTCCTTGCCACGTTGTTGTAACAGATCACGAATTTTCATGAGTGAGGGTTCCTGAGGAGGGTGCTGCTGTAGTGCTGATAAATGAGAGTTATTCTACCTGAATCTGATGTATGGCCGCTATCGGTATATTGGGCCATGTGGCGCTCCCAGACGCGATTACAGAGGAGACAGACCCGGCTCCAATTTTGAGCGTGCCTGATTTAAAATTAAGCGGTTAAATATAACTCAATTTTAGGCATCCAGCCCCCAACCTTCTGGAGAAATCAAACAGCCGCACAGTAATTCGACGAAAGTGGCGTGAGCGCGCAAGGGCACGGCGGTGAGCAAATGGGTAATCCCGCTTGACAGGCAAAGTCGGATAGTTTGAGCGTAGGACATAGAACACCAAATGAGGAATAAAAATTTCGGCATATCGCTCTGAATCTGATTAAGGCCGAAAAAATATCCAAAGTTTGCTTCAAAATCAAGCGTTTAAAAGCTAGATGGGATAATGACTATTTATGTCGGATAATTGGGATAATTTAAGCGCGATGGGGGTATAAATAATTTTGTGTAAATGGTCATTTGGTAGGAAACTGCTTATATATTTTTGGAGTAAAAATGACCACACTTAAACCCCTGTCGACCGACTTTGATATTGCTCCGTTAACCGCATCACCTCATCAATGGGCGCACAACGACGCGAAGTCTGAGTCAGGCGCTTATCCAGCAGTGCATCCAGTCCCCCTTCGTTGTATCTGCCCAGGTAGCGCAGAAATGTACGATCACATACTCCACAATAGCACCCATAGCCGCTTCTTCCTGTATAAAACCTCCACTTCTCCAGCCTTTATAAGCTTCCTCAAGCCTCATCTTTCGTGTCTTCTGTAGCCATTCTGTCCGTTTCATTTCAAACCCTCATTGGGCTAAAGATAATCCGGACAGATCGTGTGCTACAAACCCGAACAGTCTATTTGTTCTCTACAGTGTCAACACAAGTCATTGACTATCGTGTTTGATCAAGATAAAATCAGCAGCCGTTAAAGAGGCTATGGTCAATATAGCAGCTCACAGGAAAAAGACTCAAAAATAAGTAAAAATTATCAAGTCATGAGATTCGGCTAAATGGCATTAATTAAGAACGTGCAGTTACGTACAGTCATACGCTGGCAATTAATATTCTCAGTGATAGTTTTGGTTATATTTGGTGTGACTGTTGGCATGCACGGAGCGATTTCAGGATTTTTGGGTGCTCTAATAAGCGCCGGAGCCGCATCGGTTTATGCCATCGTGGTATCGAGACACAAGGGATTTTCTGCTAGTGGCACTCTGCGAACCGCCCTGCGGGCTGAGTTGCTAAAGATTTTAATAATTATCGTGGCGCTCTGGGCGGTATTTGCGAATTATCAGAGTGTTAAACCGGTTATATTTATCTGCTCATTTATGGGTGCAGTGATATTGTCCAGTATGGCTTTGTTCGTGCCATCAAGGACCATGTTAAACAACAATATGCAAAACGATAAGTAAAGAAAAAATGGCATCTGAAACTGAATTGACTCCAACATCTTATATCCAGCACCATCTGACTAACCTAACGACAGGTATTGGAGAGGGGCCATTCTGGGTCTTGCACGTTGATACTCTTGTAATGTCTGTTCTGCTGGGAGTGTTGAGTTTGGGTGCGATTTGGATGGTCGTTAGAACCGCTACCAGTGGCGTTCCTGACAAAAAGCAGGCTTTTGTGGAGCTCCTGATAGAGTTTGTGGATGATCAGGTAAAAAATACGTTTCATGGAAATCGACATTCATTTGTTGCACCTGCGGCTTTGACGGTATTTGTATGGGTGCTGGTGCTAAATGCCATGGATTTGTTGCCCATAGATATCATGGCGGCAATATACGAGAATGTATTTGGATTGCATAATTGGCGTAGCGTGCCAACGACAGACGTCAATACAACTTTTGCGTTGGCTTTGTCAATATGGATACTGACAATATACTTCGGAATCAAGGTTAAAGGTTTGGGGGGCTGGCTCGGTGAACTTATATTTAGCCCATTTGGAAAAAACCCACTATTGTGGCCACTCAACTTGTTGCTTAATCTTATCGAATACGTATCTAAACCTCTTTCGCACTCGCTACGGCTTGTTGGGAATATTTATGCGGGTGAGATTAGATTTGGGCATCTTGGAATGTGGGCGGCAACTGGTGCGGCAGGAGCGGTTTTTGGAGCTATTCTTGGCGCGGGTTGGGCGATTTTTCATATACTGATTGTTACCTTGCAGGCGTTCATTTTCATGATGCTAACAGTAGTCTATCTGTCTATGGCTCAAGAGTCTCATTGAAATAATTAAGCAGTAGTTTTTTTAACTTGAAATAAATAAAGGGAAGAACATAATGGACAATTTGCAATTTTTAGCAATGATTCAAGCATATACAGGTATTGGCATTGGTTTAATGATTGGGTTGGGTTCCGCTGGTGCGTGTATCGGAGTGGGGATTATGTGTAGTCGGTTTCTTGAGGGAGCTGCGCGTCAGCCAGAAATGATTCCGACCTTGCAAGGTAAGGTTTTCTTGCTGCTAGGTCTGACAGATGCCTCTTTCATTATTGCAGTTGGCCTTGCGATGTTGTTTGCTTTTGGTAATCCGTTGCTGGCTGTTATTCAATAAGATTGGATTCATTCTACATGGCGAGTGAGTAAATAGACATGAATATAAATTTCACACTAGTCTCGCAAGCGATTGCTTTCTCGGTTTTTATCTGGTTTACCGTAAAGTTTGTCTGGCCGCCACTGCTGCGTGCTATTGAAGATAGGCAGAAGCAGATTGCGGATGGGTTGGCTGCTGGCGAGCGTGGAAAAAAAGAGTTGGAGCTTGCTAGCCAGCGGTCATCCGATACATTGAAAGATGCGAAGCAGCGTGCTAATGAGATAGTTATCCAGGCTGAAAAAAGAGCATCTGACATCATTGAAGAGGCAAAGCTCACGGCGAGGGAAGAAGGAAAAAAGATTGTTGCTGGTGCAAAGGCTGAAATTGAACATGAAATTTTTAGTGCGCGTGAGGTATTGCGTCAACAGGTTTCGAGTTTAGCTGTGCAGGGGGCGTCTAAAATTCTTCGTAGAGAAATAGATCTTAAAGCGCATGCAGATTTGCTGACATCACTCCAAACAGAGCTAAAATAACTATGGCGGAAGCAATTACAATTGCTAGACCTTATGCCGAAGCGGTTTTTAAATTGGCAAGAGAGGAAAAAGAGTTGTCGGTATGGTCGGAAATGTTGGATGTGATTTTGTTAGTAATTTCTGATAAACAGATAAGTGCTATTCTTAATAATCCACGTATACCAGCAGACAAACTGAGTGAAGTTATTATTGACTCGTGTTCGGGGAGCTTAAATAAGCAGGCTAAAAATTTAATTACCGTAATGGCGGATAATAAGCGTTTGCAAATTTTTCCTCAGCTAAAAGCACTTTATGAACAGCTTAGAGCACGGCATGAAAATATACTTGAGGCAAAAATAATTTCAGCTTTTCCCCTCAAGCCTGATCAGGAAGAAAAACTTGTTTCGGTGCTACGAACCAAATTTCAACGTAAAGTTAATGTGACCAGCGCTGTGGATGCTGACTTGATTGGTGGCGTAAAAATAGAAATAGGTGATCAGGTAATAGATAGCTCTGTATCTGGTAAATTGGCTGCAATGACAGCTGTCCTCAAAAGCTAGGAGTTAATAGAATGCAGTTGAATCCATCAGAAATAAGTGAATTAATCAGAAATAAGATAGAGGGTCTTGCAGTTACCTCGGAATTTCGTACGCAGGGTACGATTGTATCAGTCACGGACGGTATCGTTCGTGTACACGGTTTGTCCGATGTGATGCAAGGCGAGATGCTTGAGTTTCCGGGTAATACGTTTGGTCTCGCTCTCAATCTTGAGCGAGATTCCGTCGGTGCAGTTATTCTGGGTGCGTATGAGCATCTTAAGGAAGGGGAAATTGTCAAGTGTACCGGAAGGATTTTAGAGGTTCCGGTAGGCGAAGCATTGCTGGGTAGAGTAGTGAATGCACTAGGCCAGCCTATAGATGGAAAAGGTCCAATCGCAGCGGAGGGAATGGAGCCCATAGAAAAGATTGCGCCAGGCGTGATTTGGCGGAAATCTGTTGATCAGCCAGTACAAACTGGTTTGAAATCCATTGATGCCATGGTTCCGGTGGGGAGGGGGCAAAGAGAATTAATTATTGGAGATCGCCAAACCGGTAAAACAGCGGTCGCAATTGATACAATCATCAATCAGAAGAATGAGAATATGGTTTGTATCTATGTGGCAATCGGTCAAAAAGCTTCGTCAATTGCAAGTGTGGTGCGGAAGTTGGAAGAGGTGGGAGCGATGGCATACACCATTGTTGTCGCAGCAACGGCTTCTGAATCAGCAGCCATGCAATTTATTGCGCCCTATTCCGGCTGTACTATGGGGGAATATTTTCGTGATAAGGGTCAGGATGCATTGATTGTTTATGATGATTTAACTAAACAAGCGTGGGCATATAGACAGATCTCATTGCTATTGCGCCGCCCACCTGGTCGTGAGGCTTATCCGGGAGATGTGTTTTATCTGCATTCACGCTTGTTGGAACGGGCTGCTAGGGTTAATGAGGCCTATGTGGAAAATGCGACCAATGGAAAAGTCAAAGGAAAAACGGGATCACTGACTGCATTACCAATTATTGAAACGCAAGCTGGCGACGTTACTGCTTTTGTTCCAACCAATGTAATTTCTATTACTGATGGTCAGATTTTCTTGGAAACTGATTTATTTAATGCGGGTATACGACCAGCGATTAATGCGGGTATTTCTGTTTCGCGTGTTGGGGGCGCAGCTCAAACTAAAGTCATAAAGAAACTTGGTGGCGGTATTCGATTAGCGCTGGCTCAATACCGAGAGCTGGCTGCTTTTTCTCAGTTTGCTTCAGATCTTGATGAGGCAACACGCAAGCAATTGGAGCGTGGCAAGATGGCAACTGAACTCATGAAGCAAAATCAGTATTCTACACAAAAGGTATCTGAAATGGCAGTAACCCTTTTTGCGCTTAATAAGGGTTACTTTGATGATGTTGAACTTAATCGTGCCTTAGCCTTTGAAGGTGCACTTAAAGGTTATATAGTTAGTCATCATCCCCTAGTGCTAGAGAAAATTGAATCCTCCAAAAATCTTGATGAAGAAACAGAAAAGGCTCTCGAGGCTGCTATTATTCAATTTAAGCAAAATGGAGCCTATTAATTTATGGCAAGTAGTCGAGATATTCGAAATAAAATCCACAGCGTAAAAAATACACAGAAGATTACGCGTGCCATGGAAATGGTTGCCGCTTCAAAAATGCGTAAAGCTCAGGATCGTATGAGAAAAGCTCGACCTTACGGCGAGAAAATACGAAATGTTGCTGCGCATATGAGTCGTGCCAGTGTTGAATATCGCCACCCTTTTCTGTTAAATCATGAGAATACAAAAAAGATAGGTGTAATTGTAGTTACCTCCGATAAAGGACTCTGCGGTGGATTGAATACCAACGTGCTGCGGAAGGTGCTGAATGAGGTCAGGCAATGGCAGTCCAATGGATTGGAAACTGAGGCTTGTTGTGTCGGCAATAAAGGTTTGGGATTTATGAGTCGCTTGGGCGTCAATGTTGTGTCACAAATTACCGGTTTGGGTGATGCTCCTAGTATGGAGAAATTGATTGGCGCAATTAAAGTAGTCCTGGATGCTTATACTGAGGGAAAATTTGATAAGGTATTTATATTCTATAATCGTTTCGTTAATACTATGAAACAGGAATCAGTCATGGAGCAATTATTGCCATTGACGGATGAGCGTATCAGGGGAAATGAAATGGAAAAGAAACGTGCACCGTGGGATTATATTTATGAGCCTGAGGCTAAGTTGGTAATTGACGATATTATGGTTAGATACATTGAGACAATCGTTTATCAGGCGGTTGCAGAAAATATGGCCTCTGAGCAATCGGCACGAATGGTGGCAATGAAAGCAGCTTCGGATAATGCTGGTAATCTTATTGATGAATTGACTCTTATTTATAATAAAACTCGTCAAGCTGCGATTACAAAAGAATTATCTGAAATTGTTGGTGGTGCGGCGGCTGTTTAACATATTTTTTGTATTCAGGGAACAAAATAATGAGTCAAGGTAAAATCGTTCAGTGTATTGGGGCTGTAGTTGATGTGGAGTTTTCACGTGAAGAAATTCCAAAAGTTTATGATGCTCTCACGATGGAGGGAACAGAGCTAACTCTTGAAGTTCAACAACAGTTAGGTGACGGTATTGTTAGGACAATTGCGCTGGGAACTTCCGATGGATTGCGCCGTGGCATGATGGTGACGAATACAGAAAAACAGATATCGGTTCCCGTTGGTATTAAAACTCTTGGTCGCATTGTTGATGTTCTAGGTCGTCCGATTGATGAGATGGGGGAGATTGGATCAGATACCCTGCAGCCAATCCATCGAACTGCGCCACCGTTTGACGAGTTATCGGCATCTACAGAATTACTTGAAACGGGCATCAAAGTGATCGACCTTATTTGTCCTTTTGCTAAAGGTGGTAAAGTCGGTCTCTTTGGTGGTGCAGGTGTTGGCAAAACCGTAAATATGATGGAGCTGATACGAAATATCGCAATTGAGCACAGTGGCTACTCCGTGTTTGCAGGTGTGGGCGAGCGTACGCGAGAAGGTAATGATTTCTATCATGAAATGAAAGACTCCAATGTGTTGGATAAAGTTGCTTTGGTTTATGGTCAGATGAATGAACCACCGGGTAATCGTCTACGGGTTGCATTAACTGGTTTGACGATGGCGGAGGCATTCAGGGATGAGGGTCGCGATGTGTTATTTTTTGTTGATAATATTTATCGTTACACCCTTGCTGGAACAGAAGTGTCGGCATTACTCGGTAGGATGCCATCAGCGGTTGGTTATCAGCCAACGCTGGCAGAAGAAATGGGGCGCTTGCAAGAGCGTATTTCATCGTCTAAAACTGGGTCAATTACTTCGATACAAGCTGTTTATGTTCCGGCAGATGACTTGACCGATCCCTCACCAGCTACTACTTTTGGACATTTGGATGCAACTGTGGTGTTGTCAAGGGATATTGCGTCACTTGGTATATATCCTGCTGTTGATCCTTTAGATTCTACGTCTCGTCAACTTGATCCATTGGTTGTGGGCGAAGATCATTATCAGACTGCTCGTGGCGTTCAGCAAACCTTGCAACGCTATAAAGAATTACGCGATATTATTGCCATTCTGGGTATGGATGAGCTTTCTCCAGAAGATAAACTCTCCGTCAGCCGCGCTCGCAAAATACAGAGATTCTTGTCACAACCTTTCTTTGTGGCCGAAGTTTTTACCGGATCTCCTGGAAAATATGTATCACTGAAAGATACCATTAAAGGCTTTAAAGGAATTGTAGACGGTGAGTATGACGATATTCCTGAGCAAGCTTTCTATATGGTTGGGGGAATTGAAGAAGTGCTGGAAAAGGCTAAAAGCATTCAATAATTGATCAAAATTATTTAGGAGTGCTAATGGGTACTGTATTTCATCTGGATATTGTCAGCGCGGAAGATTCAATCTATTCTGGTCCTGCTGAATTTATAACTGCACCTGCGATAATGGGTGAAGTGGGTGTTTATCCCCAGCATACGCCGATGCTTACCCGTATTAAATCCGGAGTAGTTCGTATTAAGGCACCACTAAAAGAGGACGAAGAGGTTTATGTCTCTGGTGGAATGCTTGAAATTCAGCCTGATGTAGTCACAATACTGGCTGACACAGCTTTGCGTGGTAAAGATCTTGATGAATCAAAGGCTTTGGAGTCAAAGCGTCTGGCTGAAGAAGCTATGAAAAATAAATCTTCAGAGTTTGAGTATGCGCGTGCCCAGGCTGAGTTGATGGAAGCAACTGCTCAACTGGCAGCAATTAAAAAATTACGTAAACGGAGTCACTGACTTTCTCTGGTAAGTAATTTCAATTAAATTAAGTGATAAAAAAGGCGATTCGTTCGCCTTTTTTTGTATCTGCTTTACGCTAGTATATTGTTTCTACTTTGATTGATACTTGATTTTCTGGATAGAGTGCCGTTATTTAAAAACAGAAAAACAATTTCATTGCAGTTTTTTTGGGTTGAATGTGTCTTTAGATTTTAGTAAAAGGAGTTCTGTTCGTGACCGGACTTGACGTGGTTATTCTAGCTGCTGGCACAGGTAAACGAATGTGCTCGGCATTGCCGAAAGTATTACATAAACTTGCTGGTAAACCACTTTTGTTACATGTGCTCGATACTGCACGACGTCTTTTACCTGGTCAAATATGTATTGTTTATGGTCATGGGGGTGATTCAGTACGGTCAGTGATTAATGATCCTGGTCTTATTTGGGTCGAGCAGGCGCAGCAGCTGGGTACTGGGCATGCCTTGAAGCAGGCGTTACCTGCGCTGCACGCCGATGGCGCCACATTGGTCCTATTTGGTGATGTTCCACTGGTGCGATCGGAAACACTCGAGTTACTTGTCAGGGAAGCACATGAAAATTGCCTGGTTTTGTTGACTATGAAACTGGACAATCCGTCTGGTTATGGTCGTATTGTGCGTGATTGTAAAACGGGTGATATAGAAGCTATTGTTGAAGATAAGGATGCTACCTCAGCTCAGCGTGGCATCAACGAAATCAACACCGGAATCATGTTGTTTCCCAATAAATTTCTTTCCAGCTGGCTTGCCAGACTGGATAATGTGAATACTCAGGGTGAATATTATCTGACTGATATTGTTGCTATGGCTGTCAAAGATGGGGTTCGTGTCATGTCTGCTTCCCCATTGAATAGCTGGGAGCCAAGCGGTGTGAATAATAAGCTCCAGCTTGCTGAGCTTGAGCGTATTTATCAGCGCAATTATGCAAATGAACTGATGTTGCAGGGCGTGATGTTGGCTGATCCTGCAAGAATAGACATCAGGGGAGAGCTTAGTTGTGGTAAAGATGTCGAGATCGATATCAATTGTCTATTTGAGGGTAATGTTCAGCTCGGTGATGACGTCAAGATACAGGGAAACTGCGTAATACGTAACGCTACCATTGCCGCTGGAACAGTCGTTTCTGCATTTACATTGATAGAAAATGCTACGATCGGACAAAAATGCCGAATTGGTCCTTACGCGCGCATCCGTCCCGGTACTCATCTGGATCAGGCGGTACATATTGGCAACTTTGTGGAAATTAAAAATAGCCAGATATCTGCTGGTAGCAAAGTCAATCATCTCAGCTATATCGGAGATAGTCAGATCGGTAAAGATGTGAATGTGGGTGCGGGTACGATCACTTGCAATTATGATGGTGCGCATAAACATCGTACTATCATCGAAGATGATGTTTTTATCGGTTCTGATTGTCAGTTGATTGCACCGGTAAGAGTCGCTAAGGGTGCAACCATTGGTGCTGGATCGACGATTACACGCGATGCCCCGGCAGAGCAGCTTACCTTGTCACGTTCGCGACAAACTAGTATTGGAAGCTGGAAGCGCCCTCAAAAAGATCATAACTGAAGTACTGTAGAAAAATTTACGAGAGGTTGACTATGTGCGGAATTGTTGGTGCAGTTTCTCGAAACAATGTGGTTCCATTTTTGTTGGAAGGGCTGTCCAGACTGGAGTATCGCGGTTATGATTCAGCTGGTATCGTAGTTGCTAATGGACGGCTGCATCGGTTGCGAACAACTGAGCGTGTTGCTGAATTGGGGAGACTGGTATTTCAGCAAAATACTTCCGGTTTGAGTGGAATTGCCCATACTCGCTGGGCGACACATGGCGCACCCAGCGAACGTAATGCTCATCCCCATCTGTCAGGTGACAAAAGAAAAATTGCGGTTGTGCACAATGGTATTATCGAGAATCATGACAGCTTGCGTCGGCACCTGCAGCAGTCCGGATTTGAATTTCTGTCGGATACTGATACTGAAGTCATCGCGCATTTAATTTCACATTACCTGCACGCTGACGGGGATTTGTTACAGGCTGTATCTGAAGCCATCAAAGAATTGAAAGGCGCCTACGCTATCGCGGTGATGGAAGAACAATATCCTGAACGGTTGATTGTGGCGAGGAATGGTGCGCCGTTGCTGCTGGGTTTAAGTGATGACGGTTTCTTCGCTGCTTCAGATGTTTCCGCGCTGATCCAGATTACCAAGCGTATTATTTATTTGGAAGAAGGCGATGTCGCCGAACTGTATCAAGACCGTTATCAGATTACGAATAATCTTGATGGTAAGGGTAGGCAGCCTGTTACGCGTGCCATTCATGAAATCAATTTCACGAGAGACGCGGTTGAGCTTGGGTCTTATGCACATTTCATGCAGAAGGAGATTTTTGAGCAACCTGCAGCTGTTGCCAATACTCTGGAAATGGTTCTGGGTGCGCAATCCATTTCGCCACTGTTATTTGGTAACCAGGCAGTCGATATTTTTGCCAAGACTCGAGGCATTCTGATACTGGCATGCGGTACCAGTTTTCATGCTGGGTTGGTCGCCAAATACTGGCTGGAATCGATTGCGAAATTGCC